>PPYF01370474.1_pt1 | contig 116965 bp, 101 predicted proteins | sample 1559871 | NCBI WGS metagenome assembly PPYF01 (sample SAMN08240021, study PRJNA423297) | Human gut metagenome, whole genome shotgun sequencing project.
TCATTTTTTGCCGCATACAGCGCTTTATCGACGCGGGAAAACAGTTGATCAACCGTTTCGCCGTCATGATGTTCAGCCACGCCGATGCTGACGGTCACCGACAGCGTCTGGTATTCGCTAACCGCCTGGCGGATCCCCTCCGCCAGTATCAGCGCGCGGCCGATCGGCGAATGGGGCAAAAAAAGCAGAAACTCTTCTCCACCCCAGCGATAAATTTTATCTTCGCGGTCGACCGACGTTTCCAGAATACGAGAGAGCACCAGCAGGACCTCATCGCCTTTTTGATGGCCGTGAATATCATTAATGCTCTTGAAATGATCGATATCGATTAACAGCAGACAATAACCCCGGGGGATAAAAGTTGGCGCCTCAACCAGACGGTGAAACTCCCGGCGATTAAGCAAGCCGGTTAACGGATCGTGGGCGGCGGAAAATTCCAGCTCTTTTTTCAGATGCACTTCTTCGGTGATATCGTGAATGATGCATAGCATCAGTCGAATATTATACAGCACCACCGGCCCGGCATAAGTTTGGACATGGCGTAGCGAGCCGTCAGCCAGAATATGCGTAAAATTAAGCGGTTTATGGCCGCCAGGCAGACTGGCAATATTATTCATAATGGGGATAACGTCCCGGCCCAGGGTATTTATTTGCCAGGTATGTTTGGTGCGCATTTCCTCATCGGAATAATGATAAAAACGTAGCGCGGCAATATTGGCATCGACAATCCGGCCATCTTTATGAGGGTCGATCAACAGCATCGGCGCGGTATTGGTCATAAAAAAGCGAGCGAAAAAGCCATTGTTACGCCGCTGGTAGCGGCGGGAGCCGGTATGAATCGACTGATTTTGCGCCAGCAGCTTCACGGCTTCAAACAGCAGCAAGCAACCACAGTCTTCGGTATCAATCAGGGTGGTTTTGCAATACACCGACTGCAAGCCATTGGCGGTGGGTAACGTCCAGACTTCGAATATCTCGCTCATGGTGTCGAGATAGCGAAGGTAGTGCTGCAGTTGCGTTTCCGGACAGGTGGAATAAATACCGTTACGCATCTCATTGAGCGACATCTCGCCGCTCAATGTCCGGGAAGCCTGATTGGCATAGACCACCCTTTCGTTAAAAGGATCAACTACCCATATCGGGGTGCTTAAGACCTCAAAAACAGCCAGCTCTTTTAATAACATACAGGCCCCAAAACGACCCACTGCCGGCGCGGAACGGCACTTAACGCTGTGCAGCCCCAACGCTGGTTTAAAGTGAAAGCAAAATAGACACCGAGAAACCGCAATTACGCGCGAGCGCGCCAAGTATAGTCGGTTATGCGCCCAGTAAAGCCCTCTGAGGGTGACTTTGCGCGCAGTTTAACCAACAGAAGCGATGCTGCCTTTAATAATAATTTTATTTCAACAGCATAGCAGCAATGCCAGAACGGGTAGTCGCTTTTGATCACAGAGTGTGCATCGCCAACAGGGGTTACCCGGCAGGCGCAGCGGCATAGGCCAGGGCGGGCAGAGAGTCGCTTTTCTGCCCAAGCTAACCGTGATAGTTTCTATCATTACGCTCATTCATAGCGACAATTACCTTGAAAAAAATCGCCACTAAAATCACCCTTGCCGACATTGCGCGTGAAGCGCGCGTCGGCGTAGCCACCGTCGATCGGGTGCTCAATAAGCGCGCGGCGGTGAAAGAGTCCACGGCGCGGCGCGTGCTGGAGGCCGCCCGCCGGCTGGGTTTTACCCTCGAGCAGCCCCACTATCGCCTGGCTGCCGGCAAAGCGCCGGTCACGATCAGAATGGGCTTTATCCTGCTGCAGGAGAGCCACTCCTTCTACCTGCCGTTGGCCCGGGCGCTGACGCGCGAGGCTGCCCCATGGCTACCGGCGGGCCAGGCGCCGGTGATACTGCATTTTGCCATCGATGCGGTGGAAGCGATGGCTCAGGCCATTCACCGACTCAGCGATGAAGTGGAGGTGCTCGGCCTGGTGGCGCTGGATCACCCGCTGATTCGCCACGCGGTGGCCCGGGCCGCCGCCCGCGGCGTGCGCGTGTTCACCCTGCTTTCCGATCTGTCGGTCCCCCAGCGCAGCGGGTATATCGGCCTCGATAATCATAAAGCCGGGCGCACCGCCGCCTGGTTTATCGAGCGCTTATGCCGGGGGAATGGCGAAATTGGCATTATCATTGGCGATAATCGTTTTACCTGCCAGGAAAGCTGTGAGATCAGCTTTCGCTCCTGCCTGCGAGAACAGGGCAAGGGGCAACAGATCCTTGAGCCGGTTCGCAGTCATGAGCGGGCGGATATCGCCAGGACCGTGACGGAACAGATGCTGACTCAGTACCCGGCCCTGCAGGCGATCTACGCCCCCTGCGGCGGCGTCGAAGGGATCGTCGACGCGCTGCGCGACAGCGGCCGTCAGCAGGAGATCGCTCTGGTCTGCCACGGTCCGCTCAGCGACAGTGAACTGGCCCTGATCGATGGCACCATCGACATCATGCTTAACCACCGGCTGGATGAGTTTGCCGCCGTTACGCTGCGCGCCATGGTGGACGCCGCTTCACGCCCCCATAGCGAGGTGATTTCACTCCCTCAGCCTTTCGATATCATCACCAAAGAAAATATGTAAATTTCCGGCTCCGTCTCCAGCGGAGACGGTTATCGGGCGGACCGCGCCACCTCTCGGTTTGATAAAAAATTATCAAAAAATCCATCAATTATAATCATGATGATTATCATAAAATCAAAATTCCATCATTGTTGATAATGAAATCTTTATTCAATACTCAGCGGCATCCCTTGTATGAAAAAGGAAGCCGACATGATACATCCTATCGCTAACGCCCCCTGCAGCTGGGGCGTCGATGACCCGAAAAACCCTAACCTCCCTGCCTGGGCTACCGTGCTTAAGGAGGCGGCGCAGGCTGGCTATCGCAGCATTGAGCTCGGCCCCTGGGGTTATCTCCCCACCGATCCGGCCAGCCTGCGCGCGGCGCTGGAGCAGCATCAGCTGTCGTTGGTCGCCGGCACGATCTTTGACGATCTGGTGAGCGAGGCCCATTTCCCCACCCTGGTGGCGCTGACCCATCAAATCTGCCGCAATCTGTCGCAGGTAGCCGCTGCCGAACCGATCCCGGGCCGCCCTTTCCAGCCGCCCTATCTGGTGATTATCGACTTCGGCAACCCCGAACGGGCGCGCTTTGCCGGGCGCGGCGCGCTGGCTCCGCGCCTCAATGACAAAGACTGGCAGCGCATGATGGAGCACATTATCGCCCTTAGCACCCTCGCCTGGCAGGAGTACGGTGTGCGGGCTGTTATCCATCCGCACGCCGGGGGCAGCATTGAATTCGCGGATGAGATCGAGCGGCTGGCCAACGATATCCCGCACGACGTCGCCGGGTTGTGTCTGGACACCGGACATCTCTATTACGCCGGGATGGATCCGCTCGACTGGCTGGATCGCTATTACCACCGCCTGGACTATCTGCACTTCAAGGATGTCGACCCGCAGGTTTATCAGCGCGCTATCCATGAGGGTATCGACTTCTTCACTGCCTGCGCCGAAGGGGTGATGTGCCCGCTCGGCAGCGGCGCCATTGACTATCCGGCTATCAAAGACTTTCTTGCCCGCCGGGGGTATCAGGGCTGGATAACCATTGAACAAGAGCGCGACCCGCGCCATGCCGCAGGCAGCCTGCAGGCGGTCACGGAAAGTCTGCGCTATCTGCGCGACGTCGGATTCTGACAGGAGGCACGACATGATTAACGGTTTAAAACCTCTCGACCGCACCCTGCGCTGGGGCATGGTCGGCGGCGGCGGCAGCAGCCAGATCGGCTATATTCACCGCTCTGCAGCGCTGCGCGATAACACCTTCACGCTGCTGGCCGGCGCCTTTGATATTGATGCCGAGCGCGGACGCCAGTTCGGCCAACGGCTGGGGGTGGATCCCGACCGCTGTTACGCCGACTATCAAAGCCTGTTCCGCAGCGAGGCTGCCCGGCCTGACGGCATTCAGGCGGTGTCAGTTGCCACGCCAAATAACACCCACTATGCCATCTGTCGGGCCGCGCTGGAGGCCGGGCTGCACGTGGTGTGCGAAAAGCCGCTGTGCTTCAGCAGCGAGGAAGCTGACGAGCTGGTGGCGCTCAGCCAGCGGCGGCGCAAGATCATCGGGGTGACCTACGGCTATGCCGGCCACCAGCTGATCCTGCAGGCCCGGCAGATGATCGCCGACGGGCTGCTGGGTGATATCCGTATCGTTAATATGCAGTTTGCCCACGGTTTTCACGCCCAGCCGGTGGAACAGGAAAACGCCAGTACCCGCTGGCGGGTCGATCCCCGCTTCGTCGGCCCCAGCTATGTGCTGGGCGACCTGGCCACCCATCCGCTGTTTCTGGTCGAAACCATGGCCCCGCAGCTGAAGATCACCCGGCTGATGTGCGCCAGACAAAGCTTCGTCAAAAGCCGCGCGCCGCTGGAAGATAACGCCCATGTACTGATGGAGTATGACAACGGGGCCATCGGCTCACTGTGGAGCTCCGCCGTCAACTGCGGTTCGATGCACGGGCAAAAGGTGCGAATCATCGGTGAAAAAGCCAGTCTCGAATGGTGGGATGAACAGCCCAACCAGCTACGCTACGAAATCCAGGGCGAACCCGTGCGCATCCTCGAGCGCGGTATGGACTATCTCGATCCGCTGGCGCGTCAGGATGATCGCATCGGCGGCGGCCATCCCGAGGGACTGTTTGAGGCATGGTCGAATCTCTATCGCCGCTTCGCCATCGCCATGGATGCCGCCGACCGTAGCGACGAGGCGCTGCTGGCCGACTTCTGGTACCCGGACGCCCGCGCCGGGGCGTTCGGCGTCCGCTGGGTGGAAAACTGCGTGCGTTCTGCCGACAACGGCGCCTGCTGGGTCGACTTCCGCTAACTCGCCGGCTCAGGGCGTTCGTCCTGAGCCTTTACGGCTATTTTTCTGTCCGCGCCAGCTGGGTTTTATCCGCCTCATGGGCGCGGTCCGCCAGCCCCTGGAACGCTCCGGCGCCATAGTATTGCGCGGGAACCGGCAATGCCTGCATATCGTGCCCTGGATAGATCTGCAGTTCGCCGAGGTCGCGTAAGCGGAATCCCCCGACCTGCTCCGGCATGGTCAGGCGATACGGCGGCATGGTTTCGAATGGGACCGGCGTCGGCAGCCGGTTTTCCTGTAGATCGTAGTTACGCTTCAGTACCAGAAACTTATCCGGCACCCGCCGGTGACTGTTCCACCAGTCGCCGTCGATCTGCTGAAACATCGCTTCCGTCTCTCCGCGCGTCGCCACCAGCAGCCGGGTCAGCACTTGTTTCAGCGCCGCATCCATGGCCTGGTTATAATCCTCCAGCGAACCGCCGTGGCCGCTGAGGATGACATTAATCGCCAGCCTCGCGCCCAGTAAATTGGAGTAGAGATCCTCGGGCGAAAAAGCGGAAATCTCTTCGGAAAACCCGGGGACCGACTGGAAGCCATACCACTGGGCGATCTCATGCCACTGGGCGATTTCGAAGGCCAGATGCCCGGCGAGCCAGGCCGCCAGCTGATAGCGCTGCCTGACGCCCGCCGGCGGCGTAAAGGCATTCAGCTGCACGCGGCGCACGCCCAGTTCTTCACTGTAGAAGATCCGCCCCGCCTGACCCAGCGTCGGCGCAATACGATTGAACAGATAAAAGGTGTTGTCCGCCGTATCGCGCACATGGGCGATATCAATAAACCCGCCGCGGCGGGTATAGATAAGCCCGTTCTGCTCCTCGCTGAGCCCCAGCAGATTTTTCACCGCACCGAACGCGCTGTCGTTGTAATGGTGCTTACCCAGCGTACCCAGAGTCAACACATTACCGATCTGGTACATCGGGATCGGAATGCCCGCCGCGCGCACGTGCAGGTCGTAACCAAAAGCGCAGCACGGTCGCAGCGACTCCGGCGGCGGCAGCTCACCGAGGGTGGGCGCCGTATGGATCGCCGTCACGGCGGGTAGCACCGGATCCTGCGCCAGCGCCGGCAGCGCCAGCGCGAATAATAGCCAGAAGGCTTTACGCATCAACAGCCTCTCCACAGCAATAAAAGTGCGCGCATCTTACCGGCAGATAGCGCCTGCGGTTTTAGTTAAAAACGGTATTCAGCGCCGACAACGAAACTATTGCGCGCGTAAAAGCCGCTCTTCCGTTCGTCGCGGCCCGGTGGTTAGTAGTTCTTGCGCGGAAAAGCGCTGGCTATCCCCCATTACCATCATCCTGCGTCAAGGTGGCGCGGTGATTGTATTCAAAAGGTGAATGTCGTATAACATAGCGCTACCGAGGGGTGTCCCGTGAGGGCTGAGATGGCGCAAGCCGAACCCTTTGAACCTGATCTGGGTCATGCCAGCGAAGGGACGGGTCGGCAATTTTGCCAGCATTACCGCCATTGCCTGTTCACACCCCTGCACGCCCGGATCTCCCCTGAATAAATGGAGGTCCTGTGATCGTTCCCGCTTTTAGCCAAGGTCTTTACGGCCGTTTACGCCAGCTGGCCGCCGCTGACTGGCAGCGCTATGTGGCGCATCCTTTCGTCCAGCAACTTGCCGATGGGACGCTGGCGGAAAACGCCTTTCGTCGCTATCTGACCCAGGATTATCTGTTTCTGATTCACTTTGCCCGCAGCTACGCGCTGCTGGTGAGTAAACTGCGCGCGCTGCCGGAGATGCGGGCCGCGGCCGCCTCAATGAATGCCATCCTCAACGAACTGCCGCTGCACGTCGGCTACTGTGCCCAGTGGGGGATTAGCGAACCGGAGATGGCCGCCCAACCTGAAGCCCCCGAAACAACGGTGTGGCAGCAGCGCGGGAGCGAGGCCCGGATCACTGAGCTGAGCGAGATTTTCACCACTGCCACCCGCCTTGAGGCGCAGTTCTGGCAGATGGGCCTCAACGCGACGGCGGAGACCCGGGCGTGACGGCGCCGGGTATTGAGGTCCGTGGCCTGAGCCTGCATGTCGGCGACCGTCGGTTGTTCGACAACCTGTCGTTTACGGTCCCCGGCGGGCAGTGGGTGTCGCTCCTCGGCGCCAGCGGCGCCGGCAAAACCAGCCTGCTGCGGGTGATGGCCGGTCTGGCGCCCGCCACCCGGGGAGAAGTGGTCGCCAGCGATGGGCAGCCTATTCAGGGCCGTCTGGCGTGGATGGGGCAGAAAGATCTGCTCTACCCCTGGCTGAGCGTTCGGGACAACGTCGCCCTCGGCGCGCGGCTGCGCGGTGAAAAAGTCGATCGTGCCCGGGTCGCCGCGCTGCTTGAACAGGTTGAGCTTTCATCCTGCGCCGACGCCCGCCCGGCGACTCTCTCCGGCGGCATGCGTCAGCGCGCCGCGCTGGCGCGCACGCTGTATGAGGATCGCCCCATCGTGCTGATGGATGAGCCTTTCTCGGCGCTGGATACCCTCACCCGTACGCGGATTCAGACCCTGGCGGCCACCCTGCTGGCCGGTCGCACGGTGGTGCTTATCACCCACGATCCGCAGGAGGCCTGCCGGTTGAGCCACCGCCTGCTGGTCCTCTCGGCGGCCGACGGCGACATTGATGATAGCCATCACCTCGCCGGCACACCTCCGCGCGCGCCGGACGCGCCCGATCTCCTGATCGGCCAGGCCGCCCTGCTGCAGCAGCTGATGAGGGCCCAACCATGACTGGACGTCTCTGGCGCGGCGGCATGGTATTCGGCGGGCTGATGCTCCTCTGGGGTCTGGCCAGCCGCAGCGGCATTCCCCATTTTCTTTTACCGTCCCCGCTGGCGGTCGCCGAGGCGCTATGGGTAAATCGCGCCTATCTCGGCTGGCATACGCTTATCACGCTCAGTGAGATCCTGAGCGGCCTGGCGCTGGGCGTGACGCTCGGCGTCACCCTGGCGCTGGGCATGATCCTCTCCCCCCGTCTGCAGCGCTGGCTGATGCCGCTGGTGCTCACCAGTCAGGCGATCCCGGTCTTTGCCCTCGCCCCGCTGCTGGTGCTGTGGCTGGGCTTTGGCATGAGCGCCAAAGTGGCGATGGCGGTGCTGGTGATTTTCTTTCCGGTAACTTCCGCCTTCTTTGATGGCTTGCGGCGGGTCAACCAGGAGTATCTCGATCTGGCGCGCAGCATGAATGCCTCCTTCGGCGCTCAACTGCGACATGTCCGCCTGATGGCCGCCCTGCCGGCGCTGGGCTCTGGCCTGCGCATGGCGGCGGCGGTGGCGCCCATTGGCGCGATCATCGGCGAATGGGTCGGCTCCGCCGAGGGGCTGGGCTACGTCATGCTCAACGCCAATGCGCGACTGCAAACCGATATCTGCTTCGCCGCGCTGTTTATTTTAGTACTACTGACCCTCCTGCTGTGGCTGGCGGTAGATACCCTGCTACACCGGCTGATCGACTGGTCGCCGGAATAAGAATGACGTAATAAAGGAAAACAGATGAAAAAGTCGCTATTCGCCGGGGCAACCTTGACCGCCCTGTTCAGCGGCCACGCGCTGGCCAATGAACCGCTGACGCTGGTGCTGGACTGGTACATTAATCCCGACCATGCGCCGATTATGGTGGCCGAGCAGATCGGCGCCTTTAAGGCCCAGGGGCTGGACGTCAGGATTATCCCCCCTTCCGATCCCGCGCTGCCTCCGCGCATGGTGGCCGCCCGTCAAGCGGATCTGGCCATCACCTACCAGCCGCAGGTGCACTTCTTAGGCGGGAGTGGGCTATCTGCGCGCCCATCCGCAGAAGAGCTGGGAGGCGTTCGCCGCCGCCCACCCGGAGCTTAGGACCGAACTTAACCACCAGGCGTGGTTGCAAACCGTGCCCCTGTTCGCCACCGATCCGGCAGCGCTGGATAAAGCGCGCTACGAGACTTACGAACAGTTTTTATATAACAATAAGTTGGTGAAAAAAGTTACACCTTTAACAAATTATGCGGTGCAACTGCATTGAGTCTTGCTATCGCTGACGGAAGGCATTCCGTCAGCGCTTTAACGTAGCGGCAATAAAAATATAGAGACTTTCTCACTAATAATTACACTTTAAAGGGTTATAGTGACAGAGCGTTGTTCTATTATAATTCAGCGAGTTACGTTAATTTTGCCCCTGGTAAGAATAACGTCAAAATAGCGCAATCAATAAAACGTTGAATGCGGATTTAAAAAGCCATATATTGTGCGCGCTTTATGAATGCCAATTCAATTTCTTACACCAATTATTCAACCAGCGTTCAACCGCAATGCTGGTTGTGGGAGTGATATGATGACGGATAAAGTCCGTATTGATACTTTACGTGCCGATTTATTAGACGCAAACAACGAAACCTTTTTGGCCCGTCAGGCCGAATTCGAATCGAATGTCAGGAGTTACCCGCGTAAGCTGCCGCTGGCTATCACTAAAGCCGAAGGCGTGTGGCTGACGGATGCGGATAACAAACAGTACCTGGACTGCCTCGCGGGCGCCGGTACTCTCGCTCTGGGCCACAACCACCCTGATGTATTGCAGAGCATCCAAAGTGTCATTACCAGCGGCTTGCCGTTACATACTCTCGATCTTACCACCCCGTTAAAAGATCGCTTCTCCGAATACCTGCTCTCTTGCCTGCCGGGCGAAGGGAAAGAATATTGCCTGCAGTTCACCGGCCCGTCCGGCGCTGACGCCGTGGAAGCCGCGCTGAAGCTGGCGAAAAAATACACCGGTCGTACCGCGGTGATCAGCTTCTCCGGCGGCTATCACGGGATGACACACGGCGCGCTGTCCGTCACCGGCAACCTGTCGCCGAAAGCGGCGGTTAACGGCATGATGCCGGAAGTCCAGTTCATGCCTTACCCGCACCTGTATCGTTGCCCGCTGGGCATCGGCGGCGAAGCCGGCGTGAAAGCCCTGACCTACTACTTCGAAAACCTGATCAACGACGTGGAGAGCGGCGTCCGTAAACCGGCGGCGGTGATCCTTGAAGCCGTTCAGGGCGAAGGCGGTGTGAACCCGGCGCCGGTCGAGTGGCTGCAGCGCATCCGCAAAGTGACCGAAGAGCACGGCATTCTGCTGATCGTCGATGAAGTGCAGGCCGGCTTTGCCCGTACCGGTAAATTCTTCGCCTTCGAGCACGCCGGTATTCAGCCGGACATCATCGTGATGTCGAAAGCGGTTGGCGGCGGGCTGCCGCTGGCGGTGCTGGGCATTAAAAAGCAGTTCGACGCCTGGGAACCGGGTCACCACACCGGCACCTTCCGCGGCAACCAGCTGGCGATGGCCACCGGCCTGACCACCCTGCGTCATCTGCGCGACAACAAGATCGCCGACAAAGTCGCCGCCCAGGGCGAGTGGCTGAAAGGTAAACTGGCCGAGCTGCAGAAACGCTACCCGGTGATTGGCCACGTTCGCGGTCTCGGTCTGATGATCGGTATCGAAATCGTCAAGCCGAACGAAGCGCAGGATCACATGGGCTGCTACCCGGCTGACGGCGAACTCTCTGCCCTGCTGCAGAAGAAATGCTTCGAAGCGGGCCTGATCCTCGAGCGTGGCGGTCGTCACGGCTGCGTGCTGCGCCTGCTGCCGTCCCTGCTGATCAGCGACGCAGAGCTGGACGTGTTCCTCGACAAATTTGAACAGGCCCTGCTGGCCGCCGGCGTAAAACCGGTCTGAGTGGAGTAAGTGACCGCCATGTCCACATTGAATCCGATTCTTGCTGGTTCAGCGCAGAGCGTTGAAGCCTATCAGCAGGTTATCGAGCAGACCAGCCAGGCCGTTGTGCAGTGGCTGAAGCAACCTGAGATGTATCAGGGGAAAAGCGTTGACGAGCTGCGTGAGCGTATCTCCCTTGAATTTAACGAACAGGGTTTGGGTAACCAGGCGGCGATTGATCGTGCGATCGAGTACTTCCTGAAAGACAGCCTGTCGGTGCATCACCCGCAGTGCGTGGCGCACCTGCACTGCCCGAGCCTGGTGATTAGCCAGGCGGCGGAAGTGCTGATTAACGCCACCAACCAGAGCATGGACTCCTGGGATCCGCAAGTACAAAGTCTTGTGCTCGGAAAACGCCCACTTCTCGGTGCAGAAAAACATGGCGCTGATGGGCCTCGGCTACCGCTCGGTAACGCTGGTGAAAACCGACGAATTCGCGCGGATGGACGTGTCCGACCTGCAGGCGAAGATTGCGCAAGCGCAGGCTAACGGCGAGCAGATCATGGCGATCGTCGCCACCGCCGGCACCACCGACGCGGGCGCTATCGACCCGCTGCGCGACATCGCCGGTATCGCTGCGGAACATCAGATCTGGCTGCACGTTGACGCAGCCTGGGGCGGCGCCCTGCTGCTGTCTGAGCAGTATCGCGACTACCTTGACGGTCTGGAGCTGGTGGATTCCGTTACCCTGGACTTCCACAAGCAGTTCTTCCAGACCATCAGCTGCGGCGCCTTCCTGCTGAAGGACGCGCGCCATTACGAGCTGATGCGTTATCAGGCGGCCTATCTGAACTCCGAGTTCGATGAAGAACACGGCGTACCGAACCTGGTGTCTAAGTCGCTGCAGACCACCCGTCGCTTCGATGCGCTGAAGCTGTGGATGGGTCTGGAAGCGCTGGGCCAGAAACAGTATGCGGCGATCATCGATCACGGCGTCACGATGGCGAAAAACGTGGCGGAGTACGTGAAGTCGCAGCCGACGCTGGAGCTGGTGATGCAGCCGCAGCTGGCGAGCGTGCTGTTCCGTTCCCGTCCGGCGCAGATGGCCGGGAGCGACGCGGCGGCTATCGCGCTGCTCAACCAGCGGGTCGGCGACGCCCTGCTGGCCTCTGGCCGCGCTAACGTCGGCGTAACCGAGCACAACGGCGTTACCTGCCTGAAGCTGACTCTGCTGAACCCGGTGGTGACGCTGGATGACGTGAAGGTTCTGCTGAACCTGGTGGAGCGCACCGCTCAGGAGCTGCTGGCGCAATAACCTGCCTTAGCGAGGCGGCGCCTGCCGCCCCGCTGTCAGCCTTGCCTGCAATAAGCCGATAATGTCCTTATCGGCTTTTTTTATTTCTTTCCGCACCGCTAATGCTCTCTTCGCAGGGCCCGTTGACCCCTGCCTCTCGCGATGCCACAGTACTATCCCGAAAATAACAACGTTCAGGATAAACGTCCTGAAAATTTAAAAAGCTGGAGAGCCAGTGCGGTGCGGCGCTGGTGACCAAACAGGGGCGGCATCTGGTGCTCACCGCGGAAGGCGAAAAGCTGATGAGCTACGCCAGACGCCTGCTGGCGCTCAATGATGAAACCCTGCGCGCGCTGCAGGGTGAGCGGCTCACCGGCGAGATCCACCTTGGTATGCAGGAAGATTTTGGCGAATCGCTGATGCCGGAGATCCTCGGGCAATTTAAACGGCATCATCCGCAGGTGCGGATAGTCGCCAGGGTGGATCGCAATGGTCCGCTGCGCCAGGCGCTGGCGGAAGAGGCGCTGGATCTGGCGCTGCTGTGGCAAACCGAAGATCAGGGTCCCGGGCTGGGCCTCTGCCCGCTGGCGTGGATTGCGCATCCTGACCTGGATATTCGCGCTTTGCTGGTCTCCGGCGAGCCGCTGCCGCTGGTGATGTTCGACAGCCCGTGCCTGATGCGCTCCCGCGCCATTGCCTGTCTCGATGCCGCGGGGATCCCCTGGCAGGTGGTGTTCGTCAGCCACAGCCTGAGCGGCATCTGGGCGGCGGTGCAGGCCGGGCTGGGCCTGACGATACGCACCCGCATCGGCATGCCAGGCAACCTGCGCCCTGCAGGAGGACTGCTGCCAGCGCCAGGAAGTCTGGCCGTCAGCCTGCGACAAACCCCGCGTGAGGAATCGCATTCCGCCGCCGTGGCGCTGCTCGGCGAACTGATGACCGAGGCCCTGCAGGGATGGCTCGATCAATGCCCGGTGGCGGCTGCGCCTTACCGGGCCTACATTCTCCCTGCACGCTCCTGTAGGCCGGGCAAGCGCAGCGCCGCCCGGCAACAGGCACAAGAGATGAACGGAACCATCCGGCAGTCGCCGGCAATGGGCACAAGATATGAACGGATCCGTCCGGCAGCCAACGGCAATGGGCATTCCGCGCCTCTCCCGCTTCAATGCCCGCCTTACCGGGCCTACATTCTCCCTGCGCGCTCATGTAGGCCGGGCAAGCGCAGCGCCGCCCGGCAATGGGCACAAGAGATGAACGGAACCGTCCGGCAGTCACCGGCAATGGGCATTCTGCGCCATTCCCGCTTCAATGCCCGGTGGCGGCTGCGCGGCGTACTCATTATCCGTCACCACCGGGTAGGTTATCCGCCAGTCCTTCACCGCCTGGCGCAGCAGGGGCAACGAACGCTCCCAGGGATATTCCGGGGTATGAACGCCAATCACCACCAGGCCCGCCGCGCGGTATTTGTTCGCCCAGTCGCGCACGTAAGGCAGGGTATGCTGACAGTTGATACACTCCCGGGTCCAGAAATCCACCAGCACCACTTTGCCCTTCAGACGCTCCGGAGTTAACGCCGGGCTGTTGATCCATGCGCTGCCCCCCGCCAGAGAGGGCATCGCGCTGCTGGGCTGCGGCGCGGCGATCGGCTGGAGGCTGGTCTTTTGCTCCGGCTGCGGCAGACGGGCGGCCAGCCGCTGCTCCAGCGCCTGGCTCAGTCCACCAGCGCTCTGCAGATAGCGATCGCCGCCGCTGGCGATCAGCGCCACCGAGGCCAGCATTGCCCCCCCTGCCAACCGGCGCAGCCGTTCGCCGAACGCCTGTCCGCGACGCAATCTGGTGATCAACGCCGCCCCGCACCACCCCAGCATGAATAACATCAGCGCCCCGCCGCTGCCGTAGGCCAGCAGCAAGCCGCCGGTAGTCGCCTGCCCCGGATGCACAAAGCCCAGGCTAAGTATCGCCCCCAATACCGGCCCGGCGCACGGCGCCCACAGCAGGCCCACCGCCAGCCCGGCCAGCAGAGAACCGATCCAGCCGCGCTGGCGTGAACTGGCATCGTTAAGCTGATTCCCCAACGCTACCAGGGGTGAGGTCAGCCGTTGCGCGACGCGTTGCGAAAGCAGACTCAGCCCGACCAGGGCGAAGAACGCCAGCGCCAGACCGCGGCCTGCGAGGGTCAGATTCACCACCCAGCCGCTGGCGACCGTCACCAGCCAGGAGACAGCGCCGAACATCAGCGCCATTCCTGCCAGCATGATCGCCAGCTGCCCCCGGCGGCCCCGGACGCTGGCGAACAGCAGCGGGATCACCGGCAGCGTACAGGGGCTCAGCAGGGTTAACATTCCGCCCAAAAATGCAATTAATATCGACATCGCCTTCTCCTCATTATGCCGTCGCTGCCGAGAGTGGCAGCCACGACATTACAGCAAGGCCATGTAAGGCGAATGTGTCGGGAAAGGGGGAGAACTGTCGGCTTAGTTATCCGTCTTTCCCGGAGATACAGCAGGATACAATCCCGCCGCGGCAAGGCGAACGCTGGCGTCCAGGCCGCCCTGCGGGCGGTTGGCCAGGCGCAGCGCGCCGTCCATCTGGCTGGCCAGCTGCGCGGCGATCGCCAGCCCCAGGCCGGTGCCGCCGGTATCGCGATTGCGCGAGTCCTCCAGGCGATAAAACGGCTGTAGCACCTCCTGCAGCGACGCCTCCGGAATCCCCGGCCCCTCATCCAGCACATGAAGGGTGATATCCCCCACGGCGTCACGGGTCAGGGTTACCGTGGCCGTCGTACCGAATTTCAAGGCGTTATCGATAAGATTGGTCATCACCCGGCGCAGAGCCTGCGGCGGGACCCACACCACCCCGGCGGTCTCTTCGGGACAAAACTGGACCGGCCGGCCGACATCGGCATAATCGCAGACGATAGTGTCGAGAAACGCATCGAGATTCAGCCGCTGTCGCGCCTCCTCCAGCGGCTGTGAGGTGCGGGCGAAGGCGATGCCCTCCCGCACCAGACGGGTCATATTGTCGAGATCCTGCAGCAGTTTGTCGCGCAGTTCCGGCTGGTCGGCCATCTCCACCCGCAGCTTCATTCGGGTTATCGGGGTTTGCAGATCGTGGGAGATGGCGGCAAGGATCCGCGCTCGCTCCTGCAGATGATCGTGGATGCGCGCCTGCATCGCGTTAAACGCGCGGGCGGCGCGACGCACCTCCTCCGGCCCCTGCTCGGCCATAGTTCCCGCCGTGTCGCTGGCCGGCTCCAGGGCATTTACCGCGTGGGTAAAGCGGGAGATGGGCAGCAATACCTGGCGAACCGCGTACCAGGCGCAGGCCAGCAGGAGGACAAACTGAGCGATCAGCACCACCGGCAGCCAGCGGGCGATGGCCGGTAGTTTCGGCCACAGGTCGAGGGTCAACGGCGCGCCGTCATGAAGGGTAATATGGGCCTGAATATGCTGCCGCGGGCCGGGGATCGCCACAATACTTACCGGATACTGCGCGCTCAGCGCCTCCTGCAGGGAGCGCGCTGCGTCCCGGGCGCGCCAGCTGTCCGGGTAATCGCCGCGCTCCCCGGCGTCCAGCAGATAGCGATAATTGCCGCGCGCCAGCTTCGGCAGCCATTGTGGGCGCTCAGCGGCCGGCAGGCGGTCAAGGATCGCCACGCTGGTGGCGACATCGGAAGCCAGATTGCCCAGCATCACGCTGCGAGCGCTGCTCATACGCTCATAAAACAGCAGCGACAGGGTTAAGGTATTCGCCAGCAGCAGCGCCAGAAACAGCAGCGCCATCAGCCTCGACTGCAGCGAGGCGGGCCAGAACCTCATTCATGCCTCTCGCGAATGGAGACCGGTACCGACAGCACATAGCCTTCGCTGCGCACCGTTTTAATGTAGGCCGGCTCGCGAGCATCCTCCCGTAGCCGCTGGCGCAGTCGGCTCACCAGCAGGTCAATTGACCGCTCAAACAGTTCCGCGTCGCGTCCCTGGGTCAGATTGAGCAGCTGATCGCGGTTCAGCACCCGCTGTGGATGGTCGAGAAACACCCGCAGCAGCCGATACTCCGCCCCGCTGAGGGCGACGATGGCGCCGCTGTCGTCCAGCAGATGACGGGCGGCGGTATCGAGCAGCCAGTCGCCAAAGACGATCAGCCTGCCCGCCTCGGTGATCTGCAGGTTCGGCGGCAGCGCCCGGGTGCGGCGTAAAATGGCTTTGATGCGCGCCAGCAGTTCGCGGGCCACAAAGGGCTTAATCAGATAATCGTCAGCCCCCATTTCCAGGCCGAGGATCCGGTCGCTGTCATCGGTGCGGGCGGTGAGCATCAGCACCGGGATATCCTGCTGCGGGTTAGCGCGCAGCTGGCGACAGAGCGTTAAGCCATCCTCGCCCGGCATCATAATATCCAGCACAATCAGGTCAATTTGATGGTTTTTGAGTACCGACCACATGGCTTTGCCGTTCGCCGCGCCGCTGGCGCGATATCCCGATTTTTCCAGATAGTCGACAATCAGTTCCCGGATGTCGCGGTCGTCGTCGACGACCAGGATGTGGTCAATACGCTCCAAAGGCTGCTCCTGGGGCAAAATAAACTCTTCACAAGCATAAGCCGTGTTGCCGGAAGCGCAACGTCGCGCCGCCGGCAAGGCGCGGGTTACAAACGATCGGCGTCCACCACCGCCTGCACAAACGCCGTCGGATCCTCCTGCGGCGGGTTATGGCCCACCGCTCCCGGCAGATCCCGGTGCTCATATTTACCGGTAAATTTGGCACGGTAGCTGGCGGGAGCCGGATGCGGCGCGCCGTTATTCGCCCCTTCCAGGGTGATGGTGGGCACGGTTATCGGCGGTAGCGCCACCAGCCGTTGTTCATAGCCGGCATACTTCGCTTCCCCTTTCTCCAGCCCCAGGCGCCAGCGGTAGTTGCTGATGGTGATCGCCACATGGTCAGGGTTATCCAGCGCCCGGGCGGTTTTGGCAAAGGTCGCGTCGCTGAATTGCCACTGCGGCGACGCCTGATGCCAGATAAATTTCGCAAAGTCGTGGGTGTTTTGCCGGTAACCGGCCTCCCCACGCGGGGTGGCAAAATAGAATTGATACCACCACGACAGCTCAGCCTGCGGCGGCAGCGGTTTTTCGCCAATCTGCTGACTGCTGATCAGATACCCGCTCACCGAGACCAGGGATTTCACCCGCTGCGGCCACAGCGCGGCGACGATATCCGCCGTGCGCGCGCCCCAGTCAAAACCGGCCAGATCCGCCTGCCTGATGTTAAGGGCGTCCATCAGATGGACAATATCGGCCGCCATCGCCGACGGCTGACCGTTACGCGGCGTGCTGGCGGAGAGGAAACGGGTCGTGCCGTAGCCACGCAGATACGGCACGATCACCCGGTAACCCTTCTGCGCTAGAGCCGGCGCCACCTGGGCATAGCTCTGAATATCGTAGGGCCAGCCGTGCAGCAGGATCACCGGCTGGCCGTCGCGCGGGCCGATATCCACGTAGCCAATATTCAGGTCGCCGGCGCGGATCTGCTGGATCTTGTCGAACGCCCCCGCGTCTTCAGCGGCGCAAACGGCGGCGGACCACAGGGTGGATAACCCCAGCGCCACGGCGCTGGTATAGCGGATCAGGGATAATCTGTTCATCGTTTTCTCACCTTTTATCGTCATCAAGAGAGTACGTGACCAGTAAAACGGAAATTTGTATCCGCCATGTGCCCGACCGGGGCCATTTTTATCTCTTAATGTCAGCGCTGCGCCGCGAGATACAGTGTGATACAAAGTCGAGGTTGGCAATTGTTGCGGGCATGTGAATTTATGCTTGCCCCGGGAGATAAATCCGTTACCGTGGCAGGCATTTTTCACCACTTAAGAACGCAGGAACCCGCTATGGCGATTTTTGATGGTCACAATGACCTGCTGCTGAATCTCTGGCTTCACCATCGCGAGGATCCGGTGAGCGCCTTCTTTGCCGGGATAGAGAACGGCCATCTCGACTATCCGCGCATGCTGCAAGGCGGATTTGCCGGCGGGCTATTCGCGCTATTCGTGCCACCGCAGGAATATATTGCCCGTATGACGCCGCAATACGCCAGCCAACGATGGGATCCGATCGATATCCTCTGGCAGCAACTGGCCATCCTGAAGCAACTTATCGCCCACTCCGCTGGACGCTTGAGATTGTGTCTGAGCGCGGCGGATATCGAACGCTGCCGCGAGGATAAGGTACTGGCGATGGTGGCGCATATTGAGGGTGCCGGAGGTTTTGATGGCGAGGGCCGCGACCTGCAGGCCTTTTATGCCGCCGGGGTCCGCAGCATTGGTCCGTTCTGGAATATGGCGAACCGCTTCGGCAGCGGCGTTAACGGTTCGTTTCCCGGTAGCCCGGACACTGGGCCTGGACTGACAGCGGCAGGTATCGATCTGATTAAGCAGGTCAATGCCTTGAAGATGCAGATGGACGTGTCTCATATGAATGAAAAAGCGTTCTGGGATACCGCCCATCACGCAACGTCACCGCTGGTGGCCACCCACTCCAATGCCCATGCCCTGTGCCCGCAGCCGCGCAATCTGACCGACCAGCAACTGCGGGCGATCCGCGACAGCGGCGGCGTGGTGGGCGTCAATTTCGGCAATGCTTTCCTGCGCGCCGACGGCCGGCGCGATAGCGACACGCCCTTAACCACCATTGTCCGGCATATCGACTATCTTATTAACATAATGGGTGAGGATCATGTGGCCCTTGGCTCGGATTTTGACGGCATCACCCTGCCGGACGAGCTGGGCGATGTGGCCGGCTTACCGCGGCTTATCAATACGTTGCGCGCTAGCGGCTATGATCAATTGGTGCTGGATAAGCTGCTGTGGCGTAACTGGCTACGGGTATTAAAAAATGTTTGGCAACAATAGGTTATATTGTAAACATAAAGTTAATTCCTTACAGATTCCGGGTTGATCTCTCTCCCGGTGAAGCGCAATATGCGGCAGCCGTCACAGATCCACCATTATCCGTGAGGCCTGTAGTCATTTTTAAGAGGAACAAAACATGTGGAAGAAACCAGCTTTTATCGATTTACGTCTCGGTCTGGAAGTGACGCTGTACATTTCTAACCGTTAATCGCCCCGCCCGCCGTTCGCGCGGGCACCTTCATTCATTACCCGGTCCGTCTTCATGTTCATTAAAGTCCTCGGTTCCGCCGCCGGCGGCGGTTTCCCGCAATGGAACTGCAACTGCGCCAACTGTCAGGGTCTGCGCGATGGCACCATTCAGGCTGCCCCCCGCACCCAGTCGTCAATTATCGTCAGCGACAACGGTAAAGAGTGGGTGCTGTGCAACGCCTCGCCGGATATCAGCCAGCAGATTGCCCATACCCCCGAGTTAAATAAAGCCGGCGTACTGCGCGGAACGCATATCGGCGGCATTATTCTCACCGACAGCCAGATCGACCACACCACCGGGTTGCTGAGCCTGCGGGAAGGCTGCCCACATCAGGTCTGGTGCACCCCGGAGGTTCATGAGGATCTCTCCACCGGCTTCCCGGTGTTTACCATGCTGCGGCACTGGAACGGCGGCCTGGTGCATCATCCCATCGCTCCGCAGCAGCCTTTTACCGTTGACGCCTGTCCTGATTTGCAGTTTACCGCGGTGCCTATCGCCAGCAACGCGCCGCCCTATTCGCCATATCGCGACCGGCCGCTGCCGGGTCATAACGTGGCGCTGTTTATCGAAAACCGCCGCAACGGGCAGACGCTGTTCTATGCCCCGGGGCTGGGTGAGCCGGATGAAACCCTTCTGCCCTGGCTGCAAAAAGCGGACTGTCTGCTGATCGATGGCACCGTCTGGCAGGATGACGAGCTGCAGGCCGCCGGCGTCGGACGCAATACCGGGCGCGATATGGGCCACCTGGCGCTCGGCGACGAGCACGGGATGATGGCCCTGCTGGCCTCTCTGCCGGCAAAACGCAAAATTCTCATTCATATTAATAACACCAACCCGATCCTTAACGAGCAGTCTCCCCAGCGCCAGGCGCTAACGCAACAGGGGATCGAAGTGAGCTGGGACGGGATGGCAATCACCCTTCAGGATACCGCATGCTGATCACTGACACGCTGTCGCCGCAGGCCTTTGAAGAGGCTCTGCGGGCTAAAGGCGCCTTCTACCATATTCACCACCCTTACCACATCGCCATGCATAACGGCGACGCGACCCGCGAGCAAATTCAGGGTTGGGTGGCGAACCGGTTTTATTACCAGACCACTATTCCGCTGAAAGACGCGGCGATTATGGCCAACTGCCCGGATGCGCAGACCCGGCGCAAATGGGTGCAGCGGATCCTCGACCACGACGGCAGCCACGGCGAGGACGGCGGGATTGAAGCCTGGCTGCGGCTGGGGGAAGCGGTCGGTTTGAGCCGCGACGATCTGCTCAGCGAGCGTCACGTGCTGCCCGGCGTGCGCTTCGCGGTGGATGCCTATCTTAATTTCGCTCGTCGCGCCTGCTGGCAGGAGGCGGCCTGCAGCTCCCTGACCGAGCTGTTCGCCCCGCAGATCCATCAGTCGCGCCTCGACAGCTGGCCGCAGCACTATCCATGGATCAAAGAGGAAGGCTACTTTTACTTCCGCAGTCGTCTGAGCCAGGCTAACCGCGACGTTGAGCATGGCCTGGCGCTGGCGAAGGCCTACTGCGACAGCGCTGAAAAACAGAACCGGATGCTGGAGATCCTGCAGTTTAAGCTCGACATTCTGTGGTCGATGCTCGATGCCATGACCATGGCCTATGCCCTGCAGCGCCCGCCCTATCACACGGTCACCGACAAGGCGGCCTGGCACACGACCCGACTGGTGTAATCATGCAGAAAACGTCCATCGTTGCCTTTCGTCGCGGCTACCGACTGCAGTGGGAAGCCGCCCAGGAGAGCCATGTGATCCTCTATCCGGAGGGTATGGCCAAACTCAATGAGACCGCCGCGGCGATCCTCGAGCTGGTCGATGGCCGGCGCGACGTCGCGGCGATTATCGCCATGCTTAATGAACGTTTCCCGGAAGCAGGCGGCGTCGATGACGACGTCATCGAGTTCCTGCAGATCGCCTGTCAACAGAAGTGGATCACCTGCCGTGAGCCAGAGTAAACCCACCGTCAATCCGCCGCTGTGGCTGCTGGCGGAGCTGACCTACCGCTGCCCGCTGCAGTGTCCCTACTGTTCCAATCCGCTGGACTTCGCCCGGCAGGATAAGGAGCTGACCACCGAACAATGGATCGAGGTCTTTCGCCAGGCGCGGGCGATGGGCAGCGTTCAGCTGGGCTTTTCCGGCGGCGAGCCGCTGACCCGTAAAGATCTGCCGGAGCTGATCCGCGCCGCGCGCGACCTCGGGTTCTATACCAACCTGATCACCTCCGGGATAGGGCTGACGGAGAGCAAACTGGACGCCTTCAGCGAGGCCGGGCTGGACCATATCCAGATTAGCTTCCAGGCCAGCGATGAAGTGCTCAACGCCGCGCTGGCCGGCAACAAAAAAGCCTTCCAGCAGAAGCTGGCCATGGCCAAAGCAGTGAAAGCGCGCGACTACCCGATGGTGCTCAACTTCGTTCTCCACCGGCACAACATCGACCAGCTCGATAAAATTATCGGGCTGTGCATTGAGCTGGAAGCCGATGACGTTGAGCTGGCCACCTGCCAGTTCTACGGGTGGGCGTTTCTTAATCGCGAAGGGCTGCTGCCGACCCGGGAACAGATCGCCCGCGCCGAGCAGGTGGTCGCTGACTACCGGCAGAAAATGGCCGCCAGCGGCAACCTCACCAACCTGCTGTTCGTCACCCCGGACTATTACGAAGAGCGGCCGAAAGGCTGCATGGGCGGCTGGGGATCGATTTTCCTCAGCGTCACCCCGGAAGGCACCGCCCTGCCTTGCCACAGCGCGCGCCAGCTGCCGGTGGCGTTTCCGTCGGTGCTGGAGCAGAGTCTGGAATCGATCTGGTATGACTCATTCGGTTTCAATCGCTACCGCGGGTATGACTGGATGCCGGAGCCGTGCCGCTCCTGTGATGAAAAAGAGAAGGACTTCGGCGGCTGTCGCTGCCAGGCCTTTATGCTGACCGGCAGCGCCGATAACGCCGACCCGGTGTGCAGCAAATCTCCGCATCATCACAAAATCCTCGAGGCCCGGCGCGAAGCGGCCTGCAGCGACATAAAAGTCAGCCAGCTGCAGTTCCGCAACCGTACCCGCTCGCAGCTGATCTACCAAACCCGGGACCTGTAATGACGCTGGCGACCCGCACCGTCACTTTGCCGGGCGGCCTGCAGGCCACCCTGGTCCATCAGCCGCAGGCGGATCGCGCGGCTGCCCTGGCGCGGGTCGCCGCCGGCAGCCACCACGAACCGTCGCGCTTCCCTGGGCTGGCGCACCTGCTGGAACACCTGCTGTTTTACGGCGGAGAGCGCTACCAGGATGATGACCGACTGATGGGCTGGGTGCAGCGCCAGGGCGGAAGCGTGAATGCCACCACCCTGGCTCGCCATAGCGCGTTCTTTTTCGAGGTTGCCGCCGATGCTCTGGCTGATGGTGTCGCGCGTCTACAGGAGATGCTGCAGGCCCCGCTGCTGCTCAGGGAAGATATTCAGCGCGAAGTGGCGGTGATTGACGCCGAGTACCGCCTGATCCAGCAGCATGAGCCATCGCGCCGGGAAGCCGCGGTGCGCCACGCCGCCAGCGCGCCCGCGGCGTTTCGCCGCTTTCAGGTAGGCAGCGCCGACGCGCTGGCGGGCGATCTCGCTGCGCTGCAGGCCGCCTTAGGCGATTTTCACCGCACCCATTACGTCGCCCGGCGAATGCAGCTCTGGCTGCAGGGGCCGCAGTCGCTGGAGGCGCTCGGCGAGCTGGCGGCCCCTTTCGCCGCCGGGCTTGCCGCAGGCGAGGCTCCGCCGCCGGCGCCGCCGCTGCGCCTGGGCGAGTTCACTGCACTGCAGCTGGCGGTCTCCAACCAGCCCGCGCTGTGGCGCTGCCCGCTGATCGCTTTAAGTGACAACGTCACGTTACTGCGCGAGTTTTTGCTGGATGAAGCCCCCGGCAGCCTGATGGCCGGCCTGCGCCAGCGCCGGCTGGCCGGGGATGTGGCGCTGAACTGGCTGTATCAGGATCGGCACCTCGGCTGGCTGGCGCTGGTCTTCGCCAGCGACCGGCCGGAAGAGGTCGACCGGCAGATAACCCACTGGCTGCAGGCGCTACAGCAAACGACGCCTGAGCAGCAGCAACACTACTATCAGCTATCCCGCCGCCGCTTTCAGGCGCTGTCGCCTCTCGATCAGCTGCGCCAGCGGGCATTCGGCTTTGCCCCCGGCGCGCCGCCCGCCGGGTTCGCCGATTTTTGCGCCGCCCTGCAGGCCGCCCCGTCGGTCAGCCTGGCCTGTCAGACCGTTTCCCCAGGGGAGCCTGTTGCCACCCAGGGCTTTAGCCTGCCGCTTAGCCGCTGGCGCCGCCGCCCTGAGTCTGACCCGGCGCTGGCGTTCGCTTTCTATCCGCAGGCCGCTAGCGATCTCGTTGCCAAATGCCCGGAGAAAGCCGCGCCGCTGCTCCATCTCCCGTCACCGGGAGATCCGCCGAGGCTCCTGCTGCGACCGCCCTTCTACTGCTCGCCCGATCAGGCCGAGGGGCTGGCGCGTGGGGAACAGCTGCGCCCACTGCTTGCCGCCCTGCGCCATGCCGGGGGACACGGCGAGTGGCATCTGTTCGACGGCAGCTGGCAGTTGGCCCTCCAGCTGCCGGAGCCCGGCCGACGGCCGGAGGCGATCCTGCAGGCCATCCTGCGGCAGCTCGCGCTCCCGGTCGCCTCGCCGACCCCACCGCCGGAAAGTATCGCTATCCGTCAACTCATGGCTCAACTCCCCGAACGGCTGGGTACATCCGGGCATCAGGAAGGTTGGCTGGCGGCCCTGGCCGGCGGCAGCGCAGAAGATGCGCAGTGGGTAGCGCGTCAGCTGAGCCTGATTACCGCCCCGGTTAATCCGCCGATGCCCGCTCCGGCGCCCTGCCGCCGCGGCGTCGAACGTCTGGTTTATCCAGGAGGCGATACGGCGCTGCTGGTCTTTATTCCGCTGCCGGATGGCGCCTCGCTGGCGGCCCTGCGGCTGCTGGCGCAGCATTGTGAGCCGCTATTTTTCCAGCGCCTGCGGGTGGAGCAGCAGATTGGCTATGTGGTGAGCTGCCGCTATCAGCGGGTCGCCGATCGCGACGGGCTGCTGATGGTGCTCCAGTCCCCGGATCGCCGCGCCGGGGAATTGCTGCGCTGTGGTAAAGACTTTCTGCGCCAGCTGGCCCCCATGGATGAGGCGACCTTCAGACCGCTACAGCAGCGCCTGGCCGCTCAGATCCGCGCCAGCAGACCGCCAGAGGCGCGGGCGCTGTCCGCCCTGCGTCAGGAGTATGGTTTACCAGAGCTAACGCCGCAGGCGGTTGACGCGCTGCGCGTTGCAGAGGTGGCCGATCTGGCACGCGAAATGACCCGCCGGCGTCGCCGCTGGCAGGTGCTGTTCACGACAGGGGATTAATGGCCGGGGGCATCCGGGGTCAGAAAGGCGCTGACGAAGCGCGTAAGGATCGCCGCGCCCTGCGGGCTCTCCTGCACCTCGTCGTGTAACCGCTGCGCGTCAATACCTTCCGCCTGCAGCACCGCCTCCCGGTGGCCGATCAGCGAACGGGCTATCGGCGCGGTAAATTCCGGGTGAAATTGCGTAGAGACCGCGTGCGGCCCATAGCGCACAATCTGGTGGGGATCGTGGGCGGACGCGGCCAGCACCGTGGCCCCTTCCGGCAGACGAGTCACGGTTTGCAAATGGCTCAGATGCGCAGGAAATGTAGCCGGCAGGCCGCTCAGCAGCGGATCATCGACACCCCATGGCGACAGCGTAATGGTTTGGCTGCCGCTTTCCCGCCCGCCAGGATGATACGCCACCTCGCCCCCCAGGGCATGGGCCATCAGCTGATGACCATAGCAAACGCCGAACAGCGGCATGTCGATAGCCACCGCCTGCCGGATCCAGTCGGCGGTCCGTTCGCTCCACGCCAGACGATCGGTCACCATCGCCCACGAGCCGGTTAGCACCGCTATGGTCTGGTTATCCGGCGTCGGCAGCGGTTCATCTTCAAACACCCGCACCGTGGTGAGCTGCGTCTGCCACGGCGCCAGCAGCGTGCGAAACCAGCGCGGCAGATCGCCATGCGCCTGGCGAATGGCCGTCGGCGGCGTGCCGGTCTGGACCAGCAGTAATCGGTTACGTGTCACCTTTCCTCCTCGCTCCGGGTCATGTTCCCGTAAAACACTATGCCGCCGGGAAGACGATGGGACAAATAACCAATTACTATGGACGATGCGCCTGCGGAATAAGTCCTGTCGCTTACTGGGCATCGGCGCTGTCACGCTGCGGCACATCGGCTGCCGCCGAAGATGCCTGCTGCGGGACAAAAATATGGTCCAGGATGGCGCGCGCCGTCGGTCCGGCCACCACCCCATCCCCGCCGCCGTTCTCCAGAATCAGCGCCATCGCCACCTTCGGATGCTGATAAGGGGCAAACAGGGTGTAGAAGATATGGTCGCGCAGACGCACCGGGATCATTTTGGCGTTATAGGTCTGGTTTTGCTTCAGGCTAAAGACCTGCGAGGTCCCGGACTTCGCCGCGATCTGATACGGCGCAGTATGAAACAGCTTATAGCCGGTGCCGTTGGGCTGATTCGCCATCCCATACATGCCGTTGCGCACAATGCCCCAGTACGGGGATTTCGGGTCACCCACCTGCGGCAGGTTCGCCGGCTGCTGATAACGTTCCACATGGTTGCCCTGCTTCATCGAATAGAGCAGATGCGGATCCTGTACTTTACCATTGTTCAGCAGAGTGGTAAGCGCCTTCACCATCTGGATCGGGGTGGCGATCCAGTACCCCTGGCCGATGCCGACCGAGATGGTGTCCCCCTGATACCAGGGCTTTTTATGCACCCGCTGTTTCCACTCCCGGCTGGGCAGCACCCCGGCGTACTCCTCATTAAGGTCGATGCCGGTGGACTGGCCGTAGCCGAACTTGCTCAGCCATTCATGGATCCGGTCAATGCCCATCTCGAAGGCGACCTGATAGAAAAAGGTGTCCGCTGACTCTTCGATGGCTTTAGTCACGTTGAGCATGCCGTGGCCGGTTTTCAGCCAGTCGCGGTAGCGGCGTTGCGTGCCCGGCAGCGTCCACGTCGGCGCCCCGAAGAAGGTGGTGTTCGGGGTGATGACCCCAGCGGAGAGCGCCGACAGCGCCATATAGGGTTTGACCGTCGAAGCCGGAGGATATAGCCCCTGGGTGACGCGGTTGATCAGCGGCCGGTCCGGATTCTCCAGCAGCGATTTATAGGCCTGATAGCCGATACCTTTGACGAACGGATTAGGATCGTAGCTGGGACTGGAGACCATCGCCAACACGCCGCCATCCCGCGGGTCGACCACCACCACCGCCGCCCGCTGTCCCTTCAGCACCGACTCAATATACTGCTGGAGATGAAGGTCGAGAGTCAGATAGAGGTTTTTTCCGGCCACCGGCGGCACCTCTTTCAGTAGACGCACCACCCGGCCGTGGTTATCCACCTCCACTTCCTGATAGCCGGTGGCGGGCCACCTCCACATCGCTGAGGTCTGACTTGAGGGTGACCGCTTTGTAGCGGCTGGTGTGGTGCATATCGTCGCGAAAGCTGGCGATGTCGTCCGGCGTCAGGTCGACGATAGGCGTCAGCTGCTGCAACAGCGCGGCCATATCGGGAATTTTGCTCGGGATCACCTGCAGGCGATACAGGGTGATATTCTGCACCAGCGGAATGCCGTTGCGATCGAATATCAGCCCGCGGCTGGGGGCGATGGGCAGCATTTTGATGTCGTTCTGGTTTGACCGGGTCTGGTAAAAATCGTGCTGCTCCACCTGCAGATGGTAGAGGTTAACGATCAGCACGCCAAAGCAGACCACCACCAGCAGAAAAGCAATTGCGGCCCGGCGGATAAACAGCATCTCTTCCGCGGAGTGGTCGCGAATTTCGTCTCTCAAAAGGGGCATTAGCGGTACATCACCTGAATCACTGGAAAAGCCAACGGCGTAACGGCCGGGAAGCATAGCCTTATCGCAGCGTAGATTAAGTACAGCGCGAGGGCCAGACATATCACCGCCGCCAGTCGCGCCGGCGAGAACGCCATCGTGCTATTGCCCAGCCAGCCAAAGTTGTCGATCAGCAGGCTCATCGTCAGCTGGCCAAAGATCACCGCCACGGTAGCCGTAGCGGTGCCTATCCGCTGCACCGCCAGCACCATAATGACGATGTAGGGCACGCCACAAAAAGCGCCCAGCAGCTGCCACTTAGGCACCTGTAGCAGGTTTACCGACGTCGCTGGAGCAAAAAACAGGATCAGCAATCCCGTCACCAGCGCGCCGGTGGCGAAGGTTAAAAAGGCGCTGCGCAGCACCCCCACCTGGCTGCCAAGACGGCCATTTATCGCCGCCTGGACGCTAAGCAATGCGCCGCCGCACAGCGCCAGAATGATCACTATCGTATCCATTTCCCCTCCTTAACCCAGAGCCACCAGCAGTAACGCCGCCATAATCAACATCAGCGCCATGGCGCGCCGCGGATCGATTTTGCGCCGTGGGCTGCCGAATAACCCGTAATGGTCGATCGCCAGGCTTTTCGCCACCTGACCCGCCAGGATGCCGATCATGGTCATGGCAATACCAATCACCGGCGTCGCCATGGTCAAGATCACCACGTACCCCGCCCCCAACAGACCGCCGGTGAGTTGCCAGCCGGGCAGAGAAAAGAACGACGGGCTGCTACGCGGGCTGAAAAAGAGCATCAGAAAAAAGGTTAACACTGCGCCAATCCCAAAGATGCTCATGGTTGCCCACAGATCCCCCACCTGGCTCGCCAGCGGCCCCAGCAGGCCGGCCTCGACCGATAATCCCATGCCGCCGGCAATCACTAATAAAATGAATAATAACGCCATTACTGCGCCTCCTCTGTACAACAGGCGGCTGAGGATAAAACAGCGTGCTGATGCGATAAACGGTATAATGCAGAAAACACTATTGCAGGAATTGCACAGATGGCCGATGCCAGCAGCGTCGATTTTCGCGCCCTTCAGCTTTTCATCGCGGTTTACGATAACCAGAGTTTTTCCGTAGTGGCCCGCCGCGAAGGGGTCTCTCCCTCGTTGATCTCGCGAACCATCCAGCAGCTGGAAGATGCCCTCGGGCAGCAGCTGTTCTACCGCAACACCCGTGCCGTGGTACCGACCGAAGCAGGACGCCTTTTCGCAGCGTCCGCCCGGGAACTGCTGGGACAGTACGCCGACGCGCAACGGGCGTTACAGGATCGGGCACAGATCCCCGGCGGACTGGTGCGGATCAATGCGCCGGTCTATTTTGGTCAGCGTCATATCGCCCCCTGGCTTGCGGAACTGGCGGCCCGGCATCCCAAACTGCAGTTTGACCTGACGCTGACCGACGATTTTATCGATCCCCATCGCGATGCGACGGATATCCTTTTTCGCATCAGCAGCCTGCCGGACGCGGGCTATCACGCCAGAGTGTTTGGCAGCCAGCGCTATTACCTGACCGCCTCCCCGGAGTATGTTTCACGGTACGGCAGCCCGACTTCGCCGGAGGCATTGCATCAACATCGCACGCTGGTGTATGGCGGTTCGCAGGGAGCCAACCGCTGGCTGTTTCGCCAGCGCGAAGAGGCATGGGTGCACTATCCGTTGACCCCGCTCATGACCTCGAACAATGCCGATGCCCTGCTCACTTCAGCCATCGGCGGGATGGGGATCGTGTTATTTCCCGACTGGATGGTCAGCGAGGCGCTGCACAACGGGACATTAGTCACGCTGATGGATCGCTATTCGGCGGCCATCAGCCACACGCCATCGTATATCGCGGCGATTTATCCTTATACCCGCCATCCCTCTCTCAACGTGCGGACAGTGATTGACTATTTTGCCGACGTGTTTGGATCGCCGCCCTACTGGCAGCGCTAATGCGAGATTCGTAGTAAAACTTGTCATATCTCAAACAATTAGCATTCCTTCGCCCAGCTTGACGCGGATCGTTTCCTTTGCCGCCTCGTTACGGCTATGTATATCGTAACGGCATTCACAAAAGCAAACGGAGCCTGATATGAGCACGTCTAACGACCCATCCAACAATGCATCCGCCGGGAAGTGCCCTTTCCACGCCGAGACGCCAAAACAGAGCGCCGGCAGCGGCACCGCCAACCGCGACTGGTGGCCGAACCAGCTGCGTGTCGATCTGTTAAACCAGCACTCCAATCGCTCCAACCCGTTGGGTGAGAATTTTAACTACAGGGAAGAGTTTAAAAAGCTCGATTACTCCGCGCTGAAGGCTGATCTCAGAGCGCTGCTGACCGATTCGCAAGAGTGGTGGCCGGCAGACTGGGGTAGCTATATTGGCTTGTTTATTCGTATGGCCTGGCACGGCGCCGGCACCTACCGCACCGTTGACGGTCGCGGCGGCGCAGGTCGTGGACAGCAGCGCTTTGCCCCCCTGAACTCCTGGCCTGACAACGTCAGCCTCGATAAGGCCCGCCGTCTGCTGTGGCCGGTGAAACAGAAATATGGCCAGAAAATCTCCTGGGCCGACCTTTACATGCTGGCGGGTAACGTCGCTCTGGAAAACGCCGGCTTCCGCACCTTTGGCTTTGGCGCCGGTCGCGAAGACGTCTGGGAACCGGATCTCGACGTCGACTGGGGCGATGAGAAAGAGTGGCTGGCCCACCGTCATCCGGAAAGCCTGGCGAAACAGGCCATCGGCGCCACCGAAATGGGTCTGATTTATGTCAACCCGGAAGGTCCGAACGCCAGCGGCGAGCCGCTGTCCGCCGCGGCGGCCATTCGCGCCACCTTCGGCAATATGGCGATGGACGATGAAGAGATCGTCGCGTTGATCGCCGGCGGCCATACGCTGGGCAAAACCCACGGCGCCGCAGAAACCAGCCACGTCGGCGCCGAGCCGGAAGCCGCGCCGCTGGAAGCGCAGGGTCTGGGCTGGCACTCCAGCTACGGCAGCGGCGCAGGCGCGGACGCCATCACCTCCGGTCTGGAAGTGGTCTGGACGCAGACGCCCACCCAGTGGAGCAACTACTTTTTCGAAAACCTGTTCAAATACGAATGGGTGCAGACCCGCAGCCCGGCTGGCGCGATCCAGTTCGAAGCCAAAGACGCGCCGGAGATTATCCCGGATCCGTTTAACCCGGAGAAAAAGCGCAAACCGACCATGCTGGTCACCGACCTGACCCTGCGCTTCGACCCGGAGTTTGAAAAAATCTCCCGTCGCTTCCTCAACGATCCGCAGGCCTTTAACGAGGCGTTCGCCCGGGCGTGGTTCAAGCTGACCCACCGTGATATGGGGCCAAAATCCCGTTACCTCGGGCCGGAAGTGCCGAAAGAAGATCTGATTTGGCAGGATCCGCTGCCGGCAGCGACCCATCAGCCGAGCGCGGAAGATATCGCCAGCCTGAAAAGCGCCATCGCCGGCGCCGGCCTGTCGGTCAGTGAGCTGGTCTCGGTCGCCTGGGCGTCCGCCTCCACCTTCCGCGGTGGCGATAAACGCGGCGGCGCTAACGGCGCGCGTCTGGCGCTGGCCCCGCAGAAAGACTGGCCGGTTAACGCCATCGCCAGCCGGGTGCTGCCGACCCTGCAGGCGATCCAGCGCGCCTCCGGCAAAGCGTCGCTGGCCGATATTATCGTGCTGGCCGGCGTGGTCGGCGTTGAGCAGGCGGCCGCTGCCGCCGGCGTCAGCGTCAATGTGCCGTTTACCCCAGGCCGCGTCGACGCTCTGCCTGAGCAGACCGACGTCGAGTCGTTTGATCTGCTGCAGCCGCTGGCGGATGGCTTCCGCAACTATCGCCGTATCGAAGGCGGTGTCTCGACGGAAACCCTGCTGATCGATAAAGCGCAGCAGCTGACGCTAACCGCCCCGGAAATGACCGTGCTGGTCGGTGGCTTGCGCGTACTGGGCGCGAACTACGACGGCAGCAAACACGGGGTGTTTACCGACCGCGTCGGCGTGCTCAGCAATGACTTCTTCGTCAATCTGCTTGATATGGCTACCGTCTGGAAAACGGCCGATGATAACGCGGAGCTGTTTACCGGCAGCGACCGTAAAACCGGCGAAGCGAAGTACAGCGCCACCCGCGTGGATCTGGTGTTTGGCTCCAACTCGGTACTGCGCGCCCTGGCGGAAGTGTACGCCTGCGCCGACGGGCAGCAGAAGCTGGTGCATGACTTCGTTGCCGCCTGGACCAAGGTGATGAACCTCGACCGCTTCGATCTGTAATCCTCTCGCCCCGGCTCCCGCCGGGGCGTTTTCCTTATACCGCCCGCGGCAGCTGTTGCAGGCGACTCCGCGTTCGTTGAATATCCTCCAGTTCCACCCCTGCCACCAGCGTCTCCAGGTCGCAGCGGGTCACCAGCAGCAGGCGGATCTGCTTTTCATACAGCACATCAATCACATTGATAAAGCGCTGCTGGGCCGCCGGCCCCACCGTAGCCAATGGCGGCACCTCGTCCAGTAGCCAGACGGCATAGCTTTCGCAGAGCGTCAGATAGTCCATCACCGCCGTGGCGGCCTGACAAAGCTGGGTAAAGGTGAAGTGCAGCAACGCGGGCGACGCCGCGGCCGCCAGCAGCGTGCGATAGCCTACCGTCAGCGAAACCGGTTCGCCAGGCAGCGACGGCAGGTCATACAGCTGACGCTGTTGTGCATTCGGATTAACCCACATCCGCCCGCTGCAGAAGGCGTTATCCTGGCTCAGATGCCGTTCGCGATAATCCTCCTCGCCGTTCAGCGCCACCACCGTTAGATGGGCGCGGATCAGCGCGATCGACGGTAAAAAGCGATCGTGATACAGCGGATTGGGCAGCAGCATCTCCGGCGGGTAGTTTGAGGTGGCCAGCAGCACGATACCGTGTTGAAAGAGGTGTTCCAGCAAGGCTTTAATCAGCATGGCGTCGCCGGGGTCGTGCAGATGAAATTCGTCGAAGCATAGCAGGCGGCAACCGGATGTCATCTGCCTCATCACCGTCTGCAGGTCGGGCGCTCCGGGGGCATTCAGCCGCTGGTGCAGTTCGCGGAAGAAGTGATGAAAATGGACCCGCCGCCTGGCGGCGAGCGGCAGGCTGGCGAAAAAGTGGTCGAGGATAAAGCTTTTCCCTCGCCCGGTACGTCCCCAGACGTATACCCCCTGCGGCCTGCCTGTCGTGGACACCAACTGCTGACCGAGGGCGTCAAGGCGGGCGATGAGTGACAGCTGATCGTCGTCCAGCGTCAGACGCGCCCGCGCCGCCTGCTCGGCCATCACGCGGGTAAAACGAAAATCAGCCGTCACCTCTGTGGGACCAGATTCCGAGGGTACACATCCATTATTTAACATTCTTATAACCTCCTGCGAGGAGGCCATTCTAGCCGCTTTCCCGCGGGATGGCGAATCGCGCGACGAGCGGCCATTTCCGCTGCTCCGCCGCCAGCCCTACGCCTCTCCGACACGCCAGTGCACCGATGTGACGTTCTGCTGAACGCCCATCTGCGCCATAATTTGCGCCAGCGTTTTTTGGTGCTGCTTATGGCTAATCAGCTGCGCGCAAATCTCCAGATGGTCCGCGGTGTCCGCCGCCGCCGACTGCAATCCCTGCAGGGTAAACCGCTGCTGCTGCGCAATATTCAGCAACAGCTGACGCACGGCATTTTCATGTTCGCGCAAACAGGTGACGCGTAAGACATAGCGTTTCTCTTCGTCACCGGCCCCCGGCAAGGCATGAATGCGCTGCGCCGCCTCGCGCAGCAGGATATTGGCGCACAGAATAATCAGCGTAGCCGCCGTCGCGTTCCAGAACTGTCCCAGGCCGCAGAGTACGCCGATACCGGCCGAACACCACAGCGTGGCGGCGGTATTGAGGCCGCGGACGTTCATGCCATCGCGCATAATCACCCCTGCCCCAAGGAAGCCGATACCGGAGACGATCTGCGCCGCAATACGCCCCGGGCTGTCCGGCGAGGCCGACATCGCGCTGAGAATAAACACCGCCGCGCCGGTGGCCACCAGGGCATTGGTGCGTAAACCGGCCATACGTTGCCGCCACTGTCGTTCCGCGCCGATCAGCGCCCCCAACAACATTGCCGCGAGTAAATGAGTCATATAAGGAAATACCATCGCGCCTTCCTCCAGAAAACAGAAAGCCAAAAATTACAGATGTAGCGCTCAGCCGCGCCGGGCGATTAGCCGGTGGATGATGGTGGAGGAAATAAGGGTCTGGAAAACATAAACATAACGCTGCCTCTCGCGCTCAATGGCGCATAAATTATTGAGGGAGGCAATCCGGAACTGAGAGATTGCTGCCCGCCGGGACGGCAAGCAGCGAAATGATCGCGTTAGCTTGCCGGAAAATCGCAATAAGGGTGACTGTCCAACGTATGACTCCTGAATAAAAGTGGGCACATTATAGCCCGGGGTAATGATGGGTAAAGCACGAAAACGCCGCCGGTGACGATTCGTTTAGTTTGTCTTTCGCGGGTCCTGCGTAGCGTGACATCGCCAGGCGACTAAAATGCCGTCAGCGGTGATTTACTTCAATTCCGTCGCTGGGATGCGGCGAAAACCAGCATGAATATCAACCTTATGTCTCCCCAGCGCGATCTTACGCTAAAGAATGTCGCTAAGGCTAAGGATTAAAAATTTAAAACTATTAACAATCAATTAACATTAGCAGGCAAACCATTCTTCCTGAGGAACACAACACCATGTCTACCACCCAGGTTCTCGGCGAAACGCCCTATGCTTCGCCAGGACAACCGCACGCCAGCTTAACCGGACGCATTGATGCGCTGCCCGCCTCATTTGGGTTATGGTCGTTTATTACCCTGCTCTCACTTGGCGGCTTCTTTGAGCTCTACGATCTCTTCCAGACCGGATATATCAGCGCGGGCCTGCTGGCGGAGGGCATTTTCCACACCGGACAGGCGGGCATCTTCGGCATCGCCGACCAGGCGGCCTTCGCCTCCGCCACCTTTATGGGACTGTTTATCGGCGCCAGTCTGCTGGCGCCGCTGGCGGACAAACTGGGCCGCCGCCTGACCTTTATGGTGGCGCTCGCCTGGTACGGTCTTTTTTCGCTGCTGATGGCGACGCAGAGTAGCGCGGAAGGGGTGATCTTCCTCCGCTTTCTGGTGGGGATCGGTCTCGGCATTGAGCTGGTGACCATTGATACTTACCTCAGCGAATGGGTGCCAACCCATCTGCGCAATAAAGCCTTTGCCTTTGCCTTCTTCATCCAGTTCCTCTCGGTTCCGGCGGTGGCGCTGATGTCCTGGATGCTGGTGCCGACCACCCTGTTCGGCCTCAGCGGCTGGCGCTGGGTGATCATCTTTGGCGCACTGTTCTCGCTGGCGATCTGGTTTATCCGTAAAAAGCTACCGGAGTCAGCCCGCTGGCTGGAAAGCAAAGGGCGGCATGATGACGCGCATACGGTGATGTGTGAGATGGAAGCCCGCTGCGGCCTGACGCCGTCGCCGAAGCATGCGCATGCGGCACAGAGCGTCGTCAAACGCGGCACCTTCCGCGAAATCTGGGCGCCGCAGTATCGGCAGCGCACCCTGATGCTAATGGTGATGAACTTCTTCCAGGCGATCGGTTTCTTCGGCTTTGGCAACTGGCTGCCGGCGCTGCTCTCCGGTCAGGGCGCCAGCATCACCCATAGCCTGCTGTACGCCTTCTTTATCACCCTCGCCTATCCGCTGGGCTGTCTGTTCTGCACCCGCTTCGTGCATCGCTTTGAAAACAAGTGGCAGATTGTCCTCTCCGCGCTGATGACCGTTATCTTCGGCACCCTGTTCGCCCTGCAAAACAACCCGATTCTGCTGGTGATTTGCGGGTTTATGATCACCTGGTCCAACGCCTGGCTGACCATCAGCTATCACGCCTACCAGGCCGAGGTCTTCCCGACCCATATTCGCGCCCGCGCCGTCGGCTTCTGCTACTCGTTCAGCCGGCTCTCGACCGCGGTGACCAGCATTCTGATCGGCATTATTCTGCAATACGCCGGCACGCCGGGAGTAATTAGCTTTATCGTCGTCAGTATGCTGATGGTGATGCTGTCGGTGGGGATCTTCGGCCCGAGAACGCGGGGCATTCGTCTGGAGAATATCTGATGGCGGTCGCCGCCGAGGGTGCCGGCGGCGACATATTTTATCAGTTGCGATGTTGCAGCTGGCGCTGAACCTCAATAAGCTCCGCGATCAACTCCCGCGCAAGCATAGAGGTCATTATATGATCCTGGGCATGTACCAGAATAAGATTAACCGGTACTTTGCCACAGCCCTCATCCATACCGATAAGCATGGTTTGTACATCATGCGCGCGTTTTGCGGCATCTGCGGCGTCCTGCATCAGCCTATCAACGTCCTGCCACACTCCTTTTCTGGCGGCTTGCAGCGCCTGCATCGCCAGACTGCGGGACTCACCGGCGTTAATGATGAGTTCCATGACGGTTGCTTCCATATCCATACGGTTTCCCTATTTGTTGAGTGAATGACGGCTGTTGCCATAGTTAATATTTGTGATGTGTACTGCAGGAGGGATAAAAAATTGTCATTAAGGCTTGTAACTTCTGGACAGCATTAAGCGGCGCCGCAATACCACTTTTACCAACGGTCCAGCATCACCGGGGCTATATTGACACTCTCCCATCAGAGGGGCGTTTAGGCATTTTAGTGACAAGCCGCCAGGTCTGCGGCCCGGCCTCAGCCAAATATCCCCTGCGCCTCGGCGAAGCATTTTTCCGCCAGGGTCGAGACTGGTTCCTGCTGGCGCATAATCAGCGCCAGCTGTGAATCAACATGGGTTTCGGCGATCGGCAGAATTTCAAGATTATCGCTTAGCGCTTCGAGGCCGTTGTTAAGCGGCATAATGGCGCAGCAGATCCCCGCCTGCACCGCCTGGATAATCTGAAACGTCGAATCACTTTCAAAGACATACCTTGGCGTTAGCCCTTTGGCCTTAAAGCTGATTTCAATCGATTCCCGGTAATACATCCCCTTGGTCAGAAAGCCGAGGGGCAGCGTCGCCAGCGTCTCCCATCCCGGCGTCCCGGCGCTGAAGTCGAAATGGCGTTTATCGTGCAGCAGTCCCATCCGGGTTTGCGGCAAGCGAGCAATCTTGAACTGACCTTCATCCAGATGCTGCAGATAACAAATCCCCAGATCCAGCTGATTACGGCTGACGCCATCGATAATCTGCTCCGAGGTCATCGACAACAGGCTGAACTGCAGCGCCGGATATTTCTCCGCCAGGGGTTTAATCAACTGCATCGGATTGAGGCTCGCCAGCGGCACCATACCGACCCGCAGCTGGCCGACCATCTGCCCGCGACAGATGGCCGCCTCTGCCGCCAGGCCGTCATGAGCGGCCAGCACCGCCCGCGCCCAGGCCAGGATCCGCTCTCCCTCCGGGGTAAAACCTTCAAAGCGTTGGCCGCGCTGGATCAGCGTCAGGTTCAGCTCCTCTTCCAGGTTACGAATGCGCATGGAGAGCGTCGGCTGGGTAATATGACAGGCCGCCGCCGCCTGGCCAAAATGGCGCGTCTGATCGAGCGCGATCAAATACTTGAGTTGCTTAATATCCATTCTCTTTCCCGTTTGAACCCCGCCGTTCACCCCCGGGGCCGCGCACAGGTTACCAGAATGTTAGTTTCGCTAGCGATAAATTCAAGCGAGGACACCACGAGGTGCTGCGGGGCGCAGGACGGCGCGACGCCGCTCTGCGCTATACCTTTTTAGCGCCCGCCGGCCAGCGGACGGATCTCTTTCGAGCGCAGCGTCAGGCGAACGGGAACCGACTTATACGAAGGGGTGCCGCTCTCTTCATCGAGATAGTTCAGCGGCACCAGCACGTTGGCTTCCGGATAATAGGCGCCGACGGTTCCCGGCGCAATGCCGTAGGCCACCACCGTGATATCTTCCAGCGTCAGCGCGCTTCCCGGCAGCGCGGTATGGATATCCACCCGATCGCCATGCTCCAGACCCTGGGCGGCCATATCCTGCTCGTTCATAAACAGCACGTCGCGGCGGCCAAAGACGCCACGGTAGCGGTCATCCATCGCGTAGATGGTGGTGTTGTACTGGTCATGACTGCGCAGCGTCACCAGGCGCATCACGTCCTCACCCTCCACCACCACGTTCTCATGCACCCCTTTAAATACCGAGAACATGGCTTTACCGGTGGCGGTAGGCCAGATGCGCTCGGTCGGCGGCAGCGGCATGCGGAAGCCTCCAGGATGGCGAATGCGCTGGTTATAATCCTCGAACCCAGGAATGGTCTGTTCGATCAGATCGCGAATGCGATCGTAGTCTTCCACGAGGTACTGCCAGTCCACTTTGCTGGCGGGCAAGGTGGCCTTCGCCAGACCGGCGACAATCGCCGGCTCCGAGCGCAGCATCGGCGAGGCGGGCTTAAGCTTGCCCGACGAAGCATGCACCATCGACATCGAATCCTCGACGGTGATCGACTGCCGGCCGCTGGCCTGCAGGTCAAGCTCGGTGCGGCCCAGACACGGCAGAATAAAGGTCTCTTTCGCCGTCAGGAGATGTGAGCGGTTGAGCTTGGTGCCGACGTGAACGCTGAGCTCAAGGCCGCGCATCGCCGGGAAGGCGCGTTCGTGGTCCGGCATCGCCACGGCGAAGTTGCCCCCAAGGCAGATCAGCGCTTTGGCTTCGCCGGCGATCATGGCCTCCAGGGCTTTTACCGCATCGTGGCCATGATGCCGCGGCGGCGTAATCCCCATCACCCGCTGCAGGCTGTCGAGGAAAGCCGCGGAGGGTTTTTCGCTAATCCCGACAGTGCGGTTACCCTGGACGTTCGAGTGACCGCGCAAAGGACAGATCCCGGCCCCCGGCTTGCCGATATTGCCGCGCATCAGCAGCAGGTCGGCAATCAGACGCACGTTGGAGGTGCCTTTGTTATGCTGGGTGATGCCCATACCGTAGGTGACGATGGTGGCCCTGGATTTGGCGTAAGCCGCCGCAACCTGGTTCAGGGATTCGCGCGTCAGGCCAGACTCCTGTTCGATGTCCTGCCAGCGGGTGGCGTGGAGGTCATCGGCGAAGGCGGTGAATCCCTGGGTATGTTGGGCAATAAACGCGTGGTCGAGCACATTGCCCTGCTCCTCCTCCAGCTGCAGCAGCGCTTTGGCGATCCCTTTCAGCGCCGCCGCGTCGCCGCCGGCCCGTACCTGGTAGTAGGTCGAGGCGATCGGCGTCGAGCGCCGGGTCGCCATCTCCATCACGTTCTGCGGATCGGCAAAACGCTCCAGCGCCCGTTCACGCAGCGGATTGAAAACGATAATCGGCACGCCGCGGCGGGATAGCTCATGCAGGGTGCCCATCATCCGCGGGTGGTTGGTGCCCGGATTATGGCCGATGGAGATCACCAGCTCGGTCTGGTCAAAATCGTCGAGAGAGACGGTGCCTTTACCAATGCCGATCGACTGTGGCAGGCCCACGCTGGTGGATTCATGACACATGTTGGAGCAATCGGGGAAGTTGTTAGTGCCATACTCGCGGGCAAACAGCTGGAACAGCCACGCCGCTTCGTTGGAGGCTCGGCCAGAGGTGTAGAATTCAACCTCATCCGGCTGCAGGCCGCGGAGGATCTTGCCGATACGGGCGAAGGCTTGCTCCCACGCCACCGGGCGCAGGGTATCGCTGTCCCGGTCGTAAACCAAAGGATGGGTTAAGCGGCCGTAGCCCTCCAGTTCAAAATCGCTTTTTGCCAGCAGGGAAGATACGGTATTTGCCGCGAGGAATGCGGGCGTCACCCGTTTGGTGGTCGCCTCCCAGGTCACGGCTTTGGCGCCGTTTTCGCAAAACTGGAAGGTCGATTTATGTTCTTTATCCGGCCAGGCGCAGCCCGGGCAGTCAAAACCGTCCGGCTGGTTGGTACGCAGCAGCGTGGCGGGCGCCTCAAAGGCATCCATCTGGGTGCGCACGGCGATGGCCGTGGCCTTCAACGCGCCCCACCCGCCTGCCGGACCGTCATAGGGGTGAACACCGGGAACCGCGCGTCTTTTATTGGTCATCTCTTTACTCCTGCTGCTCTGTTCTGGCTGTCGCTAGCCGAAAAAGGCGTACGACAACCCCGGCGACGAAGCGTGAATCGCATGGCGTCACCTGAAAAGAATGCTGTTTCTCAAGGATAGTACGATGGGAAAGCGTAGGTACTGCGTTTGTTAACTGAATAATAACATACACCTCAATTCTGTATAATTGATGTTATCTATCAGGTGTTAAATTTAACTTATTTGCAAATTTTGCGGTTTTCACCGCGGTGCTGTGACGGATAAATTGCTACGGAAAGTGATGACCGGGCAGCGAAACCGCCCGGTGGGCCAGGCTCAGGTCAGATTGAAGTAACGGTCCGGACGCAGCGTCTCCGGCAGCGGATGCTGACCGGTCATGTCGAGCAGATTGCGCTCGATGGTATTGCACATCGCGTTCAACGGCAGGTCATTGGCTGCGGTGCCGAACGGATCTTCCAGCTCTTCCGCCAGCGAATCCCACGATAAAAAGGTGTAAGAGATAAAGACCGAGACAAACGGCGTCATGTAGTGCAGATCGCCGACCAGGGCGAACGGCAGCAGCGTACAGAACAGGTAGACGGTACGCTGCAGGATCAGGGTATAGGCGAAAGGCACCGGGGTGGTGGCCAGCCTTTCACAACCGCCCAGCACGTGCGCCAGCTCGTCGAGTTTGTTGTCCATCAGCCCGTAAGTGATGTCGCTGAGCTTGCCCGCCTCCCGCAGCTGGCCAATTTCGTTGCCGGCCAGCAGCAGGATCCGGTTGGTGGGCATTGAGCTGGCGAGGATCTCCGTCACCCTCTCCTCCGGTAGCAACCGCCGCAGGTCAGCCGTCGGATCGGTTTTGCGCAGCTGGTGCTTCAGGCTCCAGCTAAAGGCCACCAGATAGCTGACGATGCGGCGATGTGCATCGTGTTCCGCCGGCAGGATATTGCGCAGCTGACGCACCAGCGTGCGTTCGGCGATAAGCACCGTCCCCCACAGATTGCGCGCCTCGACGAAGCGGCTGTAGCTGGCGCTGTTGCGAAAGCCGAGGAAAATCGCAATCGCAATCCCCAGCAGGCTGAACGGCGCCACGGTTAAGTGGATCCCCAGCTGTTCGTACCATTGATAGCTGATAATGGCGATGATCGACATCAGCACATTTAGCAGCAGGCGAAAGATGATTTTCGACAGCACGGAGCCGTGCCAGTCAAATAGGCGAAGAAACCAGTGTTGTTCTGGCCGAATGATCATTGTCTGACTTCCTGAATTACCGCTCTGGTCATTATCTCTGAATACAGAATAGAGATTATCTATGAGCCGATTGGTTTATTTTATCGTTAACTGCGATGGGCAGATCTGCGCCATTATTTAGCGATGGTAATGGCGTTTTTAGTATGGGCCTTTTTTATATTTCAGGCAATCAATGCGCCAGCAATAATGGCTCAGAAGAAAAAATAACCGCTGAGCCAATTCATTTTTCCGCTTATGCTACCGGGTGTATCAGACCGCTTTCGTCAACCCCTGCGCTTCGCAGGGATCGAGATGCACCATCACATTAAGCACCGGATGCTGCGCCAGCACCCGCTCCCGCGCGTGACGGGCAATCTGATGCCCTTCGGCTACCGACATCTCGCCAGCCACCTCGAGATGGACATCCACCAGCACCAGATCCCCCGCCTTACGGGTTTTCAGATCGTGGAGGCCCGCCACGCCCGGCGTGGTTCGCAGCGTATCGGCGATCGCCTGCTGCATCTCTTCATCAACCGCACGGTCCATTAAATCATGCAGCGCGCTGACGGCGAAACGATAGCCCATGCGCGCAATCAGCAGCCCCACCGCCAGCGCGGCGAGCGGGTCGAACCAGGCGAACCCGGCCAGATTACCGATAATCCCCAGGGCCACCACCAGGGAGGATGCGGCGTCAGAGCGGGCATGCCAGGCATTGGCGATAAGCAGCGACGAATTCAGCCGCCTGGCGGCCGCCAGCATATAGCGAAACAGCCCCTCCTTGACGGCCAGCGCCACCAGCGCCATCCACAGCGCCGCGCTGTGCACCGGCGGAATAGTTTGCGGTTGCGCGAGATGGCCCGCCGCGGACCATAGCATGCCACCCCCGACGAGCAGCAGCATCGCGCCGATGATTAGGGAGGCGCCGTTCTCATAGCGCCAGTGGCCATAGTGGTGATCGTGGTCAGACGGTCGACGGCTCTTTTTATTCGCCATCAATACCACGCCATCGGCGACCAGATCGGAAAAAGAGTGCATTCCGTCGGCAATTAATCCCTGAGAGCCGGAAAATATTCCCACGACTACCTGTAAGGCAGAAAGGAAAATATTAACCACCACGCTAACAAGGGTACTCTTTCGCGCCTGCACCGAACGCTCATGATATTTATTATCATTTTCAAAATTATGTTGTGTCATTATTTCTCTCCCTTTGTGAGCGGGAAGAATAAACTGACAAACTGAGTTTATGCTTAACAATATAAAAGCCATTGCCTTGCCGTTTAACGATATCGCGGCGGTCGGTAATGACTATTTACTGTATGTGCCGTTGGAACGCTGCAACCTTGCGCCTATGAACTATCTTTTGAAGGGTGGCCACAGGTCGGGCCACTTTAGCTTAGCCACCACAGGAGTCAGCGATGTCACATAACAAACCATCCCGGCTGCGTTTCGCCATTAATCTGGGCAATGCGGTCCTGGCCCATCTCGGGGAGACAGGAAAGCCAGCGGGCATCACCGTCGAGCTCAGCCATCGGCTGGCGACGCGCTGGGGCGTCAGCGCCGAATTCGTTCCCTATCCTGCCGCGGGTAAAGTGGTGGCTGACGCCGGTGGCGAGCACTGGGATATTGCCTTTCTGGCCATCGATCCGGCGCGGGAAGCCACCCTGCGCTTTACCTCGCCCTATATCACCATCCAGGGCACCGCGCTGGTCAGCGTTGATTCGCCCTGCCAGAGCGTGGCCGACATGGATCGCCCGGCAACCACCATTAACGTCGGACAAAACGCCGCATACGATCTATGGCTAACCCGCCATCTGCAGCACGCCAGCCTGCATCGCCTTCCCTCTTCGCAGGAGGCAATCGACGCCTTCCTCGCCGGTGAAGGGGATATGGTCGCCGGCATCCGCCAGCCGCTGGAGGCGACAGCCCGTCAGCACGCCGGGGTGCGGGTACTGGCGGATAATTTTACCGAGATCCAGCAGGCCATCTGCGTCGCCCTGGCGGACGTGGACCGTTTTCACGCGGTAAACGACGCGCTTAGCGAGTGGCGGGCGGATGGCAGTCTGCAGGCGCTGATTGCCGGTCACCTGGGCCAAGCGAACTGAATCACGCCTCCGTCATCCGGCGCATGGCGCAATGCCAGGCGCCGTTGCGTACCGAGGCGCGCAGTACGTGGGCCACGCCATGCACCATCAGGCGCGTCGTGCGCCGCTGCAGCGGCGTGAGCGACAATCCCAGCATCTCCTGCGCCCATTCCGGCAAAAGGTCAATTCCTGCGTTCATCATCACCTGGCCGACCGGCTGGCTCATCCGCCCCGGCAGACGGGTGTGGAGCAGCACCTCGGCTACCTCCCGGGTACGTTCGTCGCAGCGCAGTCGCGGGCGCATCGCCTCGAGATAGTCCGCCACCTCCTGCGGTGTCTGAGGGATATCCCGAGCCCCCAGCCGCCGGGCGATTTCCGCCGACTCACGAAAATAGTCCTCCTGGCGCTCGGGACTGACCACCGTCCGCTTGTAGCGCAGGTGGGAGGCCATAAAGCAACTGCACTCGGCGACGTGCACCCAGGTTAACAGCGCCGGGTCGCTCGCCTGATACGGGGTTCCGTCCTTATCCACCCCGGCGATCCGCTGATGGATCCCCTGTACTTTGGCGATTAGCCGTTCGGCGTCGGGGGTAGTGGCAAAAGTGGTGGCAGAAATAAACTGGCTGGTGCGGCGCAGGCGGCCCAAAATATCCTCGCGAAAACGAGAGTGATCCCAGACGCCGGCCAGCGCCAGAGGATGCAGCATCTGCAGCAACAGCGCGCTAATGCCGCCGCAGAGCATCGAGGTAAAATCGCCGTGCACCTGCCAGATGGCCGACTGGGGACCAAACAGCCCCGGCTCTCCTTTGGGTCGTTCAAAGTCGATCTCTTTTAGCGCCATGCCGGTCAGGCCGAGCACCTGCGCCTCGATCATCCGGCGAATGCCGATCATGATGGTATCCCTTACGTGCAACTAAAGGACAAAAGATACCACTGTTGGACAGCATTGGGAGAGATATTGCGGAAAGAGTGCCCGCAGCACGCGGGCACGACGGCTTACGGATTCAGCTGGTAATCGAGGGTAATGTTGGCCTTCAGCACCTGCGATACCGGGCAGCCTGCTTTCGCTTTCTGGATGATCTCATCGAACGCAGCCGGAGACACGTCCGGCAGGACGATCTGGCTTTGCAGCGCGATATCGGTAATCGCAAAGCCGCCGTCGGTTTTATTGAGGGTGACCACTGCGGTAGTGTCGATGGACGTTGCGGTATATCCCTCTTCGCTGAGCATCAGCGACAGGGCCATCGAAAAGCAGGCGGCATGTGCAGCGCCGATCAGCTCCTCAGGGTTGGTGCCCTTCACCCCCTCAAAACGGGTGTTAAATCCGTAGGGCTGCTGGCTCAGCGCCCCGCTTTCTGTCGACACGGTGCCTTTGCCATGCTTCAGGTCGCCTTCCCAGTGCGCTAGCCCTTTCTTATGAATCGCCATTTGATTCCTCCTGTAGTGATGTCGAACAAAAAGTATAGTGCGTGATGCCGAAGCTGCGTCTTTTCGCAGCCTCTGGCTCCCACGTTCCCTTGGTTTTCGTGTCGTTGGTGACGCTATCGGCCATCCTGCGGATGCCAGGGATCGGATTTGTCATCCTTGCTGTCGTCCCGTTTACGCGGAACTTCGCCCTGCTCCCCGGGCGCCTCACGGGCAGGTTGCTTACCGCGCTCTTCGTCTTGCGAGTGAGAAAAGGTGCTCATATCGACGTGCTCCGCTTACTTAGGCGACTGCTTGAGCAGACGATCGATTCGCACGACCGGCGGCGTCATTTTGCGATCCAGACTGCCGTTGATATTGACCAGATCGTCTGGCTCTACGTGTTGTTCGTTAAACGCGGCGACCGGGATAATAACGGTGATGGTGCCGCTTTTATCACGAAACTGATAACGGTCATCTCCCTGCCGCTTGAGCAGGTTGCCGCGCAGCGAAACGGTCGCGCCATCGTGCATGGTTTTCGCCTGCTCAACGGTCATGATCCGGCCATCCTCGACGCCGCGATAGCCGTCATCGAGTTTGTGCGGCGGCGGCGGCGCGGCATCCTGACTAAACCCTCCCTTATCGTCCGCCTGCGCGACACCTACGGCAAACAGACATGCCATGGCCAATGCTAGTTTTTTCATCATGCCTCCGTTTTTTGCTGACGATGAGAATAAAGCCTGGCTGAGGCTGGCCATTTTTACAAAGTCAATTGTTCTGATATCGTCTAATATAAGAATGTCCTTATCGTTACGCTCCTGGCGAAACGAAACGCGGGGAAAATATTAATGATTAAGAATCAACAGCCTTGTCCTATCGTCGATGAGAATGAACGCTCCTTACGCTTTGAATATCGCTTCCGCCGCTATGGGATAATTGTTTTGAGTCTCATCATTCTTACCGCGTTAAGCGGCCTGTGGTCCTCCGGTTATTTCAGTGAAGCACACCGGGAAACCGGCGGAGGCGAATTAAGCGTCGATTATCAGCGCTATGCCAGGCTGATGAGTGAAACCGAGCTTAATATTCAGATTAAACCGGATACGGCCAGCGACACCATTATCAGCTTCGCCGCCCCGTTATTAACCCGCTACCAGATCGGTGATATCCGTCCGCAGCCGGATAAAATGTATAGCGCCGACGGGAAATTACATCTCGTCTATCCGCGGTCGAACCCCCCTTCACCGATATCTGTGTGGTTAGCCGTTACCCCAAAAACGGCCGGTAATATCTCTCTGCAGGCGGTAGTTAACGATCGCTATTCTGTAACCTGGCAGCAGTTTGTCTATCCGTAGGAGTCGCTATGGAAATGGTCCTTAGAGCCGCAGCAATCTATCTGATCCTGTTGATTATTTTTAAGATTGCCGGCAGAAGAACCCTGATGCAATTAACCAACTTTGACCTGATACTGTTGCTGATTATCAGCGAAGCCACCCAGCAGGCAATGCTCAGCACAGACTATTCGGTTACCGGGTCGATGCTGACTATCGTCACCCTGGTTAGTATTGATATTTTGTTCGGCTATATTAAGAAAAAATTTGCTCAGGCAGAAAATTTTCTCGATGGTACGCCGGTTATCGTGGTGGAAAATGGTGCTGTCATCGACGAGAAGATTAAGCTCGTCAATATCTCTGTCGATGATATCCTGCTGGCGGCCAGGCAGCACCATGGCATTTATGAATTGAAAGCGATCAAATTCGCTATTCTCGAGCGTAACGGCCAGATATCCATTATTCCTGAGCAGGAATAGTATCGGCTTCGCTATTTATCACGCTCCGGTTGTTTATCACCTGATTCCGGAGCGCGAGTGGCGTCATCCTCTTCTTTTTCACCGTTAACAACGTTCAACATTAACATTTTTCCTCCTCGCTGGTTGTCAGGGATCCTACAAATTATAGAACGCCTTCGCCGAAGTATGTAGGATCTGCCGAAACTAACCAGGAGATGCCGCCTGATTCACATTGCGCTTATTCCAGGATATTTCCCACCTCGTCATTGCCATTGGTGAGAAATAATTAACCGATCCGTACAGTCAATATTGTGAAAGCCAAAACATAATGAGGTCACTATGTCTGTGATGGTTATTACCGGTGGAACCGCGGGAGCGGGCAAAGCTACCGCGCTGCGTTTCGCCCGCGCTGGATATCACGTGGCGCTGATCGCCCGAGACGAAACGGGTTTGCAGGAGACGCGACAGGCCTGTGAACGGTTTGGCATTAAAACGCTGGCTATTAGCGCCGATGTCGTCGATGCCGGGGCGCTGCAGCGCGCCGCCGCCGAGGTGGAAACCACCCTCGGGGCAATCGACGTCTGGATCAACAACGCCATGACCACCGTGCTGGCGCCCTTTCGTCAGATGAGCGAGGAGGAGTTTCGCCGGGTGACGGAGGTGACCTATCTCGGGTACGTGAACGGCACCCGCGCGGCGCTGGAGGTCATGATCCCCCGGGATCGGGGGGTGATTATTCAGGCCGGCTCGGCGCTGGCCTGGCGTTCAATCCCACTGCAGTCGGCTTACTGCGGAGCGAAAGCGGCGATCCGCGGCTTTACCGATGCCGTGCGAACCGAACTGATGCATGAGAAAAGCCACATCCAGTTGACCATGGTGCAACTGCCGGGGATGAACACCGCCCAGTTTGGCTGGGCGCGAAACAAAATGGATCAGGCCATGCAGCCGGTGCCCCCGGTCTATCAGCCGGAAGTCGCCGCCGAGGCTATTTACAGCGTCATCCAGCGCCCGGTCAACGAGCTGTGGGTCGGAAAAAGCACCATCCAGTCGATCCTCGGACAGGTCTTCTTCCCTCGCCTGCTCGATCGGCTGATGGTGAAAAAAGCGTGGGAGGGACAGTTTACCGGTCAGCCAAAGTCGTCAGACCAACAGGACGACCTGTTCACGCCGGTGCGCGGCAATCATCCGGGCCACGGCCCCTTTAACGATGGCGCACGGCGTAAAGCAGTCACCATCAGCGCCGATCTCCCGGGTAAAGTCGCCGCCGGCGTCGGGGTAGCGGTGGCGACGATGGCGCTGCGGGCGTTGTTCCGTCGTTCCGGAAAACGGCGCTAACTCAGGCTGCGGCTGAACCAACGGTAACCATACCCGGAGAGTGCCAGCCGCGCATCTTTCCCGCCGTGCAGCCCATCCTGATAGAGCTTATCTTCCAGAATTGGGCTCCAGTAGCCCTCGGCCAGCGGCGGGAGCAGGACCTCTACCGCCTGCTGGCTGCAGTTGGCCAGCATCAGTACCTCCCGCGATTCGCTGCGATAGAGCAAGCCCAGCACCGCGTCGGGCTTTAGGGTAAGGAGAGTAAAAGGGAGGGATCCCGGTTCAGTATATTCCGTGCGCGCCAATACCATATTGCGTACCCGATGCAGCAGCGACCTGGGATGACGCAGCGCCGTTTCAACATTGATCCGTTGGTAGCGGAACCGCCCGCTGGCCACCGGTTTTACCGGCAAATCATCCCGCGCCGCCCGGGAAAAGCCGGCGTTGGCCGCGGCCGACCACTGCATCGGCGTTCTGACCGCGTAGCGCTCCGGTAAGGAGAGATCTTCACCCATGCCAATCTCGTCGCCATAGCGCATCACCGGCACGCCGGGCAGCGCCAGCAGGATAGCATGGGCTAAGGCTATGCGTCGGGTATCGCCGTCCAGCATCGGCGCCAGTCTTCGGCGTACGCCGCGCTGGTAAACGGACATCGATTTATCAGGGGCAAAGGTGCGGATAACCTGGCGCTTGTTGCGCTCGCCAATCCCCTCAAGATCCAGTTCATCATGGTTGCGCAGCCAGTTGACGAAGCAGCACCCGTCCGGCGGGGTCACCATCGCCTGCAGGGCCTTCACCACCGGCGCGGCGCGCTGCTGCGCCAGGCTGAGGTAGAGGTATTTGTTAAGCCAGAAATTAAGCACCATCTGCAGCCGATCGCCCTGGCCGAAATAATGACGGTAATCTTCTACCGCGACGTCCACTTCACCCAGGAGTATCGCATCGGGATTGAGGCGCTGTACAACCTGCCGGAGATGGGTCAGCAACGGGTAGCCGCGCGTCTCGTCGCCCTTTCCGGCCTGCTTGACCAGATGTGACGCGGCATCGAGACGAAAGCCCGACACCCCAGCCTGCAGCCAGAAGGTGATAATGTTTTCGATTTCAGCGATCACCGGCGGATGGGCGAGATTCAGGTCGGGCTCGTGGTGATAAAACATGTGGCGATAATATTGCCCAGCCTGTTCGTCCCAGCGCCAGACGCTCTCCTCAACGCCGGGAAACATGGGAGGATCGTCGTTTTCCGGCGGCCGATCGGCCCACAGATAATACGGCCGCCACGGCGACCGGGGATCGCGTCGCGCCGCCTGGAACCACGGGTGCTGCGCGGAGGTGTGCTGGATCACCAGCTCAACGATCACCCGCAGTCCCAGCTCGCGGGCGCGGGCAATCAGCTCAATCACGTCAGCGATAGTGCCGAACCGCGGATCGGGCTGCAGATGATCGCTGATATCATAGCCATCATCCTGCAGAGGAGTGAGATAGAACGGAGTCAGCCAGAGCACCGTCGCTCCGAGGCTGCGAATGTAGTGTAGCTTTTGGCGAATGCCCGCGAGATCGCCAAAACCATCGCCATTGGCATCATAAAAGAGCGAACTGTCAACCTGATAGATGACCGCTCTGTGAAACCACTCTTCCCGTTGCATCACTCTCACCTCGCGTTCTGCCCGTCCCTGTCAGCCGCCTCAGCGCGATCCGGACCCCGCCCTGGCCTTCGCGCGCGGTTTGCCGACAGGCGATACGGGATTGCGTTCCGCTGGTAGCATCCTGTTCGCTACCGCGTCCACCAGCGCCTGCTGCCTGGCGGTTAATACCAGCGGAACCTGTTCCTCGGCGGCGAGGAGCGCGATGGTTTGCCGTTTGACCATAGCGTTCTCCGGCGGCTTAATGCCCGGCCTCAACGCCAGGCATATCGGTATCCATAAGATATTGCCCGGTCAGCGCTGGCAGATAATGGAGCAGCCAATCAGCCATTCCTCTCTCTTCAGCCAGGATACCCTCCAGTGTATGCATCGCGCTGTGGTCGCCTACTCTTTTCGCCGCCGTTAATAAAGCGGTATAGCAGGCGACCTCAAAATGGGCAAAAACGTAGGCAGTGATAATCACTTTAATAACCTCATCACCGGGCAGCATGATGCCAATGGTCTGTCCTAACGCCGCCACCCGGCTCATCGCATCCTTCAGCGCGGAGCGGGAAATATGGTTGCGGGCGATGATATCCTGCAGGGCGGACAATTGCCGTCGGGTTTCATAGAGATGTTGTTCAAGGCGGGTGCGTAACTGCGGTTCATTATCGAGGCGTCTGATGGTGGCCACCAGCAGCGACTCAGCCTGTTTTTCCATGGCATGCGCATCGCGAAGCCAGTTGTGATAATTTTCGATATCCGTCATATACACCTCTGATCATTAACCTTTTATTTTGACGTGGAATCTTCACTCTCTTCCGCCGCCTGGTCAGCTCGCGCTGCGCTATATCCGGATAAATGGCCAACAATATTGGCATAAATACTGATGAGAATGACCCACAGTACGCTGTCTTTCCACCAGATTAACGAGGGTATCGCCAGACCCACCCACATAACGGCGGCGACAAGATGACAACGCTTAATAAACACTGGCGTCAACTTCATTTTATTACCTTAGGACCGAACAATATTGAGCGACCATTTTATCGACGCTCTGACCGCTGCGTCAGGCGCTAAACCTTACGCTGAAAATGTCTTTCTTTTGCCTAAGCATAAAAAAGAAAACAGCGTTGCGTATTGTCCCGTTCCGTTATTTTCTGTCTTTACCGTCCGGCAAATTTATTGCCGCTGCGGCCGTCTTTAATTGCTAGTGATGCGGCGATTTCCTCCTCACCTTTTAGTTTCCCCACATCGCGGATAATGAATGTCGTTATAGATAAATAAACCCTGAATATGCAGAAACCTGCGGACCATCTGGCCCACAGGTTTTGTCTCAACGCCGATTTGTCGGCGTCACAGCTCATCAGTCGCTAGCTGTCACCGGATTTACGGCCGCCGCCATGACTGTTCTTACCACCCTTCTTACCGGCTTCGGATGCACGTTCAGGATCATTTTTAAAGTTCCCGCCGCTGTGCTGTCCGCCTTTACGCCCGGCTTCGGATGCTTTCTCACGATCTTCTGCAAAATTACCTGAACCGCCTCTATGCTCTGCCATAATTTTCACCTTTGGTTTGATCAATATCGGTTGGTAAATGGAAAATGACCCTGTTACAAATCATCGCCCTCGATATCTAACACTAGAGGAATGCCTGCAGGAGTCAAATTAATTTCAGATACCCATCCGCGCACTGACAAAATAAAGCTTTACTAACGAAGCGGTAAGATAAAATATACCTCACACAACTCCTTTATTTGACGTAGGTTATGTTCACCGGCGGGTAAAACAGAAACGTCCAACGGCCGTTTGTAAAAAAATGCAAACGTTACGAAAATAGCCCTTGGCCCTTGATTAAGGATGGAATAATCCTAATTTAACGTCAGCAATAATAACGCAACGCTATCCCCCGAAATACGCCAAGGATCAGTCGGTTAAGGCATACCGTTACGCCTACGGTTGGCCATTGACTGCGATGTTGCGAGTCATCCAGGGTCTGTCGCCAGGAGAAGCTGACCTATTCTTAGAGCTGGCCCGTTCTGTCTGAAGGAGATGACTATGCAAGATGAAAAACCGCCAATGAAGAAGTTACCCACCTCCATGTTGCCAGAAGAGACGGCTCCACGTCCGGAGTTCCCGGAGCAAGAACAAACCCCGCCGGGTCTGGATGCGGAAATGGAGCCATCCCCGGACCACGGTGAAACCAGCTACACCGGCTCCGGGCGACTGGCCGGTAAGAAAGCGTTAATTACCGGCGGCGACTCCGGTATTGGCCGTGCGGTGGCGATCGCCTTTGCCCGCGAAGGCGCCGACGTCGCGATAAACTATCTGCCCGAAGAGCAAAAGGATGCGGATGAAGTTATCGCCCTGATCAAAGCCGAAGGGCGCACCGCGGTCGCCCTCCCGGGTGATATTCGCTCAGAATCCTTCTGCCAGTCGCTGGTGGCCGACGCGGTGGAACAGCTGGGAGGTCTGAGCATCCTGGTTAATAACGCCGGACGTCAGCAATACTGCGAAACCCTTGAGGAACTCACCACCGAAGATTTCGACGCTACCTTCAAAACCAACGTCTACGCGCCGTTCTGGATTACCCGCGCCGCACTGCCTCACCTCCAGGCCGGAAGCGCGATTATCAATACCACCTCGGTGCAGGCGTATAAACCCAGCCCGATCCTGCTCGATTATGCGCAGACCAAAGCCTGTCTCGCGATCTTCACTAAATCGCTGGCTAAACAGGTGGCGAAACGAGGCATTCGCGTGAACGCCGTAGCGCCTGGCCCTTACTGGACGGTGCTGCAATCCAGCGGCGGCCAGCCGGACGAGAAGGTGAAACAGTTTGGCAAAGACACGCCGATGGGGCGCCCGGGACAACCGGTAGAGATCGCCCCGCTGTATGTCACCCTGGCATCCGATGCCTGCTCATATACCTCCGGACAGGTGTGGTGTTCTGACGGCGGGGATGGTGTGGTCTAAGCCTCCCGGCATACCGACGCGCGCCAGCGCGCGCCGGTATTTTCCCGGCCAACCCTTGCGGCTATATACTGGCCCCTCGCCTCCCGGTTGCGGCAATTTTTTCTTTCCTCCACTCCGTTACTCTGGCCGCATGCTATGATGTCCGCCCGCCGCTGTGCGCTAACCCTGGCCCCGACGCCACCCCTGAGGACGACAGATGAGTAATGACATCCCCCTGAAATTTTATGACATCGTGGACGAATACGAGACCGAAGCGGCTGCGCCGGTAAAGGATGAAGAACGCGATGCGCTGGCGCGCTATTTCCAACTGCTGATTGCGCGGTTAACTAATAACGAAGAGATTGACGAAGAGGCGCAGCGAGAAATGGCCCGCGAGGCGGCCATTAACGAAGACCGCATTGACGATATCGCTAATTTCCTTAATCAGTGGGGCAACGAATAAAGCTCAACGTCAGCCTACCGGCGGAATTGCCTTCCGCCGGTGCTGTCGGGGCGCGAAGCGCCAAGACTCAGCCGTGGCCAGTCTCCTCTCCCAGACGCCTCTGCAGCGCATCAAGAAATAGCGGTAATCCGTCAGGTTGGTAGTCGCGGGAAAGATAGATGCCGTAAACGCTCAACGCCTTCGGCCTCCACTCCGGAAGCACCACCTCCAGCGTGCCGCTGGCAATCGCGCCCCGGGCCTCCAGTTCGGGAAGCATCGCAATGCCGCACCCGGCAACCGCCGCCTCCAGCAGCAATGAAGATATCCCTACGCTCAGATTACCGTTCACCGCCACCGACGCTTCCCGCCCCTGCGCATCGCTGAACTGCCAGTGCTGGCTGGCGAAATGGCTGTATAGCAGGCAGTTATGTCGTTGCAGATCGTCGGGCGTCGTCAATGGGCCATGCTGGCGCATCCAGCCCGGCGCGGCGCAGAGCAGCGAACGGCACACTCCGAGGCGACGAGCGATGGCCCCCGCCTCCGGGTTGTCGGTAATGCGAATGGCCACGTCGATACGCTCGCCGATCAGGCTGACCGGATGGTTATTGATATCCAGCTCCAGGCGCAGTAGTGGATAGCGGGCGAGAAAGTCCGGCAGCAGCGGAGAGATCAGCTGCATGGCGGTAAAGTGCGCGCAGGCGACGCGCAGTGTGCCGCTGGGATCGGCCCGCTGACGCTCGCCGGCGATTTCATCGGCGATCCGCGTCAAACCGCGGGTCTTGAGCAATACCTTCTCCCCGGCCGGGGTCAGCGTCAGCCGCCGGGTTGAGCGATGGATCAGCCGGGCGCCGGCCCAGCTCTCCATTTGTTCCAGATAGCGGCTCACCATCGGGCGCGACATCCCCAGCGCCCGCGCCGCGGCGCTAAGACTTCCCAGCTCGCAGATGCGCAGATACACCTGCGCAGCAATCACCCTGTCCATCACTCCCCCTGATCTGCACGTTTTATGAAACTCAGCATCTCTTGTTTCAGGAATTCTATCAAATAGCGAAATCCGTACAATGGAACGCATTCACCTGTTACTGAGAATAAAGCATGAAATTATCTGCCCTTGCTGTTGCTACCGCCCTGTTCAGCGGCGCGGTCTTCGCGGCGCCTCTGACGCTGCAAACTTACAACCCGCAGGAAAAAGGACTTTTTGCCGTCAACTCGACCCTCGTTTCCGGTCCGCATGAAGCGGTACTTTTCGACGCGCAGTTCAGCGTCAAAGATGGGGAAAAGCTGGTGGAGATGATCAAGAAAAACGGCAAACCGCTATCGCGGATTGTGATCACCTCTGGCGATCCGGATTTCTATTTTGGTCTTGAGCCGCTGGTAAAAGCCTTCCCGCAGGCGGAGGTGGTCGCCACGCCGGAGGTCGTCAAACATATTGCAGCCACCAAAGCGGCCAAACTGGCGTACTGGGGCCCGCAAATGAAAGACGGCGCGCCGACGCAGGTGTATGTCCCACAGGCGCTGGAGGCCAACAGCTTTACCATCGATGGCGAGAAAGTGACCATCATGCAGCCGCAGGACTACGCGGCGTTCGTCTGGATCCGGGCGAACAAAACGATCCTCGGCGGCACCGGCGTGGCGTGGGGTATGCATCTCTGGACCGCCGACACCCAGACGCCGGCCAGTCGTCAGCAATGGCGTAATACGCTGGACCAGATGATCGCCCTGCACCCGCAGCGGGTGATCCCGGGCCATTATCTCGGCACCCCGCCGGAGGGAGACAGCGCGGTGCGCTTTACAAAAACTTATCTCCAGCAGTTCGAGCAGGCGCTGAAGACGCATTCGGATTCGGCCGGGGTGATCAAGGCGATGGAGGCACAGTGGCCGGGCCTGGCGGAGACCAGCTCGCTGGAGTTAAGCGCCAAAGTTAATACCGGTGAGATGAAGTGGTGACCCCTGCGGCGCGCAAGGAGGACTGTTCTTAATCTGGCTCCCCAGGGTTGCTATTACCGAGAAAATGGACCACCCTACCTGTGGCCGCACAAAAAACGCGCGGCCGACTTTGGGTTACATTTCATCCGGTCATTACCGGGTTTGCCCTTGAAACCAGAACAGGATAAAGGAGTCAGAATGAAATCGAACCATCAGGCACGTCATCTTCTCGGTCTGAACTATAAGCTTTCCCGGCAGAAAAAAGTGGTGCTGGAAGGCGATGAAGAAACCACCATCAACCACATCCATGCTACCGGCCGCAAACGCCGCGGTGGTTAATTTTCAGCCTGAGTGATGATAAACAACACCGTCCTGTTGCCAGGATGGTGTTTTTTTATGGCAATTGACTGCTTGTTTACCCGCTTGAAGACCTTCTGCTCTATACTCTGCCCGCTGCTTTCCACCCGCCCTTCGCTTATCGCCGCGCCGGGACTGTGGTCATGATCAAGGAGTTAGTGCGATGCAATTTACCCATAAGAAAAACCGTTCCCTGTACATCCCCTACGCGGGTCCCGTTCTGCTTGAATTCCCCCTGCTCAACAAGGGAAGCGCCTTCAGTATGGAAGAGCGCAGCAATTTCAACCTGCTCGGCCTGCTGCCGGAAGTGGTTGAAACTATCGAAGAGCAAGCGGAACGCGCCTGGATCCAGTATCAGGGATTCAAAACTGAAATCGACAAACATATTTATCTGCGTAACATCCAGGACACCAACGAAACCCTGTTTTATCGCCTGATCGGCAACCACCTTGAAGAGATGATGCCGGTTATCTATACCCCGACGGTAGGCGCGGCCTGCGAACGGTTCTCCGAGATCTATCGTCGCGCCCGCGGCGTCTTTATCTCCTACCAGAATCGCCATAACCTTGACGACATCCTGCAGAACGTCCCGAACCACAACGTGAAAGTGATTGTGGTCACCGATGGCGAGCGCATTCTCGGCCTCGGCGACCAGGGGATCGGCGGAATGGGGATCCCGATCGGTAAACTGTCGCTGTACACCACCTGCGGCGGCATCAGCCCGGCTTACACCCTGCCTATCGTGCTGGACGTCGGAACAAACAACCAGCAGCTGCTCGACGATCCGCTGTATATGGGCTGGCGCCATCCACGCATTACCGACGACGAGTACTATCAGTTCGTTGACGACGTGATCCAGGCGATTAAGGCCCGCTGGCCGGACGTGCTGCTGCAGTTTGAAGATTTTGCGCAAAAGAACGCCATGCCGCTGCTCAACCGCTACCGCAATGAAATCTGCTCGTTTAACGACGATATTCAGGGCACCGCGGCGGTGACCGTCGGGACGCTGATCGCCGCCAGCCGCGGCGCCGGTAGCCAGCTGAGCGAGCAAAAAATCGTCTTTCTCGGCGCGGGTTCGGCCGGCTGCGGTATCGCTGAACAGATTATCGCCCAGATCGTCCGCGAAGGACTCAGTGAAGAAGAGGCCCGCCAGCGCGTGTTTATGGTTGACCGCTTCGGCCTGTTAACCGACGGCATGCCTAATCTGCTACCGTTCCAGAACAAGCTGGTGCAAAAGCGTGAGCAGCTGCAGAGCTGGGATACCACCAGCGAGGCGCTGTCCCTGCTGGACGTAGTGCGCAACGTGAAGCCGAACATCCTGATCGGCGTCTCGGGTCAGCCGGGACTGTTCACGGAAGAGATTATCCGCGAGATGCACAAGCACTGCCCGCGGCCGATCGTGATGCCGCTCTCCAACCCAACCTCACGGGTGGAAGCGACGCCGCAGAATATCCTGAGCTGGACCGACGGCGAGGCGCTGGTCGCCACCGGCAGTCCATTCTCCCCGGTTACCGTGAAAGGCAAGCAGTATCCCATCGCCCAGTGCAATAACTCCTATATCTTCCCGGGTATTGGACTGGGGGTGATCGCCTCCGGCGCGTCGCGGGTCACAGACGAGATGCTGATGGCTGCCAGCGAAACCCTGGCGCAGCACTCGCCGCTGGTCAACAACGGCGAAGGTCCGGTGCTGCCGGAGCTGAAGGATATCCAGACCGTCTCACGGGCGATTGCCTTCGCGGTGGGCAAGGTGGCCCAGGAGCAAGGCGTGGCGGTGAAAACCTCCGCCGAAGCGCTGCTGCAAGCGATCAGCGATAATTTCTGGTTACCGGAATATCGCAATTATCGCCGCACCTCGATTTAATCACTGTCACCGGGTCGACATATCGGCCCGGTTATTAATAACGTCAGAATAATACCTCCCGCCACAGAAACGTTTTTTCCGCCTATATACATTCATCGTAAAAATAGAAAACAGATAGCATTTGCCGCACGCCCTTTGCTGTGCAAAATAGTTGCCTCTCCCCTCACAACGGAATGTGAAATGCTAAAATTAACCCCTGGCGCGAATAAAGCGAATGCGATTCTGATCCGTATTGTCTTGTTTCTTATCGGCGGTATCGCCATCATCACCGGAATGTGCCTCTTCAGCGGTGATATGTGGATGCTCACCCCGCGGGCGGAACAGTATCAGCCCGCCACCGGCGATCTGGTGGATGTCGTCATCTATGAACCGAGTAAATTTTTCTTCGCTCTGCTCTACGTGTTTATTATTACCCTGGTCTGGCTGTTGACGGTACGTAAAATCCCCTGGCGGCCGATACAGCATCCTATATTACCGCTGATGGTACTGATTGCCGCCGGGATATTTATTTTCCTCCACCCGGAGGTCACCCCGGGTCGGGATGCCAGTATTCAGTACGGTAAACACAATACCTATTATGCGTCCATATTCTGGATGAAAACCCGGTCAGGTAGTCATTCCGCTAAGCAATCAAAATATGAAACCTTTGTTGAAGCGAAAGATCCCCGCTGGCTTATCGACAGAAATAATCTTCGCCGCGCCTGGCGCTGTGAAGTGCAGCGGCATACCCAGTTTTACACCCTGTCATTCAATGAGGGCTGGTTCCCGAACGGCGATCCGCAGGTCCTTGCCAACCAGTGTAGTCAGATTGCCGATCTGGATACGGTCTCTGAAGACGAGCTGCTTGTCACTAAAACCATCAGGAGCCGTAAATGAGCCAGCAAAAAATGGTTTTGCAGCCGATATTACGCCTCTGGCTGGGGCTGTTTAGCGGACTGTTGCTGGTGAGCGCCATCAGCGCCTTTCACGGTGAGTACTGGTATTTCGGCGATAAGCAGGCGTTTTACGCGGCGAAAGCCGGCGAGGTCTCTGTGCATGAACTCTATACGCCGGCGAAAATCCTCTTTGCTTTTATCGTCAGCACGATCCCGCCGCTGCTGTGGCTGCTGCTGGTTAACCGTCGGGCGCCGCGGCTACTGACCCACACTCTCCCATCGGTGTTACTCCTGCTGGCGGGTTTGCTGTTTTTCTTCCTGAGACCCGACGTGATTCCCGGCGGGGAAACCCCTGTCTATCGCTACGGCGAGCGGGAGCGCTACTACCAGACGATACGCTGGCAGAAACCGGAGCCTGGCGCGTGGCGGGGTACCCGCTCTGAGTACAACGTGTATATCGAATATCGTGATCCCAGGGGATATCGCAAAGTCGACAATATTAAAAACGCCTATACCTGTGAAACCCACCGGGAGTCTCGCTTTTTTACCTTAACGACCGAAGAGGATTGGTATCCGGATTCGTATCCGAATATTCTCGAGGCTCCCTGCCAGGCGATAAAGGATCCCCAGGCGATGACGGAATATACCCGCGACCACGCCCGCTGGTTTCCCATTACGTTTTAGCAAACACACTAGCCTTTTGCGCCAACAATATCTCGCCGGTAATGGCACTGAACACGAAAACTGGTGGGTATCGGCCCCTGCCAGTTTTGTCACTGGCGCGCTTTCCCTTTCCCCACTACACTGCCATCACCCATCCACTTACTGAATAAAAAAGGAGGCCCCCCATGCTGTATTGTGAAATGTTTATTGTTTCACATGCCTTAGGCAATTGCGCCAGCTCAAGCGTTATCGGTATCGTGCTGCGATAACTATGGCTTGAGCGAAGACCCTTCACGCAATCCCTTCTCTCCGGCTTACCGGGTTATCGTCAGCGAGTTTTGACGAGGCATTTGCATGCCTGTAACTCTTGAGTAAGTTGACTATGAGTACATTACTAACTGCCCATGCGCTCCACGTGGAGACGGCTTTTGGGCCGCTGTTTAACTCCCTCTCCTTCACCCTGAAGAAAGGTGGCCGGATCGGTCTCATCGGCCATAACGGTTGCGGCAAAAGCACCCTGCTGCAGGTGCTGGACGGCACCCTCGCGCCCACCTCGGGCAGCGTCTCGCTCGCCGGTCAGTGTCTGATGGCCCGCGTTGAACAGCATCTGCCGGAGGCGCTGCATACGCAGTCGCTGCTGCAGGCGGTGCTGGCCCCATTACCCGCCGACGCGCGGGAAGCACAGCGCTGGCTGGCCGAGCGCCTGCTGGCGCAGATGGGCTTTACCCCGGCGGTGATGGAGCAGCAGACCGCCACCCTGAGCGGCGGCCAGCACACGCGTCTGCTGCTGGCCCGGGCGCTGATCCGCCAGCCTGATCTGCTCTTGTTGGATGAGCCTGGCAACCATCTCGATCTGCCCACCCTGCTGTGGCTGGAAAGCTTCCTGCAAACCTGGCAGGGGAGCTTTGTACTGGTGTCACACGACAACACCTTACTGGATGCTGTAACTAATGCGAGTTGGATCCTCCGTGACCAGACGCTACATTGCTTCGCCTTGCCCTGCAGCGCTGCCCGTCAGGCACTGCAGGAGCAGGATGAAAGCGCCGCGTTACGTCATAAGGCGGAGCAAAAAGAGATCGACCGGGTCAGCGCCAGCGCCCGGCGGCTGGCCACCTGGGGTCGGGTCTATGACAATGAAGATCTCGCCCGCAAAGCCAAACAGATGGAGAAGCAGGTCGCCCGCCTGAAAGACGAGCAGACCGAGCTCAGCGTCGGCCCGCCGTGGCGCCTGGTGTTACAGGGGGACGCCCTGCCGGCCGACCGCCTTTTGGAGATGGACACCCTTCCCGTCTCGCCCGCGCCGGGTCAGCCATCCCTCTTCACCACCGGCGTGGCGCGCCTGCGCAGCGGCGATCGCGTGGCCATCATGGGACGTAATGGCGGCGGCAAATCGTCCCTGCTGCGCCTGCTGTGGCAGCAGATGAACAAGGCATCGCCTCTCCCGGGGCTGCGCCTGCATCCCCGGTTGCACCCCGGCTACTATGACCAGACGCTGGCGCAGTTGCCGGACGAGGCCAGCCTGCTCGAGGCCCTGACGCCGTTTGCCCCGTCGGCGGACACCCGTAAACGGGCGCTGATCGCCGCCGGGTTTGGCTGGGCGAGACATAGACAGAAGGTCAGCACCCTCAGCGGCGGCGAGCGATCGCGGCTGCTGTTCGTTGGCCTGTCGCTGGCGCGCTACAGTCTGCTGCTGCTGGATGAACCCACCAACCATCTTGATATGGAGGGTAAAGCGGCGCTGGCGCAGACGCTGCGCGATTACCCCGGCGGCGTGCTGCTGGTCAGTCATGACCGCCAGCTGATTAGCGAAAGCTGTAACCGCTTCTGGCTGATTGACAGCGCCGGGCTAACGGAGTGGCACAGCCTGGAGGAGGTCTATGCCCGTCTGCAGGCCGTGGCGCCCGCCCCGGACAGTCGGCTCGCTTTGCAGAGTACACCCGCCGGGGCTGACGATGATGAGGAGGCGCTGCTGGCGCGGCTGATTGACCTGGAGCAGTGGCTGGCTGACGACATGGCCCGCAAGCCAAAACATCAAAAGCCGTCACTGCAGGCACAGTGGCAAGAGGAGATTGCCCGCCTGCTTAACCAACTGACGTAATCTCCATGTCCCCCCACCGGCTAAGGCGCCACGCCCTTAGCCGGTGTTTCCGGACCGGGTAAACTGCTGCTCGGTCATTACCTTTCCCCACTGCTCCCCCTGCCATTCGCGGATTAACGTGAAGCCAAAGGATTCATACAGTTTGCGGGCCGCGTCCAACCCTTTAAAGGTCCACAGCTGCACCGCGCTAAACTGGCGACTATCGCAGAAAGCCATCGCCTCGCTGAGGAGCCGCCTGCCAATGCCGGTTCCCCGGCAGCTGTCATCGAGAATGAACCAGCGCAAATACGCCTCCTGCTGGCCGAGGTCCTCGCCATCGATAGCCAGCGAGCCGACGATTTTCCCTTCGCGGATCGCCAGCCAGATCTGGTTGGCCGGGGAGGAGAGCCGGGTGGCAAATTCCGCTACGCCGCTGGCGACCTTGCCTTCAAAAAAAGCGCCAAAGTCATGATGACGGGCGTAATACTCCCCGTGCATCTGGGCTATCCGGCCGATCATCCCCGGCTGGTAGCCGGTCATCAGCGAAATTTGCGGAGCCGTATCCGCAAGCGCGCTATCCCGACACTGCGCCAGCGCCCGGGCATAGGCCGCCAGTCCAGTGGCGACAGTTTGCTGCTGCGTCTCATCCAGATGGTCTAACGCCTCCACCACCTGACGGGTACCCCAGGCGTTAATTTTCGCCACCGTATCGTGCCCCTTTGCCGTCAGGGCGAGTGATTTCGCGCGCGCATCCTCCGCGCAAGGACGCTCCTCCAGCTCACCAGCCGCCAGCAGACGAGAGACCATCCGGCTGACGCTTGATTTTTCCAGTCCCAGCAACGTGACCAGCTGCGCGGCCATCATCTCCCCCCTCATCGATACCTCAAGCAGGGTGTGCACCGCCGAAGGTGAATAATGGGTGGCGGCCAGCGTGGTGCTCATAAAGCCCAGCTCGCGCACCATTAACCGCGAGGCGGTACGAATCTGTTGGATTAAGGGGGTATCAGGCATGGCGGCGGGTCCAGAAAATGAAATGGTTGTACAATACAACCATCGCCTTCATCCTGCGTCAAGATGCATTATGGTGGGATAAGCGTTGTCGTGTGACGTGTGACGTGTGACGTGTGATTTTGCCGCCACAGGGATCGTGAAAGCGAATGCCGCGGGCGGCGGACAGCGCCCGCGATGAATATTATTGCGGGTTCTTCGCCTTCCAGGCCTCCCAGGCCGATTTGATCTCCTGCTTCGCGGCCGCGGCGTCATTAAAGCCGGCCAGCTCGACCTTTTTACGCCCCTCCGGCAGTTCTTTATAGACCCGGAAGAAGGCCTCCAGCCGCTGCTGTTCTATTTTCGGCAGATCGGAGATGGTCTTGATGTCGTCGTAGGTCGGGTCAATTTTACTGGCCGGTACGGCGATGATTTTGTCGTCTTTCTCACCGCCGTCTACCATCTTCAGCACACCAATTGCCCGCAGCTTAATCAGCGTGCCCGGGGCCATCGGCGCGCGGGTATAAAACACCACGTCCAGCGGGTCGCCATCCCCGGCCAGCGACTGGGTCAGCGAGCCGTAGTTCGCCGGGTAGGCCACCGGCATCGACTGAAAGCGGTCGGCGACGATAAACCCCGTTTTAGCATCGGTTTCGTACTTAATGATCCCGCCCGTCGGGATCTCAGTGACGGCGTAAAATTCTTCCGGGTTGTTTTCCGGCTGGGGAAATTCCAGCACATTGTGGGCCTGGGCGGCGGCGGACAAAAGCAGACCGGCGGTGAGGATGGTTTTTACCAGATGCATTGTTGTATCACTCTGTTGTTATAAGAAATTGATGCGCAAAACAATAGATTCGAGTGATGACAAAAACATGACCATTCAGCGTCAATATTATTACCTACCAAATATAGCGATATTGTCTGAATTTTGTGCTATCTCTGTAGCAAAAAGCCACATTCTGTACTAAGCGCCTTGTATTTTACCACTCAGCGTCTAATCCTTATTGGGTACTATTGCATTAATTAAGTTAATCAATTCCCCCACAAGGAGACAGGCATGAAGGCAGCTGTTGTTACCCACGACCATCAGGTTAACGTCACGGAAAAAACGCTGCGCCCGCTGGAATACGGCGAAGCGCTGTTGAAAATGGAATGCTGCGGCGTGTGTCATACTGACCTGCACGTGAAAAACGGCGATTTTGGCGATAAAACCGGCGTCATTCTCGGCCATGAAGGGATCGGGGTGGTACAAAAAGTCGGCCCGGGCGTCACCTCCCTGAAGCCGGGCGACCGCGCCAGCGTGGCGTGGTTCTTCGAAGGCTGCGGCCACTGCGATTACTGTAACAGCGGCAACGAGACGCTCTGCCGCTCGGTGAAAAACGCCGGCTATACCGTCGATGGCGGCATGGCGGAAGAGTGCATCGTCACCGCCAACTACGCGGTAAAAGTTCCGGACGGCCTCGACTCCGCCGCCGCCAGCAGCATCACCTGCGCGGGCGTCACCACCTACAAAGCGGTCAAGGTCTCCCACATCAAACCGGGCCAGTGGATCGCCATCTACGGCCTCGGCGGGCTGGGTAACCTCGCGCTGCAGTATGCGAAAAATGTCTTTAACGCCAAAGTGATCGCTATCGACGTCAACGACGGACAGCTGGAGCTGGCGGCCTCGATGGGCGCCGACCTGACCATCAACTCCCGCAATGAAGATGCGGCGAAAGTGATTCAGGAAAAAACCGGCGGCGCCCACGCTGCGGTAGTAACCGCGGTGGCTAAAGCGGCCTTTAACTCGGCGGTGGATGCCGTTCGCGCCGGTGGCCGCGTGGTCGCGGTGGGCCTGCCGCCGGAGGCGATGAGCCTCGATATTCCGCGTCTGGTGCTGGACGGCATCGAAGTGGTCGGTTCGCTGGTCGGCACCCGTCAGGATCTGGTGGAAGCCTTCCAGTTTGCCGCCGAAGGCAAAGTGGTGCCGAAAGTCACCCTGCGTCCGCTGGAAGATATCAACGCTATCTTCAAAGAGATGGAGCAAGGTCAGATCCGCGGCCGTATGGTTATCGATCTGCGTAGCTAATCACCCGCGCCTCTCCCGTCCGGGAGAGGCGATCCCCCTGGCACGTCCTCTCGCTTCCCAACCCGGGAAGTAAATGCAATTTCCGCAAATGCTTAGCGCAATTCCTTGGTTCCTTTGTTTTTAGCCGCGCCCGATGATGGCAACACAATAGATAACAAAGGAATTCACCATGCATCGTCATTTTCGCCTGCCCGCGCTGGCCGCGCTGTTTCTCACCGGCGCCTTTTCCGTCTGGGCCGCCGACACGCCGGTTAAAGGCGGCACCTTAATTTATCTGGAGCAGCAACCGCACACCAATCTCTATCCGCCCGCCGGCGGCTTTTACCCGAATGGCGGGATTCTCAATCAGATAACCGACAAGCTCACCTGGCAGAACCCGAAAACGCTGGAGATTGAGCCGTGGATCGCCGAGAGCTGGACCAGCAATGCCGATAAAACCGAGTACACCTTCCACCTGCGCAAAGGGGTCACTTTCTCAGATGGCACACCGCTGGACGCCGCCGCCGTCGCCAAAAACTTCGATACCTATGGTCTGGGAGATAAAGCCCATCGTCTGCCCGTCTCGGAGGTCATCAATAACTACCAGCGCAGCGAAGTGATCGACCCGCTGACGGTAAAATTCTACTTCAACAAGCCGTCGCCGGGCTTCCTGCAGGGAACCGCCACCATCGGCTCCGGTCTGGTATCTCTCAGCACCCTGCAGCGTAATTTTGAAGAGCTGGGCGATGCCCGACATATTATCGGCTCCGGCCCCTTCGTCGTGCAGGATGAAAAACCAGGCCGCGAGCTGACGCTGGTGGCGCGCAAGGATTACCAGTGGGGGCCGAAAAACATTGCCCAGCAGGGGCCCGCTAACCTCGACGGCATCACCTATATTGTGACGCCGGAAGACAGCGTGCGTATCGGCGCGCTGCTGGCAGGTCAGGCGGGCTTTATTCGCCAGGTGCAGGCCTACGATGAAAAGCAGGCTACCGATCAGGGATTTAAGATCTACGCTGCCCCTACCCGCGGGGTCAACGACAGTCTGAGCTTCCGCCCGGATAACCCACTGGTCGCCGACCTGCGGGTGCGTCAGGCCCTGCTCCATGCCACCAACGCCAGGCAGGTGGTGGAGACGCTGTTCTCCGCTAACTACCCGCAAGCCACCTCCGTGCTGGCCAGCTCTGCCGCCGGCTATGTCAATCTCAGCGATAAACTCACCTTCGACCAGGCCAAAGCCCGGCAGTTGCTGGATGACGCCGGCTGGAAGCCCGCCGCCGACGGTATTCGCAGCAAAGACGGTCAGCGGCTGGCGCTGACCGTCTATGAGTCGCTGCCGCAGCCGCAAAATAAGGAAGTGCTGCAGCTGATCGCCCAGCAGTGGCGCCAGGTGGGTGTGGCGTTGACGGTCAAAGCCGGGGATGCCGGTAGCCGTACGCTGGATAACCTCGACCCGCAGAAAACCCCGCTCACCGTCTCAGAAGTGGGCCGCGCCGACCCGGATGTGGTGAAAAGTATGTTCTTCCCCAACAACCGCGATGCGCTGCTGCAGAAAGGCGGCTCCAGCGATAAAGTGCAGCGCTTCCGCGATGATAAGCTCAATGACCTGCTGACCGGCATCTCCGCGGCGGTTGAGCCGCAGCAGCGCTTGCAGTTAACCGGTGACGCCCAGCGCTATCTGATCGATAACGCCTATGTGATCCCTATTTTCGAAGAGCCGCAGGTGTTCGCCGGTGCGCCGTGGGTCAAAGGCGTCAGCTTCGAGGCCGTCGGTCGTCCGTCGTTCTACGGCGCGTGGCTGGACAAGCACTAAGAGGCCGGTTATGAGCGCTTATCTTCTGCGACGATTCGGCCAGGGGCTGCTGGTCCTGTGGGCGGCCTTTACCCTCACCTTTTTCCTGCTGCAGGTCCTGCCGGGGGATGCGGTGCTGATCAAGTTTCAGAACCCGGACCTCGGCCTGAGCCCGGCGCAAATTGCGGAGATGCGGCTGGCCTACGGCGCCGATAGCCCGCTGTGGCGCCAGTACCTGCACACGCTGCTGGCGATGCTGCACGGCGACTTCGGCTATTCCCTGCAGGCGGGTCTGGCGGTCAGCAGTCTGATTGCCAGCAACCTGCCGGATACCTTAAGCCTCGCGCTGCCGGCCTTCCTGCTGGCGGTGGCGCTGGCGTTCGCCCTCGCTTTCGCCTCGCGGCTGCCGGGGCTGCGCTGGCTGAGCAATTTTCTGCAGTCGCTACCGGTGCTGTTTATCTCTCTACCTACCTTTTGGTTGGGTATCGCCCTGATCCAGCTCTTCTCGTTTCAGTTGCGCTGGATCCCGGTGATCAACCCCGGCCCACTGGAAGGACTGATTTTACCGGTTATCGCCGTCGCGCTGCCCATCTCCGCCCCGCTGGCGCAGATCCTGATGCGCAGCATGGATCAGGTGGCGGTTCAGCCCTTCGTCGCGGTCGCCCGCGCCAAGGGCATGAGCGAAACGGGCGTCCTCTGGCGCCATGTGATGGGGAATGCCCTGCTGCCGGCGCTGAATATTGCCGGGCTGCTGCTCGGCGAACTGATTGCCGGGGCGCTGATCACCGAGACCGTCTTCGGCCGCAGCGGCCTCGGCCAGCTGACCCAGCAGGCGGTCAATAACCAGGATATCGCCGTACTACAGGCGGTGGTGATGATCTCCGCCCTCGGTTTCGTCCTGATCAACCTGCTGGTCGACCTGGTCATGCCGCGACTGGATCCCCGACTCCATTTACAGACCGGAGGTGCGAAATGAGCCTGGTCGACTATACCATCGCGGTTCGCCGCCGCCCGGAGTGGCGTAGAGTGCGCCTGCAGCCTGGCCTGTGGCTGGCGTGGGCGGTGATGATCGCCGCCCTGTTAATGGCCATTGCCCCACAGTGGTTTACCTCCGCTAACCCGCTGGAGGGGATCCCCGGCGCTCAGCGCCTGGCGCCGCTGGCGCACTACTGGCTGGGTACCGACCAGCTTGGGCGCGACCTGTGGACGCGGGTGGTTTACGGCGCGGTGCATTCCCTGTCGGCGGCGCTGATCGCCGTCGCCATCGGCCTGGTGGTGGGCACCGCCCTTGGCACCCTCGCCGGGGCGCTGGCCGGACGCGTGGAATCCACCATCATGCGCCTGGTCGATGTCCTGCTGGCCATCCCCTCCCTGCTGCTGCAGCTCACGGTGATTATTCTGCTGGGTTTCGGCACGGTAAATGCGGCGGTGGCGGTTGGCGTCGCGGCTATCGCCAGCTTCGCGCGCCTGGCGCGAGCAGAAGTGGTGCGCGTGCGCCACAGCGATTACGTCGAGGCGGCCCGGGGCAGCGGCGGCACTTTTTTCGCCGTCTTCTGGCGCCATATTCTGCCCAACTCGCTCACTGCGGTGCTTGCTTTCGCGACGCTGCAGTTCGGTCAGGCGATGTTGGCCCTGGCCACCCTCAGCTTCCTCGGCTACGGCACTCCGCCGCCGGTCCCGGAGTGGGGACTACTGATCGCCGAAGGTCGCAATTACCTGTCAACCGCCTGGTGGCTGACCACCTTCCCCGGCCTCGCCGTGGTCGCCGTGGTCCTTGCCGCCAATCGTCTTAGCCGCCAGTGGAGTGGAGCACGCCCATGACCGTTCTGTCCGTTGAAGATCTACGCATCAGCTACCGCTCGCGGGGCGAATGGCGCGAGGTGGTGCACAACATCAGCTTTTCCATCCAGCGCGGCGAAATGCTGGCCTTCGTCGGAGAATCCGGCTCGGGGAAAACCACCACCGCGCAGGCCATTATCGGCCTGCTGGCGGATAATGCCCGCCGGGATGCCGGGCGGATTGTCCTCAATGGCGAAGTGATTAGCGACTGGTCGGATAAACGCCTGAACCGCCTGCGCGGAGTGAGCATCAGCCTGGTCCCGCAGGATCCCGGTAATTCGCTCAACCCGGTAAAAACCATTGGTCAGCAGGTGGAAGAGATCCTGCGGCTGCATCAGTCCCTCTCCGCCGCTGAGCGCCGACAGCAGGTTCTTAACCTGCTCGCTAAAGTCGGTCTCAGCCACCCGGAACAGCGTTTTGACCAGTATCCGTATCAGCTGTCTGGCGGGATGAAACAGCGGGTGCTGATAGCCATCGCCATTGCCCTGCAGCCGGATCTGATTATTGCCGACGAGCCCACCAGCGCCCTCGACGTCACGGTGCAGAAGCGCATTCTCGACCTGCTCGATATCCTGCGTCGCGAGTCGGGTACCGCCGTGCTGTTTGTCACCCACGATCTGGCGCTGGCCGCCGAACGCGCCGACCGGATCATGGTGTTTCGCCAGGGAGAGATTCAGGAACAAGGCGCCACCGAGACGATTGTCCAGCGTCCACAGCATCCTTACACCCGCCAGCTGCTCCACGACCTGCAGGATGCGCCGTTGGGGCTGGCGGCGGCGCGTCACCGGCCGCTGGCCACGCCGGCCATTCGCGTGGAGGGGATCAGCAAACGCTTCTCGCTGGGCAAACAGGCGCTGCAGGCGCTCGACAGCGTCAGCTTTGAGGTCAGACGCGGCAGCACCCATGCGCTGGTGGGCGAATCCGGCTCCGGGAAAACCACCCTGGCGCGGATCCTGCTGGGCTTTGAGCGCGCCGACGCCGGACAAGTCATCATCGACGGTATCGACGCCGGACATCTCAGCCGCGAGGCGCAGCGTCAGCTGCGGCGGAAAATCCAGTTTGTCTACCAGAACCCCTTCGCTTCGCTCGACCCGCGCCAGACGCTGTTTGCGATTATCGAAGAGCCGTTAAAAAACTTTGAGCGCCTCAGCGCGGCGACGCGTCGCCAGCGTGTGGAGAGCGTTGCCGCCCGGGTGGCCCTGGCCCCCGAGCTGCTGTCGCGTACGCCGCGGGAGCTTTCCGGCGGCCAGCGCCAGCGGGTGGCGATTGCCCGGGCGCTGATCCTCGAGCCGGCGATACTGGTCCTTGACGAAGCGACCTCGGCGCTCGACGTCACCGTTCAGGCGCAGATCCTCGCCCTGCTGCAGCAGCTACAGCAGCAGCTGGGTCTGAGCTACCTGTTCATTACCCACGATCTGGCGACGGTCAGGCGGATCGCCGACAGCGTCACGGTGCTGCGCGCCGGCCAGGTGGTGGAGCATGGCGACGTAAACCGCCTGTTCGCCGCCCCGCAGCAGGCCTACACCCGCGAACTGATCGCCGCCATTCCCCAGATTTCCCCCCGCTTAGCACAGGCCCACACGGAGAACGCATAATGCCAAAACGCCTCGGTTTTTTTACCCGTCTGCTCGATCAGGGCTCCGCGCAAACGCGCTACCGGCTGGCGGCCGAACAGATTCGCCACGCGGAGCGTTTGGGCTTCGACAGCGCATGGATTGCCCAGCACCATTTTCATGAACAGGAAGGCGGCCTGCCTTCACCGCTGGTGTTTCTCGCCCACGTCGCGGCGCAGACCGACCGGATCCGCCTCGGTACAGCGATTATCACCTTGCCGATGGAAAATCCGCTGCGCGTCGCCGAAGACGCAGCGGTACTGGATTTACTCACCGACGGACGTCTGGAGGTGGGTTTTGGCTCCGGCGGCACGCCAACCTCGTTTCTGCCCTTCGGCCTGACCAGCGAGCAGCGCGGGGCGGCGTTTGCCGACCATCTGCACCTGATCCATAGCGCCTGGCGCGGCGACACGCTGAGCCACCCGGACAACCGTCTCTATCCGCCGGCGCCGCAGCTGGCGGAGCGTATCTGGATCGCCACCTTCTCGGCGGAGGGCGCTATCCGCGCCGGTCAGGCGGGACACGGGTTGATGCTGTCCCGCACTCAGCCACGGCCGCCCGGCGAGCCACGCCTGCCGCTGGACGCCATTCAGAACCCGATCATCGACGCCTACCTGGCGGCGCTGCCGGACGGCGTTGCGCCGCGGATCCTCGCCTCGCGCACCGCCTTCGTCGCCGACAGTCTCGCCCACGCCCTGCAGGTCGCCGAGCCCGGTCTGCGCAAGCAGGCAACTCAGCACCGGGCGGCGGGTCATACGATAGAAGGTGACAGTGTCACCGACTATCTGCAACAGCTGGATGCCCACGTTGGCGATCCTGAGCATGTTATTGCCTCCCTGGCGCAGGACAGCGTGCTGGCCCGCGCCACCGATATTTCGTTTCAGGTGCACTCGGTCGAGCCTTCGCACCGGGATACGCTGCGTTCCATTGAGCTGATCGCTCAGCATATTGCCCCCCACATCAGATAAGGAGTCCCCATGACGCTGAGTCAGGATATTCTGGCCGAACTGGCGGAGATCGCCCCCGGTTCCCCGCTCGATCAGGCGCGCGCCGTCCGCGATGCCGCCACCCGTCACGCCCAGGGAAGTTATGAAGTGCTGTTCCGCCAGCAGGACGCTGACTTTCCTCTTGATGAACGCTTCGCGGTGGCCGCGAAGGTGGCGAAACTGCACCAGGCGGACGCGCTGGCGGCGCACTATGCCGGTTTCGGCCTCGCCGATCCGACCACCGATCGTCTGGTCCCGGCGCTGGCCTTTGCCCGCCTGCTCACCTTCACCCCCGTTGAAGCCACTCCCGGCGCGCTGCACACCTTAACCAGCGCGGGCTGGAGCCTGCGGGGCATCGTCACCCTGGCGCAGCTGGTAGCCTTTGTCAGCTTCCAGAGCCGACTACTGCTGGGCCTGCGGGCGCTCAACCATAAGCCCATCGTCAGCGCAGATACGCCGCTGGTCGCCGGATACTGGCATACCACCCCGTACGCGCAGAGCGGCAAAGCGGCCCCGGTTCGCTTCACCCGCGACGAGTTGCACTGGGAACCCTGGCTGGCCGATAAACCGCTGGCGGAATTCAACGCTGAAGAACAGGCGATTCTGGCCAAATATGGCCATAGCGACTCCCCCTACTTTCGCCTGCTGGCGCGCAACCAGCCGGTGCTGGAGCAGCGGACCCTGACCGATAAGGGCATTTTCTATACCGCGGGAGGATTGCCGCGCGCCGAACGCGAGCTGGCCGCCACGGTCGCCAGTAAAATCAACGGCTGTATTTACTGCGCCTCGGTGCATGCCCGCAAAGCGGCGCAGCTGGCGAAGGACGAGACCGCCGTCGACACGCTGCTGGCGGTGACGCCCGGAGAGGATCTGCGCGACGGGCAATCGCCGCGCTGGCAGGCGGAAATCGACGCCGCCGCCGCGCTATCGGTGACGCCACCCGCGTTAAACGCCAATCATCTGGCGGCGCTTGATGAGCAGGGCTTAGATACTCTGGCCCAGCTGGATCTGCTGCAGTCCGCGGCCTTTTTCGCCTGGGCCAACCGCCTGATGCTGACCCTGGGCGAACCCTGGCGTGAGTAGGCGTCGTTAGTAAGCTTGTCGCCGCTGATGACAGCCATAGATGAGCAAGGCGCTCATCGCCAGAAACGACAGCGCGGCGGCGGGGAGCGCCACGCTGTTCCAGCCAAAGCCCTGAGCGATCATCATTCCGCCGCAGAAGGCGCCGATGGCGCTGCCGAGGTTAAAGGCGATCTGTCCCCCGGCCGCCCCCAGCATCTCGCCGCCTTTGGCGTTCTGCAGCAGCAGGATCTGCAGCGGCGCTGACAGGGCGAATAGTCCCGCGCAGCAGAGAAACGCCAGCGCCAGCGAAGCGACTTTCTGTTCACCGAAGGCAAAGATCAGCAGCAGCGTCACGGCTATGACCCCGTCGGTCATGGCCGCAATGCGCAGCGGGCTGTAGCGCCCGGAAATTTTGCCGCTGAACAGATTGCCGACCACCATTCCTAGCCCCGCCAGCATCATAATCAGCATCATCTTGCTTTCAGCAAAGCCGGATACATTGAGCATAAAGGGCTTGATATAGCTGAACCAGGCAAACACGCCGGCGTTACCGAACATGGTGGCGGCGAAAATCAGCCACGGCGCCGGGGAGGCAAGAAAACGGAACTGCTCGCGCAGCCGCGTGCTGGCCCGGTCATAAAGCGTGGGCACCCAGCAGAAGATCGCCAGAAATACCGCCACGTTAAATACCGCGATAAGCGCAAAGGTATAGCGCCAGCTGAAGTGATGCCCAAGCCAGGTGCCGCCCGGGACGCCCACCAGGTTAGCGATCGTCATGCCGCCAATCATCCCCGCCACCGCGGCGGTCACCTTCCCCGGCGGCGCGATTTTCGACAGGATAATCGCGCCGACGCCAAAGAACGCCCCGTGGGGAAACCCGGAAACCAGCCGGCCAAGCGCCAGCATGGCGTAGCTACTGGAGAAGGTAAACAGGGTATTGCCGAGAATACACAGGCCAGCCAGGAACAGCATCACCGATTTCAGGGAAAACCGGCTGGAGAGCAGCGCCATGATCGGCGCGCCGATCACCACGCCGAAGGCATACCAGGCAATCATATTGCCGGCGGCGGGTATGGATATTCCGACATCGTGCGCCATATCCGGCAGCACGCCCATAATGCCAAACTCCGCCATGCCAAGTCCAAAGGTGCCCAGCGCCAGTGAAAAAATCGTTTTTTTCATACATCTTATAGGGATATTGAGAGCCGGCCGGCATTATTTACCATCCCGCCCCGACACACCAGCTAAAAACGCCCGACGGCAGTTTCCTCCATACAACAGCCTGATTCGTTCATGTTCCCCAGCCGCGTGGCATACCGGCGGCGTGGTTTCGTAGAAACAATCCACTATCAAAATCAGTGAGCTCAAAGAGATAAACACCTCATTGATCTCAAGTTAACTTGAGGTTGTAAAGTCAAAACATCGTTCACCTTGGGAGAATTATCCATGCAAAGTGTTGATGTCGGTTTTACTCATGTCGCCTTTACCGTCCGCTGTCTGGCCAGCAGCATCGATTTTTATACCCGCTATACCGCGATGACCGTCATTCACCAGCGCGAGCCCGACCTCCCCTCGGCGCGGAAAGTGGCATGGCTCAGCGACCGCACCCGGCCTTTCGCCCTGGTACTGGTGCAAAGTGACGATCCGGCCGATACGCCGCTGGGACCGTTCGGCCATCTCGGCGTCGCCTGCGCCACCCAGGCCGAGATCGATGAGAAAGTGGCCCTCGCACGGCGGGAAGGTGTTTTACGCCGGGAGCCGGAGCAGCTGGGCGATCCGGTGGGCTATTTCACTTTCTTTGCCGACCCGGACGGTAACACCCTGGAGCTGTCGTGGGGGCAGCGGGTGGGACTGGAAGTCATCCTGGCGGGAAAACCCGGCGAATAATTTTCCACCGCCTCGCCGGGGGAGGATTACACTTCAAAGGGATACCTCGGCAACACGGAGCATGGCGATGGGCAACAAGAAAAGCGGTAATCCGGTCGACACGGCGGCAAAAATCGCGCCGCTCGACAACAAAGCGTACGAGAAAGCGCTGCGCAAACTCCACGTTGAGCTGGTGAAACTGCAGCGCTGGGTGGTACACAAAGGACTGAAAGTGTGCATTGTCTTTGAAGGCCGGGACGGCGCCGGGAAAGGCGGCACCATTAAGGCCATCACCGAGCGCGTCAGCCCGCGTATCTTCCGGGTCGTCGCCTTACCCTCGCCCACCGAGCGCGAAAAAAGCCAGCTCTACTTTCAGCGCTATATCAAGCATCTCCCGGCGGCCGGCGAAATCGTGATTTTCGATCGCAGCTGGTATAACCGCGCCGGCGTCGAACGGGTGATGGGCTTTTGTACGCCGGAGGAGGTGCAGAAGTTCCTCGACGGCGCGCCGATGGTGGAGCGCGGCATGGTCGAATCGGGCATTATTCTGCTCAAGTACTGGCTGGAGGTCTCTCCGCAGGAGCAGGAGCGCCGTCTGCGGGATCGCATCGACGACGGGCGTAAAATCTGGAAGCTCTCGCCGATGGACATTAAGTCTTTCAACCGCTGGGATGAATATACCGCTGCCCGCGACGCCATGTTCGCCGCCACCGATACCGCCTGGGCGCCGTGGTTCGTCGCCCGCTCGGAGGATAAAAAGCGCGTGCGTCTGAATATCATCACCCATCTGCTGTCGCAGATCCCCTATGAAGCTTTACCGGTGGAGCCTGTGACGCTGCCGAAGCGCAAAATTGGCAAAATGAAACAGACTAATTTTCCTTTCCGCTTCATTTCGGAGAAGTTTTGATTATTTCCCGTCGCGCTGGTTAATGCCAGCGCCAGGTTTATTACTATAACCATGAATATTTCAGGCTGTTACTTTCCTCTGGAAGCTGTCTCGCAAAATAAATATTAAACTTACTGCTGGTATTTATTTTTTAGTGGGTAAAGTAAATAATCACAGAACCAACCGCAAGGAGCCTATGATGAAAAGTAATACGCTACGTAAAAGACCCACTGACGTACCCGTCCAGAAGGCGTCAGAACAGCCAGGTAAGGATTTACGAGAAGCAGATAAACAGCGACAGCACAAGGAATTCATTGCCGCAATGAATGAATTTATTGCAAAAGGAGGCACTCTTACTGATGATGAATTTTTCAGGGTGCTATGATGCTTGAATAATTCAATGTTTATCGAAATTGTTCTGCTCAGACAAATAAAACCCTGCCATATTATATGATCGTGCAGAATGATTATTATGCAGACCTGGCCACGAGAGTCATTATTCCTTTAATGCGACCACAACAGTTACCACGCTGGCATCAGCATGCCGTACCAAGGATAAATATAGAATTTGACAGCTTTTTACTTTGTACGCCAATGAGCAGTAACTTAAATAATAAACGGATCCCGCCACAGGATTTCGTCTGCAATCTGAGTCATGCGCGCCAGGGCGTTATCGATTCAATCGATACTCTTATCACGAACTGCTGACTGCCGGGAATCCGCTCCGACATCCTCGGAGCGGGTTTCCCCCGTAAAGGCTTACTTCATTCCCTCACGGCTCTCTTTTTGCGCTTCCAGGCGTTCGACATCGCGATACCAGCGCGGGTGGTGTTTCTTCGCCCAGCGGCAGCTCACCTTGCCTTCAATCATTCCCTTAATCGACCCCTTCACCCAGAACGCCATATACATATGGATAAGGATGGCGTGGATCAGAATGATGGCCGATGTTGCGTGAATCAGCAGGCTATAGCGAATCACCTGCATCGGGAAATACGGCGCGAAATAGGGCCGCCAGATAATCACCCCGGTCACCAGCAGCACAAATATCATGCTCATGATGGTCCAGAACATCATCTTCTGCCCGGCGTTATACTTACCGACGCGCGCCACCTTATGCTCGTTGCCTTTCAGCACCTCGACGATGCCTTTCAGCCACGGAATATCCTGTTTATCAGGGATGTTGTGGTGGACAAAGCGCACGAACATAAACATCAGCGCGACAAAAATCAGCACCCCAAAGAACGGGTGCAGAATACGCCGGCTGGTCGGCATGATGCAGGACGTACATCACGTGGGTTCCGCCGACGCCCGGCGGGTTGTAAATCCCGGCGTTGGCATAACCGCGTTTTTTAAGCTTAGCCACCCGCTCCTCGGCCACCTCCAGCATCTCTTTCTTCGTACCGAAGTGGATCGCGCCGGTAGGACAGGTTTTCACGCAGGCCGGTTCCTGGCCGACGCTGACCCGATCCACGCACAGGGTGCATTTATAGACCCGGTTATCCTCTTTATTGAGGCGCGGGACGTTAAACGGACACCCCGCAATGCAGTAGCCGCAGCCGATGCAGTTTTCCTGCTGGAAATCGACGATGCCGTTGGCGTACTGAATAATCGCCCCGGCGGATGGGCAGGCCTTCAGGCAGCCCGGCTCTGCGCAGTGCATACAGCCATCCTTGCGGATAAGCCACTCCAGTTTGCCGTTCTGTTCGGTCTCGCTAAAACGCATTACCGTCCAGGATTTGGCGCTGAGATCCGCCGGGTTGTCGTACACCCCGACGCAGTGCCCCACGTCATCGCGGATGTCATTCCACTCGGAACAGGCCACCTGGCAGGCTTTACAGCCCACGCAGGAGGAGACATCGATAAGCTTGGCGACTTCCGCTTTATAGTCCCGCGCGCGCGGCGCGGGGGTGATCGGGTTGGTCGCGGAGCGTTTAATAATGTCTTGGGTTTCCATCGCCATTGAATCGCTCCTTACGCTTTCTCGATGTTGACCAGGAACGCCTTGTACTCCGGCGTTTGCGAGTTGGAATCGCCAACGTTAGGCGTCAGGGTGTTGGCGATGTAGCCTTTACGGGCCACGCCTTCAAAACCCCAGTGCAGCGGGATCCCGACGGTCTCCACCTGCTGGCCGTTGACGTTCAGCGTGCGCAGTCGGCGAGTCACCACGGCAACCGCGCGAATGAAGCCGCGCTTGCTGCTGACTTTCACCCAATCGCCGTTAGCGATACCTTTGCTTTTCGCCAGCCCTTCGCTGATTTCGACAAACTGTTCCGGCTGCGCGATGGAATTGAGCAACGCATGCTTGGTCCAGGTGTGGAAATGCTCGGTCAGACGATAGGTGGTCCCGACATACGGGAATTTATCCTTCTTACCTAAGCGAATGGTGTCCTCTTCATACAACCGCACCACCGGGCTGGAGACCACCTTCGGGTGCAGCGGGTTAGTGCCAAGCGGGGTTTCCATCGGCTCGTAGTGCTCCGGGAACGGCCCTTCCGCCAGTTTATCGAGCGCAAACAGGCGACCCAGCCCCTCCTGCTGCATGATAAACGGCCCGGTGTTGCTCCCTGGCGGCGCGGTATTGAAGTCCGGAATATCATTCCCGACCCACTTGCTGCCGTTCCACTGGATCAGCATCCGCTTCGCATCCCAGGGCTTGCCGTTGATATCGGCCGAAGCGCGGTTGTACAGCACCCGACGATTGAGCGGCCACGCCCAGGCCCATCCCAGCGTATTGCCCAGGCCCGAAGGATCGGCGTTATCACGATTCGCCATCTGGTTACCCTGCTCGGTCCAGCTGCCGGTATAGATCCAGCAAGACGACGCGGTGCTGCCGTCATCGCGCAGCAGCGCGAAGCTATTGAGCAGTTGGCCTTTTTTCGCCAGCAAAGTGCCATTTTGATCGTAGAGATCCGCCAGCGCGTAGCCGTTGTTCTCTTTTGCCACCTCTTCCGATTCCGGATGGTCCGGCTGCTTGTAGCGCCAGCTCATCTTCAGCAGGGGTTCCGCGCCCTTCCCGCCTTCGGTGCGGTACAGTTCGCGCAGGCGATGGTAAATCCCGGCAAGGATTTCGCCATCATTGCGCGCTTCACCTGGGGCATCCTGACCTTTCCAGTGCCACTGTAGCCAGCGGCCGGAGTTGGCGATCGAACCGTCCTCTTCGGCAAAGCAGGTCGACGGCAGACGGAAGACTTCGGTCTGAATCGCCGACGGGTCGACATCATTAGACTCGCCGTGGTTCTGCCAGAAGGTCGAGGTTTCGGTCACCAGCGGGTCGATAACCACCATATATTTCAGCTTGCTGAGGCTGCGAACCACTTTGTTTTTATCCGGGAAGGAGGCAACCGGGTTAAAGCCCTGGCAGATATAGCCGGTGACGTTGCCGTTATCCATCATATTGAAGTATTTGATAACGTCGTAAGCCTGGTCCCACTTCGGTAACCACTCAAAGCCCCAGTCGTTCTCTTTTTGCGCCGCCTCGCCGTAGAAGGATTTCATCAGGCTAACGAAGAATTTCGGGTAGTTGCTCCAGTAGTTCACCTGCTCGGGCAGGGTCGCCTTCGGCGTGTTGGCGCTGAGGTAGCTTTGCAGATCGGTCTGTTTGTCCGATGGCAGCGTCAAATAGCCCGGCAGACTGGTCGACAGCAGGCCCAAATCGGTCAGCCCCTGAATATTAGAGTGGCCGCGCAGGGCGTTGACGCCGCCGCCGGCCATCCCCATATTGCCGAGCAGCAGCTGGATCATCGCCATGGTGCGGATGTTCTGCGCGCCGACGGTGTGCTGCGTCCAGCCCAGGGCATACAGAAAGGTGGTGGTGCGGTCCGCGGCGCTGGTTGAGGCCAGCACGTCGCACACTTTAAGGAAGTCCGCTTTCGGCGTACCGCAGATGTTTTCGACCACCTCGGGCGTGTAACGGGAAACGTGCTGCTTCAGCAGATTCCACACGCAGCGCGGATGGCTGAGCGTTTCATCGCGTTTGGCGTAGCCGTTTTCATCGAACTGGTAGTTCCAGGACGATTTATCGTACTGGCGTTTTTCCGCATCGTAGCCGCTGAACAGCCCCTCTTCGAAGGCAAAATCATCCCGCACCAGCAGGCTGGCATTGGTGTAATGCTTAACGTACTCGGCATTGATCTTATTGTTTTCGATCAGGTACAGCAGCACGCCCGACAGGAAGGTAATGTCGGTACCGGAACGAATCGGCGCATAGATATCGGCCACCGACGCGGTGCGCGTAAAGCGCGGGTCGACGACGATCAGCGTGGCGTCGTTATTGTTTTTCGCCTCCATCGCCCAGCGGAAACCCACCGGATGGGCTTCGGCGGCGTTACCGCCCATCACCACCACGACGTTGGCGTTTTTGATATCCACCCAGTGGTTGGTCATCGCACCGCGACCAAATGTTGGAGCAAGACTTGCTACCGTTGGTCCGTGCCATTTATCCGAGCCCGGGGCGCGGTATTGCGGATAACGCAGACGGTTTTCGCTGTGGACATAGTCCAGCAGGCCTGCCCCTTTCGGGCACAGCGCGCCGCGGCTCACCGGATGGTCCGGGTCCCCTTCGATATGGTAGATCGCTTCTTTGGCGTTTTTCGCACCGTCGCCGAGGCTATACATTAATAGCCCGCAGCCCACGGAGCAGTAAGTGCAGGTGTTGCGGATCTCTTTCGCACGCAGCAATTTGAAATTGCGTGCCTGAGCCAGCGCCATTTTAGGGGCAAAGCCCAGGGCGGCGGCGGTAGTTCCGGCCATACCGCCTGCGCAGATCTTAAAGAACTTTCTGCGGCTGACGTCCATTGCATTCCTCCATGCAGGATGTTGATTCATCGCGCGGAGGAAACTAACAGCAAAATCCCGGGAAAATTTGCGTCAAATCAAGGAGGAAAACCTTCGCCCCCTTAATCGCCAGCCCTGGCCATTTTCGCTAATCCCTAAGGGTTAGCAACGGCGGAAAATTTCGCCCCTCACCGATAAAAAGATGATATATATGCCGGCTGCATTTGCGTAACCATCAGGAAAAGCATGGAGAAAAAGAGAGCCACGACGATCGGCTTCGCCGCCATTATCTTATGGAGCACGATGGTCGGATTGATTCGCGGCGTCAGCGAAGGACTGGGAGCGGTCGGCGGCGCGGCGATGATTTACAGCCTTAGCGGCCTGCTGCTGATCTTTACCATCGGCTTTCCCAACCTGCGCCAGATCCCGCGTCGCTATCTGCTGGCCGGCAGCGTGCTGTTTGTCAGCTATGAAATCTGCCTCGCGCTGTCGCTGGGCTATGCCGCCAGCCGCCAGCAGGCCATTGAGGTGGGAATGGTCAATTACCTGTGGCCAAGCCTGACGATTTTATTCGCCATTCTCTTTAATGGCCAGAAAAGCAGCTGGCTGGTGATCCCCGGACTGATTCTCGCCCTGCTGGGCGTTGGCTGGGTGTTGGGCGGTGAGCATGGGCTACAGCCCGATGAGATTATCAGTAACGTCATTTCCAGCCCGCTTAGCTATCTGCTGGCCTTTGTCGGGGCGTTTATCTGGGCCGCCTACTGCACGGTGACGGCCAAATATGCCCGCGGTAAAAACGCCATTACGCTGTTCGTCCTGTTAACCGCCCTGACGCTATGGCTGAAATTTCTCGCCAGCGACCAGCCGCCGATGCTGTTTAGCTGGCCGGTAGTCATTAAGCTGATGACGGTCTCCGTGGCGCTGGGGCTGGCCTACGCGGCGTGGAACGTTGGCATCCTGCACGGCAACGTCAGCCTGCTGGCGGCGGCCTCCTACTTCACGCCGGTGCTCTCCTCTGCGCTGGCGGCGATCCTGCTGAGTGCGACCCTGTCGTGGTCCTTCTGGCAGGGGGCCGGGATGGTATGTCTCGGCTCCCTGCTCTGCTGGTACGCCACCCGCCGTTAGCCGAGATCGCCTCCGGCTACCGGCAGCGTCACGCCGGTGATATAGCTGGCCTCATCGCTGGCGAGAAACAGGATCGCATTCGCCTGTTCCGCCAGCGTGCCGTACCGGTGCAGCAGACTGCTCGCCACCGTCTGATCGACGACCTGCTGATACCACGCCTTTTCCTGCTCGCTCGGCTGCTCTTCGTTACGCGGCGTCAGGCGCGGCGGCGCCTCGGTCCCGCCCGGGGCCACGGCGTTAATCCGAATACCGCTGCCGCTGTACTCCATGGCAATCGAGCGGGTCAGCGCGTTAACGCCGCCTTTCGCCGCCGAGTACGGCACCCGATTCACTCCCGCCGTCGCCACCGACGAAATGTTGACGATGCTGCCTTTGCCCTGCTTCAGCATCCATGGCAGCGCCGCGCGGCAGCCCCACAGCGTGGGGAACAGCGAGCGGCGGATCTCTTTCTCAATCTGCTCCGGCTGGTATTCGGCAAAGGGGCGCGCCCAGATGGTGCCCCCAACGTTGTTGATCAGCACGTCGATACGGCCAAAATGAGCGACCCCGGCGGCAAACGCCTGCTCGGTACTTTCCCACGCTTCCAGATCCGCCTCCAGCGCCAGCACCAGACAGCCGGATTGCGCCAGCGTCGCCGCCAGCTCATGGACGTATGACGAGCGATCGATGAGCAGCAGAGCCGCGCCTTCTGCAGCCGCCTGCTCCGCCGTCTGGCGGCCAATGCCCTGCGCCGCGCCGGTGATGACGACGACTTTATCGGTAAAACGCATTTTGCCTCCTTATGCCGCCGCGCTCTGGCTGGCGATAAATTTCTCATACCAGAACCCCGCCGGGGTGATCCCGCGGTCGCGCAACGCCGTGGCAACCGCGTTAACCATCGGCGGCGGGCCGCAGAGATAGATGTCCACGTCGCCGTTGTTCAGCATCGCATCGTCGAGATGGTCGGTGACAAAGCCGCGCTGCGGGCAAGTGCTGTTTTCATCGGCCACCACCGATAGCCAACGATACCCCGTCAACTGTTGAATAAAGGTATCCAGCGCGTCGGTTTTCACCAGATCGCAGTCACGAGTAACACCGTACAGCAGCATCACCGGACGCTGGCTGCCCTGTGTCTGCAGGGTATGGAGCATGGAGAGCAGCGGCGCCAGGCCGGTACCGCCCGCTAGCATCAGCAGCGGACGTTCGCCGTGGCGCAGATAGAAGCTGCCCATCGGGCCGCTGAGGGTAAGACGATCGCCGGGCCGCGCCCGCTGGGTTAACCACTGGCTCATCATCCCGCCAGGCACGTTACGGATCAGAAAACGCCCTTCGAGGGAACCCGGTTGCGAGCTAAATGAGTAGGCGCGGACATGAGGCGTACCCGGCACCTGAATGTTGACATACTGCCCCGGCAGGAAGGCCAGCGGCTCATCGAGGGCGACCACCAGTTCGATGGCGGTATCGGACAGTAAATTCACCTGTCGTACCTGCGCCCCGGTGTTGGTCAGCGCGGTTTTACACTGCGCGGCGGCCACCGGCACATCGATCACGCAGTCGCTGGTCGGGACCATCTGACAGGTCAGCACCTGACGGGCCTGCGCTTCGTCGTCGCTTAACGCCTCGTCGAGATAATCTTCACCCAGGTCGTACTCACCGCTGGCGCAGTGGCATTTGCAGGTACCGCAAACGCCGTCCGAGCAATCCATCGGCAGATTCACCTTCTGGCGATAGGCGGCATCCAGGACTTTCTCTCCGGCATTGCACTGAATAAAACGGGTTACGCCGTCCTCAAAATTAAGAGCAATATTGAAGGTCATAAGCGCCTCTTAAATGTGGTAAACGTCAATCACCTGACGGATATAGTCGTTATTCAGGCGCACAGTTTTACGGACGATCTGCGGTCTGCCGTCCTGTTCGATTAGCGTGCAGCAGGTAGAGCCAAAATAGGCATCCGTGTGCTGATAGCGATGGCTCCAGGTGACCCAGCTGTAACGCACCTCCAGACCCTCGTCGCTTTCGCCCAGCAGCTCAACGTTGCTGATGATGTGGGTGGTGCGCGGCTCTGGCGTACTGGCCCCGGAACGTTCGGTTTTAATGCGGTAGACGCGATCCTCCAGCCCTTCGCGGTTGGGGTAGTAGATAAGCGAAATTTCTTTTTGCGGGTCGCGGGTCAGTTGGTCATCGTCGCCCCACGCCGGCATCCAGTAGACCACCTGCGGGCTGTAGCAGCTGAGCCATTCGTCCCACTGACGATCGTCCAGCAGACGGGCTTCGTAGTAAAGAAACTGGCGAACCTGTTCGAGGTTAAGCATCAGGCCACCTCCACGCGCTGGGTAATGGACTGGTCGTAACGCTGTTGTTCCTGTTCAATGGCCGCCAGCATCAGCGTCTGCCAGTGGTGGTGATGGGCGATGTACAGCGCTTCGTCCTCCGATTTCACCCCGCTTAACCGCGGCGAAAAGCCGGCATGTTGCGCATGCTCATCCGCGCCATCGACCCAGCGCAGCGCGCCGCGGCTGAGGTCGCTCCATGGCAGATTTTCGCCGAGATAGCCGCGCTGACAGGCGCTGAACTCTTCGAGGTCGTCCGGCGTCCCCATCCCACTGACGTTAAAGAAATCCTCGTACTGGCGGATTCGCAGCGCTCTGGCCTGGTCGGATTCCCCTTTCGGCGCAAAGCACCAGATGGTGACTTCGGTTTTATCCACCGCAATGGGGCGGATTACGCGGATTTGCGTCGAGAACTGATCCATCAGGTAGACATTGGGGTACAGGCACAGGTTGCGGGTTTCGTTGACCATCTGGTCGGCACGGCGTTCGCCAAATTCCGCCTGCAGCCGTTCGCGGTGGGCATAGACCGGGCGCACTTCCGGGTTCAGCGCCCGGGTCCACAACAGCATATGGCCGTTATCAAATCCATAGCCGCCGCCGAGGCTTTTTGACCAACCGTTGGCATCCACCGCGTGCGTCCCTTCCGCTTCATAGTTGCGGCGTGACATGGTTGAGGCGTAGTTCCAGTGGACCACGCTGACGTGATAGCCATCGGCGCCGTTTTCCGCGCCCAGTTTCCAGTTGCCCTCATATACATAGCTCGACGAACCCTTAAGTACCTCGAGCCCCTCCGGCGCCTGGTCGACGATCAGGTCGATAATCTTGCAGGTTTCCCCGAGATAGGCCTCCAGCGGCTGCACGTCGGCCTTGAGGCTACCGAATAAGAAACCGCGGTAAGACTGAAAACGCGGCAATTTTTGCAGGTCGTGGGAGCCGTCTTGTTTAAAGCTCGGCGGATAGCCGCCGGTGCTCTCATCTTTGGCTTTTAATAATTTGCCGTTATTGCTGAAGGTCCAGCCGTGAAACGGACAGGTAAACGAATTTTTATTCCCGGTTTTGCGTCGGCATAACATGGCGCCGCGGTGGGCGCAGCTGTTAATTAATGCATGCAATTCATTCTTTTTATCACGGGTAATAATGACCGGCTGGCGGCCCAGCGTCAGGGTATAATAATCACCCGGCTGGGGAATTTGACTTTCATGAGCGAGAAATACCCAGTTACCTTCGAAAATATGCTTCATTTCAAATTCAAACAGCTGCGGGTCGGTAAATATAGAACGATGGCAGCGGTAAATATGATTTTCACGGTCGACAACTAAGGCATTATTGATTTTGTCTTTGAGCGTCGAGAGCGTTTTTTGCATGAGTCGGTCCCTCCTGCAGGATTCAGGATGAAAGAAACAGGGTGAATTCTTCGTTTTCGAGTGCAATATCTGGCCCGGGCAGTAGCGTGCCCGGGGCCGATAATGCCGCTTACTCTTTGGCGCGCACGCGGATCCCACGCTGCTCTTCGTCGGCGCTCAGCGCTTTACACAGGGTGAAATCAAAACAAACCTCGGTGTGCTCTCCCTCAAGATTGCGCTGCGCGATGATCTCGCGGTCGGTCACTTTTACCGGATCGGCAATCAGGCCGTCGCGGGTGGCAAAGGCAAAATCGTCCCACAGGTATTTATCGCCATTGAGGTTAATCTGGCTGGTCAGATGTTTATGACCCGGCGCGGAGACGAAAAAGTGAATGTGCGCCGGACGGTTGCCGTGGCGACCCAGTCTGTCCAGCAGTTTCTGGGTTGGGCCATCCGGCGGGCAGCCGTAGCCGGAGGGCATGATGCTGCGCACGCTGTAGCGGCCATCAGCGCCGGTGCGGATCCGCCGGCGCAGGTTGTACTCACTCTGGCCTGGGTCGAAGAAGGAATAATTTCCGAGGGTGTTGGCGTGCCAGATATCAACAATAGCGTTGGCCACTGGCCGGCCTTCGGTGTCTTTGACTTCACCGTGCAGCCACATCACTTCTCCGGCGTCGGCGCCGTCATCCATGCGGGCGTGACCCTCGGCCAGCGGCGCATTAGCCACGTACAGCGGCCCTTCGATGGTGCGCGGGGTGCCGGTTTCCCGATGCGCTGCCGCGTCGATGGCGTCCTGGCGCAGATCGAGGAAATGCTCCAGTCCCAGACCCGCCGCCAGCAGCGCCGCCTCCTGACGCCCGCCCAGCTCGTGCAAATAGTTTACCGCGTGCCAGAACTCTTCTTCCGTAACGTTATAGTCGTCGATGAGCGTGCAGATATTTTCCAGCAGACGATGAATAATCGCCTTAAAACGTTCATCGCCGCCGGCAACATCTAATCCGGCACTATCGCGTAATAATTTTTGAATAGCTGGTTGTTGTACGAATACATTACTCATACTGGTTCTCTCTTATATTTTGCAGGGTATACGCCGGTAATACCGGCGTGAGGTCAGATATTATTATTAGCGATCGTCATCGCGAATTGATGACGGATGACGACAGAGGGCTTCCACTTTTATCGCCATAAAGGGATATAGCGGCAATCCCATTAATATTTGATGCAATTCTTCGGCATCTTGAACATCGAAAATACTGACGTTGGCATAAAGGCCGGCAACGCGCCAGATATGCCGCCATTTGCCTTCCCGCTGTAATTGTTGCGAATAGGCTTTTTCGCGTTGTTTTATTTCCTCCGCCTCGTTGGCGGGAAAGCCAGGCGGAATATTGACGGTCATCTCCACTTTAAATAACATTTTTTTCTCCTGTTCCCCGCTACGGCTGGCGGGTATAAAAATGCAGTTTGTCTTCATCCAGCTCGACGCCAAGTCCCGGCGTTTGCGGCAGCGCCACCTGACCGTCGGCAAAGGTGAGCGGCACGCTGACAATATCGTCTTTCAGCAACAGCGGGCCGAACATCTCGGTACCCCACTGCAGCGGCAGCGTCGACCAGGCGTGCAGAGAAGCCACGGTCCCTACGGTGCCTTCCAGCATGGTGCCGCCGTACAGGCCAATCCCTGCCGCCTGCGCGACGCGGGCCAGCGCCAGCACGCTGTTCGGCCCCCCGGCTTTGGCGATTTTCAGCGCGTAAGCGCCGGTAAAGCCCTGCTGCGCCAGCTGATAACCATCGTAAGCGGTCGCGACCGCTTCATCCGCGAGGATCGCGGTTTCAATTTGCTGGCTTAACCGCACCAGGGCGGCATTATCGTGGGCGCTGACAGGCTGTTCGATAAGATCGACGCCCATCGCCGCCAGTTCGCGGCAGCCTTTCGCGCCGGTGGCGGCGTCCCAGGCCTGGTTGACGTCGACACGGATGCTGGCGCGGTCGCCTAACGCTTCAACGATGGCGCGGGTATGACGCAGGTCGGTGGCGAGTTCACGCGCGCCGATCTTCAGTTTGAACGCCCGGTGGCGGCCTTCGGCCAACAGTTTTTCTCCTTCAGCGATATCTTTCGCGGTATCGCCGCTGGCTAAGGTCCACAGCACCGGCAACGCCGTTTGCAGCGCGCCGCCGAGCAGGGCTGATACCGGCAGACCTAAGGCTTTGCCCTGAGCGTCGAGCAGCGCGGTTTCGATGGCGGACTTCGCAAAGGTGTTGCCTTTAATGGCGCCGTTCATGCGGGCGGTCAGCGCATTCAGGTTATCGGCCGGCTGCCCTTTCAACAGCGGCGTCAGATAATGGGTGATCGCCGACGAGATGGCCTCGGGGCTCTCAACGCCATAGCTCAAGCCGCCGATGGTGGTGGCTTCGCCGATGCCGCAGATGCCGTCGGAACGGGTAAGGCGCACGATCACCAGCGACTGGCAGCCCATGGTGGTCATCGACAATTTATGCGGCCGGATGGTCGGGACATCCACAATCCAGCTCTCGATTTGCTCTACGGTGGCAGTCATTTTCTGTTCCTGATGAGATATATAACTTTTTGTACCCACATCCATAACGGGGGTCTGTGCCATTGACAATAGGGTTCAGCCTGGCGGATGGTCAACGGCGATAATCGAAATGTTGTGCGATTATCGACGCGTTTGTTAAAAGACGGTTATTAATGTGATCGTGGTGGTAAAACCGGCACAATTCAGCGCGCCCCATTTTGCGCAAGGTATAGTGATCTGCCGTGAGCTTTACGCTGCAACGGAGAAGGATGCGATGAGCGACAATATCCCCAATACGCTGAGCGCCAGGCAGGCCGAGCACGACCCTAACTTTATGCTGTCTCTGGCCCGCGGGCTGGAGGTCCTTAACGCCTTCACCCCCCAGCGCCAGCGGCTGACCATTTCCCAGCTCAGCCAGAAAACGCAAATCTCGCGCGCGGCGGTACGCCGCTGTTTGTATACCCTCGCCGCGCTGGGCATGGTGCACAGTCCGGATGGCCGTAGCTATGAACTGCTCCCTCGGGTGCTGGCCGTCGGCCACGCCTATCTGGCAGGCACGCCGCTGGCCAAGGTGGCGCAGACGGCGCTGGATAATCTTGGCAAAGCGCTCGGCGAATCCTGTTCGGCGGCCACGCTCGACGGGGATAACGTGCTCTATATTGCCCGCGCGGCGGTCAATAATTTACTGAGCATCGATCTGGGGCGCGGCAGTCGCCTGCCGGCGTGGGCCACGTCGATGGGGCGGGTGTTGCTGAGCGCGCTGCCGGAGGAACAGCTGGAAGTGACGTTGTCACGAGTTACGCTTATTCGCTACACTCCGCATACCCTGTGCGATTTGTCCGGTTTACGTGCAGAGATCGCTCGGGTGCGCATGCAGGGCTATGCCCTCGCCGACCGGCAGATCGAGGTAGGCTTGTGCTCGCTGGCGGTACCCGTGCTGTCGCGTCACGGTCAGGTGGTGGCCGCCCTGAATGTCGGGGTACCTGCCGCGACGGTCAGCGCCGCGGCGTTAAAAGAGAAGGCTCTCGCCCCGCTACGGCGCGCGGCGATGGATCTTTCGCTGCAGCTATAGCGCCGACTGCGGTTTCGCCACGGTGGCGAGGCTGCGCCAGATCCCGGCGGCCAGCAGCAGAAGCAATACACCCGCCGTCGCCAGCACCAGGCTATGAGCCTGAATAAAAGCCGTCTTCGCCGCCGCCATCAGCGCCTGCGCCACCCCGGCGGGCAGCGCCTGGGACAGACTCACCGCCTCGCCAATCGATGACGTCGCCTGCTGCGCCATGGCGCCACTCAGGCCAGACGGCAGCGCAATAGAGGCGCTGTAGCTGCGGGTCAGGATCAGGCCGAACAGCGCTATGCCGAGACCGGCGCCCAGCTCATAGGCCATGGTTTCAATCGCCCCCGCGGCCGCCGCTTTCTCCTTCGGCGCTGCCGCCATAATCGCGGAACTGGAGGCCAGCAGCGCGCTGGCCACGCTAAAGCCCAGCAGCGTCATCAGCCCCCAGGCCAGCCACTGCTGGGTACTGAAATCGGTCAACGCCAGGCCGAGAAAGCTGAAGGCGCTGAGCAGCATCCCGCCGGTCGCCACCTCGCGCAGCCCAAGCCGCGACACCAGCAGGCCGGCAATCGGGCCGCTGAAGCCGCTGGCCACCATTACCGGCAGCATAAATATCCCCGCCTCGAACGGCGTTTTCTGGTGCACAAACTGCAGCTCCTGGGCCATCAGCAGCTCAAAACCGACCAGGGTAATCAGGGCCGTCATCGCCATCATCACCCCGCTTAAGATTATGCGATGGGTGAACAGGCGCATATCCACCATCGGGCGGGCCGCCGACAGCTGCTTGCGGATAAACCAGGTTAACATCGCCGCCCCGCCGAGCGCCACCAGCGCGGTGAGCCACAGCGCCAGCTGGCCCTTCAGCGCCGATTTCGCGCTAAACACCAGCATCAGGATCGCGGCAATCAAAACGAGCGCCTGCAGTAGATTGAGCGGCTGTTCGCGGCGCGCGGGCTGGCGCGGCACCACTTTCGCGTTAATCGCGATAACCACCAGCACGATCGGCACATTGATCAGGAACACCGACCCCCAGTAGAAATGCTCCAGCAGGATACCGCCCACCAGCGGGCCGAAGGCCGCGCCGCCGGAGCCGACCGCTGCCCACAGCCCCAGCGCCATATTGCGCTGGCTGGCCTCGGCAAAGGTGCTGCGGATCCCGGCCAGCGTCGCCGGGACGATCATCGCCGCCCCCACCGCCAGCAAAGCGCGTGAGGCAATCAGCGTCATGGCCGTCGGCGACAGCGCGGCGCACAGCGAGGCGATGCCAAAAATGGCGCTGCCAAGCAGCAGCAGGCGCTTAAAGCCGATCTTATCGCCAAGGGCGCCCATCGGCAGCACCATCCCGGCCATCACTAATGAGTAGATATCAATGATCCACAACAGCTCATTGCCGCTGCTACCCAGCGCCACGCTGAGGGTCGGCGCGGCCACATGCAACACCGTAGCGTCAATCGCCACCGGAATATAAACCAGCAAAATCGCCATCAGCGTCATCCATTGCCGTGACATAGCTTGTACCTCAATCAATATTGAATATTGGACACACGTCCAGGATGGCGATCCTGCCGGATTGTTGAACACATGTCCAACTTTTTGTTACACTCGGCCAAAGCCAGATGACAGCGGGGTTCTATGCACTATTTACAACGTGATGCGCGACGGGAAGGGATTATGCAGGCCGCCATGCGCCTGGCGCTGCGCGGCGGCTTTGCCGCCATGACCGTGCGGCAGATCGCCCGCGAAGCCCAGGTGGCCGCCGGGCAGCTGCACCACCACTTCACCTCCATCGGCGAGCTGAAAGCGCAGGTTTTCATCCGCCTGATCCGCGAGATGCTCGACATGCCGCTGGTGGCTGAGGACGCCAGCTGGCGCGAGCGCTTGTTCTCGATGATCGGCAGCGAGGATGGCCGACTGGAACCCTATATCCGCCTGTGGCGCGAAGGCCAGGTGCTGGCCGACAGCGATCCGGACATCAAAGCGGCCTACCTGCTGACCATGAATATGTGGCATGCCGAGACCGTCGCCATCATCGAGCAGGGCCTCGCCAGCGGCGAATTTCGGTCGGCTGAGCCTGCGGCGGATATCGCCTGGCGCTTTATCGCCCTGGTGTGCGGCCTCGACGGGATTTATGCGCTGGACGCGCAGGCCCTGGATGAGGCGGCGTTTAGCCGCTATGTAAATAAGATGATTACGCTGGAGTTGTTTTAGGCATATTTACATTTAGTAACAATTAATTCCGCTACGCTTACCACGTGCTCTCTGTCAGCACGTTTTTTTTATCTACGCTTCATAGATAACGCAAATTAAGCGTTATTCACTATCCCCTTGTATTCAGCTGTTGACCTTATTTATTTACTCCTTTCCGGGCAAGTAGAGGGCAGTATGTCGGTGCAGAATGATAAAGATAATCATTACCTTTTGAACAACTGGCGGCCTGAAAACAAGGCGTTTTGGGAAAATAAAGGCCAAGCCATTGCGCGAAGAAATCTATGGATATCAGTGACCTGCCTGCTGCTTGCTTTCTGCGTATGGATGTTATTCAGCGCCGTAGCGGTGAATCTCAATAAGGTCGGTTTTCATTTCACCACCGACCAGCTTTTTTTATTAACCGCCCTGCCTTCACTTTCCGGCGCGATATTACGGGTCCCCTACTCCTTTATGGTACCCCTTTTTGGCGGGCGCTACTGGACCGTATTAAGTACCGTTATCCTGATCGTGCCTTGTATTTGGTTAGGAGTGGCAATCCAGAATATTACTACTCCGTTCTGGGTATTTATTATTATTGCGCTGCTATGCGGTTTTGCCGGAGCGAATTTTGCTTCCAGCATGGGAAATATCAGTTTCTTTTTCCCCAAAGCGAAACAGGGCAGCGCGCTGGGAGTCAACGGCGGTCTTGGCAATCTGGGCGTAAGCGTGATGCAGATGGTCGCCCCGGCGGTCATCTTCCTGCCGCTCTTCACCTCTCTCGGCGTCCATGGCGTCACCCAGCCCGATGGTTCGACAATCACCCTGAGTAATGCGGCGCTCGTCTGGGTACCGCTGCTGCTGCTCGCCACCGTCGCGGCATGGTTCGGCATGAACGATATCGCCGGTTCAAAGGCCTCGATTCGCGATCAGCTTCCCGTGCTCAAGCGACCGCATATGTGGCTGTTAAGCCTGCTCTATCTGGCGACGTTTGGCTCGTTCATCGGCTTTTCCGCCGGCTTTGCCATGCTGGCGAAAACCCAGTTTCCCGCGGTCGATATCCTCAAGCTCGCCTTCTTTGGACCGTTCATCGGCGCGCTGGCGCGCTCGTTCGGCGGGATCATCTCCGACCGTCTCGGCGGCGTGCGGGTGACGCTGGTTAACTTCGTCCTGATGGCGCTGTTTACCGGCCTGCTGTTTCTGACCCTGCCAGGCAGCGGCTCCGGCAGCTTTCTCGCTTTCTACGTGGTGTTTATGGGGCTCTTTTTAACCGCCGGTCTGGGAAGCGGCTCCACCTTCCAGATGATCGCCGTCATCTTCCGCCAGCTCACCATCGACAGCGTAAAACAGCGCGGCGGCAGCGATGAAGAAGCGCAGCACGAGGCGGTGACCGATACCGCTGCCGCGTTGGGCTTTATCTCGGCGATCGGCGCCATCGGCGGCTTCTTTATTCCGAAAGCCTTCGGCACCTCGCTGGCGATGACCGGCTCACCGGTTGGCGCGATGAAAGTCTTTTTTGTCTTCTATGTGGTTTGCGTGCTGGTGACCTGGCTGGTCTACGGCCGCCGTAAATCCGCTTAACCATAACGATTTATCTGCCGGATAGCGGCTTACGCCTTATCCGGCCTTACGAGTTCGTTCGCTCATCCGGCCGGGTGGCACGATGCCGGACATTATCGGAGCAGGAGAAATGTCATGAGTAAACTTCTGGATCGCTTTCGCTACTTTAAGCAGAAGGGCGAGACCTTTTCCAACGGCCACGGCCAGGTCTACAACAACAACCGTGACTGGGAAGATAGCTACCGTCAACGCTGGCAGTTCGACAAAATTGTCCGCTCCACGCACGGTGTGAACTGCACCGGCTCCTGCAGCTGGAAAATTTACGTCAAAAACGGCCTCGTTACCTGGGAAACCCAGCAGACCGATTATCCGCGCACCCGGCCGGATCTGCCAAATCACGAACCGCGCGGCTGCCCGCGCGGCGCCAGCTACTCCTGGTATCTCTACAGCGCCAACCGCCTGAAGTACCCGCTGGCGCGTAAACGACTGATTGAGCTGTGGCGCGAAGCCCTGGCGCAGCATCCCGACCCGGTGCTGGCATGGGATAGCATCATGCAGGATCCGGCAAAAACCCGCAGCTATAAAGCGGCGCGCGGCAAAGGCGGTTTTGTCCGCTCCAGCTGGAAAGAGCTGAACCAGCTCATCGCCGCTGCCAACGTCTGGACCATCAAACATTATGGCCCGGACCGCGTCGCCGGCTTCTCGCCGATCCCGGCGATGTCGATGGTCTCCTACGCCGCGGGCACTCGCTATTTATCGTTGATTGGCGGCACCTGCCTGAGCTTTTATGACTGGTACTGCGATCTGCCCCCCGCCTCGCCGATGACCTGGGGCGAACAGACCGACGTGCCGGAATCCGCCGACTGGTACAACTCCAGCTACATTATTGCCTGGGGCTCCAACGTGCCGCAGACCCGAACCCCGGACGCCCACTTCTTTACCGAAGTGCGCTACAAGGGCACCAAAACTATCGCCATCACGCCGGACTATTCGGAAGTCGCTAAGCTCTGCGACCAGTGGCTGGCGCCGAAGCAAGGCACCGACAGCGCGCTGGCGATGGCCATGGGCCATGTGATCCTCAAAGCCTTCCACCTCGATAACCCGAGCGATTACTTTCTCAACTACTGCCGGACCTACACCGACATGCCGATGCTGGTGATACTCGAGCCGCGCGACGACGGCAGCTATACGCCGGGCCGTATGCTGCGTGCTTCCGACCTGCTTGACGGTCTCGGGGAAAGTAATAACCCGGAATGGAAAACCGTGGCCTATAACAGCGACGGCGAACTGGTGGCGCCGAACGGCTCCATCGGCTTTCGCTGGGGCGAAAAAGGCAAATGGAATCTCGAACAACGGGCAGACGGCAAAGATGTCGAGCTTAAGCTGTCGCTGCTGGATATTCGCGACAGCGTGGTGTCGGTGGGCTTCCCCTACTTTGGCGGCAACGAAAACCCGCATTTTCGCAGCGTAGCGCAGTCACCGGTGACCCTTCACCCGCTACCGGCTAAACAGCTGACGCTGGCCAGTGGCGAAAGCGGCCTGGTGGTCAGCGTCTATGACCTGATTCTGGCCAACTACGGTCTGGATCGCGGGCTTGACGATGTCAATGCGGCGAAGGATTTCGCCGAGGTCAAAGCCTATACCCCGGCATGGGCGGAGCAGATCACCGGCGTACCGCGTCAACATATCGAACAAATCGCCCGCGAGTTTGCCGATACGGCGCATAAGACCCACGGCCGCTCAATGATTATCCTCGGCGCCGGGGTGAACCACTGGTACCACATGGATATGAACTACCGCGGGATGATTAATCTGCTGGTATTTTGCGGCTGCGTCGGCCAGAGCGGCGGCGGCTGGTCGCACTATGTCGGTCAGGAGAAACTGCGCCCGCAGACCGGCTGGCTGCCGCTGGCGTTCGCCCTGGACTGGAGTCGTCCGCCGCGGCAGATGAACAGTACCTCTTATTTCTACAACCACGCCAGCCAGTGGCGCTACGAAAAACTGACCGCGCAGGAGCTGCTGTCGCCGCTGGCCGACGCCAGCAAATTTAGCGGCAGCCTTATCGACTTCAACGTCCGTGCGGAACGGATGGGCTGGTTACCCTCTGCGCCCCAGCTCAACGTCAACCCGCTGACCATTAAGCAGCAGGCCGAGGCCGCCGGGCTCTCCCCCGCGGAGTTCACCGTCCAGTCGTTAAAATCAGGCGATATTCGCTTTGCCGCCGAGCAGCCGGATAGCGGCAAAAACCATCCGCGCAACCTGTTTATCTGGCGCTCAAACCTGCTGGGATCGTCCGGTAAGGGGCATGAGTACATGTTGAAATACCTGCTCGGGACCGACAGCGGTATTCAGGGTGATGAACTGGGCGCCAGCGATGAGGTAAAACCTGAGGAAGTCGAGTGGCAGACCGCGGCGATTGAGGGAAAACTCGACCTGCTGGTGACGCTGGATTTCCGCATGTCCAGTACCTGTCTCTTCTCCGATATTGTCCTGCCGACCGCCACCTGGTATGAAAAAGACGATATGAACACCTCGGACATGCACCCGTTTATCCACCCGCTCTCCGCCGCCGTCGACCCGGCCTGGGAGGCGAAAAGCGACTGGGAGATCTACAAGGATATCGCTAAATCCTTCTCGCAGGTCTGCGTCGGCCATCTTGGCAAAGAGACCGATGTGGTGCTGGTCCCGCTGCAGCATGATTCCCCCGGCGAACTGTCGCAGCCGTTCGAGGTGCTTGACTGGCGCAAGGGCGAATGCGATCTGATCCCCGGGAAAACCGCACCGTCGATTGCCCTGGTGGAACGCGACTATCCTGCCACCTGGGAACGCTTCACCTCTCTCGGCCCGCTGCTCGATAAGCTTGGCAACGGCGGGAAAGGCATTTCGTGGAATACGCAAAGCGAAGTCGATTTCCTCGGCAAGCTTAACTACGTCAAGCCCGACGGTCCGGCCAAAGGCCGGCCGCGGATCGACAGCGCCATTGACGCCTCCGAAGTTATTCTTAGCCTCGCCCCGGAAACCAACGGCCAGGTGGCGGTGAAAGCCTGGCAGGCGCTGGGAGAGTTTACCGGCCGCGATCATACCCATCTGGCGCTCAATAAAGAGGATGAGAAGATCCGCTTTCGCGATATTCAGGCGCAGCCGCGCAAAATTATCTCCAGCCCGACGTGGTCGGGACTGGAAAGCGAGCACGTCTCCTACAATGCCGGTTATACCAACGTGCATGAGCTGATCCCATGGCGCACCCTCTCCGGCCGCCAGCAGTTGTATCAGGACCATCCGTGGATGCGCGCCTTTGGCGAAAGCCTGGTAGCCTATCGCCCGCCCATTGATACCCGCAGCGTCAGCCAGATGAAGGCCGTGCCGCCAAACGGCTTTCCGGAAAAAGCGCTGAATTTCCTGACGCCGCACCAGAAGTGGGGGATCCACTCCACCTATAGCGAAAACCTGCTGATGCTGACGCTGTCGCGCGGCGGGCCGATCGTCTGGCTTAGCGAAACCGACGCGAAAGAGCTGGGCATTGAAGATAACGACTGGATTGAAGCGTTCAACGCCAACGGGGCTCTCACCGCGCGGGCGGTGGTGAGCCAGCGGGTGCCGCCGGGGATGACCATGATGTACCACGCTCAGGAACGGATTATGAATATCCCGGGTTCGGAAGTGACCGGTCGTCGCGGCGGCATTCATAACTCGGTAACCCGCGTCTGTCCGAAGCCAACGCACATGATTGGCGGCTACGCCCAGCTGGCCTATGGCTTTAACTACTACGGCACCGTCGGATCGAACCGCGACGAGTTCATCATGATCCGCAAAATGAAGAATATTGCCTGGCTGGATGACGAAGGTCGCGATCAGGTACAGGAGGCGAAAAAATGAAAATCCGTTCTCAGGTTGGAATGGTGCTGAATCTGGACAAATGCATCGGCTGTCACACCTGCTCGGTCACCTGTAAAAACGTCTGGAGCAGCCGCGAAGGCATGGAGTACGCGTGGTTCAATAACGTGGAGACCAAACCGGGCATTGGCTACCCCAAAAACTGGGAGGACCAGGATCAGTGGCAAGGCGGCTGGATCCGCGGCATTAGCGGTAAACTGACGCCCCGCCTCGGCAATCGGGTCAGCGTGTTATCGAAGATTTTCGCCAACCCGGTGCTGCCGGCGATCGACGATTACTACGAACCCTTTACCTACGACTACCAGCACCTGCACAACGCGCCGGAGGGCAAATATCTGCCGACCGCCCGCCCGCGCTCGCTGATCAGCGGCGAGCGTATGGATAAGATTAACTGGGGCCCGAACTGGGAGGAGCTGCTCGGCGGCGAATTCGAGAAACGCGCCCGCGACCGTAACTTCGAAGCCATGCAAAAAGAGATGTACGGCCAGTTCGAAAATACCTTCATGATGTATCTCCCGCGCCTGTGCGAGCACTGCCTCAACCCGAGCTGCGTGGCCACCTGCCCGAGCGGCGCCATCTACAAGCGTGAGGAAGATGGCATCGTACTGATCGATCAGGATAAATGCCGCGGCTGGCGGATGTGCATCAGCGGCTGCCCGTACAAAAAAATCTACTTTAACTGGAAGAGCGGTAAGTCGGAAAAATGTATCTTCTGCTATCCGCGCATTGAGTCCGGGCAGCCAACGGTCTGCTCAGAAACCTGCGTCGGGCGCATCCGCTATCTTGGCGTACTGCTGTATGACGCCGACCGTATTGAAGAGGCGGCTAGTACCGAACATGAAACCGACCTCTATGAGCGCCAGTGCGAGGTGTTCCTTAATCCAAACGATCCGGCGGTCATCGAGGAAGCGCTAAAGCAAGGGATCCCGCACAACGTCATTGAGGCGGCGCAGAAGTCGCCGGTCTATAAGCTGGCGATGGACTGGAAGCTGGCCCTGCCGCTGCATCCGGAGTATCGCACCCTGCCGATGGTCTGGTACGTGCCGCCCCTGTCGCCGATCCAGTCGGTTGCCGACGCCGGCGGCTTACCGAGCAACGGCAACATCCTGCCGGCGGTTGAGAGTCTGCGCATCCCGGTGCAATACCTGGCGAATCTGCTGAGCGCCGGCGATACCGGACCGGTCTTGCGCGCGCTGAAACGGATGATGGCGATGCGCCACTACAAGCGCTCGCAAACCGTCGAGGGCGTCACCGATACCCGGGCCATTGAAGAGGTGGGCCTCAGCGTTGAGCAGGTCGAAGAGATGTATCGCTATCTGGCGATCGCCAACTACGAAGACCGCTTCGTGATCCCCACCAGCCATCGCGAACTGGCGGAGGATGCCTTTCCGGAACGTAACGGCTGCGGCTTTACCTTCGGCGATGGCTGCCACGGGTCAGATACGAAATTCAACCTGTTTAACAGCCGGCGGATCGACGCCATCGACGTCAGCGGCGTGCGTAAGCATGGGGAGGGCGAGTGATGCGGATCCTGAAAGTGATCGGTCTGCTGCTGGAGTACCCCGACGAGTTACTGTGGGAGAACCGCGACGACGCCCTGGCGCTGGTCAGGGCCGATGTCCCTTCCCTGACGCCGTTTGTCGGTGAGCTGCTGACGGCTCCGCTGTTGGATCGCCAGGCCGAATGGTGCGAGGTGTTCGAGCGCGGGCGCGCCACCTCGCTGCTGCTGTTTGAACATGTGCATGCCGAATCCCGCGACCGCGGCCAGGCGATGGTCGACCTGATGAATCAGTATCAGCAGGCGGGTCTGCAGATCGATTGTCGCGAGCTGCCCGACCATCTGCCGCTGTATCTGGAGTATCTCAGTATTCTACCTCCCGCGGAGGCTCGGGAGGGGCTGCAGAATATCGCGCCGATTCTGGCGCTGATCGGCGGCCGTCTTAAGCAGCGAGCCTGCCCGTACTACCAGCTGTTTGACGCCCTGCTGGCGCTGGCTAAAAGCCCGCTCACCAGTGACAGTGTCACAAAACAGGTGGCAGGAGAAAAGCGCGACGATACCCGTCAGGCGCTGGACGCCGTGTGGGAAGAAGAGCAGGTGAAGTTTATCGAAGATAATGCGACCGCTTGCGATAGCTCGTCGATGCAAGCTTATCAACGACGCTTTAGTCAGGATGTGGCGCCGCAGTACGTTGACATCCGCGCCGGAGGCCCGAAATGATCCAGTATCTGAACGTCTTCTTTTACGATATCTACCCTTACCTGTGCGGCACCGTCTTTCTGGTGGGCAGCTGGCTGCGCTACGATTACGGGCAGTATACCTGGCGCGCCTCATCCAGCCAGATGCTGGATAAGCGTGGGATGGTGCTATGGTCGAACTTATTTCATATCGGCATTCTCGGCATCTTCTTTGGCCATCTCTTTGGCATGCTGACCCCACACTGGGTCTACTCGTGGTTCCTGCCGATGTCCCAGAAGCAGCTGATGGCCATGATCCTTGGCGGCATCTGCGGCGTGCTGACCCTGGTAGGCGGTATCGGCCTGCTGATGCGCCGCCTGACCAACCCGCGAATTCGCGCCACCTCCACGACCGCGGATATTTTGATCCTGTGCATTCTGCTGATTCAGTGCGCGCTGGGGCTGACAACCATCCCCTTCTCCGCCCAGCATCCGGACGGCAGCGAAATGCTCAAGCTGGTGGACTGGGCGCAGGCGGTGGTCACCTTCCACGGCGGCGCCTCGGCGCATCTGGACGGTGTCGCATGGATTTACCGCGTCCACCTGGTGCTCGGAATGACCATCTTTCTGATCTTCCCCTTCACCCGCCTGGTTCACGTCTGGAGCGCGCCGGTGGAGTATTTCACCCGGCGTTACCAGGTGGTACGCTCCCGGCGCTGAGCGCTGGCGCGCGCAAGCGCAGCGCCGCCGGGCATGGGGAGATTTACTTCCCGGCTTCCGGATGGGTATCGAACGCCGCCATCACCGCCGCCAGCGCCGCTTCGCTGAAGCCATGTTTAGGATCGTCCACACCCAGGCCGAAACGGGTCTGCAGCGCTTCATACAGCGCGGAGACATCGGCAAAATCGATCTTCTCCACCACATGGTTATTCTCCCAGTGGGTAAAGTGGAAGTTGGTGAGGGTCATTTTGCCGCCGTCCGGCAGATGACGACACATCAGCAGATGGTGACGGAAGTGGGACTGCGGCCAGTGCGCCGACCAGAAGTTGCCCATCACATAATCAGACGCATACTGGCGGCCTAAATCGAAATGGTACATCGACTGCCAGTGTTCGTGATGGTTGAACTGCAGCGTCCACTCATCCCCTTCATGCACCAGACGATAGCTGCCGTGCGGCGTTTGCTGTGGGATATCGGCCAGCAGTTTGATCGGCGCGGTCAGCGTCTGGCCGCCGAAGCCGACGTCGGCGATCCAGCGCTCCCCCGCCACCTCCACCAGCAACAGACGGTGAGTACGCGGCGGCATCTGCGGCGGGTTTGCCAGCACCACGCGGCCCAGCAGGCTGCGGACGTTAAAGCCTATCTCGCGCAGCGCGCGCTCCAGCAGGCCATTCTGTTCAAAACAATACCCCCCGCGGCGGGCGGCGATCAGCTTCTCTTCCAGCGCCCCATCGTCAAGGTGGATTTCACGCGGCAGCAGGACGTCGAGGTTTTCAAAGGGGATGGCGCTGTTATGCTGCAGATGCAGTTCCCGCAGGGTATCAATGGAAACATCAGGCTCACCCGTCCAGCTCAGACGGGAAAAATAGGCGCGTAAAAAGGGACTCATCAGGGCCTCCAGCTGTAGGTGTCCGACATTTATAGCCTATTTTTCCGCGCCGACCGTCTTTTTTGTGCGCTTAGCGTTAACCGCACGTGCGGCGCTGCATCAGCGCCAGCGCCGTCAGCATCAAGACCAGACCGGTCAACAACGTCAGGCTGGCCATCGCCATGCCCTGACCGACGGAACCCTGTTCGAACTGGCGCCAGATAAACACCGCCACGGTTTGCGTACCGGCCGGAGAGAGCAGCAGCGAGGTCACCAGCTCCCGGGAGGCCACCGCGAACACCATCAGCATCGCCGCCAGCAGCGCCGGAAAGACCAGCGGCAGGACAATCAACCGCAGCGCCTGCAGTGGCGACGCCCCGTGCACCCTGGCGGCGGGCTCAAGGTTCGGGCCCAGCTGGCGCAGCGCGCTGCCGACATAGCGCACCGGCCAGGGCAACAGCAGGCAGCAATAGGAGAGCAGCAGCATCCACAGCGTGTTATAGGGCGAGCGCGGCCAGAAGGGCTGATTCCACAGCAGGATCAAACCGACCCCCACCACCACGCCCGGCAGCGCCGCCGGCATCAGCGACAGCGCGTCCACCATCCCGCGCCCTTTAATCTTCTGCACCATCACCAGCCAGGCGGCCAGCAGGCCCAGCGCGCCGACGATTAGCGCCGAACCCAGGGCCAGCGACAGGCTGGTGCCGAGGGCCGACAGGGCATCTCCCTGCTGGTCAAACAGCGCCGCGAAATGACGCAGTGTGACATTCTCAACACTCACGCCACCGGAGAGCGTGCCCATCACGCTGGTGAGCATCATCGAGACGGCGGGGACGCCGACCGCCAGGCCGCCGACGGCCGCCATCGCCAGCACGGCGGGCAGCATCATCCAGCCCAGCGATGCCCCGTGGTTCTCCCCCGGCTTACCGGTGACGCTGGTGACCTCTTTCTCCCCCACCAGCCGCCTTTGCAGCCACCAGGCGAACAACGCCACCGCCATCAGCAGCAGCGACAATAGCGCGGCGCCAGGGAGATCCACCGGCCAGTCGGCAAGCTTTTTCTCAATACCGACCGTCAGCATCACCACTCCCGCCCGGCTGCCCAGCGCCGCCGGTACGCCGAACTCCTCGATGGCGAGGGTAAACGCCAGCAGCATCCCCGCCGCCAGCGCCGGAGAGAGCATCGGTAGCGTCACGTGCCAGAAGGCGCGCCAGGCGCTGGCGCCATGGACGCGGGCGACCACCGCCAGCCGGGTCCCGCTCGCCAGCAGGCTGCGGGAGACGGCAAAGTAGACCACCGGAAATATGTTAAAGGTCATCACCAGCACGATCCCGCTGCGGCTGAACAGCAGATCGTTCAGCTGCCAGCCGGTCAGCTGCTGCAGATAGCCCTGGCTTTGCAGGGCCAGCATCCAGGAGAGCGCCGAGATATAGGGCGGCGTAAGAAAGGGGATCAAAAACAGGAGATCCCACAGCCGGGGCAGCGGCAGCGAAAACATACCGCGCAGGATGCCGAGCGGCAGGCCAATCATTACGCTGACCAGCGCCACGCCGGCGGCGATCCACAGCGTACCGCCGAGCATCGCCGGCAGCTGAGGATCGGCCAGCAGCGCCGGGATACCGCCAAAGGCGTCCCCGAGCGAACCGGCGCTAAAATGGGGAAAAATCGCCTGCAGCAGAATAAACACTAACGGTAACGCGACCAGCATCACCAGGGCGGCAAGGGTCGCGCCGGAAAGGAATGTTTGTTTCACAACCGGTTCCTGAAGCTGAGGGTCCTCCGGCGGCCAGCGCCGGAGAAACGGGATCAATTACTGCGCGTACAGCTGACTGAAGCGGGCGAGCACGGCGCCCCGCTCGCTGCTGCCCTCGCTGGTGGTGGGCAGCACCTTCAGCGCGTCCAGTAGCGGACGTTTAGCCGCCACGTCGCGGCGGGCGGGCATCAGCCAGGCGTCGGCGACCTTCGCCTGACCTTCCGGCGACAGCACGTAATCGATAAAGGCTTTGGCATCGCCGGGATGCTGGCTGGTTTTGAGGATCATCATCGGGCGCGGGGCAATCACTGTTCCGCTGGCCGGGAAGATCACCTTCAGCGACTCGCCCTGCTGAATGTTGCCGTAGGAGACATAATCCACCGCGCCAAACACCGCCGCTTTCGCCCCCTGCATCACCGGCGTCACCGCCTGGGCGTTGGGTCCGCTGACTACCATGCCGTTCTTTTTCAGATCGTCAAACAGTTGCCAGGCCTGGTCGCCCATGCTGTTTTGCAGCCCGATCAGCAAATCCAGCGACGCGCCGGAGAGCGCCGGGTCGGGGGTTGTCACCTTGTCTTTAAACGCCGGCTGGGTGAGATCCCGCCACTCTTTCGGTTCCGGGGTGCCGCTTTTACTGTTCCAGACAATACCCAGGGCGGAGACGCCCTGGGCGATATAGTCCGCCGATTTCAGGTTCGCCGGTACCTGGTCGGCGTTGGCGCTCGCAAAAGGCAACAACCAGCCCCGCTGGTGCAGATCTTCGGCGGTATCCCACGAGGCGGAGATCAGCACATCCGCCTGCGGGTTGGCCTGCTCGGCCTCCAGTCGGGCCATCACTTTGCCGGTGGTGGCCTGAAAAACGGTCACCTTCACCCCGGTCTGTTGTTCAAAACCGCTGGCCAGGCTTTTCGCCAGCGAGCCGGGTCCGGCGGTGTAAACGGTCAGCGCATGGGCGCTGGAGAGCATCATGGCGGAGAGAGCCATCGCGAGTACCACTCCTTTCTTAACGGTCATAACGGTGTTCATGCAACTTCCCCTGAGGTTGGCGTAACGGCGCGGACAGCGGCCACGCGGCCCGCGGATAAATAGACAATCTGGTCGGCTAACAGCTCGGCTTCACGTCGGTCATGGGTGACATACAGGGCGGTGATGCCGAGCTGTCGCAGCAGGCGGCTCATTTCGCCACACAGCGATTCGCGCAGTTCGCTGTCCAGGTTGGAGAGCGGTTCATCAAACAGCAGCACCCGCGGCGCGGCGACGATCGCCCGCGCCAGCGCCACCCGCTGCTGCTGACCGCCGGAGAGGCCTGAAGGCTTACGTTCGGCAAAGCCATTGAGGCCTACCCGCGCCAGCGCCTCGCTGACCCGGCGCTCGCGTTCGCTGCGGGAGACGCCGCGCATGCGCAGCGGAAAGGCGACGTTCTGCGCCACGCTCATATGCGGCCAGAGGGCATAATCCTGAAAAACCATGCCGATATCGCGCTGCTCCGGGGGCAATCCCCATCCTGCGCGGGCGACCAGCCTGTCGCCAAAGCGGATTTCGCCGCTGGCCGGCACGCTCAGCCCGGCCAGCAGACGCAGCAGCGTGCTTTTGCCGCAGCCGGAAGGGCCCAGTAGCGCCACGATGCGGCCGGGTTCGATATGCAACGTGAAGCGGTCAAGAATGGGGGTCTCTGCGAAGGCGAAAGAGACCTCCTGCAGGGTGATAGGGGTCAGCGTGCGCATCATCGCCCTCCCTTTCGGGACAGCGAGACCAGCCCGGCGGTCGACATCCGACGGGGCACGCTCACCTGGGATAGCATCAGGGGAGCCAACATATTGTGATCCTCTTTGGGACTTAGTGCTGGCGACTATAGTCAGACGAGATGACGTATTGATTACATTTTCATTGCGGCTTAACGTGTTACCTGCCAACCGACCCATTATTCAAGGAACGCCTATGAGCCGCTTTCGCCACGTTGAACTGCAGTACGCCAGCCGCCTGCTCAACCACGGCCCAACCATTTTGATCACCAGCTACGATGCCCCGTCCGACCGGCGCAACGTAATGGCCGCCGCCTGGTCAATGCCGGTGGAATTCGCCCCGCCGCGGGTGGCTATCGTGGTGGATAAAAGCACCTGGACGCGGGAGATCATCGAGCGCAATGGCACCTTCGGCATTGTGGTTCCCGGCGTCGCCGCCGCCAGCTGGACCTACGCCGTCGGCAGCGTCAGCGGCCGCGATGAGGACAAATTCAATGCCTGGGGGATCCCGGTAGTAACCGGTCCGGAGCTGGGGCTGCCGCTGATCGAGGAGAAATGTCTGGCATGGATGGAGTGCCGGTTGCTGCCGGCGACGGCGGCCCAGACCCAGTACGACACCCTGTTCGGGGAGGTGGTCTCTGCCGCCGCCGATGAGCGCGCGTTCGTCACCGGACGCTGGCAATTCGACGACGATAAGCTCAATACCCTGCATCATCTGTCAGGCCAAATACTTTTTTATACAGGGTGGTAAAGTGGTTGCTGTTGGCGAAGCCGCACAGATAAGCCACTTCGGTAATGGTCATCTCCGTTTCGCGTAATTTGACCCGCGCGGAGACCAGCCGCAGACGTTTCAGATAATTATCCGGGGTTAATCCGGTGGCCTCTTTAATATGGCGAAACGCGGTGCGGGTGGTGAGATGAAATTGCTCCGCCAGCTGCTGCCAGTTATGTTCTTCGAAACAGTGCTCCTGAAGCCAGGTGAGTAATTTATGCAGTTTATAGCGAGTGCTGCTATATTCGGCTTCCGACTCGGCTGTGAGAATGGTGGTCACCAGCTGGAAAAAGAGAGACTCCCGTAGCGGGGTATTATCCGCCGCCCTCAGCGCCGGGGAAAATATCTTTTCCACCAGTTCCCGGCAATAGCTGCGAGTCTCCGGCGCCAGCCAGCCATAGCAGGCGGCGCGCTGCGCGGATAATTGCTGCAGCAATCCCTCCATCTGCTGTAAATAGCCAAAGGCCACCGCCGGATTAATTAAGACATTAATCAGCTTCAGCGTCCCCAGCTCATCATAATAATGCACATCGCCAGGCTGGACGTAAAATACGTCTCCCTGTTGGATATACAGCGGGCGACCATTAATAACGTGTAACCCATGCCCCTCCTCGACGATCACCAGTTCGGCAAATTCATGGCCATGCTCCTGGCTATTATCCTCCGGGTCACTGGCGTACATGCCGAGCTTATCCTGGGGATGGGTGAAATAATACTCAACGGTCAGTGTCATCATTACAGCAAATCCTGAACAACCTATGGCGCAGGGGCACGATAATCTATTCCGGCCCTCGGCACGCGCCCGATGTGCGGATTTGTGATCGCCAGCGCCCCCACCTCATTATTCCTGCCATTTTCACTGACGGTTTGGCATTGCCAGAGTGGTAGCCGCGCCGGACGACGGCCTATGCTGCGCCTAACCTAACGGAGAGGACGCAGTATGTCACAAGCAATTCAATACAATTCCAGCGTGGCGATGATCCGTCATCCGCGCTTTTTACAGCGTGCGGCCGACCTGACGCCCGCGCTGCAACGCCTGCGCCAGACGCCGCAGGCCATCGTCGAGGCCGTCGCTGAACCAGGAGCGCTGAACGGCTGGCGGGGGAATACCGTCTGCACGCCGGAGCAGTTTTATCAGCAACCGCTCAACGTCGGCGACAGCATCATTATTGATTTTGGCAGCCATTTTGTTGGCTACCTGCAGTTCAGCTGCCGCAGCGTCGGCAGCCCGCCCGATGCCCCGGCCCATCTGCACTTCACCTTCGGCGAGACGCTGAGCGAAGTCTGTGAGCCGTTCAGCGAATACAAGGGATGGCTGAGCAGCAGCTGGTTGCAGCAGCAGGATCTGTGGCTTGACGTCCTGCCCGCCCGGGTCGCTCTGCCACGTCGCTATTGCCTGCGCTACCTGAAGGTGGAGGTCAAAGCGCTGTCGCGCAAGTTTCGTCTGCAGTTCGATGAGATCGCTCTGGAAACCGTCACCTCTGCCGGCAGCCCGCACCCGGCGGTCATCGCCGATCCGCAGTTGAAAGCCATTGATGACGTTGCCGTTCGTACCCTGAAAAACTGCATGCAGGAGGTGTTTGAAGATGGGCCGAAACGCGACCGTCGGCTGTGGCTGGGCGACCTGCGCCTGCAGGCGCAGGTGAATGACGTGACCTTCGGCCACCACGATCTGGTCCGCCGCTGCCTGTATCTCTTTGCCGGCCATACCCGGGAAGATGGCATGGTTTCCGCCAATGTCTTTGTTCAGCCAGAGGTACGCGCCGATGACACCTTTCTGTTTGATTACTCATTGTTTTTTGTCGACGTGCTTTATAACTACCTGCAAAGCACCGGCGACACGGAAACCGTCGGTGAGCTGTGGCCCACGGCGCGGCGGCAAATCGAGCTGGCGCTGACCCGCTGCGATTCTCAGGGGCTGGTGCGCGACAGCGATGACTGGTGGGTATTTATCGACTGGCAGGCGGAGCTGAATAAACAGGCGTCGGCGCAGGGGGTGCTCATCTACTGTCTGCAGCGCGCCCTCTGGCTGGCGCAGCGTTTTGAACCGCAGCGGGTACCCGACTACACTGCCACGCTCTGGCAGTTGAAGGAGGCCGCCCTCCACCACCTGTGGGACAACGAGCGGCAGGTGTTTATCAGCGGCGCCGTGCGTCAGGTCTCATGGGCGTCGCAGATCTGGCTGGTGCTGGCGGAAGTTGGCACCGCCGGGCAGCGTCAGGCGCTGATGCGCCGCCTGCAGCAGCAGCCGCCCGCCATTGCCATGAATACCCCGTACCTGCGTCATCATCACATTGTTGCCCTGCTACAGTCCGGCCTGCGCGAGGAGGCGGTGGCGGAGATCAAAGCCTACTGGGGGGCGATGGTCGCCTATGGCGCCGACACCTTCTGGGAAATTTTCGACCCCCAACATCCTGACTTTTCCCCGTATGGCAGTAAGCTTATCAACAGTTACTGCCATGCGTGGAGCTGTACCCCGGCCTGGTTTATTCGCCAGTACGGACTTTAACAACAACGATAAGCGAGTGATTTATGGCAGAAACAACGTTTACCCTGTGGCGGCAGCGCCTTGGCTATGGCATTGCCGATCTCTCCTGCAACCTTGTGTGGCAGATGATCTCTCTGTATCTGATGTTCTTTTACACCGACGTCATGGGTCTCCCGGCCTATTATGTCGGCCTGATGTTCCTGGTCACCCGGCTGGTAGACGGCGTGGCCGACGTGCTGATGGGGCTGGTGATCGACAATACCACCACCCGCTGGGGGCGCTGCCGCCCCTGGCTGCTGATCGGCGCCCTGCCTTTTGGCCTGCTGTGTATTCTGGCCTTTTATGTGCCGGATTTCGGCACCACCGGCAAACTGCTGTACGCCTTTGTCACCTATCTGTGTCTGTCGTTCCTCTACACCCTGGTGAATATTCCGTTCTGCGCCATGCTGCCGTTTTTAACCAGTGATTCCGCAGAACGCACCACGCTGTCGGCGGTGCGCATTTTGCTGGGCTCCCTTGGCGCCACCATCGTCGCCGTGGCTACGCTGCCGCTGGTCGGCATGCTAGGCAAAGGCAACCAGCAGCAGGGATTCCTCTATACCGCGGTGATTTTTGGCGTACTGGCGGCCTTTTTCCTGCTGGTGAGCTTTCGCAACGTCGAAGAAAAGATCACCCTTACCGGGGAGCGCATGACCCTGAAACGCGCCTGGATTAGTCTGCGCGCCAATCGTCCGTGGTGGGTCTTCGCCAGCAATATCTTTCTGATGTGGGGTGCCTTTTTCTTTCAGACCGGGGCCCTGGTGTACATCTTCCATTATTACGTCGGGAATACCGAGCTGACGGCGGTTATCGCCGGGATCTCCACCTTCGTTCCCCTGCTCGGCACCCTCACCGTCCCGCTGCTGGCCCGACGCATGAAAAAACGTCATGTCTATCTGGTGGCCAGCGCGGTCAATCTGCTCGGGATGGGGATTATGATGGTGTCTGGCGCCCACGTTCTGGGACTGATCGTCGGGGCCGTGATCCTCTCCCTCGGCGCCGGCCAACGCACGGCTATCTATTTCTCGATGCAGGCCGACCCGGTGGATTACGGCGTGTGGAAAACCGGGATTAATACCGCAGGGATCCTGACCTCGATAAACGGTTTTCTCGGCAAGGTGGCGATGGCTGGTGCCGGGGCTATCACCGGCGTGCTGCTCTCCTCCAGCGGCTATATCGCCAACCACACGCAGAGCGACAGCGCCCTGTTGGCCATCAAGGCCTGCTATCTATACATTCCGGCGCTATTGATCCTCGCCTCGATGCTGTGGATGGGCCGCTTCTACCGCCTCGACGATCAGTATGAGCAGATTCGTGCCGACCTTGATGCCGGACGCGGGGCCTCGCCAGCCCCGGCCCCGACCGCCGGAGAATCCCCCGCCATGTAAGGCGCCCCCGCTGATTTAACCTCTGGATAAATTAAGGATTTTTATGCGTATCTCTGTGATTAGCGCAGCGGTTTGCTGCGCCCTTTTTCCGCTCATCAGCGTCAGCGCCGCCGGCTTGAGCGTGGAGCAACGGCTGGCGCAGCTGGAAGCGCGCCTCAATCTCGCTGAACAGCAGGCCAGCGAGGCCAGCCGCCGCGCGCAGCGGGCAGAACAGCAAACTGCCGCCGCCGAGCAGCGCGCCGCGGCGGCGGAGCAGCAGGTGCAGGCGCTCAGCCAGCAGACCACGGCTCGCGAACAAAAACAGCAGGCCACTAATCAGCAACTGAGCGAGCAGCTGGCGAAGCGCGCCCCGGACGATGGGTTTACCTTTAACGCCTACGCCCGTTCCGGGATATTAGTCAACAGCCATGGTAAAGGCGCCCGCGGCGGGCCGGGCGTCTCCCCGGCCAGTTCGCTCAACGGCGATGCCCATGTCGGTCGTCTCGGTAACGAAAAAGATAATTACGCTGAGCTGAGCTTTGGCAAAAAGCTCACCTTCAACGATGGCTCATGGGCGCGCTTCAAGACCATGCTCGCCGACGGGGCCACCAACCCGGATCCGTGGGTTCAGGATAACGACAGCCACCATCTGAACATTCGTCAGCTGTACGTCGAGATGGGTAACTTTGCCGAATTCACCGGTCCGTTAAAACGCGCCTCAATTTGGGCCGGCAAGCGCTTCGATCGGGATAACTTCGATATCCACTTTACCGATAGCGACATCATGTTCCTCGGCGGTACCGGCGGCGGGATCAATGATGTCGACTGGGGAAGCGGCCTGCGCGGCGACTATTCGGTGTATGCACGTAACTTCGGCGACCTTGGCAGCGATAATTACGCGGATAATGACATCCAGAATCTGCTGTTCACCGCCAACCATTTTTACGGCAACTGGCAACTGATGACCACGGTGATGACCGCCCAGGGCAACGATGACCTGAAAGATAATACCTCGACCACCGGGAGCTATGCCCTGCGCAGCGATAACACCGCCAAAAACGGCTACTACGCGATGCTGGCCCTCCACGACAAACAGCAGTTCTACGGCCTGGCGCCGGGGGTGTCTGAAAGCGCCCTGCAATACGGCGTCGGGCTGGGCGCCGAAGCGCGTCAGCCGGGGAGCGATGGCGATCTGACCGAGAACGCGGCCTCCCTGCGCTTTGCGTCGTATGGCATCCTGCCGTTGGGGAAAAACTGGCAGCTGGCGCCGTCGGTGATAGCCCAGCATAGCGAAGACCGCTATCGCGACGGCGACCGCTACGACTGGGCGACGTTTAACCTGCGGGTATCACAGGGGATCTCCGCTCACTTCGCCCTGCTGTATGAGGCCTCGTGGCAGTATATGGATCTCAATCCGAACGGGCGCAGCTATCGCTATAATGACAACGTTTATCAGTATCAGGCGGTGCGCGGTGATTTCTACAAGCTGACCTTCGCCCCCACCTTTAAAGTGGGCGATGTGCTGGATATCAAGGCGCGGCCGGAAATCCGCTTCTTTGCCACCTGGATGAACTGGGATAAAGCGCTGGATCGCTACGCGATAAATGACGATTTCGGCAGCAAAGGCTTTACCGCCGGTGGGACATGGAACTTCGGCGTGCAGACGGAGATTTGGTTTTAATCAAACGGCCCGTCCGGCTCAAATGCCAGGACGGGTTGATTTAAATACACGCTGTTACTTTGTCACTATGCCAGTGCTGTATGAAGTAATATAAACTCATAAAATAAAAACCATAACAGGCTAAAAAGATAAAGGTTGTTTTTATAATTCCAACAAGTGACTTTCGTTTTTTCTCAACGATGAGAAGATCGTGAAACCTTTCTTGCTGTTGCTCTGGTGTTAAATTATCAACTATTTTATTTTTTATATCATCGTGAATCTTTTTAAACGTTCGCTTTTCACCTGGAAAGCTACCGTGTAGAAGAAACAAAAAAAATAAAGAAAAGCATAACGAACGCTAATATCCGAATACTGGGCTCAGTTACCCCCCAGCATCCAAGGGTAGCAATAAACAACCAGATACCATGAGTGTTTGCTCGCGCTCTAAACCTATCAATATGAGCGCTGTATTTCTTGATTTCTTTCAAAATAGAATCGTTGGTTTCCATACGTAATGCACTCCTTTTTAAAGGCCCCGGTTACGAAAGAGGGCAAACTCTGCCATTTTTCTTGCGAAGAATAACCTTTCAAACAACCTTCAACAAGTTGATAATCAATGGATTACCCTGAAGCAATAAAAGCAGCTTTCTGGCTGCACCGGTTGGGTGACGTCGTTTCGTTTCCCAGCTTTTAACCAACTCGTAGCTAACGCCAACGGCCGCTGCAAAGTCCTGCTGTTTTAAACCTGTGGCTTCACGTATCGCTTTCACGTCAATTTCGCTGAAGGTATGAACGTGCTGCTCCATCGGCATTTGTTCACCTTTCTCGATCCTGACCATTTCTTCTGCACTCGCCAGCAGATCGGCAAACAATTCGTCTTTCATACCCACCTCGGTTGGCTCTCTGGCGCTTAGGATAGATGAACATGCTGTTTCTCTCAGTGCGTCGCCGGAGAAGCCCCTCCCCGGGGGCGGCGCAAAGCGCCTTGCCCGGGCTACGGAACTGCAGACCGCTGAGAGCGCGTAGCCCGGACAAATGCGCAGCATCGCCTCCGGGTGACGGGTTACATGCTATAACCCGGCTTCTTAATCAACTGCGCCATCTGTGGGGCGATCTCGCTGTCCCACACCGCCTGCCACGCGTCCGGCTCAATCTGAGTGAGTGCGACGCTGACCGCGCCCTCTTTACTGTTCAGATGGCGGATCAGCACCTCGGTAATGTCGGCGGCCAGCGCGGTTTTTTGTTCATCAGTCAGTTCACGGGGAAAGCATTTAATATCAACATGCGGCATAGCAAAGACTCCTTGTGATCAGAGCCATAACGCTACCACAGAATGGCCGTTATGGTTGGCATCGCGTGCGTTAAATCAGCTTGTTACGACGTAGCGCCGCGGCCAGCTCCGGTCGCTGACAGACCGCCCGGGCGATGGCGGCGAATTTTGGCGCGTGGTCGTCAAACCACGCCTGGCGGGGTCCCCAGCGGTACATCGCCGCGATATAGCAATCCAGCAACGTTACCGACGCGCCCAGCGCCCACGGCCCGGCGGCCAGCTGCTGTTCGAACCAGAGATAGAGATTTTTCCGGTACTGGCGACAATTCTCCACCAGCTGCTCCGCGGCGGCGGGCGCCCAGCGTTCCGGGTAATCGGCATAGGTAAAGGTAGGATAGACATTGGCCACCAGCCAGACCAGCAGGCGCTGAAACTGCGGACGCTGTGGCGTCCCCGGCGCGGGGGCCAGATCGGGACGCTGGTCGAGGATCATCAGCGCGATGGCGGCGGTTTCGGTCATGATGCTCCCGTCGGCCAGCCTCAGGGTGGGCACCTGGCACAGCGGATTAATCTGCCGCAGACGCTCGCGCGCCGGACCGGGCTGATCAAAGCCCTCCACGTCAACCACCTCGTAGGGAATATCGGCCAGGGAGAGCATCAGCTCGCTAATCGTCGAGCCCCATCCCGGCACGCCATAAACGGTTATCATGGTCGGCCTCCAGGGTAAAGCCTAAGTGTAGGCAGAAAAACGCCGCTCACCTACCCGGCACACCATGCCACTGGGGGTTAGTAGGTTATCCCCGGCGGGTTGACCACCGACTGCGCCACCGCTTCGCCCTGCTCCCCCCAACGCGCCAGCACCTGCTGATATTCACCGCGGGCAATCGCCCCGTCGAGAGCCGCCTGCAGGGCATAGACCAAACCGTTGCCTTTTTTGGTGGTTGTCGCCACCCACGCTTTTTTCGGCCCCAGGCCCACCACCCGGGTCTGGCCGTTAAGCGCCGCTTTATAGGCTGCCACCGACTGCGGGCCGAAAAAGATATCCGCCCGCCCGGACTGGATATAGAGATTGCCGGAGGCATCATCGGTCAGGTAGACCGGCTGGGCCTGCGGCCGTCCGGCGGCGCGGTTGTCCTCGTTCCAGCCCAGCAGGATCCGCTCCTGATTGGTGCCGGACCCGACGATCACTTTGCGCCCCGCGAGATCGGCGGGTCCGTTTACCGCGGCGATGTCGCTGGTGGATTTCACCGAGAAGGCCAGGGAGTCCACCCGGTAAGTCGCAAAATCGAACTTCTCTTTGCGCTTCTCGGTTACCGCGATATTGATCAGCGCCACATCGTAGCGGCCGGAGGCGATGCCCAGCGGCCAGTCCTCCCACGCGGTGGGCACTAGCCTGAGCTTCAGGCCAAGGCTTCCGGCCAGCAGGCGGGCTATATCCGGGTCGCTACCGATCCGCGTGCGGTTGTCGCTGGCCAGCAGGGCCAGCGGCGGCGAATTGAGCGCCGAGATCGCTACCGTTAGCGTCCCCGGCTCGACGAAGCGATAGCCCGGCGGAATTTTCGCTATCGCCTGCGGGTCGCGGGTGACCGGCAATGGCTGCTCATTGGCACGCAGATCCAGCGCCGCGTAAGCGCTCATGGCAAAAGCGCTGAGAACAAGGGTCATTAGCGCTCTGTTCATGACGGCAGCACCCTGGATAAAAACTGCCGGGTACGCGGATGCTGCGGATGGTTGAGCACCTCGTCGCTGCTGCCCTGCTCGACGATCCTGCCGTCGACCATAAACACCACCTGGTCGGCCACCTCGCGGGCAAAGCCAATCTCATGGGTGACCACCACCAGGGTGGTGCCCGATCGCGCCAGCTTTTTGATCACATCCAGCACCTCGCCCACCAGCTCCGGATCCAGCGCCGAGGTGGGCTCATCAAACAGGATCACCCGCGGGTTCAGCGCCAGTGCCCGGGCAATGGCGATACGCTGCTGCTGGCCGCCGGAGAGATGCCGCGACCAGGCGTCGGCTTTATTGCGCAGTCCGACGACGTCCAGCAGTTCATAGGCACGGGCAATGGCCTCTTTGCGCGTGACCTGCTGGTGGGCGATCGGCGCCTCAATCAGGTTCTCCAGCACCGTCAGGTGCGGAAACAGGTTAAAGTTCTGGAACACGTAGCCGACGTTGATCCGCTGGCGAAGAATTTCCTTTTCTTTCATCTCATACAGCTTGTCGCCTTTGCGGCGATAACCGATATAGTCGCCATCAATCTGAATAAATCCCTCATCGACCCGTTCGAGGTGATTTATGGTGCGCAGCAGCGTGGACTTGCCCGAGCCGGAAGGGCCGAGGATCACCGTCACCGTGCCCGGGGGGATCTCCAGCGACACATCGTCCAGCGCCTTGTGGCGGCCATAGTATTTGCTGACCCCGGTGATAGAGATATGGCCATTATGAGAGCTGGGCATGAACGGCCTCCTGCGGCTGTGGTTGACGTGCGGGTTGATTCAGACGGCTGCTGCGGGCGCTGTTTACCGCCGAGCGGCGCTCGCTGCGCGCCAGGCCCCGTTCCACCAGATACTGAATGGCGGAGAGGACGCTGGTGATCGCCAGATACCAGGCGGCGCCGACCATCAACAGCGGGATCACCTCCTGGGTACGGTTGTAGATCATCTGGATGGTGTAGAACAACTCCGGCATCGCCAGGACGTACACCATCGCCGTTCCCTTGGCCAGACTGATGATCTCGTTGAAGCCGGATGGCAGGATGGTGCGCAGCGCCTGCGGCAGAATAATGCGCAGCGTGCGCCGCCAGGCGGGTAGCCCCAGCGCGGCGGCGGCTTCATACTGCCCGTGGTCGACGCCAAGAAAGCCGCCGCGAATAATCTCCGCGGTATAGGCGCTCTGCACCAGGGTCAGGCCCACCACCGCCGTGGAGAATTGCCCCAGCACGTTAATGGTCTGATAGCTGGCCCAGGTGACGCCGGTAAACGGGATCCCCAGCGACAGGGTGTCGTAGAGATAGGAAAAGTTATAGAGAATGATCAGCACCACAATCAGCGGCAGCGAGCGAAACAGCCAGATATAGCCCCAGGCGAGACTGCTGAGCAGCCACGATGAGGACAAACGGGCCAGCGCCAGCAGGCCGCCGAAGATCACGCTTAGCACCGTGCCGAGCAGGGTCAGGAGCAGGGTTTGCCCCAGCCCCTCGAGGATCACCGGGTCGAAGAACCAGCGGGCGAAGACGCCCCACTCCCAGCGCGGGTTAAAGGCCACCGACTGGATCACCACCGCCAGCACCAGCAGGGCGACCAGAGCCCCGACCACCCGCAGCGGATAGCGCGCCGGCACCACTTTGATCGTTTCAGATGAATGCATAATGCCTCCTCAGGCGCTGTGGCTGTAGGCGCTCACCGCCAGCGCTTTAGTGAACCGCAGCCGGCCATCGTACGGCGGCTGACTGTACTCTTCCGGGTCTCTCGTGAGGTCAAACTGCGCCTCATACCCCTGGCTGAGATAGAGCTTTACCGCCTCCGGCTGACGGAAACCGGTCGTCAGGTAGATATGGCTGTACCCGGCCAGCACCGCCCGTCGCTCCAGCTCCTGGACCACCTTCGCCGCCAGCCCCTGCTGGCGCAGACGGCGGTGCGTCCAGATACGTTTGATCTCCGCGGTGTGGCGATCCTTCGGCTTATACGCGCCGGTGGCGATAATTTCGCCCTCACGCTCAAGGACAATAAACAGCCCCTGCGGCGGCACATACCACTCACTTAACTCCACTTCCGCATCGCGGGAAAAATAGTCGCCGTAGCGGGCGGCATATTCGGCAAACAGCCCGCTAATAATCGGCTGCAGCTCCGGAGCCTCCGGAGAAATATCGCGGAATGCTTCGCTCATCGCGCCTCCTGTCAGTCGCCCAGTCCGGGCGGATTGATTTCCGATTGCGGAATGCTTTCCACCCCTTCGCCCCAGCGGTTAAGCACTTTGGCGTAGTCCCCGCTGGCGATAGCCCCGTTCAGCGCCGCCTGGACGGCATTCACCAGCCCGCTGTCTTTTTTCAGCGTTACCGCGATGTGCGCCGCTTTCGGCCAGCCGCCATCGACGCTGCCCACCAGTTTGGTTTTGCCGGTCAGCGCCGCCTTCCACGCGCCAATCACGTTGGGACCGAAGAAGGCATCGGCTCGTCCGGTCTGCAGGGCCAGCGTCTGGGCGGCATCATCCTTGGTGTAGACCGGGATAAACGGCTTCAGCCCCTTCTTGACGTTCTCCGCGTTCCACGCCAGCAGGATCGCCTCCTGGTTGGTGCCGGAGCCGACAATAATCTTTAGCCCGGCGATATCTTCCGCTTTGTCAATCTTGCTCAGCGGACTGGTGCTTTTGACGTAGAAGCCCAGCGAGTCTTTGCGGTAGGTGGCGAAATCGAACTTCTCTTTCCGCTCTTTGGTAACGGTAATATTGCTGATCGCGGCATCATATTTGCCGGAGGTGACCCCCAGCGGCCAGTCTTCCCATGAAGTGGGAACCACGTTTACTTCCAGCCCGAGGCTCTCCGCCACCAGCCGGGCGATATCCGCCTCGCTGCCGAGCAGGGTTTTGTTGTCATCGGCAAAGACCGTCAGCGGCGGAGAGTTCAGGGCCGCCACCGCGACGGTGAATTTCCCCGGCACCGCCAGATGCAGATCTTGCGGCAACAGGGCAATGGCCTGCGGATTTTTCGCTGTGTGAATCGGCGTTTTGTTGGCCTCCAGGCTCACTCCGGTGCCATTGATCTTGACGTCCTGACCCCACGATGAGGCGCTAAATGCCAACGCGACGGCCAGCAAGAGTGTTGTTTTCTGCATAGCGTGATTCTCTTTTATTATTTTTGGAATTGATTAGCGGGTAGCGCCAGACCCAGACTTTCCCGCAGGGTGGTGCCCGGATAGTCGCGACGGAACAGTCCGCGCGCCTGTAACAGCGGAACCACCTCATCCACAAAGCGCGGGAAGGTTTCCGGCGTGCCGCCCTGAATAATGAAGCCGTCCGCCGCGTGCTGCTCGAACCACAGTTGCAGGCCATCAGCGACATCGCTGGCGGTGCCGGTAAAGCGCGGACGCGGGCTGGCTGCCTCCAGAGCCACCTGGCGCAAGGTTAATCCCCGCTCGCGGGCGTGACGCTTAATCTCATCGGTGGTACTGCGGAAGCTGTTTTGTCCGAGGTCGCCAATATCCGGGAACGGTTCATCAAGCGGGTACTGCGAAAAGTCATGGTGTTCGAAATAGCGCCCGAGATAATTCAGGGCATCCTCGATGGAAACCAGCGCCGCGGTGGTCTGGTACTGCCGCTCCGCGTCCTCGGCGTCATCTCCGACGATGACGCTGACGCCCTGGAAGATATGCAGTTGGTCCGGACTGCGCTGATATGCGGCGAGTTGGCTTTTGACATCCCGATAAAATGCCTGCGCCTCGGCCAGCGAGTCCTGATGAGTAAAAATGGCATCGGCGTGGCGCGCGGCTAATTTTTTGCCGTCATCCGACGCGCCGGCCTGGAAAATAATCGGTCGGCCCTGCGGCGTGCGGGCAATATTTAGTGGCCCGGCGACTTTAAAGAAATCGCCGTGGTGGTCGAGCGTATGCAGTTTATTTTTATCAAAGAACTGGCCAGTCTCCTTATTGCGCACAAAGGCATCTTCTTCCCATGAATCCCATAAGCCTTTCACCACCTGCAGGTATTCATCGGCAATGCGATAGCGCAGCGCATGATCCGGATGTTGGGCCCGGGAGAAGTTTTTCGCCGACCCCTCCAGCGGGGAAGTAACCACGTTCCACCCCGCCCGTCCCTGGCTTAAATGGTCAAGGCTGGCGAACTGGCGGGCGGTGGTAAACGGCTCGCTGTATAGTGCGCCGCGGGCGCAATCAGCCGTTCATCCGGATTAAATGCCGGATGGTGCAAACCATATTCGCTGGCGCTGCCGATGCTGACAAACGCCCCGGGAATATGCTGAAGATAGACCGCAAAATCTTCGCCGCCGAGATGCAGATCGGCATGGTGGGTGCGATACCCGGCCTGGGCTGCCACCTCGCTGGCGAAGTCGGCCCAGCGGGCGTCGTTGACCAGCGCCGTCGGGCCGGCGTACCAGAAGACGTCAATCTGCGCGCCAAAGGCGCTGGCGAAACCGGCGGCAATCTCGCTGACCCGGGCCTTGACCCGCTGCTGCACTTCACTGCTGTGGGTGCGCAGCGTCCCCTCCAGCTCGACGCTCTCCGGCAGCACGTTCCAGGTATTGCCTCCCTGGATCCGCGTCACGCTGAGCACCACCGAGTCGAGGGTGTTCACCTCCCGGCTGGCCACGCTCTGCAGCACCGTCACCAGCTGGCTGGCCAGCAGGATCGCATCCCTTCCTTCATGTGGGCGGGCGGCATGCGCCCCCTTCCCGGTCACTTTGAAGACGAAGCGGTCGACGTTGGCGTAGAACGCGCCGCCGCGGGTGGCAAATTCGCCCACCGGCAGGCCGGGCTCATTGTGCATGCCGAAGATCGCCGACACCTCCTCCAGCGCCCCGGCGCGGATCAGGGTTTTCGCCCCGCCAAAATTTTCCTCCGCCGGCTGAAACAGGATCCGCACCCGCCCCGGGAGTTCCGCTTCCCGCTCCTTCAGCAGCAGCGCCGCCCCCAGCATCACGCTGGTGTGAATATCGTGGCCGCAGGCATGCATTACCCCTTGATTCTGCGAGCGGTAAGGCAGACCGGTCGCCTCCTCGATGGGCAACGCGTCGATGTCCGCCCGCAGGGCAATCACCTTGTCGCCGCTGCCGACTTCGGCGACCAGCCCGGTTTTCAGATCGTAGGGCAGCAGGGTCAGCCCGCCGCTCTGCAGCCAGTCGCGGATCCGCGCGGTGGTGGCCACCTCCTGCAGGGAGAGCTCCGGGTTCTGGTGCAGCTCGCGCCGCCAGCTAATCAGTTGTTGTTCAAAGGACATTCAGCACCTCCTTGCCGTAGTGAGCCTGCGCCAGCAGGCGCAGGGAGTGCAGGCGCGCTGGCCCGTCGCTAATGGGGGTATCAATGATGAGTTCATCCAACTGTTCTTCCGCCTGCAGCGCGTCAAGCCGGGCTTTAACCTGTTCGGGAGTACCGGAGATCAGCGAAGATTCACGGCGGGCAATGCGCGTCGGTCGGCTGCCGGCCTGGCGGGCAAAAGCGACGGCCTGCGCCTCACTGCCGACGGTCACCCGCTGGCCGTTCTCCAGCTCGACGCCCCACACCTCGACCTGCTGCACCAGCGCGGCGGCGGTGGCCGGATCGTCAGCAACCACCACCTGGACGGCGACCATCGCCTCACGCGGGCTGAGCTCGCGCCAGCGGTTGAACACGGCACGGCGCAGCGCGCTGTCGCCATTGAGATGGGCGGCAAAGACAAAGTTCCAGTCAAGGCGGGCGGCCAGTTCAGCACTCTCCAGGCTGGCGCCGAGCAGAAAACCGTCTGCCCGGCGCGGCGGGATCGGCGTGGCGCGTAGGCTCTCCTCTCCCCCGGGCTCAGTCAGCGACAGCCAGTTATCCAGCTGCGCCAGCTGATCGGCAAAGGTCCCTTTCTCCTCTTGATGCAGGCCCTGCTGCAGGGCGCGGGTGGAGAGCGGCAGGCCGCCAGGCGCCTTGCCGACCCCGAGATCGATGCGGCCCGGCGCGAGGGCGGCCAGCAGGTTAAAGTTTTCCGCGACCTTATAGGGGCTATAGTGCTGGAGCATGACGCCGCCGGACCCAAGACGAATGCGCCGGGTGTGGCCCAGCAGCCAGGCGATAACCAGCTCCGGCGAGGGGTTCGCCAGCTGATCGGTATTGTGGTGTTCAGCGACCCAGAAGCGGTGGTAGCCCCAGGCTTCGGCGTGTTGCGCCAGCGTTAATGTACGCGCCAGCGCCTGCGCGGCGGTTTCCCCGGCGGCAAGCGGACTTTTATCCAGAATACTGATTCGATAAGACATTTCGCAGGCTCATATGAAAGTACGTGCCTGCATTATTAAAATCTCTGCTAACTATTGAGAAACAATTAATTCACATGTGTACTGCTGAAAATTAGATATGCCCGGCTGAACGCTGCGCTTCCAGCTCGCGGAGCAGCGCCTCGGCCTGCCGCGGATTGCGCACCCGGACGAAGCGAATATGACGATATTGCGGATCCTGCATATCGGCCAGATAGCGTCGGCGATGCTGCCGCCAGGTTTTCAGCGTCCAGAGGATGATGGATTCCCGGCTGCAGAACGAACGGCGAAAGCTCTCGCAGTTGCCCGTGCCCGGCCACAGCTCCTGATGTCGCCACGCCCGGCTCGCCGCCCGCCATACCGCCTGGCGCAGCGTGCGCCAGAAACCATAATCTACCCAGATCACCAAATCCACCGCACGCCATTTAACGCTGCGGCTGCGATTGTAATTGCCATCCAGCACCCAGCCCGGCGTGGCCGTCGCGGCGGCAATGGCGGCGAAAAATGCCTCATCCGGCGCGCCCTGCCAGTTCGGCCGCCAGTACAGGCGATCGAGCTCGATCCAGGGTAATTCCAGCCTGTGCGCCAGGCGCCGGGCCAAAGTGGATTTGCCTGAGCCGCTGGTGCCGACCACGTTGATATTCATCTCTGTTTCTCCCCGGTTACCAGACTCTGCCTGGCGATACTCTTGA
>PPYF01241651.1_pt1 | contig 116521 bp, 93 predicted proteins | sample 1559871 | NCBI WGS metagenome assembly PPYF01 (sample SAMN08240021, study PRJNA423297) | Human gut metagenome, whole genome shotgun sequencing project.
ATAATTGTATTATGAAAGGTATGCAAAGTAATTTCTCCTTTTATATATTTTTTGTTTAAGAGCCGTTTTCCTTTTTGGGGCGGTTCTTTTAGTTTTAGGTCTTGTGGGAATTGTACATCATAAATTTGCTGAGGGGCGGGCGGCTGTGATGTGATTTGGAGGTGAGATATGGAAATTATATATAAATTAACAAATGAAATTAGACCATATGAAAATAATCCGAGAAATAACGATGAAGCGGTTGCCAAAGTAGCTGCTAGCATAACGGATTATGGCTTTAGAGTACCAATTATCATTGATAATGATAATGTAATAGTCGCAGGCCATACAAGATATAAGGCGGCGTTAAAAATAGGCTGTGAATCTGTGCCATGTATTGTTATAAATGATTTAACGCCTGAGCAGATAAGAGCATATAGATTGGTAGATAATAAGACGGCAGAATATTCAAGTTGGAATTTTGAAATGCTTGAAAAAGAATTAAAAAGTTTAGATATAGATATTTCAGAATTTGAATTTCCTGATTTGGGAGAAACATTGGATATTTCAGATGATGATTTTTATACAGATGAAGCAGTAAAAAATGTTAAGGCGAAATCTATTAAATGTCCGCATTGCGGAGAAACTTTTGAACTATGAAAATATATCTTGCTACATCAAGTAGTGGTGTGAAAAAAGAACAAAGAAAAGAAATGATAAAATGTTGTAGACCATTATATTTACTAGAGACTTTTTATTCAGGCGAAAAATGTTGCGCAATGGTTCAGAATGATGTTGGCACGGATAATTTTCTTCTTGACAGCGGAGCATTTTCATACATGAATGGAAAGTCTATAACAGAAAAACAAATGGAGGAATATATAGAAAAGTACATCTGCCATATAAAAAAATACAATGTAAGATACTTTTTTGAGATGGATGTTGATTGTATATTTGGTCTTGAAAAAGTTGAAATTTGGCGCAAAAAAATTGAGAACCAAACTGGTATTAAGTCTATACCTGTGTGGCATAAGTCAAGAGGTATAGACTATTTCAAACGAATGGTCGATGAATATGATTATATAGCAATAGGCGGTTTCGCGAATGGTGATATAAAGAAGACAGAATATACGTTGATAAACAAAATGGTTAAATATGCGAATGCAAGAGGAACAAAAGTTCATGGTCTCGGTTTTACGCAAATGAAGCATATTTATGATTATCCGTTTTATAGCGTAGATAGTTCAACTTGGTGTACGGGTGTTGTAAGAGGAGGATATCTATATTATTTTGACGGTAAGGTAATGAAATACGACATAATAAAAAATGGGAAAAAATTAAATCTATCTAAAATGGCTATGCGGTCATTTTCGGAATGGGTGAAATTTCAAAAATATCTAAACACAAGGAGAGTAGTATGAGAAAAACAGAAAAGAATTTATCAATATTAACTGCATTATTCGTAGTATCGTTAATAATTTCAAATATAATAGCAGGTAAAATCATTAATACGGGCATTCCGTTTTGGGGTTCAGTGATAACGATTCCCTGTGCGGTTTTATGCTATCCTATAACATTTTTAATTACAGATGTAGTCGGTGAGGTTTGGGGGAAAAATGAAGCAAATCATATAGTAAGATTAGGACTTATTTCACAGATAGCTGCTACGATTATAATTATTATTGGGAAATATTTACCTTTTATTGACGCAGAAATGCAACAAGCGTACATAAAAATATTAGGACAAAATTGGATATTCGTAATTGGCTCTTTAACTGCCTATCTAGTAAGTCAGAATCTTGATGTTCATATATTCCACAGATTAAGAGATAAATATATAAAGGAACATGGCAGTACAAAAGGCGGTCGCTGGATATGGAATAATGCAAGTACAATGACAAGCCAATTTGTAGACACATTAATTTTTATAACGATAGCTTTTGGATTTGGGTTTGGTTGGATATTTAATAATCAGATTGCTCTAATAGGTATGTTGATAGGGCAGTATCTAGTTAAGTTGATAATAGCGGCACTTGATACGCCGTTTTTTTATTTTCTGACAAAAAATAGAACAGAAATAAATTAGGCAGTGTGGGGCGTCCCGCAACACCCCACACTTACGCTAGAGCACATGCCTCTAACGCAGATAGCCCTTCTCGGCCGAGATTGCTATCTGCACCATTATATAGGAATTAGAGGTGCGATGTCAATGGAAATAGATACCAAAATAAAAGAAGCGTTAGAAAAACGTGCTTATGGTTTTGAAGTTGAAGAAAAAGAGTTTATAAAAAATAAGAATAATGAAAATACTGGGAGAATAAAAGTAACAAAAAAATATATTCCCCCGGATGTAACTGCTTTAAGAACGATTTTGCAATTAAAGCAGGCAGGGAAATGGTGAGGTTATGGCAAAGGGCAAATATAAAAAATGGTTAAAACCTGAAAATTTATTATTAATAGAGGGCTGGGCTAGAGATGGATTGGTTGATGAGCAGATAGCGCATAACATGGGTATAGCATGTTGTACCCTGTATGAGTGGAAAAATAAATATGCAGAGATAGACGAGGCCTTAAAAAAGGGAAAAGAAGTTGTAGATTTAGAAGTTGAGAATGCACTGCTTAAACGAGCGTTAGGTTATATAGTAGAAGAAAAGAAGATTGAGGAGAATGGTATAGGTGGAGAAAAAACTATAACTACTATAAAACATATACCTGGAGATACTACAGCACAAATATTTTGGCTTAAAAATCGTAAGCCAAATAAGTGGAGAGATAAACCAACAACAGAAGACAATACACAAGACCAAAACATAATTATTAATATTAGTCCGGCTACAACAAACGATATGGAAGATAGTTATGGAGATTAATTTAAAAGTCAATAAGGTATATATACCTTATTTACAAAAACCACAATTTACACAGATATATTACGGCGGTTCCTCAAGCGGAAAGTCGTTTTTTTTATGTCAAAAAATTATTATTGATAATATGAATGGTTGTAATTGGCTTATATGTAGAGCGGTCGGCAAAAGTATTAAACGTTCAGTTTTTAATGAAATCTATAAAGCTATTAATTATATGGAACTTAGTAATTTATATAGCTTTAATTTTTCGGATATGGTTATTACAAACAAGGTAAATCAAGCGCAAATAGTCTTTGCCGGATTAGATGACGTTGAGAAATTAAAGAGTATAACACCACGAAAGGGCGTTATAGAACGAATATTTATTGAGGAAGCTACAGAAGTCAAAAGAAATGATTATTTGCAACTCAAGAAGCGTTTGCGTGGACCGTCTAAAATAAGCAAATGTATTGTTATGGCTTTCAACCCTATTTTCAAATTACATTGGATTTATAATGATTTTTTCGACAATAAGGTTGAAGACGGTTGCAAGAAATATGAAGATAAAAAAGTATCTATTTTAAAGACTACATATAAAGATAATATATTTCTTACAACTCAGGATATAGAAGCGTTAGAAGACGAAAGTGACCCATATTTTCACAATGTATATACATTAGGCAATTGGGGAGTTCTTCAAGGTCTCGTATATAAGAAATTTGTAGAGAAATTCTTTAATGTTTACGAAATTAGCAAAAGACCTGGAGTAGTATCGGCGTTTGGACTTGATTTTGGGTACACAAACGACCCTTCAGCTTTATTCTGCGGATTGGTAGACGAAAAAAATAAGGAGATATATGTATTTGACGAGTTATACGAAAGGGGACTGACCAACATGGAATTGGCTCCAAAAATACAACTAATGGGTTACGGCAAAGAAAAAATAATAGGTGACAGTGCTGTACCTCAAACGATTGAAGAATTAAGGCAATTAGGATTATCAAGGATAGAGGGAGCGTACAAACATGAGGTTATGTACGGAATACAAAAACTTATGAATTTCACCTTTATTATACACCCTAAATGCAGAAACTTTATAAACGAAATTAATAATTACTCATACGCCGAAAAAGACGGAGAGAGTATCAATAAACCAATAGATAAGTTTAACCACTTAATGGACGCTATGCGATATGCGGTTATCCCGAAATTAGAGGGAGATGTATTTAGCTTTAAGTAGCAGGAGGATAAAATGTTTAATTTTTACGAAGAAACGCAGAGAATTATTAATATTATATCAAAAGGCGCAAATAAAGCGCCAACTATGAAAAGAATAGCGGAAATAGAATTAAATAAATATAAGCAGAGCAAAAAGCGTAAAAAAATGCTTACAGGAATAAATTATTATGATGGAAAACATGAGATACTCAAAAAAAAGCGACTTGCCATTGAAGAGGGCGGTCAGGCTTCCGAACAGCACTATTTGCCTAATTCTAAAATAATTAATAATCAATATCGCAAAGCTGTAGACCAAAAGTCTAATTTTCTTTGCGGTCGCCCTATAGCAATTGACACGGATAACGATAAATATACCGACGAACTTAATAAGATATTTGACGAAAATTTTCATGCAATACTTAAACAGACGGCAAAAAACGCTTTAAATTGTGGTATATCATGGCTATATCCGTATATCAACGATAGAGGAGAGTTTTCCGTCAAAATATTCTCAGGTATTGAGATATTACCATTTTGGCAAGATGAAGAGCACAGATATATAGATATGGCTTGCAGATTATATGTTATCCCAACATATGAGGGGGAAAACGAAAAAGATGTGGAGCATGTTGATATATTCTTGCCTGAGGGGATTGAATATTATATATATGAAAATGGAAAATTAGTGATTGATTCTGAGCGTGAACCTGAACCATATCTTACATACAAAGATAAAGATGATAATGTTATATCTCTGAGTTGGGATAAAATACCGCTCATACCATTTAAATATAACTACGAGGAACAACCGCTTATAGAAAGGGTACAATCAATACAAGACGCAATAAATCTAATAATGTCAAATTTTGAAGATAACATGCTTCAAGACCCTTATAATACTATATATGTATTGCTTAATTATGACGGTGCGGATTTAGAAGAATTTCGACATAATATTGCGCAGTATGGAGCGGTAAAAATAAGGTCCGTTAATGGTATTGATGGAAATGTAAGCACTATAGAAGTAAAGGTGGACAGCGAAAATTATAAAGCTATCCTAGACCAATTAAAAAAAGCGTTAATAGAAAACGCAATGAGTTATGATGCAAAAGACGACAGGCTTGGCGGTAATGCAAACCAAATGAATATACAGAGCATATATAATGATATTGACCTTGATGCTAATGGTATGGAGTTAGAATTTCAAAGAGCGTTAAAAGAATTATTGTGGTTTGCTGATATGTATTTATACAATACTACAGGTCAGGATTTTACGAACGAAAAAGTAAAATTTGTATTCAACCGCGATATGATGATGAACGAAAGTGAAATAATGACAATGCTTCAAAATTTAGGAGTGCAAATTTCACAAAAAACGTTAATTTCTCAAGTGCCTTGGATAGATGACGTTGAAAAGGAATTGAGAAGAGTTGAAGAGGAATACAATACAACGAACAACGATGAGTATAATAACTTAGTCAATCAGATGAGAGGTGAAAGCGGTGATTTAGGAAATGCCGAAGAATGAAAAAATAGAAAAGTTACTTAAACGCAACGGCGAATATTGGTCGGGGCGTTTTTTGTATCTTGAAAAAGTACAGAGTAATAAAAATATAGAATACTTTCACAATCTTGAAAAACAGTACAATGAAGCTGTGCAGACGGTAACAAACGATATAAATAACTGGTATATGCGATTTGCTGAAAACAATAAAATAACATTTACAGAAGCAAAAAGATTATTAAATGCAAAAGAACTTAAAGAATTTAAATGGACTGTGGAAGAGTATATTCAGAAAGGCAAAGAAAACGCCCTAAATAAACAGTGGGTAAAACAGCTTGAAAATGTTAGTGCTAGGGTACATATTAATCGTCTAGAGAGCCTTAGAATACAAATGCAGAATCAGGTTGAGGTATTAACGGGTAATGAGTTAGATGATATAAGCAATCTTATAACTGACATATATCAAGATACCTATTATCGTTCTATTTTTGAAATACAAAAGGGTTTTGGAGTAGGGAGCAGCTTTGCAAAATTAGATACAAAATTAATTGAAAACTATATACATAAGCCCTGGACACCCGACGGCAAAAATTTCAGTGAAAGAATTTGGGGTACTCATAGACCCCAGCTTGTGAGAGAACTTGAAACAACGTTAACACAGTCAGTTATCAGAGGGGAGCAGCCTAAAAAAATAGCCGCTAAGATAGCAAAACGATTTGAGGTGAAGAAACATCAAGCCGAAAATCTTGTATTGACAGAAACAGCATTTTTCAAATCAAAATCTACATTGGACGGATTTAGAGAAATGGGAGTTAAAGAATATCAGAACGACGCAACTTTAGATAACAAAACATCTGATATATGCCAACATATAGACGGGACACATTTTTTAGTATCCGAGTATAAGCCGGGGATTACGGCACCGCCTTTTCATAATCGTTGCCGGACTGTTGCAATACCGTATTTTAACGATGAATTTACGGTCAATGAAACAAGGGCGGCGAGGGACAAGGATGGGGATATATACTCAGTGCCGGGTGATATAAAATATGCAGAATGGAAAAATAAATATGTTGAGGATTCTATATCAGATAATGACCGTAAGTTATTTAATAAATATGTAACAATTCTAGGACTAAATGCGCCTACTATTGACGAATTTGTGAAAATGAGGTATAATAAAAAAGAGTGGGGACAGTTTACATCTTATTCGAGTTCAATAAAATCCGGTGAATTATCTCCTTTGGCTACATTTGAATTATATAAAAGTATCAGCAAAAAAATTGATGATAACTTAATAGGCACTATTACAAGCAATGGAATAAAGATAACAGATAAATCTAAGCATTTTATATCAAGAGTAATAGGGTCGGTTGAGCAGAGGCGTAACGGCGTAAATGTCAAAGATGTATTAGACGTGCTTCAAAATCCTGCAAGATTAGGTGATATTAGAAAGTTGAAGAATGGAAAAAGCCAAAGATTTATTGGCGACTTATTAACGGCTACTGTTAATCCTGATACCGGAGTGTTAATACAGGTTAACCCAACAACTAGAAGAAAGGGGTTTAAGTGATGAATATTACTGAAAAACAAAAAGAACTTGTGAAAAAATATTTGAAAAAGTCATATACTGAAATATATCAACTCCTGTTAGATTTAGATGATAAAATAACAGAAATTGGTTTTGATGAGAATTACGACATTAACGAAGAGGGCATATTATTGCAAAGGCTATATGATGACCTCTATTATCAAAATTCTGAAATATAAATAAGCTCCGATTTATCGGAGCTTTTATTATGCTTTAAAACAGAGGTGAAATTATGATTAAATGGGCGTTACCGATTTTACAAGTAGTCTTTATTATCTGCAAGGTGTTCAATTTATTAAATTGGAGTTGGAGTATAGTTTTCATACCGAGTTATATTTGGCTGACTGTATTCTTTATATTCCTAGTTTTCTGTTTAATATTTATATATTTGGGGGGCAAAAGATGAAGTGCCCGTATAAAGATAATAGATTTGAAAATACAACATCAAAATATATCTATGACGAAGACGGAAGTCTAATAGAAAATAAAATAACGACGTGTACCGCTTCTACTTTTGGAAAGTGTGACGGCGAAGAGTGCGCAGCATATAAAGATGGTGTATGTCAATATGTATTGGTCGAAAAGGGAGGTTGAGAGTTAATGGCAAGAGAGCCAACTGGAAATAAATTTAATAATGATTGAGCCGCATAAGGCTCTTTTTTTATGTGCAAAATTCGTCTTTTTGGTATTGCAGACGTAAAAGAACAAGACTGATAGCCGCGGACTATACCGCGTATAAAAAATGTAATCAAGAAAGGTGTAGTGTTTAATGGATAAAGCATTTTTAAAGGAGCTTGGGATAGAAGATGAAAATATAACAAAAATTATCAAAGCTCACAATGAGGAAATAAAGGACAGTTATGTACCGCTTTCCCGATTTAACGCAGTTAATGAGGATAAAAAGGAAGCGGAACGAAAAGCAAAAGAATTAAAGAGCCAGCTGGACGGGTTGGACAATGTAGATGTTGCGGAATTGGAAAATACAATTGAGACATTAAAGAACGAAAACAAAACCGCACAGGAAAATCACGAAAAAGAACTTAGGAATATAAAAATTGATTATGCTCTTGATAAAGCTTTGATAGACGCTAAAGCTAAAAATATTAAGGCTGTAAAGGCGTTTTTTAATTTAGATGAACTAGAACTTGATAATGACAATATCAAGGATATAGACGATAAAATCAAAGCGTTAGCAGAAGATGATACAACAAGTTTTCTTTTCGGTTCCGACGAATCGAGCAAGGGTAAATTTAAGGGTGTTAATCCTGTGCAAGTACCAGGTGCCGGAAGCGGTCAGTCTGACGATGATAGTGTAGGCTCAATGTACGCACAAAAATATAATGCTAAATTTGGCGTTACAAATAACGAAAATGAATAGGAGTGAAAGTAATGGCTTTAACAACAATAAAAAGAACAGAAACTAGACCTAACTTTTTAGAATCGGAAGTAGGTTTGGTGCTTAAAACGGCACAAGTAGACAACGCAAATATTGAAGCTGATGAATATGGATATAAAACGGTGAAAGGCGGTACACCTTATCCAGCGAATGATTCAACCGCAAAAGGTCTTATTTTTGAAGATGTAGACGTAACTGTTGGCTCTGACAATGGGGTAAGACCGGCCAGCCTAATGGTTGCAGGAAGAGTTTTAGAAAATAGACTGCATACTCCGTTGAGTTCGGCGGCAAAAACAGCACTTACAGCATTGGGGTTTGTTTTTGTTGACGAACCTGTAATCATGAGAGAACCAATTGAACCCAAAGAGTATACAGCAGGAACAACCGCGTTCAGCGGTAGCGATATAGCCTACGGAAGTGGTGAGCTAACGATTACTGCTATTGATGACAGCAACACTGATTCGGCAGTAGCTACAGTTGCATTGTCGTCTTCAACTCATAAGGTTACAGCAACTAAGGTAACGGCAGGTAATACAACGGTTGATTGCACTGTATCAGACGGCACAAATACAGCTGTGATTACTGTACCAATAGAATTAGTATAGGAGGACTATAAATGAATATTTTACAATTAATTTCAGACAAAGACAGATTGTCATTTTCGCAAAATCTGTCTATACAGAGAAACTATTTAGGGGACACTTTATTTCCTGATTTGAAGACACAGCACTTAGAAGCTGAGTATTTTAGACTGACTGACGGTCTTAATCTGCCAACAATGGCGCAAGTACATGGTTTTGATACAGAAGCGGCAATAGGCACAAGACCGACGTTAGAAAAGGTAACAATTGAGAAATTATTGATTAAAGAAAAGATTAATCAGTCTGAAAAAACTCGAATGTATCTAAAGACCGGAGTATCTGAGCAAGCATTGGTTTCATATGTATTTGACGATATGGGTCGTCTTGCTGATAACGTAAAAACAAGAACTGAAGTGGCAAAAATGGAAGCGTTATCAACTGGTAAGCTGACAGTTAAGGAAAATAATCTTGATTTTACCATTGATTATGGAGTGCCTAAAGAAAATAGAATGTCAGTAGATTGGAGTTCTCCCGAAGCTGATATTTTAGGGGACATACGGTCAATGATTGATATTGCGAAAGAAAACGGTCATACTGTTAACAGATGTGTTGCAAGTAATAAGATAGTAACCTTGATATGCAAAAATAAGGCAGTACAGACGGCTATGTATGGTGTAAATGGAGTTGGAACTTTTGTTTCGCTCGGTCAGCTTAATACAATGCTCAGTAATATGTTTGGCTTTACAATAACTGTAAACGATGATAGATACAGATATAAAATCACAAAAGACAAATACAAGACAAAGCGTTATATAGATGAAGATGTATTTATTTTATTTCAAAGTCTAGACGGTTCTATAGGTACCGGACTTTGGGGACCCACTCCCGAAGAGGAGGATATGGGACCTTATACAGAAAAGTCAAGTCAGCAGTATATTACCTTGACACAGTGGGAGACACCAGACCCTAGAGCGGTTTGGACAAAAGCGAGCGGTGTATTTATTCCGGTTCTCCCGTCCCCTGAAAGCCTGATTATAAGCAAGGTTAAATTAGCGTAAACGAAAGGGGGAACGGATATGTTAGAAGAAATATATGCAGCTCTTGAAAGTTATGGTTACAACGAATTTGACGGTTCTGATGAGATGATTATAAATCTTATTATTGATAATGCTGAACAGCATATAAAAGGGTTTTGCAACATTTCTCAAATACCTAAGGACTTAAAACATACATTCATACATAGCGTATGTGGTGAGTTCCTATATCAAAAATATAATAGCGGAAATTTGCCGGATAGTTTTGATTTTGAGGTAGCGTGTTCGTCAATTTTGGAAGGAGATGTAAAACTTGATTTCAACATTAACGGAACATCAACAGCAGAGCAAAGATTTCTTAAAATGGTAAACGAACTCCGTTCCCCTGATTACAATTGCTTGATAAGACATAGAAAGCTGGTGTGGTAAATGAGGATTAAAACGCCAACAGCTATCCAGATTCAGAATGCAATTACAAGCATGTGGAACGGCAGAATGACCGTGTACGGAAATAAAAGCGTGTTTAACGAAGTTACCAAAATAACCGAAATAGAAAATGATGTAGTCTTAGCCAAAGATATACCATGCAGGATATCCTTTAAGACAATTTCAAAAGTTTCTGAACAGGACGGCGCATTTAAAACTGCACAGGAAATAAAACTTTTCTGTGCCCCTGAAATAGAAATAGCGGAGGGGTCAAGGCTTGTTATTACCCAAAACGATATAACAAACACATACGAAAAAAGCGGCACACCAGCAATGTACACATATCATCAAGAAATTATATTGTCTCTTGTAGAGGAGTGGGTATAATGATACGCTGTAATTTTAATGATTTAAAAGTGTTTAGGGATAATCTAGATAAATTAACAAATGCAGAATATGACAGATTAGCAAAAGAATGTTGTAATGAAATTGCCGCACGACTGTTACGAATGACACAAAAAAATACACCTGTAGCTACTGGCACATTAAAACGTGCTTGGAATATAGAGCCGGCAGAGAAGAAAGGTAATGTGTGGGTATCTGTTATATACAATACAGCTGATTATGCAATCTATGTTGAATATGGGCACAGGACAACCAATCATAAAGGCTGGGTAACCGGGCGTTTTATGCTGACAAATGCTGAAAAAGAAATAGAAAGGATTGTCCCACAATTGCTAGAAAAACGGTTATTGCAGAAACTAGGTGAAGTATTTGACTAATGAAACAATTGCAGGAATATCAAATAAGTTGTATAGCTTGTTTGGAGAAAATTATAAAATATATACTAAGGAAATAAAACAGGACTTGAAAAAGCCCTGTTTTTATATTGTCAATTTATCTGTCAGAAACAGGGTTTCACTAGGTTTGAGATATAATCACGAACAGTCATTTGATATTCATTTCTTTCCTGGAAAATCAGGCAGTCAGTCTGAGATGTCAGAGATTGCGGATAAATTGATGACAAACCTTACATTTATTCAAGTACAGGATAAAAGTTATTTGTATGGGTCTAATATCAACTCCCAGATTGTTGAGGATGTGTTGCATGTTTTTGTCAATTATGACGTGCCGATGAAAATTGTTAAGACCGATAATGAGTATATGAATAATTTAGAAATTAATGGAGGTATGAAATATGGCAATTAAAAAGCCGGATGAAATGGAAGTAAAAGACAAATATAATAAATCCGTTATTTTGCAGTCTGCAAAATACAAAAATAGACGTGATTTGCTTGATGTCTTATTAGATGAGAAGAAATACTATACAATTTCGGAAGTTGAAAATGCAATAAAAAAATATATGAACGGAGGTAGAAAATAATGTTAGGTGGAGGTACTTTCACGACTATGAACAAAGTTCTGCCAGGTTCATATATCAACGTAATATCAACTGGCAATGCGACAGCGGCTTTGTCTGATAGAGGTTATGTAGCCGTACCAATGGAGCTTGATTATTCTCCTGAAGGAGTTTTTGAAGTAACAGCTGCGGATTTTCAGAAGAATTCTGTAAAGTTGTTCGGCTACGAGTACAACTCAGAAAAAATGAAAAATATACGAGAGATATTTTGCAAGGCAAACACTGTGTATTTTTATAATATCTGCGAAGGCGGCAAAAAAGCAACAAATACATATGCTACAGCTAAATATCCCGGCGAAGCTGGAAATCAATATAAAATAAAAATTGAAGAATCGGTAGATGATGAAAACCGTCTTAATGTTTTGACAATTTATAACAGTACGGTTGTTGATGTTCAGCAAATAGAAAAAATTACATCAGCAAGCACAGAAAACAACGGACTTATTGATAATGATTATGTTGATTTTAAAAAGAATGTTGTACCAACCGTAACATCCGGGAGTTCTTTATCCGGTGGTACTAAGGGAACCTCGTCAGGAGCCACAATACAAAAGGCTTTGGATTCGTTAGAATCTTATTCGTTTAATATTCTTATTTGCACGTCAACACAAACAATAGACAAAAAGTTATATGTCAATTATGTGAAGCGATTAAGAGACGAAAACGGTATTAAATTTCAGGTTGTTATACATGACCCGGAAAATGAAATTCCGGCAGATTATGAGGGCTGTATTAGAGTGCCTAACAAGGTCGCTGACGGTTCTGAATCTGCGCATGAATTAGTTTACTGGACAGGCGGAGCAGAAGCGGCGTGCCGTGTAAATGGCTCTCTAACAAATGTTGAATATGACGGGGAATATACCGTTGACACTAATTATACACAAACGGAGTTATCTAACTTTATTCAGTCGGGGTTTTTGGCGTTCCATAGAGTTGGAAACGAAACCCGTGTGCTTGATGATGTTAACAGTCTTGTAACTGTAACCGATGGTAAGTCGGAAGATTTTAAACGCAACCAAACTATACGGGTAACAGACCAAATATCTAATGACATAGCTGTTCTTTTTAACACAAGATATCTGGGAATATCACCGAATGATAATATGGGCAGAGCCTCACTAAAAAATGACATTGTGAAAATACACGAGGATTTGAGAAATATAAGAGCAATTGAAAACTTTGCATCTTCTGATGTTACAGTCGAGGCAGGAGATAAAAAAGGTTCTGTAATCGTTACTGATACAATTACAACAATTGAAGCTATGAGACAGTTATATATGACTGTTTACGTTTCGTAAGGAGGGAAAATAAATGGATGAAAAAGACTATAACATAGCAAATAATGTGGTGATGAAAGCTAAGGACAGTTTGCAAGCTAATTTAGGAAAATGCACCATAACTAATGGCACTAAGCGTTATAACTTTATGCAAGCAATTAATCTTGAAGCCAACTTTGAAAAAACAAAAGAAGAAATTCCGATACTCGGTAAAACAGGTAAAGGGAATAAATCTACAGGCTGGAAAGGAACAGGGTCAGCAACATTTCATTATAACACTTCAATATTTAGGGAAATGATGGCTGATTATAAGAATACCGGAAAAGATGTCTATTTTGACATTACAATTGAAAACGGTGACCCAACGTCAGACGCTGGGTATCAAATAGTAACACTTAAAGACTGTAATATAGACGGTGGTATTCTAGCAAAATTTGACGCTGACGGCGGGTATCTTGATGAGGATATGGACTTCACATTTGAGGACTTTGAGATTACTCATTCTTTTACTGCTTTGACAGGATTTTTAATAAACGATAATAGCAACAACAATAACAACAATAATAGCAACAACTAATAATAGGAGGTAAAAAGATGGGAACATTAAAAGGGTTTTTGAATCCTAAGAAGGTTGAAAATATAAAATTCGTGGTGAGCAACAGATTCGTTGATGATGACGGTAATCCGTTAGAATGGGAACTTAGAGCACTTTCGGCAAAAGAAAGCGAATTGCTGCAAACCGATTGTATGATAAAAAAAGCTTCCAGCAGAAGAGGGGTGTCAAGTCTTGATTTAGATGCTGCTTTATACACAAAGAAGATGATGGCAAAATGTGTTGTTAAGCCGGATTTGAACGAGATTGACATACAGGACGCTTACGGCGTTTCTTGTGCGGAAGATGTTTTGGGAAACATGTTGACAAGCGGAGAGTACACAGCCCTTTCTAACAAATTATTAGATGTAAACGGTTTTAATGAAATATTTGAAGATGAGGTAAAAGAAGCAAAAAACTAATAAAAGGTGGAGACGCAGACAGTAACTATGCTTATTACTGTCTGCATGAACTCCACCTTTTACCTAGAGAATATTTAAATTTGTCCCGAAAAGAACAGGCTTTCATTGCGGCGTGTATTGAGATAAATCAGGAGGAGATAAAAAAGATTAATAAAAAGAACAGTAAAAAGAAATAAGGGGTGGTTATTATAGGAAAAACAATGAAAACAGCAATAGAAATACAGGATAAAGTTACCGCACCTATTAAATCAATGTATAATGCTATGAATCTTCTTATTTCCGGATTTGAGAGAATGCAGAATATGCCTGGAAATCTTGTAGATACAAAGTCAATTGCCGCTGCACGTTCTGAATTAACAAATGTAAAAACGGTATTGAGCGGAGCAGAAAAGGGCGCTAAAAAGTTGAACACAGCGTCAACATCTGCAGGAAATGCTGTTAAGACTATTGGTCAATCATCAGCTAACATATCCAGAGTTTTAAGTTCTATGAATTCAGCTGTAAACTCAACCAAAAGATTTTCTACAGCCACAACTCAATCTATTCAAGGATTAAGAGGTCTTGTGACAAGCCTAACAAACGCAAAAAATAAAATTGTAAGCGCAACAACTACTGGTATATCTAAATTTAAACAACTTGCAACATCAATGAAAGAAAGTTCCTCTTCTGGTAATGGTCTGGTTGGTGTGTTAGGAAAAGTAGCGGCGGCTGTAGGCTCTGTTATGGGAGTAAAACAAATTATCGGCTTATCTGATACCATGTCTCAAACAAAGGCTCGGCTTGATTTAATGAATGATGGACTTCAAAGCACTAAAGAATTGCAAGATAGAATTTTTGATTCTGCCCAAAAGTCCAGAGGTTCATATCAAGATACGGCTGACCTAGTATCCAAACTTGGTCTAAATGCAAAAGACGCATTTGAAAACACTGCACAAATCGTTGATTTTGCTGAACAAGTGAATAAACAATTTGTTATATCCGGTGCGAGTGCGGAGGAAACAAAAAATGCAACATTGCAATTAACACAGGCGCTATCATCCGGAGTTCTTAGGGGCGATGAACTACGCAGTATATTTGAACAAGCGCCTACATTGATTCAAAGTATAGCGAATTATATGGGTGTGCCAATAGGGCGTATCAGAGATATGGCAGCAGAAGGACAAATAACAGCTGAAACGGTAAAAAATGCACTATTAGGGTGTGCTGATGAAACAAACGCTAAATTTGCTAGTATGCCATTAACATTTAGTCAGTTGTGGACAAATTTTAAAAATAGAGCTATGCAAGCGTTTCAGCCAGTTCTTGAAAAAATAAACGAGCTTGCAAATAACGGAAAGCTGGAAGAATACATAGGTAAAATAGCTGAAGCAATGGCGATGGTCAGTGATGTAATTATGAACGTCATAACATGGGTATTAGACCATCAAGATATAGTTAAGGCGGCTTTTATTGGTCTTGCTGTTGCTATTGGTGGAATGACTGCTGCTATGTGGGCGTTTAATATTGCATCTTATGCTAATCCTGTAGTTTGGATAGTTGTGGCAATTATAGCCGCTGTAGCTTTGCTGGTAGCTGGTATTGTGCTTGTTGTTGAGCACTGGAATGAAATAAAAGATGTGGCTCTTTCGTGTTGGGAATCGATAAAAGGTGCATGGGGTAATGTAGCTAATTGGTTCAAAGGAATTTGGGACAGTATTGTTTCATCTGTAACCGGATTGTGGAATAATATTGTTTCGATATTTACAACGATAAAAAATTTTTTTGTCGGCATTTGGAACAGTATGTATACTGTTGTTTCTACATTTTGGGGTGCTATATGGAATACTATTTCTCCAATAGTTATGGCTATATGGAATTTAATCAGTACGATATTCACTATAATATGGACAATAATTTCAACCATAATGCAGGGAATATTTCACGTAATAAGTAATGTGTGGAACGTAATATATAACGCCGTTTCAGGGGTGCTAATCTCTATATGGAACATTATAACAAGCATATGGAACAGTATATACAGTGCCGTCTCAGGCGTATTGTCCTCAATATGGGATGCAGTGTCGAGCATATGGAACAGTATATATAATGCAATTTCGGGCGTATTAAGCAGTATATTCAGCACTGTTTCTAGTATCTGGAACAGCATATTCTCAGCTGTAAGAAATAAGGTTGTTGAAATATATAACAATGTCAAAGACAAGTTTACGGAAATACTTAATTATCTTAGTGGTTTGAAAGATAAATTTTTACAAAAAGGACATGAAATGATAGACGGTCTTATAATGGGTATTGCGGATAAAATAAACGGTGTTACAAGTAAGATTAAGGAGTTGGGAGAAAAAGCGGTTGGGGCTATAAAACAATTCTTTAACATAAATTCACCGTCAAAGGTAATGCGTGAACTCGGTAACTTTACATTTGAGGGATTTAATCTTGGACTTGCAGACCAAATAAACGCTATCAAAAACACATCACTTAATATGGGTGCAGTGGTTACGGCTAATTCAATGCCTGACCTTAAAGCAAATCTGGACTATTCAGGAAAAAAAGATTTCAGCGCAATGCGTGAGACTATAGCTAGTAATACTACTAACAGTACATATATTCACGCTCCTGTTACTGTAACCCAAAAGAATGATATTGTTGTTCAAAATGGCGAGAGCACTGATAATCTTATTAAGAAATTATCAAGAGGAATGGAAGAAAACGCAGAAATTGTGTGGAAAGGGGTATTAGCATAATGGCTTATTCTTTTTTTGTGGCAGGAACAAAATTACCAGTGCCGCCGTCATCCTTTACAACTAAAATCGTAAATAAAAATGAGACGTATGAACTAGTTGATGACGGAGAAATAAATATTATTAAAAAAGCGGGATTGAAAGAGTTTTCATTTGAGGTTGAATTACCGTGTACAGAACGTCCATACGCTAATTATGAAGATGGTTTTCTTCCGCCTTTACATTATTTAGAATTATTTGCATATTTAAAAAGCGAATTATTACCGTTCCAACTTGATATTTATAGAGAACTCCCTAGCGGTGAAGATACATATTACACGAACGAAACTGTGACACTCGAAGATTATACAGTTACCGAGGAAGCGACTAACGGTCAAGACGTAAAAGTCGAATTGAATTTTAAAAAATATAGACAGTATTCAACCGCTACCGTTATGCAAGATGAAGACGGATTGCATTATACTATTGTCCGGGGTACAGATAAGCGAATAAACAGGGTTGTAGATGTGAAAGACGGTGACACTTTAGCCACTATAGCTATGAGAGAATTTGGACGGGCAGACCAAAATTTGATTGATTATCTATACGCTATAAATAAAGAAAACATAGATGCTGAATGTGCAAAAAGGGGAGTATCTCCACCACAGATATTCCCCGGTATGTCTATACGACTTACTGACGACAGTTTCGGGAATATCGATGAATACAACGCCAATAACAATGTTGGCGATAATAAGTTACAGGTTGAAGACGTAAACAAGATAACTGAGGAGGGATTAACAGTGACACAATACGAAAGTATAATGCAGACTGTTATGGGACATCAAAACAGATTAAACGCTATGAGCAGTTATATGATATATAACTATGTTGATAAGAATATGCCGAAAGAATTTCGGCCAATAGTAAGATTTTTAAATTATAAGGGTTGGTTAAAAGGAGATGACAGCGGAGAACTCGGTTTAACTGATGATATGCTTAGAATTTTAGCGGCTCTTGCCCGTTCCGGTGCTTTTGGTAATGACTGTCCTACCCCTGAAGATGAAAAAGACTGGGGGGATTAATATGAGTGTTTGCAGAGTGTACATTGACCCTCTGAGAGATTACAGCGGCAATAATGCAGGAGCTTCATATTTTGGAGTGCGTGAACAAGACATGAACTGGTTTGTGGCAAAAAGAGTTTCTGAAACACTTGATAATTACACATTTATGAACTCACAGAAATATTCATCTTTTGAAACTCATTTAAGCCGGGAAACAAAAGAAACTACGAAAAGTGAAGATATGTGGGAGAGCTTGCGTATACGTCTGAATGAGAGTGAAAAGCTATGGGACGATGGAGGAGAGCAGACACCTTATTACATTTATTTGGGGATAGGCTCTGAACCGTCCGGGAATAAAGAGACCAGTACAGAAAGAGGTATAAGCTGTCACTATGAAAAGAGAAATGCACCGGGTATTGATAACGATACGTGGAACGCATGGAGCTATAGTTTAGCTGATACTATACTTAATACAGTTGTGAAAAATACTGATATGCCTGAATATAAAATACCTATAACGCTGACAAGGTATCTGCCAATAAATGAAAATGAAAAAATAATGTGCGGTGTTACGGCTCACGTAGGACGAATAAATAATGCAAATGACGCTAGATTATTATACAACGAAGAGACAAGGAATGCTATAGCTGACAATATAGCGGAGGCTATAGCATATTGGGTAGACCAGGATTACACAAGCGGGAACGTGCCTGATAAATATAAGACACCATATACAGCCATAGATAACGCCAAAGACAGGGCAAAGGCAGTTCTTGCCGAAATACAGAAGAACGAGGAATTATTGTCTGAAATAGAAAGCCGAATGGTATACAATTACATAGATAAAAATTTCCCGTCTTATGCTATAGGAACCATTGAATATTTAATTGACAATGGATTTTTAATTTTAAAAGGAGACGATAGCGGAGAACTTGGGTTGACTGATGACATGATACGTCAAATTTGTATTTTTGCCCGAGCTGGTATTTTCGGAAAAGATTGTCCTACACCTGAAAACTATATCCCGTTATGATAAATGTAATTGACAATATTTTCCTCATATGATATATTAATTACAATATATTATATGGGAGGTAATTTTTTGAAAAAATTTGTTTGCGGATTATTGGTTGGAGTAATTATAAGTGGCTTAGTTGGAGTGTATGCGGTAAATCAAATATACGATAATCCTTATCCTATATATGTTAACGGTGAACCGAAGCAGATACAAGGTTATAACATTGACGGCTACAGTTATTTTAAGTTAAGGGATATAGCACAGGCTACAAATAAATTTGACGTTGATTTCCGAAACAACAATGTTATAATAAATACCTCAAGTCAATATTCGGGAGAAGAGCCGAATAATATTGTTTATTATGATTTTTATAAATGTTCGTGGTTACCTGACTATGGGGCGTATATAGGAATAGACTATAAAGATTTTATAGAAAATAATGGAGTAAGTGATAATTATATATATTTCTATCCGTATGATGAAAATAACATAAATGGTTATATTAATCTATTGGTCAATTGTGGATTTACACTTGATTATCTAAATGAAGATTTATCAATTTATAGAAAAAATGAAAATTCTTATGCTGTAGTATATAAAGAAGGAACTCCTGTATTAAAAAAAGATGGAAATTATGTAATAATCGAAAAAAATGAACTTAGTGGAGAATTAGAAATTGAAGCGATGATAAATAAAAGCCCACATGAAACAATTCAGATATTGCAACAATTCAATGATAAGTGGTCCTAAGAAGTGTCTTTGTATCGTATGGTATAAATTGACAGAATAAAATATATTTGTTATAATAAATAGGCTGATGGGTGATTGGCGGTTATTCTGACTTCCCAAAGAGGGGAGTTGATATTATGGCGGAAGTAATTGTAGTATTTTACATAATACTTCTCACCTTAATAGTTCTTAAAAAGAAATAACCGCCCTAGCGGTAGGACGGCACTTCGACAAATGTTTGATTGCGGAGTGACCGATTTGACCCAATCACTCATTGGCTATATTATACCATAAAATAAATATTTGTCAAGACACCTTATTGGGTGTCTTTTTTGTGCGCAAAAAGAGGTGAACATAATTGGCTACAGCAAAACAGTTAGTAGAAATTGCAAAAAAGGAAATAGGATATACTGAAAACAGTGGTGTATACAAAGAATATGATAGTACCGGTGACCCGTGGTGTGCGTATTTTGTGTCTTGGTGTTTAAAAGAAGCTGGAATTAATGATTATGGAACACAAGGCGCGGCAGCAGCTTTTGCATATATGTCTGAAAAAGAGGGAAAAGGAACATTTCATGCTAAAGGAAATGGTTATTCACCAAAGACTGGAGATTTATTTATTAGAAATTATGTTGGTCAAAAAGGAGTCAATGGTAATGAACACGTAGGAATAGTAAGAACGGATGCCGCAAATGGAAGTTTCTCAAGTGTGGAGGGAAACTTTAGCGATAGTGTTGCTTCTAATACCCGCAATGTTTCTGATTACTGCTACGTAACGCCGCCGTTTAACGGTTTAAACAGCAGCAAACCGTTACTAAATTTAAGAACATGGTCTGATATTGTTACAGCTGATAAATTGAATGAAATATTCAGAGGCGGACTTGCGAATCAGGGGGAATTATTCTGTGAGATATGTATAGCATATCAGCTTAACCCTGCATTTGCGGCTTCCATAGCATGCTTTGAAAGTTCTTACGGTGATTACGGACCTGCTGAAAGAAATTATAATTTCTTTGGCTATATGTCGGGAAGCGGCTCTATGACGTTCACAAAATTTGACAGCTTAGAGCATGGATTGACTAAATGTATATCCAATATCTCATGTAATTATCTATATCAAGGATTAAATTTTAAGCAAATACAAGAAAAATACTGTCCTGTTGGAGCAGCTAACGACCCATACGGCACCAATAATCAATGGTACGGAGGCGTATCTGCTGTATATAAGAATTTGACAGGCGGAGATGTAGCGAGTGCAGATTTGGGAAGCGGTGTTGAAAGTGACAGCGAGGGGCAGGATAATCTTGCTAAAATGCGAAGCGGTGACTATTCAATGGACGGTTCTGACAGTGGTGATAACAGTGATTCTTCATCTATTCCTATAACTTCCGCACAGACTATGTCATATATAGGCGCCAGTGTAGATTTTAGAGAAAATCCTCTTAACAGCAAAAAAATGTTAAAGCAAAATAATATAGAGCTATATATATCAGGAGCAGAAGGAGTGATATACAAGCCTGTTGTGGTTGATGAAATAACGTGGGAAACAGAAGCGTACGGAAGTCCGGCACAGCTTGAATTTACTATTATCAAGGATGCGTATATATCTTTTGAGGAGGGTGACCAGGTTATATTTAAATATAAGGGTGCTCCTGTATTTTACGGTTTTATATTTCAAAAACAGCGAACAAAACAACATCATATAAAAGTAACTGCTTATGACCAGACAAGATATTTTAAGAATAGTGACTGTTTTGTATTTGAGGGCTGTACAGCTACAGAAATAGTAAAATCTATTTGTAATGATTATAAAATAGCATATGGCCAACTTGAAGACACAGGCGTTAAATTGCCCCTTACAGTTTGCGATAATATTCAAGTTTTCAAAATAATAGAGGATGCATTGGATTATACGGTAGCACAAGGCGGCTATCGTTTTTTATTGTGGGATAATTTTGGCTCTTTAGTTTTGGCTCCTAAGTTTTGGTACAAAAAAAATTATGTTGTATGTGATTTTACCGCCCAGGATTTTGATTATACAACAACCATAAATGAGGGGACATATACAAGAGTTAAGCTATATTATGACAATGACCAAACAGGTACAAGAGAAGTGTATATCAGAGATAAATCTGTCGAATATCCTAAATTTGGTGTACTGCAATATTGCAGTACTCTTGATGAGGGGGAAGACGGAGTAAAAAAAGCTGAGGAAATTATAAAAATTACCACCAATAAAATAAGAAAACTTGATATAAAAGGAGCGTTAGGAGATGTAACGGTAAGAGGAGGAACTCAGGTATATGTTGAGCTTAATTTAGGGGACATAATTCAAAAAAAGTGGATGGAATGTTTTAGTGCAAAACACACATTTAAAAATGGAGAGCATTTTATGGATTTACATTTAGTAGGAGGGCAATTTATATGATTGATATAACGGAATTTACAAGGGCGGTAAAACGTGTTGCCGTTCAGGCTGTTAAAGAAACAGTTCCGGCTAACGCTGTGTTTGGAACAGTTGTTTCTGCCGAGCCGTTGCAAATAGATGTTGGATATGAAAAACCTATAAGCGGAAGTCTTATAATACTACCGCTATGTTTTGATAAAAAAACATATACAACTACAAGCAGCGGTAGTCCGCCGCATAGACACACAATAGAAATTGATAACAGCCTAAAGGTAGGAGACAAAGTTGCACTGCTTAAAATGCAGGGCGGTCAAAGACATGTTGTATTGGGGGTTGTGTAATGTTACCAATTATATCTACGCCTAGAGAAAAAATTATTGATACTAAAATAGTTATATACCCCTCTAAAACATATGAAATAGATTGGGAAAACAAATGTATAGCTGGGTCAATTGACGGCGTAAAAGCGTTACAGCAATCAATACACTTAATTTTACTAACTCAAAGGTATCGTTATCCAATATATAGTTGGGATTATGCTACAGATATTGACCCTCTATACGGTATGAGAAAAGATTTTGTTGTGCCTGAACTGCAATGTAGAATACGTGAAGCATTATTACAAGATGATAGGATAACGGACATTATAGATTTTAAAATTAACCATATAGAAAGAGGCAAATATGATGTTAGTTTTGCGGTGAAGAACAAAATATCAGATACGCTCTACATAAATGAGGTGATAGAAGCATGATTACTAGCAACTATGATTTTGGAGATATAACAAATAGAATGTTGCAAAGAGTACCAAGTAAAATTGATAAAAGACAAGGCTCATTGATTTATAACGCTGTAGCCCCGGCAAGTTTGGAATTTGCAAAAATATATCTTATGTTACAAGCAATAGAAAAAGAAGCCTTTCCCGATACTGCAAGCATAGAATATTTGAAGAGACATGCCAAAATGAAAAATTTATCTCTTAATGAAGCCACTTATGCCATTGTTAGGGGTGAATTTAACAAGAAAATACCTGAGGGAACACGATTCAGCTTACAAGACAGCGAATTAAATTATATAGTAATGTCTGAAAGTCCCAAATGGGATGGGGACAATGCACGGTTATATTATTATTTGATGATGTGTGAAACAACCGGGAGTAAAGGCAATCAAACCGGAAACTTAATACCCATAACCGACATAGAAGGATTAACTGTTGCTAAAATTGTTGGCATTGCTACTTATGGTACAGACACAGAGACTACGGAAAAATTTAGGAACAGATATTTTGATACTATTTTAAACCCACCTTTTGGCGGCAACCGTGCTGACTACAAGAGATATATCAGGTCTATAAATGGTGTAGGAGCTTGCCGATTGATAAGAACGCCATCAGGCGGCGGTACTGTTGGCGTTATTATCTGCGACAGCGAATATAACGAGCCGTCTCACGAGTTGGTTGGCAGTGTGCAAACGTTAATTGACCCGGTTGTTAACAGCGGCAACGGTTTTGGAATGGCACCAATAGGACATAGAGTTACTGTATCAGCTGTAGAAACGGTTGGAATAGAGGTTATTTCCAAAATTGAGTATCAAGAGGGTTATACCTGGAACGATATAACTGAAAGTTATCAAAATACTATATCAGATTATTTTGCTGAATTAAACGAATCATGGGGAGATATAGACCCTGATAATATAGTCGTTAGAATGACACAAATAGAACAAAGAATTTTGAATTTGAATGGGGTTTTAGACGTTGTTGATATAAAATTATATCCTTATGGAGAGAACGCGACTACAAATAATTTTTCGGTGCCTGACGGCAAACTTGTCTCTAATTGCTCTACAGGTTGGGAGCCGTTGTCGTTAAATGCAGGGGTAGAAGCCAAAATATCAAAAGACCCATCAGGAAACGGAAATGCTGTTAAGTTTTTATGCGGCTCAGACGTATATGGAAACGGTTGGTCTTATGATATAGCTAGACTTCTTGATAAAAAGCCAACAGATTTCATAGAGGCAACGGGATATTTAACTGTCTCGTTTGAACTTTTTCAGCCTGAAAACAGTAGGGGATTAGGTAATTTCTATATTGATTTGAGCGGTAATAAAATCATTAAAAACAGCGACGGTGGAAACACATATACATACGGACGGTTAAGCGGTTATGAACCAAATACAACTGAAATAAAAATTATTGGCGGTAGTGCTAAGACGAGCGACGGTGTGGATAAGGTGCACATAGCAAATGAAAAAGTTTTGGGAAATTGGGTAACTGTAGAATTTAAAATTGATTTTACTACACGTCAGAATTTCACTTGTATATATAATAATAGAGAACATATTGTTACGGGATTCCCGTCAACTGTTGACCCGTCTTCATTATATCTTAATATACAGCTTTCTGACAATCCACAACATACCAATGATATAGAAACGTATATTAAAAATGTGTCTGCGGTATATATAACGGAGTAGGTGAAAATATGGGGAAAATATACACATTAAAATATTTGCCTGAATTCTTTCATGACATAATTGATTTTGCCGAATTATGCAAAACATATGACGTTGAATTTTTACTGCTCGAAAAGGAAATTGAAAAGTTGTTAAATAACTTTTTCTTTGATTTTTTGGGCGAGGAAGGGTGTAAACGCTGGGAAGACATATTAAAAATATCTATGCGTGAAACTGATACGTTAGAAGACAGAAGATTTAGAATAAAGTCTATATATTTTGGGGATACGCCATACACAAAAAAAACAATGCTGGAAAGATTGGAAATGCTTGTAGGCAAAGGAAATGTTACTGTTAGTATAGATGTGAAAAATTATAAAGTTACGGTCAGATTGTCATTGAGCAGAAAAAATCAATTAGCAGAAATTATAAAAATGATTGAAAAAATGGTGCCGCTTAATATGATTATAGATGTCAAGTTGTTATATAACACCTATGAGACTTTAGGGTTATATACGCATGATTATTTAGGTAGATTTACACATTATGCGCTGAAAGAAAATGTTTTGGGAGGTTAGACATGGCTACAACTACAAAAATATACGGTTTAAAAAAACCGTCATTAACAGATGTTTATAACATTATGGATTTTAATAACAATTTTGATAAAATTGACACTGTTTTAAACACAAAAACAGAAATAGAAGATATAGGGACACTGAACGGCACCGAAAGCGTATTTAATACACGAATAAGTCCAGGTTTTTATAAAGGAATATGGAATAATCAGTCCATGAAGCAAAAGGGAGATTTTACGCTTTTTGTTTTTGATGTATCCTCTACTAATACGGCAGAAGATACAAAGGAAACAGCAGTAATGCAAGTTTTATTTTATGAAAATCAGGTCTCGGTCCGTTTGGGTGTGTTAGGTGTTCCGGTGAATTGGGGGAATTTCTCTCCTATTGCAACAATGTCTAATATATCAAACATAGAACAAAAGATAGGCAATTTATCAAATCTTACTACAACGGCTAAAACAAATATCGTTACAGCGATAAATGAGTTGATAACGTCAATATCAAAAAAAGCGGATAAAGTTACAAATAACGGATTTGTAGCCGGAGGAGCGGAAGCCGGAAAAGTCGGCAGTATATCAATTGGAAGCGGTATAAGCTCCACCGGAGAATATGGAATAGCAATTGGAGCCGGAGCGGAAGGTACAAATGATAGTGTATCAATAGGACATGGGTCAATTGCTTCCGGGATTGATTCCGTTGCAATAGGAGATGTTGCGGAAAGTTTGGCTCAAAATGCTGTGCAAATTGGAAACGGTAGTAACAGTGAAAGTGAAAGTCTGCAATTCAGGAGGTATAAGATAGTTAGATATGACATTACAGACGATAGATATTATCTTAAAGATGTGGGTCAACTGGGGAGATTATATACAACTAATCAATCAAGCATTGTAGATGCTATTAATGAATTAGAAAATGAAGTAGAAAATAACACAGCTGAATTACTATCCAAAATAACAGAACAAAATAATAGCTTGATTATGCTTATACAAATGCTTGCTAATACTGGGATTAACATAGTACCATTGCTTGAAATGCTGGGCAACACTATTACGGTTATTTCAGATACTGTAACTCAGATATATCAATATTCGGATAATAATAATCCTGATAATAAACTAAAAGGAATTGTTTATGCACCAAATCTTGAAACAGTTGAATCACGTTCAATTGATGATAATTCGGGTATGACAACAATAATCATGCCTAAAGTTAAAACAATTAAAAGTCAAGGATTTTGGGCTAGTTATGGACTTAAAACGGTATTTATACCTAATACTTGTACATCTCTTGCCACTAACGCATTTTCTATGTGTGGAAATTTAACTAATATATATATTGATAATATTGCAGGTACATTTGGGGATATAGCAGCAGATTCAAGTTTGCCTAATTTAAGAGTTACATATTTAAAAAAGTGAGGTGTCTAAAATGGAATACAGACTAATAAATGGTATTTGCCATATATGCAAATATAAAACGGTTGTAACAAATGAGAATGGTGCAAAACTTGAATTTTATCATTTGGACGAAGTTGAAGCTAATCAGTCATTGGAACTGCACCAGCAAATCAGCGACTTTCCAGCGGAGATTGTTCCCCTTGATGTGTCAGAAATACTGTGGCTTGAGGGCAGAAAATTTACGACCAATTCTCAGGTTATACAGGCTTATGAAATGGGGGAAACAGAATATATAAAATATCTTTTGGAAAAATCCCGTCTTAACAATGCAAATCTGCTTAATGAAATTAAAACATTGGGTCAGGCTCAGACTGATTTAGAATTGGAATTAATTGAACAGGGGCAATACATAACAAACCTCGAATTACAACTTTTGGGAGGGGGTGAAAACAATGTATGAAAAGATTAAAAACAGATACGAAAAAGGATATGTAACAAAAGAACAGTTAAATCGTTATATATCACTCGGAGTATTGACGGAAAAGCAAGCAGAAAAAATTAAGGCGTTGGAGAATGAATAATATGATAATTGATTATAAAGTTGATTCGCAGATTTTACGCAGAACCAGCAGAAATTTAATAGTGGCGGACAGCATAAAATATTTGGCTGTCCGTTTTAATTTTTCTGATGAATGGAAAGGCACTAAAAAAACAGTTGTTTTTTTATATGATGGATATAGCTATAATGTTCTTTTGGATGAAAACGAAATAGCGATTGTGCCGCATGAAGTTATAAAAAGTCCTGGATTTAATTTATCTGTATATGGCACGAATAACGGAATGAGGATAACGTCAAGCACATGTAAAGTATCTGTTATAAAGAGCGGATATTGTGAGGGAGAAACACCGCCTGAACCAACACAAACAGTATATGAGGAAATATTAGACAGACTAGATAATAGCGGTGGAGGAACAGGAAAAAACGGAAAATCAGCCTATGAAATAGCCGTAGAGAATGGATTTAGCGGAACTGAAAGTGAATGGTTAGAAAGCCTAAAAGGTCAGCCGGGCAAAGACGGAATAAACGGAGCAGACGGCAAAGACGGAGCAGATATAACAGCTATAAATGATTCCGAAACCTCATCAGAGACCACGTGGAGCAGTGCGAAAATCACTACTGCTGATACGGAACTACAGACACAAATTAATAATACATATATTCATCACCTGAATGATAGTAACAATATAGGCAATGAGGTATATAACGGAGCGGTTCTTACTATAGTTGACGATGATGGGTCTATAGAGTTTTTAAATAATTTTGTACCGATATATAAGGATAAGGGTGTTAGGTGCAGTTTTGCGGTAGTTGCTTGCAGAGCAGAAACACCAATAGGTACAACGACAAGCGGCGACCCTTACGAGGCTTTAAGCTGGACACAAATAAAAGAACTTGTTCACGATGGATTTGATATGCAAAGTCACACATACAGTCATGATGTTAAAGTGTTTCGAACAGGCGAAAATTTAAACGAAGAACAACTTGAACATCAATTCGGTGACGCTGATAGATTGTTTCGAGAAAATGGACTTGATTATAACTGTATGGTATATCCATGGGGTACGGCTCAAGCAATCAAAAAAAGGGTTGCAAAACGATACGCCAAATATGGAATGACGTTGATTAGTGGGGATACGGGACTAAATGATGAAATAAATGAGCCTATTGCAATATCAAGATTCACATTGCAAAGCGGTTCAACGAGTTTGGCAAGTGCTAAATCTCAAATTGACACAGCCATTGCCAACAAGCAATGGCTTATATTATGCACTCATGCGAACGCAAATCAACCCAGTGCTGACACATTGGGAAATATTATTGATTATGCTATCAGCAAAAAAATGCGTATAGAAACGTTTTCTAAAGCCGCAAGGCTCAAGGCTCCGGTGTATTACGCAGGCGATGGCGACAATATGTTCCGGGTTATGCCCAATGGTGACACAAAATGCAAGCCTGACGATGATACTGTAAGATATATCGTGCAAAGAGCGACCGCATTAGGATTATTTGAGGACACGGAAGCAAGCATATCGGCAAGTTACGGGAAAACGCAAAATATAGCAGGTGACACATTGGACAAGTCGCTTATAACGGTAACTGTGACAATGACAAGCGGAAAAGAAAACACTGTAACCGATTATACCATAGCGGAAACGGATTTAACGTTGGCAGAGGGCAAAAATACGTATCATATAAAATATAAAGAACTTAGCTGTACATTGACAGTAACAGCGATAGCGGCGGCAGAAGCCGCGGAAATTACACAACAGCCACAAGATGTAACAACAGAAGTTGGCGAAACTGCAAATATGTCAATAATTGCAAAAGGTACAGGCTTGACTTATAAATGGCAGTGGCTTGACGTGAGAGGCGATGAGCTTGTTGGAATATGGACTAATTGTTCAGACGGCACATCAAGCACATTGCAATTTATAGCGGAACAATATCATAATTTACGCAAATACAGATGTATCGTGACAAGCGGTATAGGAGAAACACTAACGTCAGATATTGCAACATTGCATATAGGGAGCAATTACAGCACATTAATAGAGCACACCTCTGAATCAGAAGCTATCGAACGAACATGGTACAGTATTCCTTTATCAGCCGGTGCGTATCGTTTTCGGGCAACAGTGGAGAAAGCCGAATATGCTTGTACTTTTCAGCTTAAAACAGCAGTTAATAATGTAGATGATAAAAATGGCACGGTTATGTTTATCGCGCCAACAGGCACGTTTAACGCCGCAAGCGCAATATATACGTTTGAGGGTGATTTTACGTTAGAATCAGGCACGGAATACCTATTTTTGTACACAAAAGGAATTACTGCCGGGAAAACAATAACTATTGAATATTATAAAACTAATTAGGAGGGCAGAACATGGACGAAAACGAAGCGGCAATCAGAGAGCGGCTGACGGCGGTTGAATCCTCCGTTAAGTCTGCTCACCACAGGATAGACAACATTGAGGAGCTGACCCAATCGGTTAAATCTTTGGCAGTTGAAACAAAATATCTAAAAGAAGATATTTCCGATGTTAAAGAAAAAATAGACGTTATAGCCGGACGACCGTCACAGATTCTAACGGTTATAATAACAGCACTAATAACGGCGACTATAAGCGGTGTAATGGGTTTTATATTATCACATTTTTTAAAATAATAGAGGAGGTGAAAGAGCATGAATAATGTAACAGCTGGAACAATAGCAAGAACCATAGTATTATTGCTGGCACTGGCAAATCAGGTATTAGCTATGTGCGGTAAGCAGGTGCTTAATATATCGGATGATGATATATACCAGGTTGTCAGTATAGTATTTACAATTGGTGCGTCTGCTGTAGCGTGGTGGAAGAATAACAGTTTTTCGCAGACGGCATTAAAGGCAGATAAAGTAATGGCAGAGCTTAAAGAAAACAAAAATTAGCGGTTGACAAATTGATTACATAAGTATATAATAATAGCAGATAAGAGATAACCGTTAAACGGTTGTCAAAGATATTGGTAAATATGTAACCGCAATCCTTGCCAGAGGGGCGGTTACACTGCTTTTATGGAGACAATCACAAATAATATTATGATTGAAACAATTACTTTTAATAAGTATTTCCACATAAGCTACACCTCCTTTCAGCTGTGAGAAACAGCATATGGAGATGACAACCGTCCTTCAATTTCCTCTTACCTGCTCGACAGTATTATACAAGAATATACATAAAAAATCAAGTTAAAATAGCATTACGGGATGTCACTAAGTGGCATTCTTTTTTTGTTATAATATAATAGATTGGAGGAATATAAATGGCAAAGATATACATAGACCCGGGGCACAACCCAACCGGAAACGATACGGGAGCCGTAGGTTACGGACTAAAAGAGCAGGATGTATCTGTGCAGGTGGGAATAATCCTTAGAGAATTATTATTGGTTAGCGGACAAACGGTAAAAATGAGCCGTGAAAATATAACTGATACGGTATCAAGCAGTTTAAATGGAAGTCTTGCAGGCAGATACAACGCCGCCAACAGCTGGGACGCTGATATATTTGTTTCTATCCACTGCAATGCGGCAAATACGAAAGCATATGGCTGTGAGACATATTATTGCACAGGCAGTAATCAGGGTAAGGTGTTAGCGGAATGTGTACAGCCGCATATGGCCGCGGAGACGGAAAGATATAACAGAGGTGTCAAATCTGCCAATTTTGCGGTTATAAAACACACAAATATGCCGGCTATATTGGTAGAGACTGCATTTATAGATAACTATGATGACAACAGGTTTTTAGCCAGCGATGACGGAAAATATAAATGTGCAGTGGGAATTTATAAAGGAATTTGCGACTATTTGGGAATAGAATATAAATTAGAAAGCGAGGACAAACTAGTGAGCAGAGAATATGAAGAACTGAATGAAAGATTAGAAAAAGTGGAAAATCCAATGATTTATGATTACGTGGACGAAAATATGCCTGAATGGGCAAGACCAACAATTACTAAGTTAGTTGACAAGGGATTTTTAAAAGGTGATGAGGAAGGCAAGTTAGGTCTTACAGAAGACCTAATACGAATGTTTATAGTCAATGATAGAGCTGGTGTTTACGGAGAGTAATTAAGTGAAAAATAGGGCGAGGCTTTTAATAGCTCCGCTCTATTTTTCACATTTTAAAGCTTGATTTTTTGTCTACTTTTTATCTTTGCTTTCTTTGTATCTTAGCAATTTTTCAATTATTAAACGTTCGACATAGTCAGGAGGAGTTCTTTTCCCAAGCTCCCAATCTTGCCATGTGCGATGAGGAACGCCAATATATTTTTCAGCTTCTACTTGTGATAGCCCTACTTTTTTTCGAGTCTCCTTTATATTTATTATAATCACTCCTTTTTTGTCTTTTAATGAATTATTATTTCTTGTTTTTTATAATCATCTCTATAATAGTTAATGTTAGTGTTATTGCTGAGATAATTATAATAATATAGTCTATAATTTTAATATTTTTAAAATTAGTATCAGAAATAAATAATATCATTAAAATAACAGTAAAAATACTTTGTAAATTATTTTTAAAAAACTTGACCATGTTGTTTTTGTGTGATAAAATTTAGTAAGGATGAGGGAGCCTTAGCTCCCAAATCCTTTTGAAAAAGTATTACTTTTTCTTTTCGAGGTAGTCAATAATCTTTAGCATGCTATAAATTCCAGCGAGGATTGAAGCTAAGATTTTGGCTACCTTTTCAATTATATCCCACAATTTTTTACCTCCTTTCTTTTGGTATGTCTATATTATAACACGCAATGCGTGCAACGTCAATGTTTTATTTTGAAAATACTGCACAAAAAATAAGGGTGTATTTTGTATATTTTTAACTGATGTAAATATTACTATAGTAATATAAAATAAGTTATTATAACATAATTCTAAATCAAAATGTTTATTATAAAACAAAAATGTGAGACTAATCACATATGTGTTTATGCGATAAATTGATAAAATGTTTGTATATTTTATCAGAGGGTGTGGAATTATGGAACCTGTTGACATTTTGAAAATGTGTTTTAGTAATATACTGTATTTTAAAAGAATGGAATTTAATATTAGTCAGGGAAAGATGGCTGAAAAATGCTGTATGTCATTAAGACAATATGCAGATATTGAAAGTGGGAAGAGGTTTCCATCTTCTATTAGCCTGATTAACTTTATAATAAATGGCGAGGTAGATATAAATAAGTTTATTTCTGATATTCAAAAGTTAGGTTATGTGCCTAAGGATAGAGTTAAAAGGGATGAAAAGTAAATTATAATTTACACGTTTTTTTAGAAAATTATTTGACTGATATTTGACTGATTAGACTGATATTTGACTGATTAAAGGTGGCTTGCTGTGATATAATATGATATGCCTATAAGCACGTTAAAACGTCAGTTAATGACTATGATTATTGTTAAAATGTGGATTGAAAGTATATATAAAAAAGAACCGTTGGTTCAGGCGTTGTTACTGAAATCATTAAATAATTTTATTGATTATAATTTATTAACCCCCGAAAACTATAAGTTTTCGGGGGTTGTTTATTATTTACAAAGTTATATTAATATGAGTTTTAACTAACATTTGGCTAACCAACGTATTTTCTATACAGATAAATACGGATTATACAATGTTTTTATTACTGTTGTATTATGTTGCTTCTGTTTGAGTTGTAATAAAGATTTAGTTTATTATCTATGTTTGATTTGTCAATGTAAGATTAATGAAAAAGTATTTTAGCATATAAAGAATTTACCATGTAAATATATGAATTGAGTTAACTATATTTTTAATAAAAAATAAATTATGAAATAATTATAGAATTAAATATATATGTTTTTATATGTTAATTTATTGATAAGTCTATGTAATAAACGGCATTGTTTTATCTTAGAAAATAATCAAACTATGAATTTGAAATATTTTATTTTTTGTTCCCGGCTATTATGATTGATTTAGTATATTTTGAACTCTGGGATTATATGAATGGGCGTGACATACTGCAATAGCTAAAGCGTCTGCTGTATCATCCGGTTTCGGCACTTTTTCCAGTCCAAGAATTGATTTTACCAATAATTGCACTTGCTTTTTTTCGGCTCTGCCATATCCAACCACTGCTTGTTTTACTTGAAGCGGTGTATATTCGTGTACGCTTATGCCATGATTAAGAGCTGATAACAAAAGAACTCCCCGTGCTTGGGCGACGTTTATGGCTGTCTTTTGGTTGCTGTTAAAAAACAGTTCCTCAATAGCTAAAAATTCGGGTTTTGTGCGTTCTATTATCGTGTTGAGGTCATCATGTATAGATTTAAATCTCTCATTCATATTTTGATTCGATTCAGTTGTAATCGCGCCATATTCGACTATCTTAAATTTGTTGCCTATATAATCTATAACTCCGTAGCCGACTATAGCATATCCGGGGTCAATTCCAATTATTCTCAAAATCTATTACTCCATTTCTTTTTAATCTCTGTTTGTTTACATGATATGTAAAGTTGTAATTCTAAAAAACATGTTGTGAAAAACTTATGTAAACATATAATTTATTTGAAATGCTTGATATCACTTTGCTGCGTTAAATGTGTTTTTATATTTTTTTAATTAATTTGGACATTACTTCTGATGTAATGTCATAATCGCATAGTTCATTTTTCATGCTTCTTTTTCTTTCCAAAGTTATATAATGAAAAGAAATAAATCGTTTCTTCAAATATATATTTAGGAAGTTGATTTATATTTGTGTAGCTTTTATATGCAGCGTTTAAAAAGAAACTGCAATTATTGTTTCATGTCTAATTCAGTTTATCATAGTGATTACAACTATAGAATATTGATAAAACTCATAGCTGAATTATTTTGCTTTAAAGCAAAATAACATCAAGAAAATGTCCGTTTTATGCTAAGTTTGAAGATAAAGCCGTAATTTGCGGATATTTAGCTGATGTGCAAAGAACCCTGTTAGTAGTAGGTGTCCGGGGATTTTATCTAGTTTGTATTTTGTTTTACATGCTTTTGAAATTTTAAATATAGCGATAATATCAGCTGACCTTATTCTAGCTAAATCTATCTCATACCATAAATCAAATATAATACTACATGCAGTATATCATATTCTTGTTATTAAGTCAAAAATTTTGAGATGATAAAGCTATTCAGACCAATCTAAGGTATAAAAAATATTAAGGTGTTATGTATTTTATTTTATAAAACTAGAAATATAATTTTGTTTAATTAATTTTTATATTTAAAAATAAATATAGCGCAATACTTGGTCATAGAACATTTTGTACAAAAGTGTATAAATGAAAAATATTGTATAAAATTATATTGCAAAAGGTTTGTTATTGTGCTATAATAAATTCCTTACTAAAATCATAACCTTTTGGTAAGTTAGAGTTTTCAATATAATTTTCAGTAATTGTAAATATCTTTGAAAGGAGGAGGTTATTATGAAAAACTTTAACAAGTATAAGAAGGGCTATTTTATGCCGCCCGTTAAATCATTAAAATGGGTAGAAAAAGACGCTATTGAAAAAGCGCCAATATGGTGCAGCGTAGACCTAAGAGATGGAAACCAGGCTTTGGTGGTGCCGATGAGCCTAGAAGAAAAATTGGAGTTTTTTGTTTTCCTATGTAAGCTGGGTTTTAAGGAGATTGAAGTTGGATTTCCTGCCGCTTCTGAGACAGAATACCTCTTTCTTCGCAGATTGATTGAGGATAATCTCATTCCTGATGACGTTACTATTCAGGTTTTGACTCAGGCGAGAGAACATATAATAAAAAAGACTTTTGAATCTTTGGACGGAGCTAAACAAGCAATTGTTCATGTTTATAATTCGACTTCTTTGGCTCAGCGCGAACAGGTGTTTAGAAAATCAAAAGAAGAAATTAAACAGATTGCTGTTGACGGCGCAAAATTGCTTAAAAGGCTTGCTGACGAGACTGAAGGTAATTTTAGGTTTGAATACAGCCCGGAGAGCTTTACCGGAACTGAGCCTGAGTATGCTTTGGATGTCTGCAATGCTGTCATAGACGTTTGGCAGCCAACACCGGAAAAAAAGGTTATTATTAATCTTCCGGTTACCGTGCAAATGTCTCTGCCGCATGTTTATGCGAGCCAGATAGAATATATGAGCGATAATATGAATTGCCGTGAAAATGTGATTTTATCTCTGCATCCTCATAATGACAGAGGAACAGGTGTTGCTGATACAGAGCTTGGACTGCTTGCCGGAGCTGACCGTGTTGAAGGAACAATTTTCGGCAATGGCGAGAGAACAGGTAATGTTGATATAGTAACATTAGCATTGAACATGTATACCCATGGCGTTGACCCGAAGCTTGATTTTTCAAATATGCCTGAAGTTGTCGAGACATATGAAAGATTAACAGGAATGAATGTTGACCCGAGACAACCGTATGGCGGAAAATTGGTTTTTGCTGCTTTTTCGGGCTCACATCAGGACGCAATAGCCAAAGGTATGAAATATAGAGAAGAAAAATGCGAAAACTGCTGGACTGTTCCGTATCTTCCTGTTGACCCTAAAGACCTGGGACGTGAATATGACGGCGATGTGATTCGTATAAACAGTCAGTCGGGTAAGGGCGGTATCGGATATCTGATGGAGCAGAGGTTTGGTTTTAATATACCAAAGAAGATGCGTGAAGATTTCGGATACATTGTAAAGGGTGTTTCTGACCATTTACATAAAGAGCTCCAGCCTGATGAGATTTTTAATATATTCAAAGATACATATATTAATATAGATAAGTCTATGAAGATGATAGAAACTCATTTTGAGCAGAAGGATAATGGTATTGTTGCACATATAACAGTGTCGCGTGATGGAGAGAATGAAGTGCTGACCGGAAGCGGAAACGGCCGTCTTGACGCCGTTAATAATGCGTTTGACAGCATCCTTATGGGTAAATACACCATAGATACTTATGAGGAACATGCTATAGGTACCGGTTCAAATTCGAAGGCGTGTGCTTATATTGGATTATCAGACAGCTATGGTAATATTACATGGGGTGTTGGAATCCATGATGACATTATAAACGCTTCAATTATTGCCTTAATCAGCGCCATAAACCGTACTGTAAACAAAAGGGGTAAATAATTATATAGAAAGATTTTTCTATTATTTTAATAATTTAATATTGATTTTATAGGAGTTGGGATACATGAAAAAGATAATTATACTGCTAGAGGCTATAATTTTATCGATATGTATCTTAACTCCTTTTTCTGTGTTTGCGGATTCTGATATCTATCAGGGTCTATTTAGATTTGACACATTATCAGTAAAGTATAGTGACGGAGTTTTAAACAGACCGGGCGGCAATGCTGCGCTTGATAATGTAAAAGTTTTATCTACAGTCGGTCAGCAGCCAAGTCCTGAACCGGAGAAACTTTCTGAAGAAAATGAACTTGCATCCTTAAACATAGAGCTTGGAGCATATGTGACTAGAGCCCAGGCGGTATATGTTTTAGTAAGCGGTTTGGGAGACGAGCTTAAGGCTGTTAAACCGGCTGATTTATCAGTTTTTTCTGACAGTTCTGAAATTGAGCCTATATATCAGAAAAGTCTTGGTCTTGCAGTTTCTTTGGGGGCAGTCAATGGCTCTGATGACGGCAAGCTCCATGGTAATGACTACATAACAAGAGTTGAGGCGTTTGCGATAGTGAGCCGCGTCTTATCTCAGGATGATTTGCCTACGGATTTAGGGGATGGTGAATCATTTTTTAATGATATTCCGGATTGGGCGGTTCCTGATATTTGCCGCCTTAAAAATGCTGGGCTTATTTTAGGTTATGGCGACGGAACTTTGGGGTCGGACGATTTTATGACATATGAGCAGGTACTGCTTGTGTATTCCCGTCTTCTTAAATATCAGAATGCTCTTCCTACAAATAATCTTTACAAAAATGATTATTATGAATATGTAAATGAACAGTGGCTTTCTGAGACACAGCTTCCTGAAGGTTATGCTAAATGGTCAAACGTTGAGCAGCTTTCTCAAAATAATGCTTATCGGATACAAAATATAATCGGTGATATTATAACAGAATATTATATAGGAAATATACCGCCGAAGGACAGCAATAAACAAAAAATACTTGATATATATAAGGCTTCGGCAAATGTTAAATATCGTGACAGCGTCGGTATAGAGCCTATAAGAAAATACCTTGATATGATAGACGGCATTCAGAATATTTCTGATTTTACCAATGTTATGGCTGAGCTCGAAAACAATGGATTTCATTCATTGATTCCGATTAGGGTTAATAATGATTTTAAGGATTCCACAAAATATTCGCTTACGTTTGAATCTTGCTATACAGGTATTGAATCGGGTGTCGTTAAAAGCGGGGAATATGAAAAAATTGAAGAAAATTACAAGAACTATATCAGAACATTATTTATAATCAGCGGTCAGTCGCCGGCCGAAGCTGAAAAGAAGGCTGACTTGGCAGTAAGGTTTTGTCTTAAACTCGCCAATGCTACTATGGACGAGTCTCAGTGGGATAATCCCGGTGATATTTATAATGTCTATTCTGCAAATAGTTTAGAAAATTTATTTTCAAATATGAATATGCTGGGATATCTTAAAAAGTTAGGGTATAATAATGTCAGTGAGATTATAGTATATGATAAAGAATTGGCTAAAACCATTAACTCTTTGCTGGACAGAGATAACATTCCTATGCTTAAAGAATACTTGCGGGCGTCGGTCTTAGACTACTCGTCTCTGTATTTGAATACTGAGATGTTTAATGCATATCAGAATTATATTAATAGTATCAGCGGAGTTAACGCCCAAATTACACCTGACGCTTATGCTGTAACAATAACCCAGTCTCTTATGGGATTGGAGCTTGGTGAAGAATACGTTGAACGTTACTTTTCCTCCGATTCCAAAAAGGAAATAGAAGACCTGGCGTCAGTGATAATTGATACTTTTGAAAACAGGATTAAAGAATTGGATTGGATGAGTGATGAAACGAAAAATGTCGCTATTGAAAAGCTGAGCGCTATATCAATAAGAATAGGCTATCCTGATTATCTTATAAATTATACGAACCGTGATTATTCAATTCGCAGCATTGAGGATGGCGGAACCATTATGGAATATCTTATTGACTATAATAAGATGGCGCATAATCAGGATGTTGCTTTGATAAATGAGAAAGTTCCGGTTAACAAGGAAAGCTGGACATTAACTCCGCAGACTGTTAACGCTTATTATGACAGAGCCAATAACTGCATAGTAATTCCAGCCGGTATACTGCAGGCTCCGTATTATAGTCCAAACGCAAGTTATGAAGGAAACCTGGGAGGAATAGGGAGTGTTATAGCACATGAGATTACTCACGCGTTCGATAATGTTGGTTCTCAATTTGACAAAGATGGAAATTTAAATGATTGGTGGAAGGCCGAAGATTTTTCTGCGTTTAATCAGATATGTAAACAATTTGTATCAGAGTATGATAAGCTTGAAGTGATGGATGGTTGTTTTGTTGACGGGAAGCTTACACTGAGTGAAAATATTGCGGATATCGGCGGAATGGCCTGCGTGCTTGATATTGCCGGCAAAGACAATCCGAACCTGGATGAGCTTTTTAAAACCTACGCTAGAACCTATAGGTCTGTCTGCACTGAAGAATATGCTAAAATGCTGTTGGTGACTGATGAACATGCACCAAATAAAGTGCGTGTGAATATGGTGTTATCTAACTTTGAAAAGTTTATAAATCTATATCATTTGCAGTCCGGTGACGGTATGTATAGAAATGAAAGCAGCAGGCTATCAATATGGTAAATTAGATTATAAAGAAGAGGGAGAGTTAATTTGAAAACTGCCAGTAAAACAAAAGGAATAACGTGCATAATAATATCGGCGTTTTGTTTCGCATTTATGAACACATTTGTTAGAATGGCAGGAGATTTGCCGTCAGTTGAGAAAAGTTTTTTCAGGAATTTTGTAGCGCTTATATTTGCGGCTGTAATGCTGCTGAGAACAGAAGAAAAATTCAGGTTTGATAAAAAGAATCTGCCGTATCTTCTTTTGAGAGCTTTTTTTGGGACAGTCGGCATATTAGGAAATTTTTATGCTATCGACCATCTTGTTCTTGCGGACGCCTCAATGCTGAACAAGCTTTCTCCGTTTTTTGCCATAATATTTTCATTTATAATTTTACGTGAAAAGATGAATATATGGCAAAGTTTAGCCGTTGTTATCGCGTTTGTCGGAGCGTTGTTTATAATAAAGCCGACAGGCGTGAGTTTTAATTCTGCAAGTTTGGCAGGAGTAATCGGTGGCGTCGGCGCCGGTATCGCTTATACAATGGTCAGGCTTTTGAGTAAACGAGGTGAAAGAGGCGCGTTTATTGTATTTTTCTTTTCAGCGTTTTCATGCTTAACGACCTTGCCGTTAATGCTTGCGGATTTTCAGCCTATGGCATGGTGGCAGCTTTTAAGTTTGCTGGGGGCGGGGCTTGCGGCAACCGGCGGACAGTTTGCAATAACCGCGGCATACTCATATGCTCCGGCTAAAGAAATCTCAGTATTTGATTATACTCAGATAATATTTGTGGCAGTATTGGGATTTATTTTCTTTTCAGAGCTTCCCGATTTATTCAGTATAATAGGATACTTAATCATAATTTTAGTTTCAATATGTATGTTTTTATATGAAAGAAATATGAAGTCATAATATAACAAGTAATGTAATACGTTTAGAGAAGAATGTTTTAATCAAATTTATAGCGTTCTAATGTTTTAAACGGGATAATAAGTAAAGGTAAAACCGCCGTATATCAACAAATATTTGTTTATATACGGCGGTTTTTATATTGCCAGAAAAAATATGAGGTTAATTTTCATTGCGAATTTTATTTAAATAATGTATAATAGATTTATATATGTTTTAGTAGTTAATATAATAAATAAGGAGGTAGTATAATGAGACATATAAAGAGAATTATTAGCGCTGTTTTATTTGCGGCTATGCTGATAACCTCGCTTTCAGCTGTCACTGTTTCAGCTGACGAAAGTATAAAGGTTATTTTGGACGGAAAACAGCTTCAGTTTGATGTTCCGCCGCAGACAATCGAGTGGCGTACAATGGTTCCTATGAGAGTGATTTTTGAGGAATTGGGAGCGGAGGTTTATTGGGAGGATTCGACCCAAACAATAACAGCTTATAAGGGGTCAACCACAATAGTGATGCAGATTGGCAACAAAATGCTAACTAAAGACGGTCAGCAGATAGAAATGGATGTTCCGCCGCTTGAGATAGACGGGCGTACATTGGTACCGGTTAGGGCTATATCCGAGAGTTTGGGCTGTAATGTCAGCTGGATAGAAGATACACAGACTGTTCAAATAACAAGCGGTTCTGCACCAGGCAATGCTCCTAGCGCTAATTCTCTGGTTATGAAGGATACATATATTGGTGATGACTATAGAGTATCAGAAGAAGGCGTCCAAACATATAACGGAATACTTGTGTTCGGAACAATGGCTATGCACCCTGAGGAACTTACACAGGACAGCGCGAAAGCTTATGCAAGTGTAGTAAATGAGGTGGCGGACAGTTTGCCGGGTGTTAATACATATAATATTTTGATTCCAACCTCAGATGAATTTTATGCTCCAAAGTCATATTATAAGGACCAACTCAGTACGTTTAAGACTGTATATGAAAATCTGAACGACAATGTGACCGCAGTAAATGCTGTAAAACCACTGTGGGAACATGCGTCTGAAAAGATTTATTTTTCAACTGACCACCATTGGACTCAACGCGGTTCATATTATGCTTATCAGGCATTTAAAGAGGCAAAGGGTGAAACTGCGCCGTCTCTTGATAGTTATGAACGTCAGGTGAGTGAAAACTACGTCGGCTCATTTGCAGCGAAAATGGAGGGAACTCCCGGTGAGGAGATTTTAAAAGCTAATCCTGATTATGTTGAAAAATTTATGCCGTTGGTTGAAGCGAACGGCACAATATATAATGACCAGGAGAGACAGCAGGTTAAATACGAAAATGTTCCGGTAATTAAAGATTACAATTCTTATATAGCTTTTATTGCAGGCGACAATCCTATGACGGTTTATAAAACATCAGACGTCAATGGAAAGAAATTGGTTATTCTTAAAGAATCTTATGGGAATGCGTTTTCAACATGGACAGTAAATGATTACAGCGAAGTATATATCGTTGATATTCGCCGTTTTAATGGAAATGATGGAAACACTAATACGTTTAGTCTTTCATCACTTTATCAGGATATTCATTTTGACGATCTTGTTATAATTACATATCCGCCAATGATGGCATATGGTTCAATGAGAAATCTTTTAAAGAATATGAAATAGGATAACTATGCAAAACCGCATTGCTTTAAGCAATGCGGTTTTATATTTTAGGTAAATTGTTTATAGAGCAGGTTTTTTGACATTTTAATATTATAAATATTTAAAATGGAATTATTTTTGCTTTCTTTATTACAATAGAAATAGTGAAGTTTTAAATGCTTTATAAATTCAACCCTCTTAACAAAATAAAAGCTAAAGTTTTATATAAATTCATAGATAATAAGAACAGTTATTGCCGGCAGTGTGGTGATAGTTTTGGGAGGAGGAATATAAATAATTATCAGGAAGCCGTATTTTATATAAGGTTAAAGCATTTTATCTGATGACAGTATGTATTTGTATAATTTGTCAGTTGACAATTTTTTTATATAATGATATACTTGTTAAACCGAACAAAGGCGTTCGTCAGTTGAGATGTATCAACGGACGGGCGCTTTTTATTTTGCTCAAAATTATTAGCGGTAATTTTTAGTTTGATTAAAGGAGGAAATTTTATGCTTTTAAAAGAAGGCGAGAACGGCAACAGAATACCGTCTGGGTGTGCTATATCGGGAATATTCTCTAAGAGCGGAAGGAGAATAAGCGGCGAGTCAATTGTAAGCTCTATAGCTGTTATGCACGACAGGTCCAATGGTCTTGGAGGAGGATTTGCCGGGTATGGTATATATCCCGAGTATAAAAATCAATATGCCTTCCATGTTTTCTATGACAGCAATGAGGCAAAAGAAATTTGTGAAAGATATTTGGACAGACATTTTGATGTGATTAATCTTTCAAAAATACCTATAAACAGAATTCCTGAAATAACAGATGAACCTTTGATTTGGCGTTACTTTGTTGATCCACTTCCAACTAAATTAGCCGCTTCACAGTTAGATGTTAAGGAATATGTTGTCCGCTGTGTAAATAAAATAAATACTCAGATTGACGGCTGTTATGTATTTTCATGCGGAAAGAATATGGGAGTTTTTAAAGCCGTCGGTTTTCCGGAAGATGTGGGTCGTTTTTACAGATTAGATGAGTATGAGGGATACTGCTGGACTGCTCACGGACGTTATCCGACCAATACCCCGGGCTGGTGGGGCGGCGCCCATCCGTTTGCAATGCTTGATTATTCAATAGTACATAATGGAGAAATATCGTCATATGACGCTAATAGAAGATTTATTGAAATGTATGGATATAAATGCAGTCTGCTGACTGACACGGAAGTTATTACTTATATAACCGACTATTTGTTAAGAAAAAAAGAATTGACCCTGGAAGAGATGGTGTCAGTGATTGCGGCTCCGTTTTGGTCAACCATAGAACATATGCCCGAGCCTGAAAAGACAAGGTATAAGTTTTTAAGAAATACTTTCAGCAGTCTTTTGATTACAGGACCTTTCTCAATATTATTGGGCTTTACAGGCGGAATGATGGCCTTAAATGACAGGTTAAAACTGCGCAGTATGGTTGTGGGAGAAAAGGACGATATGGTGTATATAGCCAGCGAGGAATGTGCTATGAGAGTGATTGAACCTAATCTTGATAATATTTGGTCTCCGCGCGGAGGAGAGCCTGTTATTGTAAGGCTTGATAAACAAGCTATGAAAGAAATTGGAGGTGAAGAATAATGGTACGTGATTATTTATATCCTGACTACGAGGTAATCCGTAATGCAGATATGTGTATAGCCTGCCGCGTCTGTGAGCGGCAGTGTGCAAATGAAGTGCATAAGTACGATGCCGATTTAAAGAAAATGGTAAGCAATACGGCGTCTTGTGTAGATTGTCAAAGATGCGTCTGTCTTTGTCCTACACATGCTCTTAAAGTAATAAAAAGCGATAACACGTTTAAGATAAATGCTAATTGGACAAATGAGGCAATAAGCGATATTATTCGTCAGGCCGGAACGGGAGCGGTTTTGCTGTCAGCTATGGGAACTCCAAAAGAGTATCCGGTTTATTGGGATAAAATATTGATAAATGCATCTCAGGTTACCAATCCGTCTATAGACCCTCTCAGAGAGCCTATGGAGACTAAAACATACCTAGGAAAAAAAGCCGCTGAAATAATCCGCGATAAAAATGGAAATATTGTGCCGAAAACATCACCTCAATTGGAATTGGAGATTCCGATAATGTTTTCCGCTATGTCATATGGTTCGATAAGTTATAATGCTCATAAAAGTTTGGCTATGGCGGCAGAAGAGCTTGGTATTTTATATAATACCGGTGAAGGCGGACTTCATGAGGATTTTTATCAGTATGGTTCCAATACAATAGTACAAGTAGCCTCGGGACGTTTTGGAGTTCACGAGGATTATTTAAACAGCGGCGCCGCTATAGAAATAAAAATGGGTCAGGGCGCTAAGCCGGGTATAGGCGGACATCTGCCGGGGGCGAAAATCGTCGGTGATATTTCTAAGACAAGAATGATTCCTGAAGGGACAGACGCTATTTCTCCGGCTCCTCATCACGATATATATTCTATTGAGGATTTAAGACAATTAGTATTCTCGCTTAAAGAAGCAAGTGATTATAAAAAGCCGGTTATTGTAAAAATAGCGGCTGTTCATAATGTTGCAGCTATTGCGAGCGGTATTGCAAGAAGCGGTGCGGATATTATTGCGATAGACGGATATCGTGGAGGCACCGGAGCGGCTCCGAAAAGAATACGTGACAATGTGGGAATACCGATTGAATTGGCGCTTGCCAGCGTTGACCAGCGGTTGCGTGACGAAGGTATAAGAGGTGATGTTTCAGTTGTTGTGGGAGGAAGCATAAGAAGCAGCGCTGATATAGTTAAAGCGGTTGCTTTAGGAGCTGACGCAGTATATATTGCAACCTCGGCGTTGATTGCGCTTGGGTGCCATCTTTGCAGAAGCTGTCAGAGCGGAAAATGCAACTGGGGAATAGCAACTCAGATACCTGAACTTGTCAAAAGGCTTAATCCCGAAGACGGAAAAGAACGGTTAGTAAATTTAGTAAATGCCTGGACTCATGAAATAAAAGAAATGTTAGGCGGAATGGGTATCAATTCAATTGAGGCTTTAAGAGGAAACCGACTGATGCTGAGAGGTATAGGTATGAACGAAAAAGAACTGGAAATTTTAGGCATAAAGCATGCGGGGGAATAATTTTACAGAAAGGAACAGATATTATGAAGAGAATATTTATTAACGAAGAATGGTGTCTGGGCTGTCACCTTTGTGAATACCAATGTGCATATGCAAATTCCGGTATAGATGATATGGTTAAGGCTTTAAAAGGAAAAGAAATTCATCCAAGAATAGTTGTTGAGGGTGATAATAACCGAAGTTTTCCGATAAATTGCCGCCATTGTCTGGAGCCGCTTTGTGTCAAAAGCTGTATTTCGGGCGCATTGTCTAAGAATAAAGATGGTGCAGTTATGCTTGACGCTGAAAAATGCGTAGGGTGTTTTACGTGTGTCTCGGCCTGTCCGGTCGGAGCTATTATGCCTGTGCCGAATCAAGGCAAGGTTCAGAAATGCCAGCTTTGTATTGATAATCAGTTTGGTGAACCGGCTTGCGTCAAAGGATGTCCCAATAGGGCTCTAGTGTATGAAGACAGAGGTTAGGTTCAGAAAGGAGCGTTTAAATTGAAATATGATTATTTTATAATTGGTAACTCCGCCGCTGCTGTCGGCTGTATTGAGGGAATCCGCAGGGAAAGCAAGAATGGCAAAATATGTGTTGTGACTGATGAGAATTACCGTGCATACGGACGTCCTCTTATTTCTTATTTTTTGTGGGGAAAGACTTCCGAGGAAAATATGCTTAAATACAGACCAAAGGATTTTTATGAAAAGAACGGAGCAGATTTGATTCTAGGGACAAGAGCTGTAAAGATAAACCCTGATTCTAAGACAGTTAGTCTCAGCAACGGAGACACTTATGAATATGGAAAGTTGTTGGTTGCTGCAGGTTCTCGTCCATTTGTTCCGCAAATGGCAGGTCTTGAGACAGTGGAAAAGAAATTTAATTTTATGACGCTGGATGACGCTAAAGCTCTCCGCAAAGCTGTGGATAAGGACAGTAAAGTATTGATAGTGGGAGCCGGCCTCATCGGTTTAAAGTGTGCCGAGGGAATAAGTGACAGTGTAAAAAGTATTACAGTAGTAGATTTAGCAAACAGAATTTTGCCAAGTATATTGGATGAAGAAGGCTCGAAAATAGTCCAGGAATATATAGAGGGGCATGGGATAAAGTTTTATCTCAGCGACAGTGTTGATGAATTCCGCAGTGGAATCGCTTCTCTAAAAAGCGGAACAAGGATAGAATACGACGTAGTGGTAATCGCGGTTGGGGTTCGTCCGAATTCTGAGCTTGTTGCTGAAGCCGGGGGGAATGTCAACCGTGGTATAGTGACTAATCTCAAATGTGAGACATCACTGAAGGACGTATATGCGGCAGGTGATTGTTCTGAAAGCCTGAACAGCGCAACAGGTAAACTGCAGGTTATGGCGCTGCTGCCAAACGCCTATATACAGGGGGAAGCGGCAGGTATAAATATGGCTGGAGGTATGAAACTTTATGATGACGCCATACCTATGAATTCCATTGGCTTTTGGGATATTCATGTAACGACTGCCGGCAGTTACGAAGGAAGAGAAATCGTCAGACGCGATGATGATAATTATAAAAAACTGATAGTTTCGGATGATAAGAAATTACTAAAAGGATTTATACTGATTGGTGATATAAAAAGAGCAGGAATTTATACAAGGCTTATTCGGGAAAAGGTTCCGCTGGATACAATCGATTTTGATGAAATGATTGAAAAACCGCAGGAAATGGCGTTCCCCAGTTCTGTCAGAAAGATGTATATGGGAGGTGTTATGTGATGAAAATAGATGCAGGTTTGACATATTATGATGAAATAAATAAGAAAATACGGGCTGCCAAAGACTTTGAAATTGAAGTTGATAATTGTTTGGGTCAGCGTTATATTGGCTGTGGATTATCAGGGAAAAATGTGGTTGTGAACGGAACGCCGGGCAATGCACTTGGAGCATATCTAAACGGAGGTAATGTCAAGGTATTTGGAAATGCGCAGGACGCCACAGGGGATACCATGAATGACGGAAAAATATTTATTCATGGTTCATCCGGCGATGCAACAGGTTACGCAATGAGGGGCGGAAAAATCTTTGTGCAGGGAAACGCAGGATATCGTGCAGGAATCCATATGAAAGCATATAAAGATAAAACTCCGGTTTTAGTAATCGGAGGAAAGGCGGGCAGCTTTTTGGGAGAATATCAGGCCGGAGGATATATAATTGTTTTAGGCTTAGGGCATGACAAAGGCGGTGTTGTAGAAAGATTTTGTGCGACAGGCATGCACGGAGGAAAAATATTCTTAAGATGTGATGATCTGCCTTATGATTTGCCTGAGCAGGTAATAGCAAAAAAAGCGTCTAAACAGGACCTTGACGAGATAGAAGAATACCTGGATGAATATATTAATGAGTTTGGCGGAGATAAGACAAAAATAATGAAGAAAAATTTTTATGTATTGATTCCTGACACAAAAAATCCATATAAACAGATTTATACTGCTTGCTGAGTTTAGCATCCAGATTTACTTATCGTATGCTTATTTAGATATATAATTATTTTGTCATTATCTAACTAGTATAAATATTATATTATAAAGTGTTGTAAGTGTATATAATAAAGTCCGCATTTAACATATTTGATTTAAAAAGAACTGACAAAATATTATATTAAGGTGAGTAAGGGACTTTTTCAGAAAGGATTTTTGGATAGTATTTGAGGTATATTTAAGATATAGAGTTATTGTTATGCTTCGACTTATATTGCAGTATATAAAGAACTTTGCAATAAAATATTAAATTTTATATAAGAAACTGATTTTGTTGTTTAACCAAATCAGTTTTTTAGACTCTTTTGTTGTTGAATAATATGTGTATTCATTTATATCATTTGCGCGAAACGCATATGTTTAAGTTATATTCGGCATATGCGTTTTATTTTATTATTTAAAGAAATGCGTTTTTGTGAGTGCCTATATTTTATATATATGTTTTTTATGTAATATATTTTTGTCAGAAAATGCTGCCGGGTATATTGGCCGCATCTTTGGATGTGAGAATTAAACAACAATACAAAATGTTTTTTCAAAATTAATACGCAATAAGATAGATTTAATTATTGCTCGCCGAATGAGAATGGTGGCAGGAGCGGATAAAATTGCGCAGTGGCGGACTGAATAGCGGAGAACAAAGTAAACTGAATAAACTGTTAAATAAAAGTAGGATTTTTAGTCATATGGTAAGGCTTCGGAACGAGAATCAAAATTGGTCGTTATACAATAAATATACACAATAAGCAGAAATATACTATAAAATCTGATTATAATTATATATTTATTTTGTAAAATTATTGTTTATTAATTAATAAAACGTCGGAAAAAACATAAAGTGCCTTTGCAAAAATACTTTACATTTACAGCGTTTTTTGATATAATATATATTATTAATTTTGTGGATATAGTAAACATATTTATTAGATAATACAATTTTGATTGGGGGTATGATATGCCGGTATATATTTTAATAGCTTCGGTGGTTATTATTGCTTGTATAATTTTGAATAAAGTCACGAATAAGCTGGGTATACCTATGCTTCTGGCTTTTATTTTACTTGGTATATTTTTTGGTTCTGACGGTGTTGTAAAGATAGAATTCGGCAATTATGATTTTGCCGAACAAATCTGTTCTGCAGCGTTGATATTTATAATGTTCTACGGCGGTTTCGGAACCAAATGGAGTGAGGCTAGACCTGTAGCTGTAAAAGCTGTTTTATTGTCTTCGCTCGGTGTTGTTCTGACCGCTGCTATAACAGGTCTGTTTTGTCATTACTTTCTAAAAATTGAATGGCTTGAAAGTTTTTTAATCGGCTCAGTTATCAGTTCAACTGACGCCGCTTCTGTGTTTTCAATACTTCGTTCCAAAAGACTTAATCTTAAATATAATACTGCTTCTCTGCTTGAAGTAGAAAGCGGAAGCAACGACCCTTGTTCTTATATGCTCACAATAATTGTCTTAGCGTTAATGGAAGGTTCGGCAAGCGGCGGCGGAATAGCATACTTGGTGTTTGCCCAGTTTGTTTATAGTACGGTGTTTGGTTTTGCTTTAGCGTTTGGTTCAGTTTGGATAATGAAAAAATATAAATTTTCATCCGCAGGTTTTGACGCGGCTTTTGCGCTGGCTGTCGCTCTTCTTGCATATGCAGTGCCTTCCCTGCTCGGCGGAAACGGATATTTGTGTACATATATAGTTGGTATTTACATGGGAAATCAAGAGATAAAAAATAAAAAGTCGCTTGTAAACTTTTTTGACGGGGTGACAGGTCTTATGCAGATGCTGTTGTTCTTCCTGTTGGGACTATTATCTTTTCCGTCACAGATGCCAAGCGTAATACTTCCGGCTGTTGCGATTGCGCTTTTCCTTACGTTTATTGCCCGTCCTGCGGCGGTATTTGCAATATTAACTCCGTTTAAAAGCAATCTCAAACAGCGTTTGCTTGTATCGTGGTCCGGGCTCAGGGGAGCCGCGTCGATTGTATTTGCCGTCATGGCGACGGTGAGTCCGGCTTCTACGAGCAACGATATATTTCATATTGTTTTTTTGATAGTGCTGTTTTCAATTTTAATTCAGGGGTCTCTTATACCATTGGTTTCAAAGAAACTTGGAATGATTGATAACAAGATAAATGTGTTAAAAACATTTTCGGATTACAGTGACGAGGTTCCGGTTCAGTATATTAAATTTAAAATACCTGAAAACCATTTTTGGGCGAAAAAGAAGGTCGCAGATATTATTCTTCCGCCTGAGACTTTGCTTGTCTTGCTTCAGCGGGGAAGCGACAAAATGATTCCTGACGGGGAGACTGTGCTGCTGCCGGAAGATACACTGGTTTTAATTGCGAAAGCGCCGGGGGAAATAGAAGGGGTTAGGCTCACAGAACGTCAGATAGAACCTGATGATGAACTTGCCGGCAGACGTATTTCAGAAATACCAAAAAGAGACGACATGCAGATAACAATGATTCATAGAAACGGTAAAGTTATTATCCCTAAAGGATATACCAAATTAAAATCCGGTGACCTTATGGTAATAAACCGTGTTGAATAGATATATATAGTTATGTTTTTTATTAAAATGTTTGTACGTAACTAATATTGTGCTTCATAAAAGATATGAATCTAGTAGGATATTGTTTGTACTGGGGTCGGCCGCTTTGATAATATTACAAGAGGCCGACCTTTTATATTGTATTTGTAAAACGTCTTATCTGCCTTTATGTTTTTCTTTCTTTTTTTGCTTCCTTAAATTGTAACGGTTTTCCTGCTCAAGTTTTTTGGTTTCCTTTTTTCTGATTTTTCTTTCATCTTTAACAAGTTCATGCTGAAGTTTTAAGGCTTGCTGAGCCTTTGTTCCAATACCGCTGAACCGGATTCTTTTATTGATTTCGCGCTGAAGTCTTTTGGGGTTAATATGATGTGTTTTTGTATCATCACTTTTTATAGGTTTAGTAAAACACAGATTGTTCCAATTGTTCATCATATAATCATATACTTCGTAATCCTTAGGCTCTGAACCAAAAGTGATTTTACAAACCTCATAGCTGTCAAAATATGTTCGTTCATATACTGCTATCCAGAAAGAGTCTTCAAAGGTTACTGTTAAGATGCTTTTTATATTATTCTCCATTTTTTAAATCTTTTAGAAATTCAGTTTCAAATTCGCTCATCCAGTCCAATAGTGAACTATACAGCGCTGCCTGCTGCTTAAATATAGTTTTGCCTGTCAGCGGAATATCCGAATACATTTCTGTATATTTTTTGTTATTTTCCTGAGCTTTTATAATATTATCTCTAATTTTATTGATAAGTTCCAGAGCTTTAGGTTTTGACATTTTATTTAAATTTGAAATAACAACATTAAAGTTTATAGGGATTGTTATTTCTTGATCAGAATATTTTTCCATCAGCTCTTGAAAATACTCAATGCCCTTATTGGTAATAGAATATATGGACTTTTCAGCGAACTTACCGTTTTTGACAACATCAGTCGTTAAATAATTTTTTTCTTTAAGAGTAATAACCTTTTTGTATATTGATGGAGTGCTTATTTTTGTCCACCTGTCTAAATGGTGATATTCAACATCCTTTTGGATATCATAAGCGCTTTGGGGTTTTTCTGATACGATACCTAAAATTATTAAATCAATCAGCGACATTTGTATTACCTCCTTTAATATATTATATATTACTATAATTTATAGTAATAGTCAATATTTATTTTTAGATATAATATTTTGTTTTAGAGAAAAAGCTGTTTATATGATGTATAAACAGTTTTATTTTGTGCTTTAAAAATGTAAACGACTACCAATCAGAATTGTGAAAAAAGCTTTAGGAAATATGATTTTTGGTGATATAACAGTGGCTTAATATTCTAATTATTAAAATAATGAGGAAATTTTTATTATAATAAGATATAAATAGTAAAGAAGTTAAAATTAGGCAAAAATACAGATGTCAAAATTACATTATATTATAGCCTAAATATAGATAAAAAGAGTTTGTGTGGAGTTAAAATATAATATATTAAGAGAACGCTGTGAGGCAAATAAAACAGAGAATATATAAGCAGAGATTTGCTCTAAACATATTTATATGCAAGTTATTATTCTGCTGTATTTAAATAAGTAAACAATGGGAAATAATTAAAACTTGGTTATTGATAATTGAAATACATGAAAATATAAAGTGTAATTATTGAAGAAGATAGCATGCAGACATGGTAGAGAGAAATAAAAAGATTATGATTAAATTTATTTAAAAATTAATTAGAGTAATAAAACGTAATGAATTAGATAATTAAATTATAAAAAAATAAGCTTACCCGTTTATAATTAGAAAAACAAAAAATCGGTGAAAGGCAGCCGCTTTCAAGCGGCTGCCTGAAATAGTATTGCGTTGTCAAGCCTTCAGTATCATTTTCAGAGATTAAACCTGTATTAGTCATATTTGGAAACTGTATAAGGCGTTAAGAAACCGGTGGTTTTGCTTTAATAAATTAGACTATGAAAATTATAATAAATTTATATATCTATGTCAGTGACATAATCTTAATTTTTTGACCGACATTAATTTTATCTCTGTCAGCTATATTATTGTTTTTTACAAGTTCATCCACCGTCGTATGATACCTTTTTGCTATATTCCAAAGTGTGTCGCCGCTTTGGACAAAATAAATTATATAACACTGCATACCTCTCTGTTCAGTATCCTCAGATTCTTCCCTGTCAATTGCTGTAACGGTTTTAATTCTGTCGTTTTTTACAAGTTTGATAGATATGCCGATTATCATTCGGAGGTCAACAGAATCAGAGCCGGATATTGTATAGCCCAAATGGTTTATAAATATTTTGGCGTCACATGCAACTTTGTTTCCAAGTTCTTGGTCGCAGTCAAAACTATGCTCAAATTCAGTCTTGCAGTCTATGGCGTACAATGGTTGATTTTCATCATTTGAAGAACACAATACTTTGGCATTAATGGTTCCTTTAATATATACAGTATTGTCTTTAATTTTTAAATCATCTACAGAAGTCTTTTCAATAGTTACGCCGCAGACTCCAAGTATTTCAGCGTCAGTTGCTTTTCTTTTAGCGGTAAATTTGTGAGATATTTGAGCAGTTTTGGTATCAATAAGCTGTTCGGGAGCCGTTTCGCTGAACTCTAGAGTAAGAGTGCTGCCATCCGTAGAGTATGCATCTGTAACCGCCTGCGGCTCTGATATCATATATCCGGAAATACTAACTCCGACTACTACCTCAGCGCCAATCATCCGAGGTTCTCCGTCTAAATTGTCTCTTATTTCAGTGTATATTTCTCTAACTGTATATTCCGCGTCACATTCCATGTCATCCATAGAGTTAGGAGTATCAAACTGTTCATTGTATGGAATGGTAAATTCAGCATTTCTGAGCAAAGATTTTTTGTTGCTGTCTGAGGAAGTATCCGCAGCGTCTTCATATAGAACATTGACTTTTACTATTCCTTTAAGACGTGTATTGCCGCTGCTTGTAACCATTTCTTCAGGTTCGACAGTAGCTGTGGCGTTAAGAATTTCACCGATTTGCGGGAGCTTTGAAGAAATTTCGTGCTGTTCTCTAAGTATCATGCTTCCATCTGAAATAAATTGTTTATCGGCCAGTCTTATAGGAACTTTCTTAAGTTCAATTTTTGAACAGGTATTTGTCGGCGCACTCTCATTATCGGATTGCCGCGGCGTGAATGGAATAAGATCCATTGCGGGAGGCTTGGGTTCACATTCAATAACTATTTCATCTGTGCCTGTCGGCAGTTCAAGGGGTTCACACCTGCATATTTTGGCTCCTATATTTATGCCCAGTCTGATATTTACTTTCCTGGAGTTTATAAGAGTGCTGTCAACAGATCCGATTTCTGATTCCGCAGTAACCTGGTCATCCGCAGTTGTTCCTTTTGCATCAATTGTATAACTGAATTCGCGGCTCATAATCAAAGCCTTTGTATTGCCGATAACGTCGCCGTCCGGCAAATAAAGAACGGTTGCCTTTGCGGTTCCTTCAATATGAATCTTGTCCTGCCCAGGTGTGATATCTGTTATGTAGCTTCTTGCTGAAACATCTAAAATCTTTTTTATATCCGGTTTTATATCGGGAACTATTAATGTGTCGTCTACGACTGTTCTTCCAAACTTCATTGCGACAGTTCTGCAAATATCAAACCTCTCTGTCTTTAAATTCACCTCTGACATTTGTATCACCTTTCCTTAACCATAGTATTAAACATGGTAGATTATATGTTGTTGTAGCTGAGTTTATGAATATAAAATATTAGCATGGGTTTGCAGTCCGTTTTATTGGACTGTATAGCTGATATAATATAAACATACTTGAAAGGGGGAACTAATATGAGTGAAAGAGAGCTTAGAATCGAAAGAAGAAGGGTTATTAGAGAGAAGAGGGAGACCTGTCAGGAAATCTTAAGATGTTTGTTTGATAGTTTCTTCTTTTTAATAAGTGCGGCAATAATAGTTGTAGGTTTGGGCGTGTTTTTTGTATAAAATTTTTGTAAACATATTTTAATCAATGTATTTGGAATATTTTTGTAAAAATGTTGATATTTATTTTATTTGTGTTAAAATATAAATAACTGGGAATAATATCCGGTGTGGAGATAATATATGCCAGGTATGTTTTCAAATTTGTTTAGAAAGGGTGTTTTTATTATGAAAGATTTAAAAGGTTCAAAAACAGAAGCAAACTTGCTTGCTGCATTCGCGGGAGAATCACAGGCTAGAAATAAGTATACTTATTATGCCAGCAAAGCAAGAAAAGACGGATATGTTCAGATAGCAGAGATTTTTGAGGAAACTGCCAATAATGAAAAAGAACATGCTAAGATTTGGTTTAAGATTTTAAAAGGCGGCGAAATTCCTGATACAGCAACAAATCTTCAAGACGGCGTAGACGGCGAGAATTATGAGTGGACAGATATGTATGCCGGATTTGCTAAAACTGCAAAAGAAGAAGGATTTGATAAAATTGCAGCTTTATTTGAGGGCGTTGCTAAAATTGAAAAGGAGCATGAGGAACGTTATAAAAAGCTTCTTGACAATGTAAAAGGCGAGTGCGTATTCTCAAAAGACGGAGACGTTATTTGGCAGTGTATCAACTGCGGTCATATTGTTATTGGCAAAAAAGCACCTGCTGTATGTCCGGTTTGTGCTCATCCTCAGGCATATTTCCAGGTTAAGCCTGAAAATTATTAAATCATTTTAAGTTTAGAGTAATTTTTGTTTTCATTCCTTTTAGAAAAATTATTAATAATTTAATTAAGACGATACTGATTTTATCCGGTATCGTCTTTTTTTGTTTTATTGCTGTATATTATATTATAAAAATAAGTTTGATTACGGATATATTGATAATTATTCTAAATTTTTAAAAATTATAAATTATTTAATATTTGATATTGTGAAAAATTATCACAAATATAAACTGTAAAATATACATAGTAACTAAAAAAATAAAATTTATTTGTATAGTTTTAATATTTACGAAATTTAGAACGAGTGTTATAATGTTAAATAGATGATGTTACGAATATATGATATGTATATCATGTGAATAATGGCGAATAAAATAAATAATTGGCGGTGTATTATTATGGTTTAAGCACAATTGGCGCGGTGTGTGGTGAAACTTTAGAATTATAAAAAGGAGAAAGTTATGAAAAAAACAAGGTTAATTAGTTCATTAATTTGTATTGTCTTTATAACAACAATATTTTTTGGCGTATACGCTGCAAACCCGGGACAGGATGAACCAAAAAACATTGTTGAAACTGACATAAGTTTGTCAGACGAACCGGAAGTCAGTCCCGGAATAGGCGATTCAATGCAGCAGCCGGAAATTTCTGCGGAACCTGAAGAAATTGCTGCTGAAAATGCTGAGGAAGAAAATGTTCAATCGGCCAGTCCTTCTCCGGAAGTAAACGATGAAGTTGATGAAGCCGAAGTTCCTGAAACGGAGATTAAACCTGAAACAGAACAACCGAAAGAAGCAGAAGCTACTCCAGAAGTGTATATAAATGAAGACGGTGCGCCATTTATTGAAACGATTGAAAATACTGAGGCTCAAATTATAAATAATGACGGAGACGTTTTATCTGTTGCAGATATTAGCGAAGAAGAAATTCAACCATATGAAACAAATGGTCAGGTTATGTTAATGAATGATTCTGATGTCGATTTAGAGTCAATAATTGATGTAAATATTGATATAAATTCAATAGAGCACAAAACAATTGTTACAGGAAATGACCACGTTCTTATGATTAATTCCGACGGTACTGTTTCTGCATGGGGCAGTAACACTTACGGTCAATTGGGAAATGGTACTAACACAAGCAGTATAGAGCCGGTAGTGGTTCAGGGGCTTTCAGATATTATAGAAGTAACAGCGGGCGATGGATATAGCTTGGCGATGGACAAAAACGGAGAAGTTTATTCTTGGGGCAGAAACAGCTGGGGAATGCTGGGAAACGGTAATACTTTAAATACAAATATTCCAAATAAAATAAATACTCTCAGCGGTTTAAATATAGTTAAAGTTTCAACCAGCGGTTATCATTGTTTAGCACTTGCCAATAATGGTGATGTTTATTCTTGGGGAACAAATGGCAATGGACAGCTGGGATTAGGTGACAGAGAATATAAATTGGTTCCTACTATTGTACAAAACTTACCGAGTTCAATTGATATAGCGGCTGCTGGTTTTTCAAGTTATGCGGTTGATATGACCGGAAGTGTATGGTCATGGGGAAACAATAACAGTTGCAAGCTGGGATTTACTTATAGCGGGGATATTTTATCTCCTAACAAGACTGTTATAAAAGATATAGAATCAATATCAACGGGATATGACCATTGTTTAGCAATAGGTGAAGACGGAAATATTTATTCCTGGGGAGATAATGGATTCGGACAGCTCGGCGTTACAGGAATAACTACATATACGCCCCAAAAGCAGAATATTGGACTTTCAAATATTAAAAATTCATTTAGCAAATGCCATCATAACGTGGCGGTTACCTCTGACGGAAAAACTTATGCTTGGGGAAGAAATGATTATGGGCAGCTGGGAATAAGAACAATATCTGACAAAGTTTTTGAACCAACATTAGTTGTTGAAAATTCATTTGAAACTGTAGCAATGGATATTTATTCGACGTATGCTGTAAGCAATGACGGTAATTTATTTAAGTGGGGATATATGCCAAACACAGATATATCAAAGTATATAAGCGGCGGAAGCTGTGTCCCGCTTGATATACCCACTGAAACTCGGTTTGTACAGGTGGAAGCAAAACGTAACAGCGTTGTTGCTCTCGATGTAAATGGAGATGTATATACCTGGGGTGACGGAGTGTATGACGATTTAGGTCATGGAAATAAAGATAATGTATATTACCCTAAAAAGGTAGAGGGCTTGCCAAAGATTAAACAAGTGGCGAAAGGTGAGAATCATACTCTTGCTGTGGATGTAGATGGAAACGTATGGGGATGGGGCAACAATTCAAGCAAAGAGATAGATTATAATTATAGTGGTCATATAATTACACCTGTTAAATTAACTGAAATTGATAATGTTGATTGTGTTTCTGCAGGGCAAGGGTTCAGCGCCGCAATAAAAGATGATAGTTCTCTTTGGACTTGGGGGCAAAACTATGCAGGTCAATTAGGTATAGGCGGTTCTAAAGTTAATAATGTTAATAAAATTTCTGGTATAGATTGTTTCCATTCCATAGTGGAATGCGGAGAGTCATATCTATTAACTCAATATCTTTATTCTAATAATGATGTAACTTACGATCCATATTCTCATCATTGCACCATGGCATGCGGAGCAAATAATCGTGGACAGTTGGGAAAAGGAGATTTAGTAAATTCTTCAGTTTTATCAAAAGTTCAGGATATAGAAGGGTATGAAGTAAAAGACTTGTCTGCCGGAAGAGAGCATGCTTTAGCATTATATTCTAATGGAGATGTCTATTCGTGGGGGAGTAATACTATAGGCCAGCTTGGTCTTGGTGATAAGGTGGATAGAATGCTTCCGGTTAAAATACAGGGTATTTCAGACATTAAATATATTGAAGCGGCATATGCGCATAGTATGGTTATAACAAATAGCGGAAATCTTTACGCATGGGGAGAAGGAAGAGACGGACAATTAGGTATAGGGATAAAAGAAACCAAAAGATTGCCTGTTTTAGTACAAGGGATAAAAAATGTTAGTTCGGTAACAGGAGGTTCTGCATTTAGTATTGCATTGGATGAAAAAGGCAGATTGTGGTCTTTTGGGTCAAATGCTTATGGACAGTTAGGTGTTATTAGCAGCGTTCCTGAAAAAATAGATCATGATACATTGTTTAGCAATACATTAGTTTTTGATGTTAATGAAGGGGATTATTGTTCTATACCGTATGATGTTTTAAACGTTTCTGATTTTAGTGGTTTAGAGTTCAGTTTGAAATTTGATCCTCTGGATTTTGAAATAGTAGATGTTTGTGAGTTTACATTAGATAAAGAAGTTGGTACAGGAAATATTAACAATGCTAATGTATATATTACTAAAATTAACGATGGCTATATGGCATTTAAGTCCACAATAGTGTCGACAGTTAAGTGGTCGGGAAATATAAATACTGTAAAAATAAAGGCGAAGAGAAATGGAAAGCTGTCTGTTGTATGCCGAGTAAAAAATAATTAGAGAGGGGTAATAATAATGAAAGTTAAAATATATAAATATATTATAAGATTATTTACAGTATCGCTAGTTAGTATAATGGTTTTAAATATTATTAGTTTAGAAGTAGTTAAAGCGGCCCCTTTTTTTGATGTAAGGCAGACAATAACTCAGCCAAACGGCGATGTAATTGAATGTTATACCAGCGGTGATGAGTTTTTCTCATACTTGCATGACAGCGATGGAAATATAATAGTGCAGAATATACAGGGGCAATATGTTTATGCTAAATTAGAAAATAATATTATGGTTCCATCAGATAATGTTGTATTGCCAAGCGGAATTGCAATTTGTGATAAAATAAAGATTACTGATGTTCCGGAATCATATATAAAAATGATGCGTGAAGCATCTCCGTTTTATAAACAGCCAGAAGCTGAACTGGCTTTAAGCAATGATGAATATAAACTACATCCGTTTTTAAATGAAACATTAAATAATATAGTTATATTTATTAGTTTTTCCGATTTCGACTTTGATAAAGCCTATCCAGCATCATTTTATGAAAATTTATTTAATGGGGATGGAAATTCTTTAAAAAACTGGTTTGCCACGGCTTCTTATGGAAAAACTGGTGTTAACTCGTGGATATATCCCCAAATAGATGGCAATACATGTATTGCAAGTTATAAAGATTATAAACCAAGAAGCGCATATGAGGGAACACCATATGTTGATAATAATGGTTCATTACAATATAGATTTATTAATGATGATGGGTCAGTTACTAACTGGAACGGTATGGCTTTTCCGCTTTTTGAAAGAGCAGTAAACTCAATAAAATCACAAGTGCCGTTAGATTTAGATCTTGATGTTGATAATGATGGTTGTATAGATTATATTACTTTTGTTATGCCAGGAAGTATAGTATATGGTAATTGGATACTTCATCCGAACCAATTTTGTATGGCTGGTAATAAAACATTAAAAATTAATGGTAAAAAAGTATATAATTATAATGTTCAGGTTGAAGAACAACTTCATGATACCAAATATGTACGGGCAGGGGTATTAGCGCATGAAGGGTTTCATATATTTGGAGCTTATGATTTATATAGCGGAGCTAGCAATATTCATGAGTGGGATTTAATGTATTCACAAATGGGTCAAATGCCCAGCACATATACTAAATATAGATGTGGACAATGGATTGAAAATATACCTGAGATAAAAGAGAGTAAATCTTATTTTTTAAAAGAATCAATTTTGGATCCAAATAATTGTTATATGATTAGATCTCCGTTATCTTCTGATGAAGCTTTCATTTTGGAATTTCGAAAAAAGGAGGGAATTTTCGATAATTATATACCTGGAACTGGATTAGTTATATATAGAGTTAATTTGAAGAATAATCATATATTAATAGACGATGATGATCCTGTGACCTGTTTTTATCCTTATAGAGATACTTCTGTTAATTTGCGATTAGGTGATGGTACTTATGCTGGAATAGAAATAAGTAATATATCACTTGTTGGAGATACGATTTCATTTTCAGTAAATATTTCTAACCAAAAAAATGCTTTATATTTTAAAGATATTAGAGTTGCACAAGCTATTAGTAAAGAAATAAATAAAGATATCAAAAATATAACAGAGGAGGATTTGACAAAAATTTCAGAATTATACATAAATCCTGTTGATCAATTTGATTTACCTATAGATTTGGATGGCATTGATAAATTAGTAAGTTTACAGAAGATTACATTGGAAAGATGTAAATTAAATGATATAAGTAATTTGAAAGGATTAAAAAATTTATCGGAATTAAGATTAGTCGATAATAATATTGAAAATATTGAATCACTAAGAGATTTAAAATCATTGAAAATATTGACTCTTAGAGGCAATTTAATAAATGACTATTCACCGGTTTCCGGGTATTATAACAATTTAGTAGAAAAAGATTTTTCCTTATTGAATAACGATTTATATATTAGCATACCTAATATAAATACTAATAAAACAATAGAAACTATTTTTATAAACTGTACAGATTTTGTTCCTAAAAAAATGTATGTTACAGCTGAACGTTATACTGAGGATGGAAAATTTATAAAACGTATTAGAATAGATAATGTTGATTTAAGTAATAAAAATACACAAATAAATATTCCTGAATTTATAAATTGTCAGGACGGATCATATGTTGTAATAAGTTGTTATGAACGTTGGGATTATAAGCAATTACTGGCGCGGAATGTAATAAAACCTGTAACATTTGATATGGAAAATACTTATTAGGAGGATTGACATGAAAAAAGTGCTTACTGTTATACTAATTATTATATTTTCTTTAAGTTTTAACTTAGTTGTTTTTTCTTATGGGACACCACTGATATTAGTGAAGTATGTAGATTCATCAATATATTTGACAGAGTATTTTGACGAAGGAAAGGAATTAGAAATCTCAGTATCTAACATAGATGAAGTATGCAGTTTATTTATAGTAAGCTATGATATAAATGATTGTTTAATAAACTGTATAGTTAAAGAAAATATAAATTCTGACTGTTTAGAAAAATATCTTCCGCCTAATAATACTGATATGATAAAAGTATTTATTTGGGATAATAAAAATAATATTTCGCCGAAATGTGTAGGAAATACTTTATATAAATCTATTAATTATGAGAAACCCATTGGAAACGGAACTGATGAGAGTCCTTACAAAGTTACCTCCGTTGCCGAATTGTCTTATTTGAGAGAAGAGCCTGGAGCTGCTTATATACTTGCTAACAATATTGATTTAAGTGATGTTAGGTGGAATCCGTTTTTCTTTTGCGGAAAACTTGATGGCCTTAATAATAGTATTACAGGGATAAAGGTAGCTGATAATGCTCATAACAGCGGTTTGTTTTCTAAATTTGAAAATCGCACTCGGAATGAGGGATTAATTGATGTACCTTTGGATAGTTATATTAAAAATTTAAATGTGGAAATATTGGATAGTGGTAGTTCAGCTGTTTTTTCCGGTGGTATTGCTGGTGAACTGGGATTTTATATGCCATTGATAGAAAATTGTTCGGTTAAAGGTAATATTACTGCAAGAAGCAAACAACAGGGTGTTAAAGCATGTGCCGGAGGAATTGCAGGTATCAGCCCAAATACAAATATAAATATGTGCTCTAGTACTGCAAATATTGCTTCATATGGTATTGATAGAGCAGTATCCGGGGGGATTGTAGGAGAGTTCCAGGAAAACCCTGCCATACATTTTTATGCATCCATTAATAATTGTTCGGCAAGCGGTCAGATTTTTTCAAAGTGCAGTAATTTAGAAAGTGGAGATATAGTGGCTTCAGGTGGAATATGCGGTTATTTTTATGGAAATTTTAATTATATAGAAAACTGTATATCAAATACACAGTTATATTCTGATAAATCTGCAGGCGGTATAGTAGGTGAAGCGATTGATAATGAGGCTTTTAATAGAATTGAAAATTGTATAGATAATTCTGTAGTTGTAAAATATTAATTAAATTTAGTAAATTAATTGAATATTTTGTGATGTGGTTATCGTGTATGCTGTAAAAAATGTATTTATGGCAATCAAAACAAAAAATGATATGTATAGCTAGGATAATGAAAATAGTATAATAAGATATATAAAAGTAAGAAGTAAGAAGTGAGAATTAAAATAATAAATTTAAAATTTTTTATAAGCAATAGTCTAAAATATTAGACTATTGCTTTATATTTGTAAAATAATATGTAGTTGAGAAAATAATTCACCTGTCGAAATTACTAAAAAAATAAACTTTATTTGGTTATTATTAATCTTTACGAAATATAGAATGAGGGGTATAATATAAATGGTGTTATATGAAATGTGTTTCTGATATTGGAGAGGAAATTTTAATTATGGTAAAACATTAGCTTTAGGTTTATTTGTTTGTATGGTTTATTATATTTATAGAGTATTTAAATATTTTCGGGGCGGTAATCAATATTTATATTTGGTGAATAATAATACATTCTCAGTAATATTTAAAAAATATAACTTACTAAAATAGGAGAAAATATATGCGTAAAAAATTTATTTACATAATAATTATTGTAATATTATTTTGTACTGTACAAGATGTTTGTGCCGCTTCGGGGTATAACTATATATCTATACGCTATGATAATAATGTTGCCGCGGATTGTATAAAACCAAACAGGGTATTAGAAATATCTGTAAATGATTTCAGGGAATATAACGATGAGATTTTATATGTTGCACAGTATGATAAGAATGATGCCTTGGTTGCGCTTGATTCAGTTGAAGCAAAAGTATCTAAGAAGCTGCAGATAAAACCGGATGAAAGCGTTGAGAAAGTCAGAGCTTTTCTTTGGAGCCCATCTATTCAGCCGGTTTACGCTCAAAATGAGTTAGAAAAAATAAGTGCAGAAAACTTGCCAAAAGGCAGCGGAACACATGAAGACCCTTATAGAATAACGACGCCGGATGAATTAAAATATATGTTTGTAGAAAATCATCAAGTGTATAAATTGATGAATGATATTGATTTAAGCAATGAAACGTGGTATCCAAAGGCGTTTCTCGGTGTATTGGATGGCGGAGGTCGTTCCATTTTGGGATTATCTGTTGATCAGAATTCAGAGTACAGCGGCTTGATTTCGATATTAGGTGATTCATACTTTTCGGCGTGCAGTATCAAAAATTTAAATATAGAAATTAAAAATTCAGCTCAGAATGCAAAATATAGTGGAGCAGTTGCAGGTTATATGTGGTTCCCGGCTCAGATTATAAATTGTAATATTTCAGGGACAATCGTATCAAATACAGATGAATCATACATAGGCGGTGTATCGGGGTATACTTACGGGGGAGAAATACAAAATTGTAATGTTAATATGTCTTTACTCGCAATGAAAGGTGAAACAGTTTGTGTTGGAGGTATTTTCGGCGGTGCGTTTCCTTGGGTAAATAACCATTATACAATAATAAAAGACAGTAATACAAAAGGCACAATAGCATATTATTCTCCAAAGAACAAAGTGGGTGGTATATGCGGAGATGTGGTAGATACAATAATAGAAAATTGTACTGATGATATGAGTTTGATTAATAATTACTAAATGGTAGTTTATAAATGATTATAGTTTGAAAAAACAGAAACATTTATTAATGACTGAATTGTATTTATAGCGTGTGGAGGCGGTCGTATATGCGCTATAATATCGTTTTTTGTTAGTATAATGCTGTTTCGTAACAATGTGATTAAATAGCGTTTTGTGTTAGGAAGTGATTTTATGAAATATTTTATCAAAGTAATGTCCCTTACTTTTGTTTTACTGCTTTGTCTTATTTGTTCAATGCCAAAAATATCGGCGGAAGAAACCGGAGCTATTAATATTGAACATGCTTTTATTAATAATTATTATCCGGTTGTTGGGGAGAGAATTTATGTAAAAGTTTATACAAGTGACATTTTGGATATTCCGGCCAACGATACTGAGGAGAGTTTCTCATATCAGTGGTATGAAAATGATGTGAATTCAAATAATGGCGGCGTACCATTGGCTGGCGCTGAAGAAAAATATTATATTCCGCTGAGTGAGGATGCAGGAAGCTATCTATATTGTAAGGTAACGGGTAATGGTAAATATACCGGAGAAATTATCACCGGACCGACATGTAGCGCTGTGGAAAAAACAGCGGAAATAGGCGGAGCATATATAGTCGAAAATGGAAACAGTATTCCAAAGCTCGGACAAGAGATAATAGGTTGTTTGTTTAGATATGGCTCTGTTGTTTTTGATGATTATTTATATCCTGCCAAAACACCGGTTGATACTGCTATATATGGCGATGAAGTTGCAGAATATCAATGGTACAGAACAAAGGAAGAGAACAACACAGGCGGAGCGCCAATTGTTGGCGCTAATTCATATAAGTATACTCCAACGTCGGAAGACTATGGTTTTCATTTGTATTTTACTGCATCGGGAAAAGGCGGGTATTTTGGAAACGTAACTTCAAATGCAACATCGTATCCTATTTCTATTGTTGATGGCGGAGGAGGAAGCGGAGATGGATATTTTCCATTATCATTAAGTATTGAAGGCGCCGCAGTAAATCACGCTGTTTTAACAACTGATAAATACAGCCGGGTTAAATATCAATGGTATAGAAATGATTTTGCTGAAAACAGCGGAGGAACGCCTATACCGGGTGCTACATTTTATAAGTATACTGTAACGGCTGATGACGTGGGCAAATATTTATATGTTGCAGTAAAAAAGACAGAGGATGACAAATCAAAAACCGTTGTCTCTCCTGTGACTGATATGATATCAAATACATCGGTTGAATTGTTAAATGTTATAATCGAAAAAGGTGATAAATCAAATCCTAAACGCCATATAAAACTGACTTCTGAATCATCTATGCCCAAAAATGCGACAGCAACAGTTCAGTGGTACAGAAATGATGTTATGAGCAATTCAGGAGGCGAGCCTATATTGGGGGCAAGTTATTCCTCGTATACTCCAACATTGTATGATGTCGGGAAATATCTATATTGTGTATATACGCCAGTATATCCATTTACCGGTAAGCCTGTGCATTCTGAGGTTACAGCCGCAGTAGAAAATACAGCAACAGTGTTTTTTGATTCTAATGGCGCTGATAGTGGAATAGGTTGTGAGGATATAGAAATTGGAGGGACAATAGAGAATATAGATACATTTGTTCTTGAAAGAGAAGGATATGAGTTTAAAGGATGGGGAACGGCTCCTGATAAAAAGGAATCTGACTTTGACAAAAATACTATTGTTGAAGATGATGTTACCCTGTATGCTTTATGGAATAAAATAACATGCAGTCCTGAACCAAGCTTTGATGTTAATCCATCTCCGGGCAAAGTCCCAAATATAACATTGAGATATACGGATAATGGTGATTTAGTAACTGAAAATTTTGTGTCAAACAGAGAAATTGAGGTTTTGCTGGAGCATAATAAGAATTTTAATTCGCTTTACATTGTAAGTTATGATAAGAATGGAATGTTAAATAACTGCAAATATTTGGATGAGTGTGATTCTGAATGTTCGTTATTATATACTGCAGATGATGATTCTTATACGCTGAAAGTATTTTTGTGGGAAGATATGAAACCGGTGTTGGATTGTATTGTTCTGAGCAGATTTGAATAAGCGACATATTTTTGGATAAACCAGAGAAACTGCGCCTAAAAAGCTGAATGCTTTTGAAGGTGCAGTTTTTTATATAAGTGTGATAATAATTCACCTGTCGAAATAACTAAAAAAATAAACTTTATTTGGTTATTCTGTATCTTTGCGAAATATAGAATAAAGAGTATAATATAAATATGCAAACAGGAAATGTGTTTCGGCGTTTATAAGGAGGCAATATTTATGAAAAAGTTTATATCTTTATCGTTATTTGTAACAATTATAATTTCTATATTTTCTTTAGTTTCATATGCGTATAATGTAATACCTCTTGATATTAATTTTCCAGAGAGACAGGTTATCAAGGTTCTGCATAATGATGCAGAAAGCCCTTCACCAACACCTAGTTTTGTATGCAATACGATGTTTCCGGAGCCAACACCGACTCAGGGATGTACCTATCTTCCTATATACGGAAAATACGGAGCTTTAAGTTATGAGATAAGAGACAGTAAAGTAAAGATAGTGTCATGTGATGAATCTGCTGCTGGTGAGATTGATATACTTAATGAAATAGAGGGATATCCGGTAACTGAGCTAGCAGATTGGTTATTTAGTTATTTTAAAGAAATAAGCGGAGTAAGAATTCCGGCTAATGTATCGGATATAGATAAAAACGTCTTTTTTGACTGTAATGGTTTAAATAAAATTGAAGTTGATGAATTGAATAGATATTTCAGTTCTGAAGATGGCGTGTTGTTTAATAAGGCAAAAACGAAGTTGATTCAATATCCTGTCGGAAAAACTGATGTTGAATATACTGTGCCAGAGGGAGTAACAACCATAGGAGATTATTCGTTTTTTTCCTGTGTGAATTTAAATAATATAAAAATGCCAAGAGAATTAAAGACTATTGAAAAAGGCGTTTTTAAAGAATGTACGGATTTAGATAATGTTGAGATACCAAAAGGAGCGACATATATAGGGGGACAAGCTTTTCATGGTTGTGGTGGCTTAAATCAAATAGTAATTTCTGAAACGGTTACAAATATTGATATGGACGCTTTTAACGGCTGTGACAATTTAACCATATATGGAATTGCAAATTCATATGCAGAGAAATATGCAAATGAAAATGGTATTAATTTTAGTGCTTTAGAAGAATTTATTGTAGAAAATGGAGTTTTGATAGAATATAATGGTTCAGGCGGTGATATAGTTATACCCGGTAATATGGGAATAACATCAATCGGAAAATACGTATTTTGTAATAATCAAAGTATTACATCTGTAAAAATCCCGGACGGAATTGAACTTATAGGAGATGGAGCTTTTATGGAATGTACTAATTTAAAAAGTGTGTCTTTTCCTACAAATTATTTTCGTATTGCTCCGTATGCGTTTGGAGGGGCGGGATTTAGAACTCTTAAATATCCCAAAAATTGTAGCGGAGGAAATTGGGCTTTTTACTGTTGTGAAAATCTTAAAGAAATAATTGTTGAAGAGGGAGTGACATCCTTATCAACAGGTTTGTTCGATGGTTGCAGTTCCTTAAAAACGGTAACCTTGCCAAGCACTTGCACGTTTATTTTACCAGCGTTTAAAAATTGCGATAACTTAACGGAAATAATTTTATCTGATGGAATACCTAAAGTGTTGAACGGTATTTTTTACAAATGTTCGGCAATTAAAAAAATATATATTCCGGACAGTGCAACTGAAATTGAGTCGGGGGCATTTACTGACTGTGAATCACTGGAAGCGATAGTGGTTCCAAATAGTGTAACTCAGATAGAAGAAAATGTAATAACAAATTGTGATAAGGCTGTAATATATTCTGAGCCGGATGCTTATGCAAGAAAATATGCGGAGGCAAATAATATTCCTTGGGCTGATATAAAGACCTTAAACGGAGGGTGGAATTGGGAAACATCAATAGAGAAAGGTGAAGATAAAGAAAATACGTATATATGTACCGCAAAAAATGTGAGTACCGGAAAGAAAACGGGGGAGTTTATAGCGGCATATTATGATGAATTTGGAAATATGCTTGGAAGTGAGATTAAGGATTTGAATAGGAATTCAGGAGAAAAGGAAACAATACGTATAACAATACCAATTGGTGATATGTCAAAAGTAAAAACGATAAAAGCATTTGTATGGGATAGTCTTGCAAATATGAATGCGGTATCACAATATGTAGAGTGTATTATAAATAATTAGAAAATAAATAAAATGATTTCTTCCCAATCAAGAGCCTGATATTTTCAGGCTCTTGTTATTTTTAATTAGAATAAATTGGTCATACTCTATAGATTTTATAGGTTGGCATATATACTAAAAATATACATATGTTATTTATATAATAATCCAATCTAATATAATAAACTTCAATATATTTTATGTCATTTCTTTAAAATTTCAGTAATCCATTTAAGAGTATTTATGCTTAATCTATTTTAGTGAATCACGGGCTGATAAAGCGGCTCCAATTATTCCCGCGTCGTTCCCTAGGACCGCTATACCTATCTCTGTTTGCCGAATATTTTTGCAGAAGTAATTTTTCTCACAGTATTCTTTTATTGGATTTAATAAATAGCCGCCTTCTTTGCTTATTCCTCCGCCAATTAAAAGAAGTTCAGGCTCAAATATATTTACAAGACTGCATATCCCGTCAGCCACATATTCTATATATTGTTTTACTACAGTTTGTGCGCTAATATCTCCGGCTTTTGCCGCGTCAAAAGCAGTTTTGCCGTTTATTTCTCCTGTTTCTTTATATGACTTTGCCATCAGCGAATCCTGATTAAGCATTATGGAGCGGGAAGTTTGGCGTATTAGGGCGGTTACTGAACCGTAAGCTTCCCAACAGCCTTTTCTTCCGCATGTGCATTTTTCTCCGTTAAACACCAAAGTCGAGTGTCCGACTTCGGCTCCGGCTCCGTTAAATCCACGATAAATCTTTCCGTCAATAATTATTCCTCCGCCAATTCCTGTGCCAAGTGTTATAAAGATAAAGTCTTTAACTTTTTTGCCGCACATAGCATACTCGCCATAGGCTGCGGCGTTAGCGTCGTTTTCTAAATTTATGGGAATATTATAATACTTATTAAGTTCATCACATATAGCAGCGTTAGTCCAATTCAAGTTTCCGGCGTATAAAACTACTCCGTTTTTATTGTCTATAGCTCCCGGACTGCCGATTCCAATCGCTTTTATTTCGTCTTCAGTTATGCTTGAGATGCTCAATAAGTTTGAACATAATTCTGCCATATCTCCAATTATTTCGTCAAATGGACGCCCGGGCAGAGTTGGGCAAGATAATTTCTTTAAAATTTCGCCATTTTTGTTTACTATACCGGCCGCGATATTTGTCCCGCCTAAGTCAATTCCAAGATACATTTCTACCTCCATACTGAATAAATCCAGTTAGTTAAAGAATGTATACAGTATAACTTAATTTCAATAAATTGTAAAGTTTGATAAATAAAATTTATAGCAGGCTTTCAAGGTCCAGTTTTTCAAAAAACGGAAGATGTTTTATAAGCAGGTTAAATAAAACAAACTCGCCTATAAAGTCTTCTTTGTCTTTTATCTCGGCATAATGCATACATTGCTGTAATGATATTTCTATTTCCTCAAGTTCTGCTGAATCAATAGTCATACCAACCCAGGTCTGCACTTCATCCCATGATTGTTTTATTTTATTTAATTCATCAGTTATTTTATCATAGTCGTCATTGTGATATGCTTCCATAATAGTGTCATAAGATGAATCTACTGTTTTATCAAGAGTGTTTACCTTTTGAAAATGGAAAAAAATCAGACTTGCCGCCAAAACTACTATCACTGAAGAAATTATTACCCTATTCATTTGAATCCCTGCCCTTTTTTACGACAACAGCGTTGCCGCTTTTATCAGCTCCCATATAAAAAACTTGGGAAATCTTTTTAAGACCGTTTTCGTGAAGTTTATCCATAACCCATTTCCGGCTGATTTTCAAACGCTCTAAATTATTTTTAATCAGAGTGCCGTTATCAATTAAAATATAACTTATTTCGGTTTGTGCGGCCTTTATTCCCATATCGGACGGCGTTACCGGTCTGTTCTCTGTGTTTAATATAACGCTTACGTTTCCGTTTGTCTCCATGATAACGTATTCTACATCATCTAAGGAAGTTGCTCCGCTGTTTCTAATCTCCTCTAAAAGGTCGCTCATATTAAACCTTTGGCTCTCCATTTCGTTTTGGTTTATTCTTCCGTCGCTGAAGAATGTGCTTGGTTTTCCATAAAGCAATGTTCTGAAACCAATATGTTTATAAGCAATAAATGAGAGTATGATTTCAAGAAATAATAAGATAGCTATGGCTAATGCTGCTGTGGCAAACGGTTTACCGGGGTCAACTATAGGGTCTGTGGCAATTTCGGAAATTATAATTGTTACCACGAGTTCCGACGGCTCAAGTTCGGCAATTTGACGTTTTCCCATCACTCGAAGACATAATACGACAAATACATACATTATGGCGGTTCTAAGTACGGTTACCAGCATACTAATCAATCCATTTCATTTTATTTTTTAAATATTATTGACAAGTTTAAAAAAATTAAAAGTATTATTTGTATTTATTTCAAAAATGTTCTATATAAATATTTTTACTTAGATTGTAAGCGGTTTAAAAAGATAGTTATATAATTTGAGAATATAGCAGGCCAGCTGTAGTATCTTAAAATTTAAAATTTTATATAAAGGAAGCTTGTTTATATAAAAACAAAATTTTTATTGAAATAAATCGTAATAATTATCATACATTCCAAATCTTATTGCATATGTAATAAATTACATATATTTAAGTGTTGAAAAGCAAATAAATTTTATATTGTTTATTAGTAGATATAAATTAAATTTTTATTTAATTTTAATTAGTAAAAACATAATAGATTAAATGTTTATAATAATGTTTTTATGTATTTACATATTAAAGTTATAAAGTCAAAAAATTAATTAAAATCCAACTATAAATAAAATACTAGTATAATGTGGCAATTTTGGCCCTATAAAAATTGTAGTGAATTGGCCCTGTTAATTTTGACTAAAAAATATTATTATAAAGTATACATGATAGAAAAAATAATAAAAATATATATTTTCAGGAGGGGAAAAACATGTTAAAAAGGTTAGGAGCATTTGTACTTTCAATAGTTATGACGCTCGGAACAGTTTCTGCTGCTGCGGCAACTATTAACAGTACGGACGTAGCCGCAGAGAGCAGCGCGGCGTCCGAAAATGGATTTAATCCGGAAACAGTAATGTGGACTGATAATCCTATCGAAAATGTTTTGGCAGAGCAAGGAATTTATCAAAATGCTGCGGAAATCAATCCGAATGCGGAGAAAAAAGAGATTGATGTAATAAATCCGTATGCAAAGTCGGGAAAGCTTCAGAGCTGGGCGTATTCTGAATTTCTGTGGACCAATTTTTATCCAATAGGAAACGGCAGAATGGCCGGAATGGTTGCCGGTGGTATTGATAAGGAAGTTATTCAGATTAATGAGGATACATGCTGGGATGGTTCTCCTTACGGAACTCTTAAAGATGAAAGCGGCAATACTTTGACTACTATTGAGCAGACGTCTAAGGCGGCTAAAATAACAACTGAAAATCAGACAAGCGGAAGTGTTGATGGAAACTGGAGATACTTCAGAGGTGCTGATGAAAATGGAAATCCGGCGGAAATAGGCGCGAAGGATGTTACAGTTGGTGACGAAGCGTTTAGAACTAGTTTCCCGGATTTTGCAAACAAGAGTATATCGTATCAAGCTTTAAATGTCAGCAATGGATTTAACCAGAAAGAGTCTCAAGGCAGATGGGATTTGCACGAGATGGTTGAGCAGACTTTCTTGGGGAAACCAACAAGACAGAGGGCGTACAAATCATTTGTAGAAGTTTATCTTGATTTTGGTCAGGATCATTCTAAGGCTACAAATTATACAAAGAGTTTGGATATGGAAAAGGGAATGGTTACTGTTGAATACGATTATGACGGAAACCATTATAAGCGCGAAAATTTTTCAAGTTATCCTGATCAGGTTGTAGCTACACATGTTGAGTCTGACGCGGAATTGAATTTCTCGGCACAGCTTCATTCATATCATAATCAGAGTGGATATTATGAGTATTCAAAAGTAAGTGATAATGAGGTAAAATTAGTTGCAAGCGTATATAATGGAAGTAAAGATAATAATGATCCTGCAACTGTAAATGCTATTAAGTTTGAAGCACATATGTTCTTGGTTGGTGACGGACAGTTCTCAGTATCGGATGACAATACTACTGTGTCGGTTGTCGGCGGAAAGAGCGCTGATATCTATGTGGTAGGAGCTACGAATTATGTTGATTATTTAAATCTTGATAATTCGAAACCTGCGGCTGACTGCTTAAAGTATGCTAACAATGTTAAGAGCAAGACTTACAGCCAAATAAAGGAAAGACATTTGGCGGATTTTGCAGAGCAATTTTCAAAAACTGATTTGACATTAGAAAACAGTTCTACTGATAAGAACGCTTTCAGTAATATACCTACAGAAAAGCGTATCCGTAAGGACGTTAACGGAAAATCAGGTTTCTTGAAAAACGGCGGAAACAGCATACCTAATGCAAACAGCTTAAAAGTATATTCTACATATAACGATGGGGATAATCAGCTTGCGGCTCTTGAATTTAATTACGGAAAGTATTTATTGATAGCTGGTGCTCGTGAAGGCAGACAGGCATCAGGTGAAGGAGAAATAGATATACCTGAAAGCCAGCCGCTTAACCTGACCGGTAAGTGGAATGCTGCACTTTCTGCTTCCTGGAGCGGAAAGTATACGGTTAATATAAATACTGAAATGAACTATTGGGCAGCTCAGCCCCTTGGACTTCAAGGTACAGAAAAGACTTTGATAGACACATTTGAAGCCCTTGCACAAAGCGGAAGTATAACTGCAAAATATCAATATGGTATAAACAATGAAAGAGGCGACGACCAATACCAGCCCGGAGATCCTTGGGTAATGCACCATAACTATGATTTATGGAGGGGCACGCAGCCCATTGATAACGCTACAGCAGGTCTGTGGCCTACAGGTGGAATATGGCTTCTTGACCATGCTTGGCAGTATTATAACTTTAATAAAGATACTGGGTATTTGGCAGAAGTATATCCTTATATGGTAGGTGCGGCTAAGTTCTTTACACAGTTCCTGGTTGTTGATCCAAAGACGGGATATTTAATCACTGCGGCTTCATGTTCTCCTGAGCAGGGCGGAGTTCAGCCGGGACCGGCAATGGATACACAGCTTATCAGAAACCTTTATGATACTGTTCAGAAGGCCTCTGAAATTTTGGGCAAAACTGAGGAAAATGCAGCGCTTCTTGCTAAAATTGATGAGCAGATGCCATCATCATACTTAGCAGATGAAAAAGGCAAACTCGCACCGAACCTTATTGACGGTTCAGGTCTTATTAAAGAATGGGTTCGCGGAGACGTAACCTTTGACTTTACTGAGGTGGATGCAGGAAAGGGTAAATTTAACGTTACAAGTCCGTTTACCGGTGAAACAAAAGGTATTAATAAACATGACGCCAGCAATACAGCGGGTCATAGACATTGTTCGCATCTGTGGGAGTTGTTCCCCGGAACACATTTGAGCGCTTACAGTGAGGACACAAATGAGCAGAAAATATTTAAGGCGTTTCAAAAGGCAACATCAGCTCGTGGCGCAGGCAGCGGTCAAGGGTGGGGACTTGCTTGGAGAATAAGTTTGAATGCGAGAGCTCTTGACGGCGAGGCCGCTTCAAATATGCTTGAACAAATGTTTAGAACTAGAACATCACCTAACTTATTTGACCAGCATCCAAACTTCCAGATAGACGGAAATTATGGTGCAACTGCAGGTATTATAGAAATGCTGGTGCAGAGTCATGACGGTGCTATAGATTTGCTTCCAGCAATTCCACAAAAGTGGAGCAGCGGTTCATTTAATGGGTTTAACACACGTGAAGACGCCACTGTTGATTTGAGCTGGGACGGCGGAAAGCCGACTGAAGCTAAAATCCACTCAAGAAGAACCGGTGATATAAGTATACGCACAAAATATGCTTCTGAAGCTAAAGTGTATGATGAAAGTGGAGCAGAAGTTACGGGAACTCTTAATGATCAAAGAAATCTTCTTACATTCCCGGTTGTGGACGGAAAGACTTATACAATTAATAATTTTGGTTCAAATGTAGAAGAAGGAGATAAGTATTATTATCCGAAAGATGTTAAAGAATTTTTTGCAAGCGATTCATCAGCCAGTGATATGATTCCAAAACCTGCCAATGACGGTACGGAAATTGGATGGCTGTACAGACGTAATGGTGTGAAAATCGGTTACGCTGTAAATGATTTTAACTTTGACGGACTTGCTAAATTAGTTCTTAATATGCCTAAGGTAAGAGATGATAATATATATGTTTCGATTACAGTAGACTCAAAAAGTGGTACGGAGATAGCAAATCAGTTAATCACTACGGGGGACAATGAGTTAGAACTTAAGAATCTTGATGGTATAAATGGTGAACATAAGATTTATTTATCATATTATCAAGAACCATATAATTCAGAAAGCACTGATAAATATTTAGGAAATGCCGGAAATTTAGTAGGTTCGTATAGTAAAAATATAAATCCTGACGACCCTACATCATCACCGAAGCCAACAGCTGAGCCGACAGCTCCTCCTACAGCAGCACCGGCTAAGTATGATTATGAGATTACTAATGCATATTTCAACGAAGACGGAAAGCTCAGTGTTGATATCAATTATATTGGTGAAAGCACAGCTCCAAAGGCTAAATTGCTTGTAGGTTCATATATTGATGAGAATACAATGACAGATTCAGGCGTATTTGATGTTGACGGAGCAGGAAATCTGACAGTAGATTATACAAAACCTGAAAATGGAACGGTTAAATTATACATTTGGGACGGCACTGATACAATGGTACCTCTCAGTGCAGTAAAGGAAGCCGGGGAAGCTCCGGCTCCTGCAACTGCAACCCCTGAACCGACAAAGGAACCAGGCCCGACAATGGCTCCGGGAACATTTATTGGATGGGACTTTAATAACGTTGCTGCATCAACAAAATATAATGCAGGCGATGTTATAGAAAATGAGAATGGTAATAATATTGAAATTATCTTTGGTTCTGAGGCAGCAGGCGGTTTGCAGCCTGAAATTGCCGAGAGGACAGCTGACGATAATTATATTAAGTTTACAGACGGCGGTGCCGGTCAGGATGGTTGGAGATATATAGCTGACAGTCCTATGGACGGAGGTATGTTTACAGCTTCTTTAGACTTTATGAACAGTACCGCTGACAAAGATACAATATTGATGAGAGTGTTTGATGAAAATAATGCAAATACTGAAAATACTTACACTACAGCAACTGACGGTCGTGTGTTTGAAATTAAGACAGGTGATAATGGTATTTTAAAAATATCTGATTACTTCTCTAAAGGCGCAACGGATACTAAGCCCCAGGATACAGAAATTTCTGGAATTACACTCAGCGCTAACACATGGTATGGCTTGAAACTTGAATATATCAAAGGAGAAAATAAGGTTAAGGTATATTTGAAGACAGGAGATTCTGATTATAGTCTCAAGGGGACTTATACTTTAGGAAGCGGCACTAAAAAAGTAAGTACTGTACCTGAATTGGCTCCGACAACGGTTTCGACTTCTACGCGCGGAAGTCAGACAGGAGCATATACTTTAGGTATTGATAACATTCAAATTGGTGTGTCTGAAGCTCCGCTTGTACCTACAGAGACGCCGGGACCGGCAACGGCAACACCAGGACCTACATCGGATCCGGATAAGACAATAACTGTTGATTCAAGCCAGGAAACAAATGCTGACGCAAAGATTTATAAGACAGTTAATGAAGCGGTCGCTGCCGTTGAAGCAAATCCGCCTGCAAACGAAGAAAATCGTGCGTATATTAACATTATGCCGGGAACATATCGTGAACAGGTAGTTGTGAAATCGCCTTATATTACAATGAAGAAAGCTCCGGGAACAAATGGAGAAGTCAAACTTACATGGTATTATGGTTTGGGTTCACTATATGACAGCTGTAATGAAAAAGGTTACTATGATCCAAGTGTTATAGGCGACGGTAAAGCATATGGACCTAAAGATTGGGGTCCATCGCTTAAAGTAGATAAGGGCGCAACTGCATTTATTGCTGAAGATTTAGTTTTAGAAAACTCTTATAATAGATACTATACACAGGAAGAATTGACTGACATAGCAGGTGTTGATCCTGATCCGAACAATGGTAACTTCCACAGAGTAGAATGGATAAATGAACAAATTAGTAATGGTGTAAGCGATGATACAATAAACAAATTTTTGCAGTCGAGAAAAGAAATAACTTATAAAGGCGTAACCGGAAGCCCAAGAGAGCGTAGTGCGGCTATTCATGTTTCCGCTGATAAGGTTCAGTTCTTAAACTGTGAAGTTATGTCTACACAGGACACGATAGGAATTAATTCGGGCAGAATGTATTTTAAGAATTGTAAGCTCGGGGGAACTACAGATTATATTTGCGGCAGTGCTACAGCAGTATTTGATAATTGTGAACTTTATACAAATGCTGGTCCAAGTCAAGCTGAATCTGCAACTGTAACAGCACCAAGCAGCACTGTAGATACAGAGGGATATCTGTTTTTTAATTGCCATATTACCGGTTCAAAAACTTCCACATCCGGGAGTTTCGGGAGACCATGGGGAGCAAATGGCGGTCCGGCAGCACATTACATCAATACAATTATTGACAATGCCGGTTCTGGCGGCGGAAAGCTTATCGGATCAGCTGGTTGGAGTGCGATGAGTGGTAATAAGCCGGAGAATGCTAGATTTGGTGAGTATAATAGCATTGATAGCTCAGGAAATAAAATCGATACTTCAGGAAGAACGAAAGGTACGATTCTTAATGAGTGGACAATGCTGAGATATAATCCCCTTACCTTTACTTTAGGTAATGATGGTTGGGATCCGGCAGGACTTATCAGCACTTATGCAGACGTAAATAATGTTTTGAATACTACAACGATTGATACAAGCGATAGCACAACAAACGAAATTGCGCTTCCTCAGGCTCCAAGCGGGTATGAGTTTAAGTGGGAAAGTGTCAGCGAATTTGCAAAAGTAAGTTCTGACGGCACAAAAGTGACGCTTATACGCCCTGCATTTGGCGAACAGCCAATTGACGCCGCTATTAAACTTTATGTAAGGGAGAGTGGAAACAAAGAAATTGGCGCTGAAAAATCCATTAAATTTAGTATTCTGCCGACAAGCGATACTGAAAATGTGTTTAATGTAAGCGGCACAGTTACCCTTTCAAAAGTAAGCGATGCAGAACAGACAATAAATATTATATTTAAAAATGGAGAAGCGGTTATAAAAACTGTAGATGTAATTATACCGGCAGGACAGACTTCACAGAGTTATACAGCTGAAAATTTACCGGTTGGTTCTTATACAGCATATTTCTCTTCTTTAAATACTGAGTATAGTATAGTTCAGGATCCACAGTCAGTTACAGGTGCAAAGGGAGACGCTGTGACAGTTGATATTACTGCTAAAAAAATGGCGTCTTTGAAGGTTTCAAGTCCTGATTTTGCAGATGCGGGATATGAGCCAAAAATAACTTCTGCCACAGGATTCAGCGCTGGAAAATATACAGTTACCGGAAATGAGACTGCTAATCTTGGAGAGGCTGGGAATGTAGTATATAAGGTAACAAAAGACAGCGATAAAAAGGTAGCAGCTAAGACAGGTGTAAGTTTTGATATTGCTTCAATGCTGAACGGCGGAACACTAAAGAATACAAAGACAATTAAGTTCAGTTATGACTTCTTGCTAGAAAGTACTGATTACTATCCGAGTGATTATTCATACTTTGATCTTGCCACAAGCACAAGCAATGCGGGGGCGGATGTAAAGGATTCTACGAGATTTGTACGCTGGGGAGTATATAAGGGCTGGGGACAGTTTAATTTCTTCGGCGCTACGACAGCAAGAATCAACGGAGACAATACTCAGTTTGACAAGAATAATAAGATGGCTAATAAGTGGTACAGAATAGTTGGAGATATAGACCTTGAAAATAAGACGGTAACAACAACGCTGTATGACAGGGATTGGAAAACAGGAGACGCAGGAACATATATGTTAAACTCAAAGGCGTTTACGATTTCTGCACCTGATGAGACGGGAGCAAACCCAAACTATCCTACGTCTTATGATTTGTCAAAACTCTATTTCAATATTTATATGGATAAAAGAGCTGATACAACAAATAAGATTGAATATTACTTCGATAATATTGAAATAGAATACCAAGATTATGAATAATAAAAAATTATAATAATCTGTTATTTTGAGAGACTGCTTGCAGTCTCTCTATTTTAATTTATATTTATAAATAATTTGATGACTAAAACATTTTTAGTTGTAGGTGATTAGTTATTTATAAATAAAAATTTATAATTTTGAAGCTTAATAATATTATTAAAAAATGACATTTTATATTTTTATTTTAGAATATTATAAGATATAGATACAAGTCACAAATATTTTTTGTTATATACATCTTTTATAGTTTAGCGTATAGCAGATTTTTAAAAAAATATGTGAGAATATTGAAATATAAAAATATATATTTACGTGGTATAAAAAGCAAATCAATAAACTTGATATAATCTAAAGATTTTAATTGTATTTAGAAATTTTTGCACGAACTAATAAGTTAAACAACAATGAAATAAGAGATAAGTTTTGTGATAATTGCTAAAGTACAAGTAAATGTTTATATAAATTTTTTGTTATTTTATTTATTGAATTATACTATAATGTCCATCGGTTATATCATATTTTATTATATAAATGGTAGTGATTGAAATGAAAAATTTAATATCTTAGTTATATCAACAATTGCTGCTCCGATTTGCATATTGTAATTAGGTGTATTCGAAGCAAATATGAATGATTGTGAAACTGATAAAGGCTGCTCTTATGAATCACAAGAAATTGCTGTTAACGATGGCGTGTATTTGGGTTTTAAACCGTCAGCAAGAAAAGCTGGGTCAGGGACAAATAGAAGCATGTCATATCCGGACGTCCCTGCTCCGAGGACTATATTTGCGCCGAATAGTTCGGCAACGTTTATTATAGAATGCGTTGATGCTGGGGATGCCAATAATGTGTTGTACACTCAGATTTTAAAAGAGGTTATTATAGGAGAGAGAACTATAAAAGCACCAACAGTTAATAATTATAATTTGATTACTGATTCGCCTAAAAATATAAAAGTATTATATCCGGAAACGACGGTTACATTTGAGTATGAATATGTACCATATGAAACGCCGGTTCCAACTTTTGAGCCGGTACCGACCATTGAACCCAGTTCAACTCCGGATGCGCTAATGTCAATTCCAACTCCAACTATGGAAATTTTCCCACCGTCTCTTTCGAGCCTTACAATTAACTGTGTGGAGAGGGAGAATGAAAATAATATATTGTATTCACAAACTATACCGAGTATTTATTATAATACTGTCCAGGAGGTTGCGGCTCCGCCTGTAAAAGGATATATATTTAGCGGCGAAAAGGAGATTGTGACTATACATCTTGCTGAGGGTAGTAATACAGTAACATTTGTATATGACCGAATAGAATCAGAGGTAAAAGATCCGGACAATAAATGGAAACTTATTCTTAATAAAAGAGATGTTCAAGGAGACATAGTTTGTGCAGCCGAAAACATAACCGATAGAAAACAAAACGGTGTAATGATAATAGGATATTATGATAATAATGGAATATTACTAGATGCTAATATAGTGGAAATTGAGGCTAACCCCGGCGAAAATATAAGCTATAATGTTGAAATACCGGATGAGATTAGGTCTAATATAAAGGAAATTCGAGCATTTGTGTGGGATAATTTAAAAGATATGAAGTCTGCCGCAGATATGGAAATAATCGGTATATAATATGACTAAGATTATCGCTTTAAGTTTTAGAAATAGAAGATATAAATATTTTAAATATAGATTATTTAGATAATTATTGTAGATAAAAGAAAAAGCTGAAAATGCGTCCTAGGTAACAATAGATGTTTTTGTCTATGTTTTAGGGCGCATTTAAAATATATAATTTAATAATTTATTTATGGCTAAGTGTTAATATTTTCTTGAAAGAATATAATAAGTAATCAGATATATAATAGACTGAGCTGCCATAATTGTGCAAACGAACTCATAGAGTGAGTTGCCAATTATCATTAATGTGATTGCTGCAGCGGCTTCAGCGATTAACGTAAGCATAAGCGTAAGGTACCCGCTCTTATGAGCAATCATTACGTATCTTTCTTCATTTTGATTTATTTCAAGTTTTTTGCGTTTTTCAGGATTACTTAATATAATTGCGTATTGAATCACTTTCAGTATTGATACAGCTGTTAGAGCTGCGCCAAAACCGACTATAGTATTGCCGTCGCGGACTATTCCTGTTATAAACAGTGAGATTCCGATAATACCAACAACTATTAAATAGATTATTTTATTTTTTATTGCTTTCATAGTTATTCCCCCTCATATAAGAATATATCTTCTATTTTAACTTTAAAAAAATCCGCAAGTCTAAATGCCAAAAAAATCGATGGATTATACCGCCCGTTTTCAAGCGAACATATTGTCTGACGGGACACCCTTACAGCGTCAGCCAATTCTTCCTGACTTATGCCGTTTTCTTTTCTGAGCGTCTCAAGAGTATTTTTCATTCTATCCCTCCTTTATAAAAAGTAAAGCTAGCTTTCCATCTCTCTATTTGTATTATACAACCATTATTAAAAAATGTCAAGTACATTTTACATTTTTATTTTACAATTTTTTTATCCGCGGTATCGTTTAGAGGTGTCGCAAAATAGTGAAAACAGCGCAGTTTCTAGGACTTAAAACTATCAACATATGTCGGTGTTGTCGTTTTTTACAATAATCAAACAGTTAAATATACCGTTTTATTACTTTTGTTACAACATCGTAATATTTTTTTAGAAAGTTTGAAAATTTCTATTTACAAATTTTATTTTCATGGTATAATAGAGTTATTATTTATAGTAGATAATTGCGAGTTCTTATAAACAACAGAGGAGGAAATGAAGTGTTCCAGTTTGATACAGAAGCTACAAACCCCGCCAAAATAAAAGTTATTGGTGTCGGCGGCGGTGGTAATAACGCTGTTAATAGAATGGTTGAGGCCGACGTTAAATGTGTTGAATTCGTCGCCGTGAATACGGATAAGCAGGACTTAACTCTGTCGCAGGCGTCACAGAAAATACAGATTGGCGAAAAGATAACAAAAGGTCTTGGCGCTGGCGCGGTTCCTGAGGTTGGTCAGAAGGCCGCTGAAGAAAGCGTTGAGGATATAAAGAAAGCAGTTCAAGGGGCTGACATGGTATTTGTTACAGCCGGAATGGGCGGAGGTACCGGTACGGGTGCTGCTCCTATCGTGGCAAAGATTGCTAAAGATGAGGGCATTTTGACAGTTGGTATAGTAACAAAGCCTTTCTGGTTTGAGGGAAAGAAAAGGCAGCAGAATAGTGATATTGGTATTACCAATCTTATGCATGCTGTTGATACTCTTGTTGTTATACCAAATGATAAGCTGCTTGAAGTTGCTGAGAACAGAACTCCTCTAACCGAGTCGTTTAAAATGGCTGATGATATTTTGAGACAAGGCGTTCAGGGTATATCTGATTTGATTTCAAGGCCGGGGCTTATCAGTCTTGACTTTGCTGATATCAAGACAATAATGAAGGATACAGGTTTCGCACATATGGGTATCGGACGAGCTTCCGGTGAAAACAGAGCGGAAGAAGCCGCTAAGAAAGCTATACATAGTCCGTTGCTTGAAACAACTATAGAAGGCGCTAAGGGCGTTATATTAAACGTTACAGGCGGACCGGATCTTGGAATTTTGGAAGTTAAGACGGCTGCTGAACTGGTTGAAGAGGCTGCTGATTCTGATGCTAATATCATTATCGGTGCTATTATAGATGAAAACTTAGGCGATGAACTTGTTATCACAGTTATCGCAACAGGATTTAAGGGGAATGTTCCAGGTCAGCCGGAGAAAGAGGAAGAAACCAATCCGTTTTCAAGCTTTTTAAATGGAATGGGGAATTTGAGCAGCACACAGAGTGCTCCGTCATATAATCAGGCTCCGCCACAGCCGGCGCCTAGTTATACGCCACCTAGTCCGACATTTGAACCGGCGCCGTCATCTAATTTATTCAGCAAGGTTGGCGAAGACGACGGGATAGATGTTCCGGTATTTTTACGCAGAAAAGATAAATAGATATATGAATTTATACAGCCGCAGGCATTTTGTCTGCGGCTGTTTTTATATAAAAATAAATAATTGCGATAGTTATACGCTGTATTTTGAAACCATTTGAATAAAAGAATTGGCTGATGGAGAATTTAAAACAATAAAGAAATATATATTGTTTATTAGGATTATGAAAGTTTGATAAGTGTTTTGAAATGGTTGTGATAGTGACCTTAAATAGAATTCTGGGTATTGCAGAGAGGTCTGTTTTTGGTGAGTTATTTAAAGTAAAAATAAACAATTTGTATTTTTATAAAATGAAGCACTCCTTATTTATTTTTTATGTTTATAGGCGGACGTATTATTTAACTTATAAATACTTTTTTAATTTTATATACTAACAGTGGCATTGCTTGACAAAAGACGGTAAAACCTATCACGAGAAAGACCTCAACCTACATTAAGTAATTTTTTCTCGACCCTTGATGATTATGCACCATTTCTCCTAATAATATTTTTGTAAGGTGACGAACCGATTTGCGCATGGCAGCATAAAAACAGCCTTGTAAAGCAAAAATGTGAGACGAGACCGGTTGTATGCGGTTTCCGGCCGTTTATGGTTTATATTAAACGATTTAAAAATGATCTGATAATCACTGTCTTTTTGGTTTAAAGTGCAATAGTGGTATTTTGAGAAAATCATCAGTTATTAGTTTGAAATGGTTATGGTTACTAGTATAATTAACCGACTGTTTAAACAAAAAATATTTTATAATAAATTTATTAATAGGCAGTAAAATAGTTGAATATTATGTATAAATATGATATACTATTTGCCAATAAAAGGGGATAACCCCGTAAATTTTGGAGGTTGTTATGAATTACAGTAATCCGGTTCGAAGAGGCTTTTATCCTGACCCGTCGGTTATACGAGTAGGTGAAGATTTTTATATGGTTAACTCTTCATTTCAGTATTTTCCATGTATACCCATTTCACATTCTAAAGATATGATACATTGGGAAACAATAGGACACGCTATCACAGATCCATCTTATCTTGATTTAAGCGGAATTAAAGACTCGCATGGTATTTGGGCGCCAGATATTTTTTATAATGATGGAACTTTTTATATAATTGCCACAATGCGGCTAAATGACAGCGGAGAAGAAAAAACTCGTCCCAGCAGACAGCAGCTTATTATGAAATCCACAACTCCGGAGGGACCTTATACAAAGCCGGTTTGGCTAAATGCAAATTCGATAGATCCTTCGTTGTTTTTTGATGATGACGGAAGAAAGTATATGATAACTGCCAGAGCCGCTACGGCTTGGGAACTTAATGAAGACTGCACTGAGATAATAGACGGTCCTAAAGTTGTTTGGAATGGAACCGGAGAGCGTTGTTCTGAAGGCCCCCATATTATGAAGCATAATGGTTACTATTATGCGATAGCCGCAGAGGGAGGAACAGGTTATGGACATGGTATCAATATAGCTAGGTCAACAGAATTATTCGGTGAGTATGAAAATTGCCCGTATAATCCTGTAATGAGACAGAAAGATCCGGAAAAATTAATACAGCGCGCCGGTCACGGCAAGCTTGTTGAAGATCAAAACGGCGACTGGTGGGCTTATTATCTTTGCGGAAGACGAAACGAAGGAAATTATACGACTTTGGGACGAGAGACAGCTTTGGATCCCGTTCGCTGGACTGATGACGGCTGGTTTCTAATAAATGAGGGGAAAGGCCCCAGCGAGATACAAAACGGACCGGACTTACCTGAATTTAAAGGCGAATCAAAAAGTTTTTTTGATGATTTTGATCATGATAGTTTAAATCTTGAATGGGAGTTTGTCAGAAATCCGGACTATGATTATATTTCTCTAAATAAGGAGAAAGAATGCTGTCTGAGGCTTTATACCACTGACGGGAATTTGAGTGAGCTAAAGGCAAAGAACACATTGGTTCATAGAGAAGCAGAGTTTAAATACAGAGCGGAAACAAAGATGAATTTTGACCCGGATGATGGTGCGTGGGCCGGTTTAACCTGTTATTACAGCACTGCTACATATATCAGATTTAATATAGCCATGTCTGAAGGAAAGAGGATACTTGAACTGGTTATTAACCGAAACCAAGGCGAGGAACTGGTGAACAAAACAGAAATTCCTGATGGATGGATAAATCTTCGGGTTGATGTTGACGGGCAAAAACGAACGTTTTCATATAGTATGGACGGTGAAAACTATATTGAGGCAGGAACCGTTAATCCGTGTATCTTTTTGTGCGATGAAGGAGTTCCAACAGATAGAAAACGGCATACCGGAACAATGGTAGGAGTATTTGCCGGAACGGATTCGGGAAAAAGAATACCGGCTGATTTTGACTGGTTTAAAATTGACGCGGAATAATCTTGGATAAAATTAACTTTTAATATTGGTTGTCTTAGGAGATTTATTATGTCAAGAAGTGAAAGTGTTGTGGTTACTGCCCTTTGTATGGTTTATGACAACGATAAAATCCTTTTGCAGGATAGGATTAAAGAAGATTGGAAGGGCGTTACATTTCCGGGAGGACATATTGAGAAAAAAGAGTCTTTTGTAAAAGGAATAGAAAGAGAAGTATTTGAAGAGACAGGTCTAAAAATTAAAAATATTAGAATTTGCGGTGTAAAGCAATTTCAAACAGAAGATGACGAAAGATATATTGTGTTGCTCTTTAAAACGAATGAATTTGAAGGCGAACTTTGTTCCTCTGAAGAAGGAGAAGTTTTTTTGGCAGAGCGTAAGAATTTGTCTTCATATGAAACAGTAGACGATTTTTATGAACTTATAAAAGTGTTCGATGATGAAAATATTAATGAGTTGATGTTTGAAGACTGTAAAGAAGATAATCACTGGAAATGGATTAAAAAGTTATACTGAATTAATATGTAAACTTCATTAAAATAAGAAAATAAAGTTTTTCGCATTAAAAAATCTCCCATTATAATATATACTTCAAGATTTAGTTCGTTTGAAGATATATTACTTGGGAGATTTTTTGTATATATTAGTCAACTATTTTTGCGCTTTCAATAGTTATAGGTGTTGACGGCATTCCCGATGAGTCTCTGGTTATGCTTAAGAAACTGTCAATAACTTCCATTCCCTCGGTTACAGTGCCGAATACTGCATATTTTCCGTCCAGGCTGGGAAGGTCAGTATAGCAAATATAGAACTGGCTGGACGCGGAATCCGGAGCGCTGGATCTTGCCATTGCTACGCTTCCTCTTTTGTGCGTCAGCGTGTTTTGAGTAAAACCATTTTCAGAAAATTCCCCGTGTATCTTAGTTTGACTTCCGCCGGTACCGTTTCCGTTTGGGTCTCCGCCTTGAGCTACAAAGTTGTCAAGAACTCTGTGGAATGTTAATCCGTCATAAAATCCTGAATTAACAAGGCTTAAAAAGTTTTCAACGGTTTCAGGAGCATACTCAGGTTCACACTGAACAGTGAAAGTTTGTCCGTCGCTCATAGTGAAGAGAACTTTGCAAGAACCTTGCGACAGTTCTCCTGTTACGGGAACAGGACTGTTTTCAGCCTTTTTAGCTTGCGTCGGGGTATTGGTGGGTTCGTTTTTTGCTTTTGCCGAGTTATTTTGGTCCGAACCGCATGATGCAAGACACAGCATTGCGGCGGCAGCCAATACACAGCATAAAATTCTTAAAGTTTTTTTCATTACACATCCTCCTAATATAGCATTATTTTCCATACAGATTATAGCATATTATAAAATATATATCAATAGTTGTTTAAGCCAACAAAAGTTAGTTATAAATAAATTTAGAATTTCTTAGAAATATTTATACAGAGATTCTTATTATTTAAACATATTGTATAGTCTATTGTTATAAATTTATATAGTTTTCTTTATATTGCGAAGTTATATAAAAACCATATAAATTAGCAATATACACATATGTATATTTTTAACAAAGATGAAAATATTTATTACAATTGTGTTTCAGACTATTGACGAAATTATTTTTATAGTGTATCATCTTATTATCAGCTCAGAAAGCTGTTAAATGATTTGAAACCTTAAATATTAAAATTTTATTATGGAATTGGGCAACGCTGCCTACTGGCGTTACCCTTTTTCTTTTAGAAAAATATACAATCTAAGAAATATAATTGATTTATATTGTGTGCCGGCTTGTTTATTATAAATAATAACCATGATAATACAGCTGCAGGATAATAAACTTATATGCTGTTTTGATTCAAATCCGATTTATTCTGTTCGAAATAGTACCGATAGGCTATAATAAACTGAACAAAAAATTAAGGTTTTTTAGCGAACATCGGTAGAGTGTGCGTAAGCACACTTCGTTAGGTGAGCTGCCATATCACTCGGAGCGTGAACATACTTAAAAAAGATTGTCATAATACTTTTTATTAATAAATTTTTCCGATACTGAGCGTCTTACGCTGCATATTTCATCTGCTTTGAGTATACAAATTAATATTTATTATGATATATGACCTTAACATTTTTATTCAGTCTATGTAGCCTGATCAAAAAATTTTTGCCTATCTTTTGTAGTTTAAAACATTCATAAGCAAATTTTTATATATTTAATTTGGAGGCTGTTTTTATGAATAGTGATACAGTTTTATTAAAGGAAATAATTGAGAGGGCAAAAAATATAGTATTTTTTGGAGGAGCAGGCGTATCGACTGAGAGCGGTATACCTGACTTTAGAAGCAGCGACGGGCTTTATAATCAGAAATATAAATATCCTCCCGAGCAAATAGTCAGTCATACATTTTTTAAGTACAACACAGAGGAATTTTACCGTTTTTACCGAGACAAAATGATATATTGTGAAGCTAAGCCAAACAAAGCTCACATTGCGTTGGCTGAGTTGGAGAAGTCCGGCAAACTCTCGTGTGTTATAACTCAAAATATTGATGGACTTCATCAAATGGCAGGAAGCAAGAATGTTTTTGAACTGCATGGGAGCATACACAGGAATTACTGTTTAAAGTGTGGGGAGAAGTATGGACTTGATAAGATAATAGGCACAGAAGGAATACCAACATGTGATTTATGCGGAGGTATAGTGCGGCCTGATGTTGTTTTATACGAAGAAGGACTCAACCCTGAAATTCTTAATGGCTCTATAAAAAGCCTTAGAAAAGCAGACGTTTTGATTATCGGAGGAACATCTCTCGGAGTATATCCGGCGGCCGGCTTGATACATGAGTTTACAGGGGATAAAATTGTTCTGATAAATAAGTCGGTGACTCCTGCTGACAAAACGGCTGATTTAGTTATAAGAGAGCCTATAGCACAGGTGCTGAAGGAGGCTGTTTTAATGTGACAAAATATACATGGAACCCGTGGCACGGCTGTCATAAAATAAGCGCCGGGTGTGCCAACTGCTACATGTTCCGTTCGGATTCCGGGAGAGATATTGACAGCAATACGGTCAGAAAAACATCAAGTTTTAACCGCCCTGTCAGCAGAGATAAATATGGCAGTTATAAGCTGGAATCAGGAGCGGAAGTGGGTTTATGCTTCACATCTGATTTTTTAATTGATGAAGCTGACAAATGGAGAGATGAAGCCTGGGACATGATAAGAGAAAGGTTTGATTTAAATTTTCTATTTATAACAAAGCGTATAAATAGGCTGGCTGATGTCGTTCCTGATGATTGGGGAGACGGCTATGATAATGTAGCTATAGGGTGTACTTGTGAAAACCAGGAGATGGCGGATAAACGCCTGCCTGTATTTTTATCTTTTCCGATTGCCCAACGGTATATAATATGTGAACCCCTGTTAGGTCCTATTGATTTAAAAGAGTATTTGTTACCTGAAAAAATAAGTGAAGTTATAGTAGGTGGAGAATCGGGGAATGAAGCCCGGGTATGCGACTATGATTGGGTGCTTGATATTAGAAACCAATGTATTGAAGCTGGGGTAGATTTCAGTTTTCATCAAACAGGAGCAAGGCTCAGGAAAAATGGAAAGGTGTATAGAATATTGCGCAGACACCAACATTCTCAAGCTAAAAAAGCGGCCATAACATTCCGCAGAAAAAAAGTATAATATTATCCTTATGAATCTTAGACATTCATGAGGATATTTTTATTGAATCGGTATTGTCAATTTTGTTTATCTTAAACAATAAACTAATTAAAAATAAATAACTGGCTATATTGCAGTCATAAGAGTAATAATGCGACTAATTTAGACTAAATTGAAATGAAACCGTAACACACAAAGGAGCCTTTTTATGATATAATTTATAAGGCGTATTGACGTCTGTGCAGTGTTTTTTATATATAGAAGTTTTATGATACAATGAACTTTAGATAAAGTTTTTAAAATATAAAGATTATGAGGGGAGTTTAAATGGCGGCAACCAAGACTAAGACTACAAATACAAAAAAGAAGACAACGTCTTCGGGCAGTTCTGCAAATTCCCGTGCCAGGTCAAAGACAGGAACCCGTTCAAGTGCGTCAGGCACAAGAAAAGCGGGAACCCAAAGGGCTGTTAAAGCTTCTGATGTGACCGCAAGACAGCCAAAAACAAAAGTTCTATCAAGCGAAGTTCAGGGAATATTGCTTATGGCTCTGGGCATTTTCTTTGCATGCGCATTTTATCTCAGTGCAGCAGGTATAGTAGGAACTTTTATCAGAAATGTTTGCTATGGGTTATTTGGCGCCGCTTCAGGAGTGTTTTTTATATATTTTCTGCTTGCGGGCATTAACTGCTTTTTTGATAAAAAGACAGGGGATTCACTCTACAAGTGGTGGGTTCTGTTGGGACTGATGATTTGTTCCGGTATGATATATGCTCTTGCTTTAGGCGATACAGGATTTGTTGAGGGCGGTTTTTTTGGTAATTTAAACTCGCTGTATGAAAACGGTATAAACGGCAACGGCGGCGGAATACTGGGCGGTTTTCTCTGTAAACTGACAGTTTTGCTTATTGGATATATGGGCGCCTGGGTTTTTTCAGCTTCAGCTGTGCTGGTTCTGTTTATAATTCTAACAGGGATATCAATTGAAGGTGTTTTCAGAAAAATTTTAAACTTTTTTAGAAACAGCGGTAATAGTATAAAAAACAGGGCTAATCGTGAGGTCGAAATTGAGCCGGTTCTTGATGATTATTACTATGATGACGGTGAATTCCAAGAATCAAAAAAGACGTCATTTTTGAAACGTGTTTTTGGAAAAATAAAGACCGGAAGAGAAAAAAGAAAAGAGCAGAGAAATAAATATGACGCTTTAAATACTGATTATGAGTATGAACAAAGACATACGACCGATTTTGATGATAAACCGGTGAGAAAATCAAGAAAAGGTTCTGCAAAGAAGAATAGTTCCCCTATCGATATAGAACTAAATGACAAAAAATTTATTCCTCCGCCAACAGAGACAAAACCTCAGAGATTTATGTTTGAAGAGGATGCAGAACTCAGCAATAACTTAAAAACCTCCATAGAGGATACCGGTATTAGTTCGTCACAGCATAAATTCAGTATTGATGACCTGCCGTTTGATATTGACGGTATAACAGCAGGGACGTTGAGTGAAGTAGGAGATGAGGCCGGTCACGGATTTGATGATGTAACCGTTCCATCATTTTTGGATACCAGCAAGACCGGAGCGCTTACAAATATGCCGAAAGAAGACGGTTCTATACCCAGCAATGACCCTGACGATTTTGAACCGCCAAGCGAAGCTAAACTTCAGGACAAGCTGGACCCAATGACTAAAAAAGCTTTAGACAGCGGAGTTCCGCTCGATGAAGCTGTGACTAAGGGACGTAAAATGCTTGTGGAAGACGCTGAACCTCAAACCCCGGAGCAAAAAATAGCTGCGGAAATTGAGGAAAAAAGCACCGTGCCTAAATTGATAAGGTATAAGCTGCCTCCGTACAGCCTTTTGGCAGAACCGAAGCCAAATAAAAAAACAAAAGCCGAAATAAAGTATGAGCTGGAAGAAAAGGCAAATCGTCTGCTTGATACTTTAAGCAGTTTTAAGGTGGAAGCAAAGATTATAAACATTACCCAGGGGCCGTCTGTTACCAGGTTTGAACTGCAGCCGGGATTTGGTGTTAAAGTTTCAAAAATAACGGGGCTTTCTGATGATATTGCTTTAAGTCTTGCGGCTCCGGGGGTCAGAATTGAGGCGCCGATACCCGGGAAATCAGCTATAGGAATAGAAATACCAAATTCGAATCCTTCACCGGTTCCGATTCGAGAGGTGCTTGACACCACTGAATTTAAAAGAAAAAAATCAAAGACTACAGTTGCTTTGGGTAAGGATATAAGCGGAAACTGTGTTATTGCCGATATAGCGAATTTCCCGCATATCTTAATTGCAGGCGCTACCGGCTCAGGTAAGTCGGTCTGCATCAATTCGCTTATAACAAGTATTTTGTATAAATCGAAACCTGATGAGGTTAAAATGATAATGGTAGACCCAAAGATGGTTGAGCTTGGGGTATATAATGGCATACCGCACTTGCTGATTCCTGTGGTAACCGACCCAAAACATGCCGCCGGGGCTCTTAATTGGGCTGTTGTGGAGATGCAGAACAGGTATAATCTTTTGAAAGATAACAAAGTAAGAAATCTGAAAGGTTATAATAAACTGATGGAAGAGCGTGAAGAGCCGGATGCAAAACTGCCGGAAATTGTTATAATTATTGACGAGCTTGCCGATTTGATGAATGTTGCAAAGAGCGAGGTAGAGGAAGCGATAAACCGTCTTGCGGCTTTGGCCAGAGCCGCCGGAATGTATTTGGTTATCGCAACTCAAAGACCGTCGGTAAACGTAATTACCGGTGTTATAAAGGCCAATATTCCCTCAAGAATAGCGTTCGCTGTAAGTTCGCAGATAGACAGCCGAACTATAATAGATTCAGCAGGAGCGGAGAAGCTGCTTGGAAAAGGAGATATGTTATACTCTCCCAGGGGTTCTATGAAACCGCTGCGTGTTCAGGGCAACTTTGTTTCAGACAGTGAGATAGAGGCTCTTGTAGACTTTATAAAAGGGCAATATGAGGCAGAGTATGATGAAGAGGTTATAGAGCATATAGAAAAAGAACATGAAAGGGTTGCGGCTGACCTTGAAGCCGGGAGCAGTTCTTCATCTTCTCACAGCGGAAGCGATGGAAGCGGAGGAAGAACTGACGATATGTTTTTGGAGGCTGTTGAGCTCGTTTTGGAGAATGGGCAGGCGTCCGTTGCTATGTTTCAAAGGAAATTCAAAATGGGCTATCAGCGTGCGGCAAAACTTATAGACCAAATGGAGGAAAAGAAGATAATAGGTCCATATGAGGGAACAAAACCGCGGCAGGTACTTATAACCCGTCAGGAATTTAATGAGATGAAGTATAATCGCTCAGAGAATTAAGACCAAATAAAAATACGCGCGGAATTAATTCCGCGCGTATTTTTTGCTGTGTTAAATGCTAAAATACTTTTTCATGTTTTTGAAAAACAGTTCCCAAAGATTAATCTTGTTTACCTCTGTCATAGACACTATATTATTTTCACCGATTTTTTGCCCGTCCACTTTAAAGACAACGTTGCCGACAACCTGGTCTTTTTGTATTGGAGCGGTACAGATTGAGTCCATGTTTATTTCTGTTTCAACTTTGTCTTCATTGCCTTTTTTTACGATATAATTGGTGTTGCCCATAAGCGTTACGGGAACGGTGTCCTGCGTTCCGCTCTGAACGGTGAGGTTTGGTATCTCCCCAACTATTTGTTCGCCGTTTACAACTGAATAGTTTGCAAAACCATAATCAAGAAGTCTTGCAGCGCTTCCGAAACGTTCTTTGGTGCTTGGCGCCCCCAATACAACTGCAACTAAGTTAAGACCGTTTCTTTCTGCCGATGCGGAAAGGCAATACTTTGCTTTTTCTGTTGACCCGGTTTTTAAACCGTTTGCGCCGCTGTAGGATTTTAATAGCTTATTTGTGTTGGACAGACCAAAACTTCCGCCCCTCAATGTGTCCATCCAGGTTGTGGTATATTTAAAGACGTCGCTGTGCTTAATCAGAGCGCATGATATTTTTGCAACGTCTCTGGCGCTGCTGTAGTGGTCATCAGGTTCATCAAGACCATTGCAGTTGCAAAAGTGTGTGTTTTCACAGCCTAATGCCGCAGCTTTTTTATTCATCATTTCCACAAAGGCGTCCTCACTTCCGGCAACAAACTCAGCCATTGCCACAGCCGCGTCATTTCCTGAAGATATTGCTATAGCCTTAAGCATATCGTCAACGCTCATCTGCTCTCCAGGCTCCAAAAATACTTGTGAACCGCCCATAGATGCTGCGTGCTCGCTAGTGCTTACCATATCGGAATAGCTTATTTTTCCGCTCTCTAAAGCGTCAAATATTAGCAGCATTGTCATGGTTTTTGTAACGCTGGCTATCTGTAGTCTTTCATCCGGATTGAACTCATATAGGACTGTGCCAGAGCTTGGCTCCATCAATATACCTGATTTTCCGCTGACAAGTGACGTGGATACGTCTGTGTCTACCTGGGTTCCCATATCTTCGGCTGAAACTGAGACAGGCACAACAACGCTGCAAGTGCTTATAAGCAGAGCGATTACCAAAATTTTTGCTAGATTTTTTATGTTTATACATTTGATTATTTTATTCATACTTTGACCTCCTGATTATTTTTACAAATTCTTTTTCATATTTGCCAGAGCGTTTTTTTCCAACCGAGATACCTGAGCCTGTGAAATTCCTATTTCATCAGCAACTTCCATCTGGGTTTTTCCCTGAAAAAACCTAAGATTAATGATGTGCTGTTCACGCTCATTCAAACGGTTTATGGCTTCTTTTAGTGAAATGCTTTCAAGCCATGATTCATCAATATTTTTTTCGTCTTTAATTTGGTCCATTATAAACACAGCGTCGGTTCCATCATGATAGACAGGCTCCTGCATAGATACCGGATCCATTATGGCGTCCAAAGCCACGGATACTTCCTCCGGCGTTATATCAAGCTCTTTTGCTATCTCATGTATGCCGGGTTCCTTCCCGTTTTGATTGGTTAGTCTCTCTTTGACTGAAAGCGCTTTATATGCTGTATCGCGGATAGAACGGCTGACTCTGATACTGTTGTTGTCCCTGAGATACCTTCTTATTTCGCCGATTATCATTGGAACCGCATAGGTGCTGAACTGAACATTGTGGCCTGTGTCAAAATTTTCAACTGCTTTTATCAATCCGATACAGCCGATTTGAAAAAGGTCGTCAATATTTTCATTTCGGTTATTAAACCGTTTCAGTATGCTCAGCACCAGCCGAAGATTTCCATAGATAAATTTTTGACGGGCTTCGGCATCACCCTGTTTTATCTTTTCAAAAAGCTCGCGTTTTTCTTTTGCTGTCAAAACCGGGAGCTTTGAGGTATTAACGCCGCAGATTTCCACTTTATTGTTACGCATTGGCCTGCCTCCTTCGGAACTCTGAATTAAAATTTGTTTTGTATAAAGTATTTGCAACGTTTAGAATAATATTCAAGCAGATATCAAATTTGGGCAGATAAAATATATTTTGCAAATATGGAACATTTATGTTATAATTTCCTCAATAGAAAAATTTAAAAATAAATTTAAAAAAAGGATTTGGTGTTATGAAATATAGAGACATGTGCGGAGAAAAAGTTTCTGTATTGGGACTAGGCTGTATGCGCCTTCCGACCGTAAAGAAAGACGGCGAAAATATAATTGATGAACAAGCGTTTTTGGAGATGACTGATTATTCTGTAAAAAATGGGATAAACTATTTTGATACAGCGTTTGGTTACCATAACGGCACGAGTGAAATTGAGTTGGGTAAAGTAATAAAAGAACTTGGGATAAGAGATAGAATTTTTATTGCAGATAAGCTTCCGCCGTGGAACATAAACGCGGACGGAGACGTAGAGAAGGTTTTTCAAACCCAGCTAAATAAAGTGCAAACCGACTATTTTGATTTTTTCCTGCTCCATAATATGACAAAGGAATTTTGGGACGGTAAAATAGCTGACTTGGATGTTTTAAACCATGTCAAGGAATTTAAAAAACAGGGCAGAATTCGCCACTTAGGTTTTTCGTTTCATGACGATCTTGAAACTTTCAAACGTATAATAGACAGCTCAGACGGAGCGTTTGAGTTCTGTCAGATACAGCTGAACTACGCTGACGCAGCGTCAAATTTTCAGGCTGGACTTGAGGGGCTTAAATACGCGTCGGATAACGGCCTCAGTGTGGTTATTATGGAACCTTTAAAAGGCGGCAAGCTTGTTGTTCTGCCGGAACACGTATCAAAAATTCTGCCGGAGGGAAGAACAATAGTTGAGAATGCTCTTGACTTTTTATGGGATATGAAGAAAATATCAATACTGCTCAGCGGAATGGGAAGTATGGAACAGCTCAAAGACAATATAAAGTATGCTTCACGCAGTGATGTTGGTATGCTCAGTGAGGATGAAAAAAAGAGAATAATGGAAGCCGGAGACATTTTTAACCAGGGTGCTAGGGTGCAGTGCACAGGATGCAGATACTGTATGCCATGTCCGGCTAATATTGATATACCTGAGATTTTTAAACTTTATAATGAGCAGGCTTTAACTTATACCTGGGAGGATGAGCCCAGCAAAAAGTATTTAGATATGGAATATAAGGCGGACGCTTGCGTTAAATGCAGAAATTGCGTCAGTCACTGCCCGCAGAATTTTGATATACCAAAGCTGCTTGAAGAGGCAGGGGAGTCTTTATCAAAGTAATTAAGATATTTTAGCAGATTCATCTTATACATACATTTAACTATAGAAAGGTGAAACGTATATGTGGATATTGTTTGCGTTTGGTTCCGCATTCTTTGCAGGAATAACAGCTGTTCTTGCAAAGTGCGGAATAAAAGATGTAGACAGCGACGCGGCTACGGCGGTCAGAACCGTTGTAGTTCTGGTGTTTTCCTGGGTTATGGTGTTCGTCAGCGGCAGCGAAATAGGTCCAATATCTGCAAAAACATGGACGTTTTTGATTCTCTCAGGTCTTGCAACCGGAGCATCCTGGCTGTGTTATTTCAAAGCTCTTCAGCTAGGTGACGTAAATAAGGTTGCTCCAATAGATAAATCAAGCACTGTTTTAACAATGCTGCTTGCGTTTATACTTTTGGGAGAACCTTTAGGAGTTTATAAAGTTATTTCAATGGTGCTGATTGCCATTGGAACGTATTTGATGCTTAATATACAAAAAAACACAACTGAGGTTAAAGGTTATAAGTGGCTGGTGCTTGCTGTTATGTCGGCAGTGTTTGCCTCTTTGACCGCTATCTTGGGCAAGGTAGGTATTGAAGGGATTGATTCCACTCTTGGAACGGCTATACGTACTGTTGTTGTTTTGATTATGGCATGGATGATTGTTTTTGTAACGGGAAAGAAAAATACGCTGAAACATATTGACAGACATTCGATGCTGTTTTTGATATTGTCGGGAATTTCTACAGGTGCGTCTTGGCTGTGTTATTATAGGGCACTCAAGACAGGGCAGGCAGGTGTTGTGGTTCCGATTGACAAACTGAGTATAATTGTTACGATTGCTTTTTCTTATATCGTATTAAAGGAAAAGCTCAGTGCAAAATCCTGGTTGGGTCTTATTTTGATAACAGCAGGTACTTTGTTGCTTTTGGTATAGTCTTAGAATTGAATGGACAAAAAATAAAGCCATATAATGCAGATATAATACTACAGAAGGGATTTGTGAGAGCTTATGAAATCTTATATCGGTATAGAGGATATATTTGCTCATGAAATATTGGATTCACGCGGTATACCGACGATTGAGACGGAGGTATATACAGATGACGGAAACGTCGGACGAGCCTCAGTGCCGGCAGTAACATCACCTGGACAGTATGAAGCTCACGAACTGCGTGACGGAGACCAAACCAGGTACATGGGAAACGGTGTGCTCAAAGCGGTTAAGGTTGTAAACGAACATCTTGCAGAAAAACTGACAGGAATGAATGTTATAGACCAGGAAGCCATCGATAGAAAGATGATAAGCTTAGACGGAACTTCTAATAAATCAAAATTGGGTTCAAATGCAATTTTAAGCGTTTCGCTCGCTTGCGCTCATGCGGCAGCAAATGCATTAGGCGTGGGGCTATACCAGTATATCGGCGGAATCGGCGGAAAGAAAATGCCGGTACCTTTGGTTAATGTAATAAGCGGCGGACGGCATGCAGATAATTCTCTCAGTTTTCAGGAGTTTATGATTGCTCCTATTGGTGCTGAGAGTTTCAAGCAGGGGCTCATGTGGTGTGCTCAGGTTTCTCATACTTTGAAAGAATTGTTGAGGGATAGCGGTCTTTCAGGTTCATTTAGTGACGTTGGAGGATATGTGCCTAATCTTTCCGGGGATGAAGAGGCTATAAGGCTGATAGTAAGAGCGATACAAAAATCCGGTTATCGCACCGGGGAACATTTTGCGGTTGCGATTGACGCGGCGGCCGGCGAGATGTATAACGAAGCTAAAGCTGTTGGAGAGGAAGGACAGTATTATTTTTGGAAGCAGAACAGAATGCTGACGCGTGAAGATATGGTCAAAATGTGGAATGATTACTGCCGAAAGTATCCGATACTGTCTATAGAAGACGGGATGGCTGAGGATGATTTTGAGGGCTGGGAAGTGATGACTGACAAGCTTGGGGATAAAATAAAGCTGGTTGGTGATAATCTTTTTGTTACTGACAAATTAAGATTAAAAAAAGGATTGGATTTAAAAATTGCCAATTCTATTATAATAAAGCCAAACCAAATAGGTACTTTAACGGAAACTTTGGGAACTATTGAACTTGCCAAAACTAATGGATATACTCCAATAATTTCCAACAGAAGCGGAGAGACAGGGGATACAACTATAGCTGACATTGCCGTGGCTGTGAATGCTAAGTATATAAAGGCCGGTGCTTTGTCAAGAGGTGAGAGTGTTCAGAAGTATAATCGTTTGCTTAAAATAGAAGAGGAATTGAGATATTAGACAGACCCCCGGGATAATTCCCGGGGGTTTTTAACATAAGTTTTTGTTAAGGCGAAGGGTTTGTTGTTTAATAATGTATATTTGTTTATTATTACTGTAAATTGGTTGTTGCGATTGACTATTTTACAGTAATGTTGTATAATTCATTTAGGGTTCAAAAAAATAAGGAAGAAGGGTATAAGAAATGAACTTGAAAAAATTAAAAGGTGTATTTTGGGCTGTACTTGCTGCAATGCTTATTTCTGCGGTATATTGCCCGGCAACGTTTGCTGAAACAAACTCATTGCCGGCTTTTCCGGGCGCTGAAGGCGGCGGTATGTGGGCAACGGGAGCAAGAAGTTCAGAAAATCGTGAGGTTTATCATGTGACAAGTCTTGCTGATGACGGGAGCTTTGGTACATTCAGAGACGCAGTTTCTCAACCTGACCGTATTATTGTATTTGATGTGGGCGGAACTATAAATTTGAGCAGAACGCTTACTATATACAATGATAATCTTACCATTTTGGGTCAGACCGCGCCGGGGGATGGAATCTGCTTTAGAGATTTTAACGTGTATATGACGGGGAACAATATTATTATGCGTTATCTGCGTTTCCGTATGGGCGTAGACGGAGGTATTGAGGATGATACTTTGGGCGGCAGAGGAATTAATAATGTTATAATAGACCATTGCTCTATGAGCTGGAGCACGGATGAATGTGTTTCTTTCTATCAAAATGAAAACTTTACTATGCAGTGGTGTATTATATCAGAAAGTTTAAAGAACTCACTTCATGACAAAGGCGCACATGGATACGGCGGTATATGGGGAGGTAAAAATGCAAGCTTCCACCATAATCTTCTCGCTCACCATGACAGCCGTAACCCTCGTCTTGACAGGGGTTCAAATAAAGACGCATATAATGATGTTACTTTAAATATGACTCTTACCGATATGAGAAACAATGTTGTATACAACTGGGGCGGAAATTCCGCTTACGGCGGCGAGGATGGAATGGCAGCTAATTTTATTAACTGTTATTACAAGTATGGTCCAAGCACTGGAAAACATAAGAGCAGGATATACAATATTAGTGCTTCAACTGCAGACAGTTCATATATAGCTGCCGGAACAGGTGTTGAGGGCTGGGGAACAGACGTGTATGTTGACGGAAACTATGTTGATGAAAATTCTTCAGTTACTTCAGACAATACCAAGGGTGTTGATAAAGACAGTAACGCTAACCATTATGGAATATGGTCGAAGTCTAATATTACAGACGCAGAAAAAATAGTTCATTTCAGATATGAGAACGAATACCCGGTTAATACTGAAACCGCAGAGGACGCCTATAAATCAGTGCTTGAAAGCGCAGGAGCAAGTATAATCAGAGACAGCGTTGATACAAGAGTTACGAATGATGTTAAAAACCGTACCGGTAAAATTATTGATAAGCCGAGTGATGTTGGAGGATATCCAACTTTGGATGGCGGAATTATGTCGAAGGATAGTGATTTGGACGGAATTCCAAATGAATATGAAGATAAGAATGGGTTAGATAAAAACAGTTCATCTGATGCTGTTAAAATCAATCCGTCAACAGGCTATATGTATATTGAAGAATATGCAAATGCTTTGGCAGACGGCAGTTATGTTAGAGATACGGCTTATGATGAAGCGCTTCCTCAGCCTACTATCGTCCCGCCGGCTGTTGAAACACCGGATCCTAACGTTAGCCCGTCTCCTGAAACAACCTTTGTTTCAGAGTGGATTGCAACTGAGGCTGATATTAATAAACCGGCAGGCACCGAGTTTATGCCGGGATTGGTAGGAATGATTCCGTTTGGACGTCCTATGCAGGATATAGCTGTTTTTGATGATGGATTTATATCGAATTTTGCTATTACAGATAAAAATATAGGCGGCGGATATGAAAACGGAAAAGGAAAAGGCAGTGCAATGGAATTTACTGCGCCTGAAGACGGAGTATTTACTATTTATTTGACTGCTCTGCAGGACAAAACTTTCTATGTTACAAAAGCCGGTGTTACGGATTATACAAAAGAGTCGACTTACTCGCTTAATGTAAAAGAAGCTAATTTGCCGATTCGGTATTCATTGCCGGTGAAAAAAGGCGATGTATATTATTTCTATATGGATGGTTCAAAAGCTAGATTTAGAAAAGCTGCTTTTGCTGAATATGTAGAGAAAGAGCCTGTTCAAACCTACAGCATTAATAATTTAAATGTCGAAGGCGAGACTATTTCATTTAATGTGGTAAAAAATGCTGAGACCAGCGGCGATAACCTTATTATAGTTGCTGAATATAACGATAAAGGCGTTATACAGTATATGGATACGAGAGTTTTATCAAACGGTGTATCTATTGGAGAGACGGTTCCCTATACTGTTAACCACGTTTCCGGTGCCGGCAATGAAGTTAAAGTGTTTATTTGGGATAATATAAATAATTTGACGCCGTTAAGTCAAACGGTAAGCAGTAATGAAAATTAAAAATTAAATGTGCCGCAGCTAGGGACTGCAATTTTCAGTTCCTTTCTGCGGCACTATGTGATTTATAACAATTACTATGTTTATATTGTGTTAAATTTATTTGGGAATAATTAAAATAATTTTGGTAAAATTGATATTATAATTTATACTTAGGAGGAAGATATGAATAGAGAATTAAATTGGGCAATTTTGGGATCCGGCTGGATTGCAGGGGACATGGCAGACGCTTTTTTAGATGAGGGCAGAAAAGTATATTCTGTAGGCAGCCGCACGAAAGAAAAGGTCATTGAGTTTGCTAAAAAGCATAATATAGATAAAGTTTATGACGATTATCATGAAATGTTTTATGACGATAATGTGGACGCTGTTTATATAGCGACGCCGCATAATAAACATTTTGAGGCAATAATGGAAGCTCTGGAAAATGGAAAGCATGTGCTTTGTGAAAAGGCAATAACTTTAAATAGCTCTGAATTAAATCAAGCCGTGCTTTTGGCAGAAAAAAATAATTTAGTGCTGGCGGAAGCAATGACTATTTATCATATGCCGCTGTATAAAAAACTTAGCGAGATGGTAAGAGCCGGTGTGTTCGGAAAGGTTAATCTTATTCATGTATACCACGGCAGTTTTAGAGAGCATGATATGAACAGCAGATTTTTTAGTAAATCGCTAGCCGGAGGAGCCCTTCTTGATATTGGCGTTTATGCGCTGTCCTTTGCCCGTTTGTTTATGCCGTGCAAACCTACAGGATTTTCTTCTGGGGTACAGATGGTTGAGTCCGGTGTTGATGAAACAGAAGGAATATTATTAATGAATGGTGAAGACTTAGCAGCCACGTTAACGGTGTCTCTTCATGCTAGACTTCCAAAACGAGCTTTTATAACATGTGAAAAAGCGTATATAGAATTGGATGATTATCAAAGACCGCAAACAGCTCAGATAACTTATATAGACACTGAAAAGACAGAAACAGTTTCAGCCGGAAGGAAAGACAAAGCGCTGTTTTATGAAATAGAAGATATGGAAGATGCAATACTTGGGAAAGGCAATGATACTTATTTAAATCTTACGGTTGATGTTATGGATATTATGACCGGACTTCGGGAAGATTGGGGATTTAAATATCCTGAGGAAGAGTAGGATTTTTTACTTAAAAACTTAGTGCCGCGGTACAAATTAACTGTACTGCGGCACTTTATTATTTAACAAGTGATAAATTTTTAAAGCAGACTGTCTGCTAATGATTCAAGCTCTTTTATCGTGTTTTGTTTCATAGCTGATTTAACAGTGACCGTTGGTTCAACTATTTCTATATTTTTCATTCCGGTCAAAAATTCTTTTATTTTCTTTCCTGCCATTGGCGCCCATGAACCGTTTTCGATGATGCCTACTTTTCTGTTCTGGTACATTTTTGAGTTAATGTGCTGCAAAAATTCAAGAACCGGAGTAAATATTCCGCCGTCATATGTGGGAGATGCAACTACCATTCTGTCATATCTGAAAGCGTCTTCAATAGCTTCGGCCCAATCTTCTCTTGCGAGGTCAGTGATTTTTACTGTTTCAACACCTTTTTCGGTGAGTATTTCAGCCAGTTTTTCTACAGCCTGTTTAGTATTTCCATAAATTGAGGCGTATGCTATAAAAACTCCTTTATCCTCTGCCTTATAGCTGCTCCAGGTGTCATAAAGACTAATATAGTGATCCAAATTTTCATTTAGTATAGGTCCGTGAAGCGGACAAATGGTTTTTATATCAAGACTTGAAGCCTTTTTTAATACTGTTTGCACTTGTGCGCCATATTTACCTACAATATTAAAGTAATATCGTCTTGCTTCGCAGTCCCATTCTTCATCTGTATCAAGTGTGCCGAATTTTCCGAAAGCGTCAGCCGAAAACAAGATTTTTTCTGTGCTTTCATATGAGAGCATAACTTCAGGCCAGTGCACCATAGGAGCCATAACAAAGTTTAAACAATGATTTCCAAGTTCAAGTTTGTCCCCCTCAGATACTATAACTTTTCTGCCGTCTCCCAAATCTAAATCAAAGAATTGATTTATCATACCGAACGTCTTTTGGTTTCCGACAATTTTCATATCAGGGTATAAATCGGCAAGTATATTTATGCTGGCAGCATGGTCCGGCTCCATATGCTGAACAACAAGATAGTCAGGTGTCTTTTCACCCAAAATTTCTTTTAGATTATTAAGCCATTCTCCGCAGGCTCTTCTGTCCACTGTATCCATTATCGTTATTTTGTCATCCAAAATAACATATGAATTATACGCAACTCCATTTGGTATTATATATTGACCCTCAAATAAGTCCAGGTCATAGTCGTTTACACCAATATATTTGATTGAGTCTGAAACTGTCACATCAGTGTATTTCATAATGCACCTCCAATAATTTTATCAATTGTGAAATTTTTCACCATTTTCTTTGCTCTTATTATATCATTATTTCCAAAAACGTCAATGTTATTTTGGATAAATTTTCATGTTAAATTAAATAGAATAAAGTAAAAATCTTACAACTGTTACTTGCTGTCTGAGAGCCTATAACCGGCGCCCCAAACAGTTTCTATATAAGTTTCGCTGCTTGCGCTTTCAATTTTTTCTCTTATGCGCTGGATATGGACAGTAACAGTAGAAGTATCGCCCATTGCGTCAATTCCCCATACGCGGTCGAACAAATGTTCTTTGCTAAACACAATATTGGGATTTTCGGCTAAAAAAAGCAAGAGTTCATATTCTTTAACAGGCATTATTATCTCGTTTCCGCCGATAAATACTCTGTGAGAATCCTTATCTATTTTAAGGTCTCGAATTTCTATTACTCTTGCGCTTTTTTTGTCAAATTCTTCAATGATAGAAAGGTATCTTGTTATATGCCCGTTTACTCTGGCAACCATTTCTGAAATAGAAAAAGGTTTTGTGATATAATCGTCTGCTCCAACACCAAATGCGCGTATTTTTGCGGATTCGTTGCCGCAATCTGAAATAAAGATTATAGGTATATTCTTTTGTTTTCTTATTTGGGAACATATTAAAAAACCGTCAATGGCACCGTTTAAATCTGTTTCAAGAATTATACAGCAATAGTCGTTATCGACTGCCATTTTCAGTCCTTCCTGTCCGCTTTCAGAAATATCGCAATCATATCTGAATGTTTTAAGACAGTCGCTTTCGTATTGTGCCATTTCTCTATCCATGTCAATTATTAAAATTTTCATAAATTTCACCAACCAATTTTATATAATGATTATATCAGCATATCCTTTTATAAGTCAAGAGCCGTCTTATGATTAAATCGGTTCTATATTGCTTATAACCGCCGTGATTTCGGAGTTGAAATAGTGGTAAAACTTTTCAAAAAACTGTTGCGTCAGAAAAGTTTTTATGGTATAATTATAAAGATATAAAACTAGTGAAATGAAAGGATTTTTCATATGAAATTTGTATGTGACAGAGACGTACTTAACTCAGCGGTTTCTACCGTTTCAAGGGCAGTTTCGTCCCGTTCCAGCCTGGCCGTTTTGGAAGGCGTATATATCAGGGCCGAGGAAAACGGCCGTGTTACAATAATCGGAAACGATTTAGAAATTGGAATTGAGTCTGTAATTGAAGCTGATGTAAAAGAGAGCGGCGAAATTGTTATTGACGCTAAACTTTTTGGAAAAATTTTAGCATCTCCTAATGACTCAACTATATCAATTGAAACTAATGAGAAATATCTTACTCTCATAAAAAGCGGGAAGGCAAAAATTGAAATACCCGGTATAGCTCCTGATGAGTTTCCGGACCTGCCTCAGGTTAGCGAAGACTATTCTGTCACACTGCCCGGAGGAGTTCTTAAAAACATGATAGAGATGACGAGCTTTGCAGCCGCTAAAACAGATAATGACCCTACGCGTATGGGAGCGCTGCTGAAAATCATGCCGGACGGGCTCTCAATGGTTGCTTTAGATGGATATAGGATAGCGCAGAGAAATGTATCTCTGGAAGGAAATTTTGAACCAAAAGAAATGATAATTCCTGAAAAATCTCTAACTGAGCTTGCCAGAATAATTGGTGATTCAGACGAGGACATAAAGATAATCGCGGCACCCGGACATGCTATATTCCTGCTTGAAACCTGCAAGCTGGTTACTCGATTGATTGAAGGAAGCTATACCAATTTTGAAAGGATAATTCCAACTTCATTTGAATTGGAACTTGAGTGTCCTACACATCAGATTGCTGATTCTGTAAAAAGAGCCTCGTTGATAATTTTGAATGATGTAGTTAAAGGTCCTATAAGATTTAATATAACTGACGGAAACATAAATGTTTCGTGTACAACTTCAGCCGGTTCAGTTGATGACAATCTAAGTGTTGATACTCCGCCTGATGTTGCGCTTGAGATTGGTTTTTACAATAGATATCTTCAGGATGTGTTTAACGTTCTGCGTGATGATAATATAATGATGAAGTTTAATAAGAGTATCAATCCGCTTATAATTACTCCTGTTGAAGGCAACGATTATATGTATATGATACTTCCTATCAGACTTAGAAATGCCGGCTAAGAGACGGGCTTATGAAATCCAATAAAATCAGGTTAACAAATTTCAGAAACTATTGTGAAGAAGAGATTGAATTTTCTGACGGAATAAACGTTATATGCGGAGATAATGCCCAGGGGAAAACCAATATTTTAGAAGCGGTTCACATGTTTTCTATGGGAAAATCAAATAGAACCAATAAGGATTCTGAACTTATAAGGCATGGAGAAGACAAAGCCGATATTTATATGGAATTTTCGTCATACTCTCAGGATAGTTTTTTTGAAATCGAAATGTTTCGCGGCAGGCGTAAAACTATCATATACAATGATATTCCAATAAAGCGCAACAGCGAGCTGCTTGGCAAATTTAACGTGGTGTATTTCGGTCCGGAGCTTTTAGGTCTTGTTAAAGAGGGGCCAAGGGGCAGACGCCGAAATCTTGATATGCTTATAAGCCAATTGCGCCCAAATTATTTTTCAGCACTCAGTTCTCTGAGAAAGGTAGTTGACAGCAAAAATGCTTTGCTTAAAATGAACTCTCCAAACGAGACGCTGCTTGAAATTATGAATGAAAAACTTATTCAAGTTTCCGCGGAGATAATAAGGTACAGAGCTGAATTTATTAGGCGTATTGAAGAAATCGCCAAAGATATTCAATTTGAAATATCATCAGGAGCTGAAGAATTGTCGCTTAAATATATGTCCTGTATCGGTCGGTTTTCAACTGACGCAGAGTTTGACGCGGCAGACGTGACCAATAGGCTTAGAGAGAAGATTTCTTCGAGTTATAAACGTGAAATGGAATATGGAGAGACCATGGTGAGTCCGCATAGGGAAGATATCGTGTTTGAGATAAATAACCGCGATGCGAAGGCGTTTGCTTCCCAGGGGCAGCAAAAAACTATAGTTCTTGTTGAAAAATTGGCTGAGGTAAAATTAATAAAAGAAGATATAAATGAGACCCCTGTGCTTTTGCTTGATGATATAATGAGTGAACTTGACAGAAAGCGTCAGAAATTTGTGCTTGCTAATATTAAGGATATGCAGATAATAATTACTTGCACTGATATAGAAGAACTTATCGGAAGCGGAGAGTCTGCTTTTGAATCAATAAATAGAATTTTTATAAAGGACGGGAAAGTTGTTAGCAGCCTGTCTTGAGAAAGGTATGAGAAAATGTACCTGCACTTAGGTAAAAACACTACGGTGGATACTGATGATATAATAGCGATACTTGACCTAGATAATATAACTATAGCTAAATATTCAAGAGAATTTCTCAGAATAGCCGAAGAAGAGGGATTTGTCAGAAGCGTTACTGACGATATTCCGAAATCTGTTGTATTATGCGAAACAAATAATCAAAGCGTTGTGTATATAACAAATATTTCTTCAAAGGCGCTCGCAGGCAGAGTAAAACGCACAAAAAACTTTTCAGAATATTCGCTGTACAGCCTTGATGAGTAATACTTAAATAAGATAGACGCAAGAACATAATACTATAAATGGAGTGAATTTTATGCAAGAGGAACAACATATTACGAGCGTCCCAATTGAGGACACTTATGACGAAAACCAAATACAGGTCCTTGAGGGATTGGAAGCTGTTAGAAAAAGACCGGGTATGTATATCGGTTCTACTTCTTCACGCGGTCTCCACCATCTTGTTTACGAGATAGTAGATAATTCTATCGATGAAGCTTTGGCAGGGTTCTGCAGTAGAATTTTGGTGGAAATTGAAGAAGATAACTCTATAACCGTAACAGATAACGGACGCGGAATCCCGACAGGTATACACCCTAAAATGGGAATATCAACTGTTGAGGTTGTATTTACACAGCTTCATGCCGGCGGAAAATTCGGCGGCGGAGGTTATAAGGTGTCCGGCGGTTTGCATGGCGTTGGTGCTTCGGTTGTAAACGCGCTTTCTGAGTACCTTGAAGTTGAGATCAAAAATGGCGAGCATATTTTTTATCAAAAATATGAACGGGGACAAGGCGTCGGCTCTTTGAAGCAAATAGGAGAGACGACTGAGACCGGAACTAAGGTGCATTTTAAACCTGACGGTGAGATTTTTAAAGAAGGTCTTGTCTATGATTATGATGTTCTTCGCAGACGTCTGCGTGAGCAAGCGTTTCTAAACGCCGGGATTAATATTACCCTTGTTGATAAAAGAACTAATGCCCCTGAAGATAAAAAGATGGTGGAACTTAAATATGATGGTGGTATTCGTGAGTTTGTTGAATATCTTAACCGGAATAAAGAAGTTATCCATGAGGATGTTATATATGTTAATTCCGTTAGAGAGGACAGCGAGGCAGAGGTCGCTATGCAGTATAACGACGGATATAACGAAATGATTATGAGTTTTGCTAATAATATTAACACCACCGAAGGCGGAACTCATGAGACGGGATTTAAGTCTGCTCTTACTAAAGTTATTAATGATTATGCCAGAAAAACAGGTATGCTTAAGGAAGCTGACGCTAATCTTAAAGGCGAGGACTGCCGTGAGGGTTTGTCCTGTGTAATAAGCGTAAAGGTAACAGAGGCTCAATTTGAGGGGCAGACAAAGACTAAACTTGGAAACAGCGAGATAAGAACCATAGTTGAAAAGATGGTTAATGAAAAACTCGGGGAGTTTTTTGAAGAGAATCCAACCATAGCTAAAATAGTTGTTGATAAAGCAATGACAGCTTCCCGCGCAAGAGAGGCGGCAAAGAGGGCGAGAGAGAGCACAAGACGTAAATCTGCTCTCGAAAGCAGTTCTCTTCCTGGAAAACTGGCCGATTGTTCTGACAGGGATAATACTTATACAGAAATATATATCGTCGAGGGAGACTCTGCAGGCGGCTCGGCAAAGCAGGGGCGTGACAGGAGATTCCAGGCTATACTTCCGCTTTGGGGAAAAATGCTGAATGTAGAAAAAGCCAGAATAGATAAGATTTATGGCAATGATAAACTGACTCCCGTGATTACTGCGCTTGGCGCCGGTATTGGAGACGAGTTTGATTTAAACAAACTGAGATATGGAAAAGTTGTTATAATGGCTGATGCCGATGTTGACGGAGCGCATATCAGAACGCTTCTTTTGACATTTTTCTTCCGTTATATGCGCCCGCTTATTGAGGACGGACATGTGTATATAGCACAGCCGCCGCTTTATAAGATTTCAAGAGGAAAGATTGAAAAATATGCCTACACTGATCAGGAGCTTCAGGATATACTGACTGAAATGGGCGACGGCAGAACGCCCAGCGTTCAGAGATATAAAGGTCTTGGTGAGATGAACCCGTCGCAGCTTTGGGATACAACAATGAATCCCGATACAAGAATAATGCTTAGGGTAGATCTCGAAGACGCTCAGCAGGCAGACGAGACATTTACGATTCTTATGGGTGATAAGGTTGAGCCGAGAAGAAAGTTTATTGAGGAAAGAGGCACATCAGTTATCAATCTTGATATTTAGTTTGGAGAACTTTATATGATAAAAATAGAATATGCTAAGGTAATGAATCTTGAGGGCGCTATCCGCGGAGCAAGAAATCCCATGAACAGCTGGGAAAGAATAGACAGCCGCTATAATGAAAATGGCGACTACATTCTCGGTGAGAATGACCTTTCGCTGGCAATCAGGCTTTGCAGAGCAGGTAGCGACCATAGAAAGTTTATTCGTCAGATATTGGTAAGCGTTGATATAACAGCGCCGCTTTATTGGTGGAAAGAGTTTGACACATACAAAGTTGGTACCGTGGCTAACTCGACAAGTACGATGCACAAAATACATTCAAAGAAATTTGAACTTTCTGATTTTTCTTGTGATCATCTTAGTAAAACCGCTCTTGAAGCTTTTACCGCTTATATGGAGTTTATGGAGCTTAAACGCAAACATTTTGTTGAGACTAAGGACAAAGCGGATTGGTATGATATTATACAGATGCTTCCGTCAAACTATAATCAAAAGCGCACAATAACTATGAATTATGAGAATCTTCTTAATATGTATTATGCGAGAAGAAACCATAAGCTTGACGAATGGCATGCTTATTGTGACTGGATATTGTCTCTGCCATATACGAAAGAGTTGTTTATAAAGGATGAGTGATATCACTCTAAAATTGTTACTTTGTAAAGTTAAAAATATCTTTATTTGTCCGCAGAGCTGTGATTACAGCTCTGCGGATAGTTGTTTACATAAGAATTTTATGAAAATTTTTAATGTTTTATATTATTAAAATCAAAAGTAAGGAAATGGATATGGAAAACTGTGAAAAATATATAACTCTGAAAAACCTTGATATTAAAGCTGAACTAATGTTTGATATGGTACTTAGTTTAAGATATGAATTTGTTCTTAAAACTGATTTTGTGAAAGAAGCAGATGACAATGTTTTTGACTTTAATTTGTTTTTTGATATGCCTAAATCAGCAGTTATAGGAGGCTTTGAATTAGATTACGGTGAATATTCAGTAAAAAGCAATATTACTGAATTTGATGATGAGGAAAAAAGCGGAGCCTCACGTGTAATTCTGAAGCAGATATCAGGTACGTGCTACAGTTTTAAGATTAATAATTTGCATCAAAATTTTGGAGAATTTAATTTAATAATCGAAGCTACAGCGCTTCCAAAGTGTATGGGCAATGACCTTATTTTTGAAATACCGCTTTATTCATCTACTTCGGTGCCACAAAATATTGAATCAGTCAAAAAACATGTCAGCAAAGCAGAAAATTCTTACTCTGAAAATATAGACGTCTCAATTAGCGTCGCTGTTCCAAACAATAAAGAACTTAAAAGGATGTATTCGTCAACACACGAATACAATATTCTGCCGATTAATAATCAATATATTATGAAAGATAATAATTATATTGGCAAAAATTTTACAGGCAGCGGAGTAATGTTGGTTTCAACCGGAAAATCCGGCAGTGTATTTGAGTTGTGTCTGTGTTATGACCCAAGCCGTGAGAGTATTGGATATGTATGCGGGGATGATACGAGCGGTTACAGTGCGGTATATCTGATAAGACCCCAGGTGCCGGCACCGGCTGAAAATGCAGATATAATTTATATACTTGATACAGCGGATTCGTCTGCATCATTACAGAACGTGGCTAAGGCGGCGCTCACTGAATTTTTAAGAAATATGAATCGGTATTCACATTTTTTTATTTCTACGATTAATGGAGAAATTTATTCTAATGAATTTTTAGCTCCGACTTTAACGAATATTGCAAAAGTAGAAGAGTGGTTAAGGAATCTTGATTCCTCCGTTCAAATAGGAGAAAAGGCGTATAAAGATGCTGTACAGAAAGTTTTTGATATATCGAATGGGGCTCAAATTATTTTTATCACGGCGTCAGGATTGCTTTGCCGCTACCATAACCTTCAAAATTTGATAATTAAAAATGTTTACAAAAGCGGTCAAGCTTTTGGTTCAGCTGTTCAGCATGTCGGAAAATCCCAAACAACATTTAATATAGTATCAATAGGTTCCGGCATTCATAATGGATTTTATGAGAAGTTTTCAAGCGAGTGCCTCGGTATATTTGGTCAAATGCACCGCGGACATAATTTTTGCAGCTTTGTTTCGGGTTTTCTAAAACGTTTATGTTCTCCGTATTTGTCGAATGTGGTTATATCTGAGTTTGCGCCCGGCACATATTATATGAATCCAAAAAATATAGAAAAATATAGAACAGATGAACCAATTATATTGGGTATACGTTCCGCAACAGATTATCCGAGAGAATTTTTAATTGAGGCTGACGGTGGATTTTCTCAGACTGTTAATGTGAACAATATAGGATATTTGAATCAGTCGAGAAATATAGATATGGCATTCGCACGTTTGGCTCTTGACGGAATATATAAGCTGATTTCAAGGAGTGATATAGCTCCGGAGACGGTGATAAGATTCAAAAAAAGAGCCGCGCAGATAACAAAGGAGATGAACGTCCTTTCACCGGAAAATAGCTGTAGGGCTGATATTTATACGAAGTATGGACATGGCCGCTCAATAGGAAATGTGAATATTGAAATGTCATATTCTTTTGATGATGAGTTCAAAAATGCGGTTACTGTATTCGGCGACAGCAGTCTTGATTATAAAACTGTTGTCACAAACATCAGAATTGCGGTCGCGGCATTGCTTGTATGTGTCAGAACAGACGGTTCTGTTTCCAGTTCTTATGAAACCAATTTTATCAAGAGGGTCAGAGATACTGCATATGCAGTATCAGCGCTTAAACAGGTATCAAAGTATCGTATTCTTGGTTCAGATAAGAAATTTAATGCGATTATAAATAACGCGAATGATTTTGCCTCGAAGAAAAATATTTCTTTATCAGATATACCAATAGTTTTTGACAGCAAAATATTACCTCCTGCACATCCGGTTATTTCAGCAATGAATGTTGTAGAAATTTCTAGACTTATACTGTCGCTTTTGTCAGGTATGTCGTTAGCATAAACTAAGATTATGAATAATCTATGATTCATGTATATATCAAGTAAAAAAATTTATTTTAGAATTATTAATCTAAATACAGTGTTTTTAGTAAACATTGTTAAGGTGTGGTAACAGTTTGTGGAAAGGCTGCAATGAAGTGGACAGAAATGTTAAGGGTATTAATAACAAATGTGGTATGCAAGCATCGGGCGGTATGAATGTAATTACACTTTGCAAGTTTGTGTAAGCCATAATGGAAAGACTACAATAAAGTTGGATAAAAATGTGATATAGCAAGCTTCGGCAGGGCTGTGACCACACTTTTTTAAAGTGTGTGTAATACAAATTACTTTGTATTGATAAACCTACAATGTCAATAATCAAACTTAGTTGTGATGTATTTAAGTATGTTCACGCTTCGCGTGATATGGCAGTTCACCTAACGAGGTGTGTTTACGCACACAATACATCACAACTAAGCAATTTATTGTATGACAACTAAGCTAATTATTGGCATTAAAAGTATATATGACGTTATATGGTTTGCATAACATACACTTTTAATAAAAGTGTAGCCACAATTGACGTTGAAGGCTATAATAAAACAAATTACCTTGTATCATACCAACCTTTACAGGTCGGGTCACACCTACTGATGTTTACCAAGATACACCCTTAAATTTTTATCTATTTTTAATTTACAAAAACAAGTTACTTTGTATAATACACTCTTTAAAGTGTGGTCACAGTTACATATCCAATGCTTTCTATACTATATTTTTATAATTTTTTATTATAAATAACCATAATATTTTTGTCTAATTCATTATACCTATTTAACACACTTAAAAAAGTGTGCTCACACTTACCGATGTTTACAAAAAAACACAATTAAATTTTATTCTAGTTTTTTGCTGACGTTCCAGCATACTAATTTAGTTAAATATATTACTTGTACTAATCTATTGCGGAATAATTGGGTATTTCCGTTATTTACAGCCGTGTTATGAAAATTTTACATTGTTGGTAATATAAAAGCAAGTATACCGGTGTAAAAAAGTTTTTATATTTTAGATTAGAAACGTTATTCATGCTTGAAGATTTTAAAAAATAAAATTTTCTAAAAATTACTATTGACAAGAAAAAGTAATAGTGGTAAGATAGTAAAAATGCAAAATAGGAGAATTGCTCAGAAAGGGGAACGGCCTGATGACTGTAAGACCAAAGTTAATAGTTAACTTTAAAGATTGGTTTTTAGGTTTAATGTTTTTCGTTTCACATTTTATGAGGGACTCTTATTTTTTAAATATTGTTAATATGGACATTGAGATTTAGTTTTATTTCTCATTTGTCCTTTTATTTTGCACATTTGTTAATAAAAAGGAGCTGATTTTATGCAAAACAGCAGAGTTGCCCAGTTAATACTGGAGAACGGTGACAGATTTACAGGAAAAGCTTTCGGGCATATTCATGATGTCGTGGGAGAGGTCGTATTCACTACAAATATGACGGGATATCAGGAAACACTGACGGACCCGTCGTTTTGCGGTCAAATCGTTGTTATGACTTATCCCTTGATTGGAAATTACGGAATAAATTTCGAGGATATGGAATCGGACAAGCCTGCGCTTTCAGCGTTTGTAGTTCGTGAAAAATGTGATTATCCCAGCAATTTCAGGACCGAAATGGACCTAGACGGTTTCTTGCGGCAAAATCATATAGTTGGGATAGAAGGAATCGATACCAGAGCATTGACCAGGATAATCAGAAACAATGGCTGTATGAAGGGCATAATAACTATCAAGGAAAATATATCAGATAAAGAAATTGAAACTTGTCTTGAAAGCCTTGATAATAGTGATGTTATAAGCCGTGTGTCAACTAAAAGTGTATATAATATAAAAGGCGGCGGCAAAAAGGTGGCCTTTATTGATATGGGTGCAAAAGCCGGTATTATACGGGACTTTAAAGAACGTGACTGTGATATAACAGTGTTTCCATATAATGTTACGGCGGCAGAAATTGAGAAAATAGATCCTGACATGGTGTTTATCTCAAACGGACCGGGAGACCCTCAGGACGTACCTGAAACTGTTGAGACTGTTAAAAACCTTATCGGAAAGTATCGTGTATGCGGAATTTGTATGGGTCACCAAATAATAGGACTGGCGCTGGGAGGAAAAACTGCTAAATTAAAATTTGGTCATCATGGCGGAAACCACCCGGTTAAAAATTTGGAAACAGGCAAGGTGTATATAACCTCTCAGAATCATAACTATATCGTTTCTGACCTGCCCGACGATGTTGTGGAGTCATATATAAACGTTAATGACGGAACATGCGAAGGTATAAAACACAAAACTTTGCCGATACGCAGCGTACAGTTTCATCCTGAAGCTTCACCGGGTCCGCTTGACACCGGATGGATATTTGACTATTTCTTATCGGATTAGTATTTTTATAGAATTGCTTTGAAAACTTATATAAAAAACGTTTTATTTAAATATTTATATAGATTTATATTGACAAAAATTCCGGTTTATTGGTGAAATACAATTGCGAGAATTCAATATACCGGTTTCAATATGTGTTAGGAGGAAGAATAAATGCCTAAGGATAATAGTATAAAAAAAGTGCTTGTTATTGGCTCCGGTCCTATTGTTATAGGACAGGCCGCCGAATTTGATTATTCCGGGACACAGGCCTGCCAGGCAATAAAAGAAGAGGGAATAGAAGTCGTTTTAGTAAACAGTAATCCGGCCACAATAATGACGGATAAGGATACAGCTGACTATACCTATATTGAGCCCCTTACAGCGGAATATGTGGAAAAGGTTATTGAAAAGGAGCGCCCGGACAGCCTTATTGCTGGAATGGGCGGACAGACCGGTTTGAATTTGGCCTGTGAATTATATGACAGCGGAGTGCTCGAAAAATATGGCGTTAGGGTTATCGGAACTTCAATAGAATCCATAAAAGAGGGTGAAGACCGTGACAGTTTTAAGCAGATGATGGAACGGACAAATCAGCCCATGATTAAGGGTGAGATTGTGAATACGGTTGAAGACGCCCAGGATTTTGCCAACGAAATAGGTTATCCGGTTATTGTGAGACCTGCTTATACTTTGGGAGGAACAGGCGGCGGAATCGCTGAAAATGAGAGCGAGCTTATAGAGATAGCCACTCAGGGAATACATTTGTCGCGCGTTGGACAGGTTTTGATTGAAAAGTGTATAAGAGGCTGGAAAGAAATCGAGTTTGAGGTTATCAGAGACGGCGCCGGAAATTGTATAACGGTCTGCTCCATGGAGAATGTGGACCCCGTCGGTGTACATACCGGCGACAGTATAGTCGTTGCCCCGGCACAGACCTTGGCGGATAAAGAATACCAGATGCTCAGAAAAGCAGCCATAGATATAATTAATTCCATAGAGATTAAGGGCGGATGTAATGTTCAGTTCGCTCTGAACCCTGATAGCTTTGAGTATGCGGTTATTGAGATAAATCCGCGCGTCAGCCGTTCTTCGGCGCTTGCGTCAAAGGCTACAGGATATCCGATTGCCAAAATCGGTGCAAAGATTGCTTTGGGATATAATTTGGATGAAATTAAAAATGCGGTCACAGGCAAAACATACGCCTGCTTTGAGCCGGCGCTTGACTATTGCGTTGTAAAGATACCAAAATGGCCGTTTGATAAGTTCTTCAGCGCGAAAAGACAGCTTGGAACTAAGATGATGGCGACAGGCGAGGTCATGGCCATAGGTAACAGCTTTGAAGCCGCACTGCTGAAAGGCGTTCGTTCTCTTGAGATAAAGCAGTTCACACTAATGCGTGAATTTTCTAAGCAGCATAGCTTGGAGGGGCTTAAACGGAGAGTTGTTGTGCCTGATGACGAAAGGCTTTTTGATTTGGCAGAGCTTATCAGACGTGATTATCTAATGGAGAAAATTTGCGAAATTACCGGTATGGACCCGTGGTTCATAAAGAAGATTAAGAAGATAGTAGAAAAAGAGGAAGAACTAAAAGAATACAGCATAGAAACTCTGACGCCTGAAAAGCTTAGAGAATATAAAGTTATGGGCTTTGCCGATGAGGGAATAGCCGAGATAATCGGCTGCATGGGCAAAGATGTCAGAAAGCTCAGAGAAAAGTATAATATTCGTCCGGTTTATAAGATGGTTGACACCTGTGCAGGTGAGTTTGAGGCTGTTTCGCCATATTACTATTCAACTTATGACGAGGTTAACGAGGCAGAGCCTTCCGACAGGAGAAAAGTGCTGGTGCTGGGTTCAGGACCTATCCGCATTGGTCAGGGAATAGAATTTGACTATTGCAGTGTTCATAGTATTCAGGCACTTAAAAAGCTGGGGCTTGAAACTATTATTATAAATAATAACCCCGAAACGGTCAGCACCGATTTTGACACCTCAGATAAACTTTACTTTGAGCCGCTGACAGAAGAGGACGTGTACAGCATAATTGAGCTTGAGAAGCCTGATGGAGTTATATTGCAGTTTGGCGGACAGACCGCAATTAAACTGGCTAACTTCCTTGATGAGATGAATGTTCCTATTTTCGGAACAAAACCCAAGCAGATAGACGAGGCGGAGGACAGGGAGAAGTTTGACGCTATTCTGGAGGAGCTTAATATTAAGCGTCCTAAAGGCAGAGCGGTTTGGTCTGTTCAAAAGGGGATAGAGGAAGCGAATGATTTGGGATATCCTCTTCTAGTTCGTCCGTCGTATGTTTTGGGCGGTCAGGGTATGGAGATTACGCATAACGAGACAGAGCTTGTTCAATATTTGGAGGACGCGTTCAAGAAGGATTCCGATAATCCCGTGCTTATTGACAGGTATTTGGGCGGACGCGAGCTGGAAGTAGACGCTATTTGCGACGGAACAGATGTGTTTATTCCGGGAATAATGGAGCATTTGGAGCGTGCTGGAATACATTCGGGAGACAGTATTTCGATTTATCCGCCGCAAAACATAACTGACAAGATGAAGCAGAAGATTATGGAGGTTACCAAGGAAATTTCTGTCGCTTTAAAAGTTATAGGCATGATAAACATACAGTTTATCGAGTTTAAGGACGAGTTATATATAATAGAAGTAAACCCGCGTTCCAGCCGTACGGTTCCTTATATAACCAAGGTAACGGGAGTGCCGGTAATCGAATTGGCAACCAGGGTGATGTTGGGAGAGACGCTCAAAGACATGGGATACGGAACCGGCATAAATCCCGAATCAAGCATGGTAGCTGTAAAGGTGCCGGTATTCTCGACTGAGAAACTGCCTATGGTTGAGGTGAGCCTGGGTCCTGAGATGCGTTCCACCGGAGAGGTTTTGGGAGTTGGCAGAACCTTTGAGGAAGCGATATACAAGGGATTTATTGGTGCCGGAACAACGATACCTGAAAAGTCGGGAACCATACTGGCGACGGTGAGGGAGAGAGACAAAGAGAACTTTTTGCCTTTAGCCAAACGTTTTGCTGAATTGGGATGTGGATTTATTGCCACAGAGGGCACGGCCAAGTTTTTAGAGGAGAATGGAATCGGTGTTAAGGTTGCCAAGAAGATAGGGGAGGGAGTTCCCAACGTTTTGGATGTAATCCGCAGCGGGATATGCGATTTGATAATAGACATACCGCAGAAGGGCAACGACAAGGGAAGCGACGGGTTTAAGATAAGGCGCTGTGCGTCGGAGAGTTCAATCAGTCTTATGACGTCGCTTGACACAGTGGGAGCGCTGGTGAGTGTAATGGAGAAGAAGTTCACGCCTGAAAATGTTGATATAACATCAGTGAAAGAGATAAAATAATTTTAAAGCGGTATTTTCTTTAGCCTGACGGGCTTATTAGGAATACCGCTTTATTTATGATTTTTTATTACTTTGATTTAATATATAAATAAATAACCACAACTCTAGTTAAGTTGCGGTTATTTTATATTGCAGTGCTATTATATATTACTATTAGACTTTTAAAAACTTATATATATACTTTGTATATGACCCCATATAAAAAATTTTATTATTACATAATAGGGTGTTTGAACCATTTAATTATTATATCAAAAAAGCGGTTTTTTTAGTGAACATCGGTAGGCTTGTGTTAACAAGCGCGTTAGGTGAGCTACCATCTGAACACGCAGTGTTCAATATACAACTATATTATTTAAATTATAAAATTTTCTTACATATGACACTATATAATTTTTTATTATTTTACTTAACTAAAAAAACTATTTATATACTATGTATATGACCCCATATAATAATTATTATTTTACTTATAATAGGTGTTTGAACCATTTCTTTTTCTCGCAAGAAAAAGAAACGCTTCACCAAAGAAAAAGTG
>PPYF01670187.1_pt1 | contig 116418 bp, 115 predicted proteins | sample 1559871 | NCBI WGS metagenome assembly PPYF01 (sample SAMN08240021, study PRJNA423297) | Human gut metagenome, whole genome shotgun sequencing project.
GGGAACAGGATGACGTCGCGGATGGAATCCGTACCGCAGAGCATCATGCTGCACCGGTCGATGCCGAAGCCCAGGCCGCCCGTGGGGGGCATGCCGTACTCCAGCGCCATGACGAAGTCCTCGTCCATCATGTCGGCCTCCTCATCGCCGTTGGCGCGCTTTTCGGCCTGTGCCTTGAAGCGCTCGTACTGGTCGATGGGGTCGTTCAGCTCGCTGAAGGCGTTGCCCATCTCGCAGCCGCAGATGAACATCTCGTACCGCTCGGTGAGGGCGGGCTGCTCGGGGCTGCGCTTGGCCAGCGGGCTGACCTCCACGGGGTACATGGTGATGAAGGTGGGCTGGATCAGCGTCTCCTCCACCTTCTGGTCAAACGTCTCATACAGGGCGTTGCCCCAAGTATGGGGCACGCCGTCCATGTCCACGCCCACGCTCTTGGCCAGCTCCACGCCCTTGTCGGCGTCGCCGACACAGGCCATGAAGTCGGCGCCGGTGACGTTCTTCACGGCGTCCGCCATGGTCACGCGCTGCCAGCTGGGGGTCAGGTCGATCTCGTGGCCCAGCCACTGGACATGGTAGGTACCCAAAATCTCCTTGGCCGCGCCGGAGAGGATGCCCTCCAGAATGTCCATCATGCCGTCCAGATTGGTGAATGCCTGATACAGCTCGCAGGTGGTGAACTCCGGATTGTGCTTGGTGTCCATGCCCTCGTTGCGGAAGATGCGGCCCACCTCGTAGACGCGCTCCATGCCGCCCACGATCAGGCGCTTCAGGTGCAGCTCCGTGGCGATGCGCATGTACATGTCGATGTCCTGGGCGTTGTGGTGCGTGATGAAGGGACGGGCGTTGGCGCCGCCGGCGATGGGGCTCAGCACCGGCGTCTCCACCTCCATGAAGCCCAGACCATCCAGATAGCGGCGCAGATAGGCCACGAACTTGCTGCGGATCTCGAAGTTACGCTTGCTCTCGGGGTTCATGATAAGGTCCACGTACCGCTGACGGTAGCGGATCTCCTTGTCGGTAAGGCCGTGGAACTTCTCGGGCAGGGGGCGCAGAGACTTGCTCAGCAGCGTGATCTCCCTGGCGCGGACGGACATCTCGCCCCGCTGGGTGCGGAACACCTCGCCCTTGACGCCCACAATATCGCCGATGTCGTATTTCTTGAAGCGGTTATAGTTGTCCTCATCCATCTCGTCCTTGCGGGCGTAGATCTGGATGCGGCCGGTCTTATCCTGCAGATCGCAGAAGGATACCTTGCCCATGCCGCGCTTGCTCATGAGGCGGCCGGCCACGGATACCTCGGCGCCCTCCATGGCGTCGAAGTTGTCTTTGATGTCCTGGGTGTGGTGCGTCACGTCGAATTTTGTGATCTGGAAGGGGTCGCGGCCCTCATCCTGCAGGGCCTTGAGCTTCTCACGGCGGATGCGCAGCAGTTCACCCAGGTCCTGCTGCTGTGTCTCGTTGCGGTTGGTTTCGTCTGCCATCTTGCAGCCCTCCTTTGTATATTGCCAATGCGGACGCACTGTGCGCCCTGCGTTCAGCGTTCGATCTTGTCGATGCGGTAGCGGATCACGCCGCGGGGCGCCTCTACCGCTACCTCCTCGCCGGCCTTGTGGCCCATCAGGGCCTTGCCGAAGGGGGAGTCCTCGCTGACGGCGCGGGACATGACGTCCGCCTCCTGGGAGCCCACGATGCGGTACACCGGCAGCTGCTTGCCGCCGGCCAGCTCCGTCACGGTAACGACACTGCCGATGGTGATCTTGTCGGACTCCTCCGTCTCATCCACGATCACCGCGTGCAGCAGAATGTCCTCCAGCTCCGCGATGCGGGAATACAGCTTGCCCTGCTCGTTTTTCGCCTCGTCATACTCGCTGTTTTCGCTGAGGTCGCCGAAGCCGCGGGCCTCCTTGATGAGCTCCGCCACCTCATCGGCGCGGGTGGTCTTGCTGTAATCCAGCTCCTGCTTCAGCTCGTCGTAGCGGGCCTGACTCATTTTGAATTCTTTTGCCATGCTGCACATTCCTTTCTATTGGTAAGATGCCCCTTTACAGACAAAATACGCACAATATATCACGTTGCATTATAGTAAGTTTCCCCCCGCCTGTCAAGCGCGGGAAGTCACCGAAACCACATGAATTTCTGATGGCTCCCATTGCCCCGCTGCGGTCAGCGCCGCCAGCAGCTGCTCCGTCACCGGCCACGGTCCCAGCCCCGGCGCCTCGTAAGTCACCTGCTGGCGCGCGGCGCAGTCCGGTCCCAGATACACTGCCGCGTCCAGCTTCTCCGGTGCGGGGCCCAGATGCACCGTCACCGCCGGCGTATGGCCGCAGCACCCTGCCGCCAGACCGTACTGCGCCAGCAGCCATCGCTCCAGTCCCGTCTGGCCGGGGGGCTCCAGCGCCACGTACCGCGCCCGTCGGGCCAGCACCTGCGCGGCGCGCCGGGCCGCCGCGCCGTCCTCCCCTGTGTGCAATCGCACCGCCTGGCCCCGCAAGCCCCGGGGGCATACGCAGTCCAGCAGCTCCCCCAGCTTGCAAAGCCGCAGGGCCTGCACCGGCGGCGGCCGGATGCCGTATTTTGCCGCTGCGGCCTGCCACGCATCATCCTCGAACACCGCCGTTTTCACGCCGCACCGCGCCATCCGCCGCAGCAGGCGGCGGACGCCCCGGCGCCGCAGCAGGCCCTGCCCCGCCGTCAGCACCCAGAACGGCACGCCGCCGATGGTCTCCCGCGTCAGCGCCGTGCGCCGCCCCTGCCGGATATAGCCGTACATACCCTGCCTCCACGCAAAAAAACTCTGCATCATGGTATGATGCAGAGTTTTTGCATATGTCTTTCTTACCAGCGGGCGATATACCCGGGCAGGTAGTCCAGCGGGTTCTGGTTGACGCCGTTGATCATCACCTCGTAGTGCAGGTGGGGGCCGGTGGAGTTGCCGGTGGAGCCGGTGATGCCCACCGTATCGCCCTGCGTCACCATGTCGCCCACACTGACGGACACAGAGCTGAGGTGGGCGTACAGCGTGGTGTAGCCGCCGCCGTGGTCCAGCACCACGTAGTTGCCGTAGCCGCTGCCGCCGTAGGAGCCGTACACCACGGTCTTGGCGATGATGACCTTGCCGCTCTTGGTGGCCAGAGCCGCGCTGGTGGTGCCCACGCCGCCGATGTCCACGCCGCGGTGGTTGGTGCTGCCGATGCCGCCGGGGGACACACGTCCGCCCATGGGGGACGTGATGATCTTACTGGTGGTAACGGGCCAGATGAAGCCGCCGGGGCTGGGGGTCACGTCCGATGTCTCCAGCAGCTTTTTGATTTGGGCCTCGATCTCCTGGGCCTCCTTCTCCTCGGCGGCGGCCAGCTCCTCGTAGCCCTTCTGGGTGGCGGCGTACTCGGCGATCAGCGCCGCGGCCTCGTCCACCTTCTTCTGCAGCTCATCCTGCTGCTGGGCCAGCAGCTGCTCCTGCTCCTCCATGGCGGCCTTCTCCGTCTTGATGTTCTCACGGGTCTGGCGGATGGCTTCCATCAGGCTGCGGTCGTACTCCGCCACCTCGTTGACAAATTCCAGTCGGCTCAGCAGGTCGGAGATGCTGGTGGCCTTGAACAGCACCGACCAGTAGGACAGGCTGCCCCGCTCCTCCTCGCTGCGCACCTGCTGGCAGAAGAGGGCGTACTGCTCCTCCTCCATCTCCTGATAGACCTGGATCTGCTCCGCGTACAGGTCGATCTGGGCCTTGGTGTCATCGATCTCCTCCATCAGCAGCTGATTCCGCTGGTCCAGGAGGGTCTTGGTACCCATGACATTCTCTTTCTTGGACTTGGCGTCGGCGATCTGCTTCTGGAGCGCGGCGATGCGGTCCTTCTTCTCCTGCTTCTTCCGCTCCAGCTCGTCCATCTCGGCCTGACGCTGGGCCGCTTCCTCCGCCTTCTTCTGCTCCTCGGCGGCCTGATCCTCCTCGCTCTTGGTGGCATAAGCCCGCTGCACCGTAGCCACCGCCGTCAGCGACAGCACCAGCAGCAGGGCCAGCGCGCCGCATAGAAGGCGTTTTCCTTTTTTCATAGCTCTCCCTCCGTTCATCAGACCCGCAGGAACCGCCGGATGGCTGTCAGGCTGCCGCCCACGCCCACCAGGATGCCCGCGCCCAGGAATACCAGCGCCACCGGCTGCCATATCTGCTCAAAGGGGATCACCGTCAGGATCTGCAGGCTGTCGGAGGTGCCGATGCCCCGGGCCACGGCGGTATACAGCAGCCACTGAAGGCCGAAGGCGATGACGGCGCTGAACAGGCCCAGCAGCAGCCCCTCGAACACGAAGGGCCAGCGGATGAACCCGTTGGTGGCGCCCACCATCTTCATGATGGCGATCTCGTCACGCCGATCGAATGTGGTCAGTTTAATGGTGTTGGAGATGATGAACACCGACACCAGCAGCAGAATGGCGATGAGGGCGATGCTGATGATGCTCGCCACGTTGCGGGCCGTGGTGAAACCCTCGGCCACCGCCTGATCGGCGCGGGCCTTGGCGATGCCCGTCACCTGCTCCACCGCTGTCTTAGTCTCCATGATGCGATCCGGGTCGGTGACATGGATAACATATCGGTGCCGGAACACATCTGCCGGCAGGTCGCCGTACAGCTCGTCGCCGTCGTACTTCTCGATATAGTTCTCCTTGGCCTCGTCGCGGGACATGAACGTGCAATCCGCCACGTTGTCCACCTTTTCCAGCTGGGCTTGCAGGTCCCGGGCCTGTGTCTCCGTCAGGGAGTCGTCCACGAAGGCCACCACCGCGTTCTCCTGCTGGAGATCCGATAGATTCTCGTTGGCGTTGTAGGCCACCAGTGTAAAGGTGCCCATAATGAGGAGACAGGCCACACTGATGCCGATGGCGGCAAAGGACATGAACCCGTGGGAGAACATGTTCCCCGCGCCCTCCTTGATGAAAAATTGAAAATTATATTTCATGCCTTACACCTCATAGCTTCCCATACCATCGCCGATAACGCGGCCCTCATGGAGCAGGATGATCCGCTTGTTGAAGTGGTTCACCAGCCCTCGCTCGTGGGTCACCACGATGACGGTGGTACCCAGCGCGTTGATGCGCTCCAGTAAGGTCATGATCTCCAGTGAGCGGGCGGGGTCCAGATTGCCGGTGGGCTCGTCGGCCACAATGGTGCTGGGGTTGTTCACCAGCGCCCGGGCGATGGCCACGCGCTGCTGCTCGCCGCCGGACAGCTCGTCGGGATAGCGGTTCTCCTTGTCCGCCAGACCTACCAGCTCCAGCACGTAGGGGATGCGCTCCCGCAGGGCTTTGGGCGATGCGCCCACGGCCCGCATGGCCAGCGCCAGATTGTCGTACACCGTCTTGTTGGCGATGAGACGGAAATCCTGGAAGATCACGCCGATAGTCCGGCGCATGTAGGGGATCTGCCGCTCGGAGATGCGGCTCATGGAAAAGCCGTTGACCATCACGCGGCCCGAGGTGGGCACCACCTCACCGGTCAGCAGCTTGATGATGGTGGACTTGCCGGAGCCGGAGGGCCCCACAAGGAACGCGAACTCCCCATCGTCCACGGTGAAGGACACGCCGTTCAGGGCATGTGTCCCGTTGTCATATATTTTTTCAGCGTCTATCAAACGGATCATAACTCTGCTCCTGTTCGTCAAAATGCAACATCTTGTGGCTTGTTTCGAGCTTCTTTCATTATATATAAATGGTTACAAAATGGCAACAGGAAAGATATGAATATTTCCTTAAATTCCCCCACCGCTCTTTCGACGCGTTTCCCTGTCCGTGGGTTCCCGCGGGGGATATTTTCGGTGAAAAAACAGCACCTGCGGGCCCCGCAGGTGCTGTTTTTATGTAAACATATTGGTGTTACGCGTCAATGCCGCGGCTGGTCAGGTACTTCTTGACCATCAGCGCCACCTTGAAGGTGATGGCATCGTCGAATTCCCGCAGATCCAGACCCGTCAGCTTCTTGATCTTCTCCAAACGGTACACCAGGGTGTTGCGGTGGACGAACAGCTTCCGCGCCGTCTCAGACACGTTCAGGTTGTTCTCGAAGAACTTGTAAATGGTGAACAGCGTCTCCTGATCCAGCGCGTCGATGGGGTTCTTCTTGAACACCTCCTGCAGGAACATCTCGCACAGGGTGGTGGGCAGCTGGTAGATCAGGCGGCCGATGCCCAGATTCTCGTAGTTGATGACGTAGCGTTCGGTGTCGAACACCTTGCCCACCTCGATGGCGATCTGGGCCTCCTTATAGCTCTTGGCCAGGTCCCGCAGGTGCAGAGCCAGCGTGCCGATGCCCACAAAGACGCAGCTCTCGCCGTCGATGCGCAGAGCCTCCTCAATGCGCTGGGCCACGGCCTCCAGATCCTTGGCGGTGGCGTTCTCGTCCATCTGGTGGATCAGGGCCACATCCTGCTCACCCACACTGATGACAAAATCGTTCTGGCGGTCCGGGTACAGGCCCTGGATCACGTCCACAGGCACCGTCTCCAATCGCTCGTCCACCGGTCGGACCACGAAGACGCCACGGGCCGTCTCCGCCGCCACGTGCAGCTCCTTGGCCCGCATGTAAATATCACTGATCAGAATGTTGTCGGAGATGATGTTCTTGATGAAGGAGCCCTTGTCGTGCTTCTCCTCATAATAGCTCTTGGCCGCGTTCAGGGACACCGCCGCCATGGAACATACCGTCCGGCTCATGCTGTCGTCGCCGCTGGCAAACACCGCGTAGTCAAAGTGACTGCTCCAGCTGGGCAGTGCCTTGAACGTCCGGCCCTCCAGCGTGATGCAGGCGCCCTCGGCGGCGGCGATGGGCTCCACGTATTTGGTCCACTTTTTGCCGATGCCCGTCAGTTCGCTGCATGCAATAACGGTACCCTCCGCGTCAAGGACGCCGATGGTGCGGTCCGTCGTCTCCTTGAACTGCAATACAACATTCTGAAAAATTCTTCCCGACATAACGACTCCTCCTGCGAGCCTCGCGTAGGTATTTTGTGCAATCTGTCAAGCCGATGCTCCTATTATATCGTCATAGTGACGATTTTGCAAGCGTTTTTTTCTCTTTTTAACAAAATATCTGTCGATATTTTTACAGTTCTGTCTAAAAAATCACAATCCGGCGGTACACCGCAGCGATGCCGTCTCCTCCGCCGTCAGTTCTCTCCAACCTCCGATGGGCAGCTCCGCATCCAGCGTCAGCGGCCCCATAGACAGCCGCTTCAGGTACAGCACCGGTGCGCCCCTGGCCGCCAGCATCCGCTTCACCTGGTGGAACTTGCCCTCCCGCAGGGTCACAATGCACGTCCCCTCCGCCAGCGGCTCCAGTCCCGCCGGCAGGCACATCAGTCCATCGCCCAGGGTCATCCCCGCGGCAAAGGCGTCCACATCCGCCTGATCCAGCGGGCCATCCACGCGGGCGAAATAGCGTTTGTCCACGTGGTATTTGGGGCTCAGCAGCCGGTGGGCCAGCTCTCCATCGTCCGTCAGGAGCAGCAGGCCCTCCGTGTCCTTGTCCAGCCGCCCTACCGGCGCCAGTCCCCGTTTCCGCAGCTCCGGCGGAAGCAGATCCAGCACCGTCCGCTGCCGGCTGTCCTCGGTGGCGGTCAGCACGCCGGCAGGCTTGTGCAGCATCACGTAGGTATATTTTTGCAGCCGCACCGGCTCGCCGCCTACGGTGATGACCGCTGTCTCCGGCTCTACCTTCTCCTCGGCGGAGGCTGCGGCGGCGCCGTTGACCCGCACCTGCCCCTGCCGCACCAGCTGCTTGACCTCCCGCCGCGACCAGCGGCCCGTAGCCGCCAGCACCTTGTCCAAACGTTCCATGCCGCCCTCCTGTGGTCATTTTTCCGATTATATCATATCCGTGCCCAACCGCCAATATAAATTAGCAAGAGGTGATGAGCTTGTACGTCATTCATATGCGCTTTACACGCCGAAAAATTCTGCTGGCCGCGGCGGCGCTGGTACTTGTCACCGGCATGGCCCTGCTGCTGGCCGGCTGCTTCCGCAGCGCCGCGCCCTGTGAAGCGGCGACGCTTGCCACCAACGAGCAGCGGGTAGCCTATCTGGAAAGTCTGGGCTGGCAGGTGCTGCCGGAGCCGGTGGCCACCATGGACCTCCAGCTGCCGGAGGACCTGAAGGCGCAATGGGGCGACTACCTGAAGCTCCAGACACAGCAGGGCATGCCCATGGCTGACTGCGCCGGTCAGGTAGTGCGCCGCTTCACCTACACTGTTACCAACTACCCTGATGTACCGGACGGGGTGCAGGTGAATCTGTTCACCTGTGGAGACCGGCTGGTGGGCGGCGACATCATCGCCACCGGTGAAAACGGCTTCCAGACCGGGCTGACCTTCCCTGAGAAGTAGGTGCTTCCCAGCGGACGCGGGGCGGCACGGCGCAAACGCGGGCGGGGTACACAACGCGGATACGATGCGCGAAATGCAGATGCTGCGGCCGGCGCAAGCCTCCCCGTCCAAAGCAGGCTTCCTGCGTCCCAGATGCAAAAAGAGAGACACGCTTGCGCGTGTCTCTCTTCTTTAGATCATCTGATCCGTGACCCTCGGCGGGAAATTACTCCTCGATGGCGATGACGACGCCGGAACCGACGGTACGGCCACCCTCACGGATAGCGAAACGCAGACCGTTCTCGATAGCGATGGGGGTGATCAGCTCAACCTTCATGTCGACGTTATCGCCGGGCATGCACATCTCAACGCCCTCGGGCAGAGTGATGACGCCGGTCACGTCGGTGGTACGGAAGTAGAACTGGGGACGATAGTTGTTGAAGAAGGGGGTATGACGGCCACCCTCGTCCTTGGTCAGAACGTACACCTGACCGGTGAACTTGGTGTGGGGATGGATGGAACCGGGCTTAGACAGAACCTGGCCGCGCTCGATCTCGGTCTTCGCAACACCACGCAGCAGAGCGCCGATGTTGTCGCCGGCCTCAGCGTAGTCCAGCAGCTTGTGGAACATCTCGATACCGGTAACGGTGGTCTCACGCTTCTCATCGGACAGACCGACGATCTCGACCTTCTCGTTCAGGTTCAGAATGCCACGCTCCACACGGCCGGTAGCAACGGTACCACGGCCGGAGATGGTGAACACGTCCTCGACGGGCATCAGGAAGGGCATATCCTCCTTGCGGTCGGGGGTGGGGATCCAAGTGTCAACAGCGTCCATCAGCTCCTTGATGCACTGATACTCGGGAGCGTTGGGATCGGTGGACTCGGAAACCAGAGCGTTCAGAGCGGAACCGCGGATGATGGGGGTCTCGTCGCCAGGGAAGCCATAGAAGTCCAGCAGCTCGCGGACTTCCATCTCCACCAGCTCCAGCAGCTCCTCATCGTCGACCTGATCGCACTTGTTCAGGAAGACCAGCACGGAGGGCACGTTCACCTGACGGGCCAGCAGCAGGTGCTCACGAGTCTGAGCCATGGGGCCGTCGGAGGCGGCGATGACCAGGATGGCGCCGTCCATCTGGGCAGCACCGGTGATCATGTTCTTGATATAGTCGGCGTGGCCCGGGCAGTCAACGTGGGCATAGTGACGATTGGCGGTCTCGTACTCAACGTGAGCGGTGTTGATGGTGATACCACGCTCGCGCTCTTCGGGAGCCTTATCGATGGAAGAGTAATCGGTGTACTCAGCGCCGCCCTGCATCGCCAGATACTTGGTGATCGCAGCGGTCAGAGTGGTCTTACCATGGTCGATATGACCGATGGTACCGATGTTAACATGGGGCTTTGTTCTTTCAAATTTCTGCTTAGCCATTTGAAATGATCCTCCTTAACAGTTTTGTATCATGTGTTGGGCAGCACTAACAATCTAACACTGCCATTTTACAGTATTCACGCGGGAAAATCAATTGTAAATTACGGTTTTATAAATTTTCCCGGCCGGTGCGCTTGCTGATCAGCTTTTCCTGCAGGCTCTTGGGCAGCTCGATGTAGTGGCTGGGCTCCATGGTGTACTGGCCGCGGCCCTGAGTACGGGAGCGCAGGTCAGTGGCGTAGCCGAACATCTCTGCCAGAGGCACGAAGGCGTCGATCTGCTGTGCGCCGGAGCGCATCTCGTAGCCCTGGATCTGTCCGCGGCGGGAGTTGATATCGCCGATGACATCGCCCATATACTCGTCGGGCACGATGACGCAGACTTTCATGATGGGCTCCAGCAGCGTGGGATCGGCCTTGCGCATGGCCTCCTTGAAGGCCATGGAGCCGGCGATCTTAAACGCCATTTCGGAGGAGTCCACCTCGTGGTAGGAGCCGTCGAACAGCGTGACCTTCACGTCCACGACGGGATAGCCCGCCACGACACCGGCCAGCATAGCGCCCTGAATACCGGCATCGATGGCCGGAATATACTCCTTGGGAATGGCGCCGCCCACCACGGCGTTGACAAATTCGTAGCCCTTGCCGGACTCGTTGGGCTCCACATGGATCTTGACATGACCATACTGGCCCTTACCGCCGGACTGGCGGGCATACTTGGTGTCCTGATCCACGGCCTTGCGGATGGTCTCCTTGTAGGCCACCTGAGGTGCGCCTACGTTGGCCTCCACCTTGAACTCGCGGAGCAGACGGTCCACGATGATCTCCAGGTGCAGCTCGCCCATACCGGCGATGATGGTCTGACCCGTCTCCTCGTCCGTGTAGGTACGGAAGGTGGGGTCCTCCTCGGCCAGCTTGGCCAGGGCAACGCCCATCTTCTCCTGGCCGGCCTTGGTCTTGGGCTCGATGGCCACGCGGATCACAGGCTCGGGGAACTCCATGGACTCCAGGATAATGGGGTTCTTCTCATCGCACAGCGTGTCGCCGGTGGTGGTGTTCTTCAGACCCACCACGGCGGCGATGTCGCCGGAGTAGACGGACTCGATGTCCTCGCGGTGATTGGCGTGCATCTGCAGGATGCGGCCCATACGCTCGCGCTTGCCCTTGGTGGCATTGAGGACGGAGGAACCCGTGGTCAGCGTACCGGAGTACACGCGGAAGAAGCTCAGACGGCCCACATAGGGGTCAGTCATGATCTTAAAGGCCAGCGCGGCGAAGGGCTCGTCGTCGGAAGACTTGCGCTCCTCCTCCTCGTCAGTCCTGGGGTTGACGCCCTTGATGGCAGGAACGTCGGTGGGTGCGGGCATGTAGTCCACGATGGCGTCCAGCAGCTTCTGTACGCCCTTGTTGCGATAGCTGGAGCCGCAGACCACGGGCACCATCTTCACGGCACAGGTGGCCTTGCGGATGGCGGCGCGGATCTTGGCGGTGGGGATCTCCTGACCCTCCAGATACATCTCCATGATCTCGTCATCGAACATGGAAACGGCATCCAGCAGCTTCTCGCGGTACTCGTTGGCCAGATCCATCATGTCCTCGGGGATGGGCTCCACGCGCATGTCCTTACCCAGCTGATCGTAGTAGATATCGGCGTCCATCTCCACCAGGTCGATGATACCCTTGAAGGTATCCTCCTTCCCGATGGGGAGCTGGATGGGGACGGCGTTGGCCTTCAGACGGTCATGCACCATGTCCAGCACGTGGTAGAAGTCCGCGCCGGTGATATCCATCTTGTTGACGTAGATCATACGGGGGACATGGTAGTGATCGGCCTGACGCCACACCGTCTCGGACTGCGGCTCAACACCGCCCTTGGCGCACATTACGGTGACGGAACCGTCCAGCACGCGCAGAGAACGTTCCACCTCCACAGTAAAGTCCACGTGGCCCGGGGTGTCGATGATGTTGATGCGGGTCTGGGGGAACTGATCCTTGGAGCCCTTCCAGTAGCAGGTGGTAGCGGCGGAGGTGATGGTGATACCACGCTCCTGCTCCTGCTCCATCCAGTCCATGGTCGCGGTGCCCTCGTGCGTTTCGCCCAACTTGTAATTCACGCCCGTGTAGTACAGAATACGCTCTGTGGTAGTGGTCTTTCCTGCATCAATGTGGGCCATGATGCCGATATTTCTCGTATTCTCCAGTGTTACCTTTCTCGGCATACCGTTCTCCTTCTCAAATCGTAATTTGGGTTACCAACGGAAGTGGGCGAATGCCTTGTTGGATTCGGCCATCTTGTGGGTATCCTCGCGCTTCTTCACGGCGCTGCCGGTGTTGTTGGCAGCGTCCATGATCTCGCCTGCCAGGCGCTCGGCCATGGTGCGCTCGCCGCGGGCGCGGGAGTAGGCAGTCAGCCAGCGCAGACCCAGGGTCTGACGACGGGCGGGACGGACCTCCATGGGGACCTGATAGGTGGCACCGCCGACACGGCGGGCCTTGACTTCCAGGCTGGGCATGATGTTTTCCATCGCCTGGGTGAACACTTCCAGAGGCTCTTTCTCGGTCTTTTCCTTGATAATATCAAAGGCGCCGTAGACGACCTTCTGGGCGACGCCCTTTTTACCGTCCAACATGATGCTGTTGACCAACTTGGTCACCAGCACGGAGTTGTACATAGGATCGGGCAAGATCTCTCTCTTGGGAACATTACCTCTTCTGGGCACTATGCTTCCCTCCTTCATAAAAATATGATTTCATAGGTACTCAACAGCCGCGGTCCGGCTGTTGTACGGCCTGCCAAAGAGGTACATTATAAATATAATGAGAAACCTTTTGGCAAAGCTCAGAGATGCAAGGCTTACTTGCTCTTGGGGCGCTTTGCGCCGTACTTGGAGCGGGCCTGCATACGGCCGGAGACGCCCTGGGTATCCAGAGTACCGCGGATGATGTGGTAACGGACGCCGGGGAGGTCCTTGACACGGCCACCGCGGATCATGACGACGGAGTGCTCCTGCAGGGAGTGGCCCACGCCGGGGATGTAAGCGGTGACTTCGTAGCCGTTGGTCAGACGCACACGGGCGATCTTACGCAGAGCGGAGTTGGGCTTCTTGGGGGTCGCAGTTCTGACGGCAGTGCAGACGCCGCGCTTCTGAGGGGAGCTGAGGTCAGTCTCCTTGTTCTTCAGCGTGTTCAGGCCCTTCTGCATGGCGGGAGAATTGGACTTGTAGGTGCTCTTCTTGCGGCCCTGCTTGACCAGCTGGTTAAAAGTAGGCATTTGGTTTCTCCTTTCTCAAAAATTTCTTGGGATGCTTCCCTATATTTTCCACGGAACAAACGGAGTTTATTCCGGCTGGAAACTCATTGTGCCACAATGGCCACCGCGGCGGCGGCCACGGCGATGCCGCAGGCCCTGCCCAGCTGCTGCATGGTCAGGGAGCAGTCGGCGCTGACACCTTTCTCGCGGCACAGCGCCAGCAGCGGCTCCGTCAGGGCGGGGTCCGCGTCGCAGGCCAGATAGACCTGCCGGGCCGTGCCCTGTGTGACGGCTCTCCGTGTCTGCTTGAGACCTACTACCTTTTCCTTTGCAGTCAGCTCTCCGGCCACGGATGACGCCCTCCTGTCATGGCATAACAAATCCCGCGGATGATCCCGCGCAATTTGAAATTATAGCATAGGGCGGGGCAAGCGTCAAGTAGGATCGGCACAAAAATTTGTGTAGTTCACTGAAATTTTCCCGTGAAAATACGGCGTTTTCACGAAAGCACCCCTCCGCCGGCCGGCGGAGGGGTGCTTGGATGTGGTCAGGGGTGCTTACTCCTCATCACTGCGGGGATCGCTGTCGGCAGGCTCTGCCGTCTGTGCAGGAGTCTCATCCTCCACGAGACCGGCGGACGCGGCGTAGACGTTCTCCACCGCCTCCTCCTCGGCCTCCACGTCGGGGACCAGCTCCTCCGCCAGCTTGCGGTAGGCCGTCAGGCCGGCACCGGCGGGGATGAGTTTACCGATGATGACGTTCTCCTTCAGACCCACCAGATGGTCCACCTTGCCCTTGATGGCGGCCTCGGTCAGGACCTTGGTGGTCTCCTGGAAGGACGCGGCGGACAGGAAGGAATCGGTGGCCAGAGACGCCTTGGTGATACCCATCAGCAGCTGGGTGCAGGTGGCCTCCTGCAGAGGCTCGCCGTCCTCGCGGACCTCGCCGTTGGCGATGCGCTGACGCACGGCGGCATTGGCATCCTCCACCTCCAGCACGTCGGCCATGGCGCCGGACAGCAGGGTGGTGTCCCCTGCCTCCTCCACGCGGACCTTGCGCATCATCTGGCGGACGATGACCTCGATATGCTTGTCGTTGATGTCCACGCCCTGCTGACGGTAGACCTTCAGGACCTCCTGGATCAGGTAGTTGTGGACCGCGGAAGCGCCGCGGATACGCAGCACATCGTGGGGATTCAGGGCGCCCTCCTGGATCTGGCGGCCCTTCTCGATGACCTCGCCGTCCTTCACCAGCAGGCCGGTATGGGGCGTGGAGTAGGTGCGGGTATCACCGTCATCGGCGGTGACGATGATGTTCAGCAGACTGCCCTTGGCAGCCTCCTCGAAGCGGACCTTACCGCTGATCTCGGACAGGGTGGCCATCTTCTTGGGCTTGCGGGCCTCGAACAGCTCCTCCACTCGGGGAAGACCCTGGGTGATGTCGCCGCCGGCCACGCCGCCGGTATGGAAGGTACGCATGGTCAGCTGGGTACCGGGTTCGCCGATGGACTGCGCCGCGATGATGCCGACGGCCTCGCCGGGGCCAACAGGCTTGCTGGTAGCCAGGTTCATGCCGTAGCATTTGGCGCAGATACCGCTGTGAGCGCGGCAGGTCAGCACGGTGCGGATCTCGGCGGAGTGGATGTCGAAGGATTCCAGCAGCGCCGCGTCGCTCTCGGTCATCATGTGATCCTTGGAGATCAGCACCTCGTCGGTGCCGGGCTTCAGGATGTCGTTGACCGGGAAGCGGCCCTTGATGCGCTCGGAGAATTTCTCGATGATCTGACCACCCTCGCTGATCTCGGACACCAGGATGCCCTTGGCAGCGCCGCAGTCGGCCTCACGGATGATGACGTCCTGGCAGACGTCCACCATGCGGCGGGTCAGATAACCGGAGTCGGCGGTACGCAGAGCCGTATCGGCCAGACCCTTGCGGGCGCCTCGGCTGGAGGTAAAGTATTCCAGCACGCTCAGGCCCTCACGGAAGTTGGCCTTGATGGGGATCTCGATGGTCTTACCGGCGGTGTTGGCCATCAGACCGCGCATACCGGTAAGCTGACGGATCTGCTTCATGGAGCCGCGGGCGCCGGAATCCGCCATCATGAAGATGGGGTTGTACTTGTTCATGTTGGCCGTCAGGGCATCGGTGACATCGGCGGTGGTCTTTTCCCACTCGCGGACCACCAGCTTGTAGCGCTCCTCATCGGTGATGAAGCCCATGTTGTACTGGTCCTCGATGTCCACCACGCGCTGCTCCGTCTCGGCGATCAGCTCGTACTTGGCCTTGGGCACCGTCATGTCCGCGATGGAGATAGTGATGGAGCCGCGGGTAGAGTACTTGTAGCCGGTGGCCTTGATGTTGTCCAGCACCTCGGCGGCGATGGTGAAGCCGTACTGGTTGATGGTGCGGTCCACGATCTTGCCCAGCAGCTTCTTGCCGCAGGTCTCGGTGATCTCGTAGTCGAAGAACTTGTCGGTAGGCTTGCCGTCCTCGTCGAGGCGCTTCACAAAGCCCAGATCCTGAGGGATGTTGCGGTTGAAGATGATGCGGCCCGCAGTGGCACGCACCACATGGGTCACTTTTTCGCCGCCCAGCTCCTTGGTGACGCGGACCCAGACGGGCTGGTGGATGCCGATGATGTGCTCGTTATGAGCCATCAGCACCTCGTCCTCATCGCGGTAGATGTTCAGATGGACATTGGCCCTCTCCTCGTCGGTGAGCTCATCGTAGGTCCTGCCGGCCAGAGCGAAGTCGATACCCTCCGGCCAGTACTCGTCGTTGTCCATCTGGGACACGCCGTTTTCGAAGCGCTCAAAGGTCAGGTAGTAGGAGCCCAGCACCATATCCTGGGTAGGCACGGTGACGGGGCCGCCGTCCTGGGGACGCAGCAGGTTGTTGGCCGACAGCATCAGCAGACGGGCCTCGGCCTGGGCCTCGGCGGACAGGGGAACATGGATAGCCATCTGGTCGCCATCGAAGTCGGCGTTGAAGGCCGTGCAGTTCAGGGGGTGCAGCTTCAGGGCGCGGCCCTCCACCAGCACCGGCTCAAAGGCCTGAATGCCCAGGCGGTGCAGCGTAGGCGCACGGTTCAGCATGACGGGATGGTCCTTGATGATCTCGTCCAGCGCGTCCCACACCTCGGTACGGCCCTTGTCCACCATCTTCTTGGCGGACTTGATGTTGTTGGCGGAGCCGTCCTCCACCAGCTTCTTCATGATGAAGGGCCGGAACAGCTCCAGTGCCATCTCCTTGGGCACACCGCACTGGTAGATCTTCAGCTCGGGGCCGACACAGATAACGGAACGGCCGGAGTAGTCCACGCGCTTGCCCAGCAGGTTCTGGCGGAAGCGTCCCTGCTTGCCCTTCAGCATATCGCTGAGGGACTTGAGGGCGCGGTTGTTGGCGCCGGTGACGGGGCGGCCGCGGCGGCCGTTGTCGATGAGGGCGTCCACCGCCTCCTGCAGCATGCGCTTCTCGTTGCGGACGATGATGTCGGGGGCATTCAGCTCCATCAGGCGCTTGAGGCGGTTGTTGCGGTTGATGACGCGGCGGTACAGGTCGTTCAGGTCGGATGTGGCGAAACGACCGCCGTCCAGCTGGACCATGGGCCGGATCTCCGGCGGGATGACCGGCAGGACGTCAATGACCATCCACTCCGGCTTGTTGCCGCTGAGGCGGAAGGCGTCCACCACCTCCAGGCGCTTGACGATACGCGCCTTCTTCTGACCGGAGGTGGTCTTCAGCTCCGCATGGAGCTGCTCGCTCAACTGCTCCAGATCAATTTGCTGCAGCAGCTTCTTCACGGCCTCGGCGCCCATGCCGGCGTCGAAATCGTCCTCGTACTTTTCCCGCATGTCGCGGTATTCCTTCTCGGACAGGATCTGGTTCTTGATGAGGGGCGTCTCGCCGGGATCGGTGACGATATAGGCGGCGAAGTACAGTACCTTCTCCAGAATGCGGGGGCTGATGTCCAGCAGCAGGCCCATGCGGGAGGGAATGCCCTTGAAATACCAGATATGGCTGACGGGGGTGGCCAGCTCGATATGGCCCATGCGCTCACGGCGCACCTTGGCCCGGGTGACCTCCACGCCGCAGCGGTCGCAGATCTTGCCCTTGTAGCGGATCTTCTTATACTTACCGCAGTGGCACTCCCAGTCCTTCGTCGGCCCGAAAATGCGCTCGCAGAACAGGCCGTCCCGTTCCGGCTTCAGCGTGCGGTAGTTGATGGTCTCCGGCTTCTTGACCTCGCCGTAGGACCACTCACGGATCATCTCCGGAGAAGCGATGCCGATCTTAATGGCGTCAAATGTTGCGTAACTCATAATGCAGCTCCTCCTTTTCCTTAAAACTCATCGTCCCCGTCGTCATCGAAGGAAGCGTCCACTTCCTCATCGGCGACGTAGTCAAAACCGGCATCGGCCAGCTCGTCCTCGTCGGCGAACCGCTTCTGCCGCTCGTCCTCGGCGTCCATACGGGCCAGATTGAAGGTATCCAGCGCGTCCTCGTCCTCCTTCAGCTCGATCTGGTTGCCGTCGGCATCCAGCACCTGAATATCCAGACACAGGGACTGCAGCTCCTTGACCAGCACCTTGAAGGATTCCGGTACGCCCGGGGTAGGCACGTTGTGGCCCTTGACGATGGACTCATAGGTGCGGACACGGCCCGTCACGTCATCGGATTTGACGGTCAGGATCTCCTGCAGGGTGTACGCCGCGCCGTAGGCCTCCAGCGCCCACACTTCCATCTCGCCGAAGCGCTGGCCGCCGAACTGGGCCTTGCCGCCCAGAGGCTGCTGCGTCACCAGAGAGTAGGGGCCGGTGGAACGGGCATGGATCTTATCATCCACCAGATGGTGGAGCTTCAGGAAGTACACATAGCCCACCGTGACCTTATTGTCGAAGCGCTCGCCGGTGCGGCCATCATACAGCCAGCTCTTGCCCTCGGGATCGAGGCCGGCCAGCTGCAGCGCCTCGGAAATATCCTTGTCGGTGGCGCCGTCGAAGATGGGGGTGGCCACCTTCCAGCCAAGGGTCTTGGCGGCGTAGCCCAGATGGACCTCCAGTACCTGACCGATGTTCATACGGCTGGGCACGCCCAGGGGGTTCAGTACGATGTCCAGCGGGGTGCCGTCGGGCAGGAAGGGCATATCCTCCTGGGGCAGCACACGGGACACAACGCCCTTGTTGCCGTGACGGCCGGCCATCTTGTCGCCGGGCTGGATCTTACGGCGCTGGGCGATATAGACGCGGACCACCTCGTTCACGCCCGGCCCCAGCTCGTCGCCGTTCTCGCGGGTGAATACCTTGGTATCGATGACGATGCCGCTCTCTCCGTGGGGCACCTTCAGGGAGGTGTCGCGGACCTCGCGGGCCTTCTCGCCAAAGATGGCGCGCAGCAGGCGCTCCTCGGCGGTGAGGTCGGTCTCGCCCTTGGGCGTGAGCTTGCCCACCAGAATGTCACCGGCGTGGACCTCGGCGCCCACGCGGATGATGCCGCGCTCGTCCAGATCCTTCAGTGCGTCCTCGCCCACGTTGGAGATGTCGCGGGTGATCTCCTCGGGTCCCAGCTTGGTATCGCGGGCGTCGATCTCATACTCCTCGATATGGATGGACGTGTACACGTCCTCCTTCACCAGCCGCTCGTTCAGCAGCACGGCGTCCTCGTAGTTGTAGCCTTCCCACGTCATAAAGCCCACCAGGATGTTGCGGCCCAGAGCGATCTCGCCCTGCTCGGTGGCGGGGCCATCGGCCAGCACGGTGGGATCATCGCCGCCGTGGACCCGCTCGCCCACGGAGACAATAGGCTTCTGGTTGACGCAGGTGCCGTGGTTGGAGCGCAGGAACTTGATGAGCTTGTAGTCCTTGGTCTCACCGCTGTCGTAGCGGACGGAGACGTTGGTGGCGTCCACCTTGGTCACCACACCGTCTCCCTCGGCCAGCACGGCTACCTCGGAGTCCAGGCAGATCTTGTGCTCCATACCGGTACCCACGATGGGAGCCTCCGGCTTCAGCAGGGGCACGGCCTGACGCTGCATGTTGGCGCCCATCAGGGCACGGTTGGCATCGTCGTTGGGCAGGAAGGGGATCATGGCCGTGGCGATGGACACCATCATGCGGGGAGACACATCGATGAAGTCCACGCTGTCGCGGGGGACCTCCACGATCTCGTCGCGGTGGCGGCAGGTGATACGCTCGCGGGTGAGGCACCCATTCTCGTCCACCGGCTCCGCCGCCTGACCCACCACGTACTGATCCTCCACGTCGGCGGTCATATAGGTGATGTCGTTGGAGACCTTGCACGTCTCGTGATCCACGGCGCGGAACGGCGCCTCGATAAAGCCGTACTCGTTGATGCGTGCGTAGGTGGCCAGATAGGAGATCAGGCCGATGTTGGGGCCTTCAGGCGTCTCGATGGGGCACATACGGCCGTAGTGGCTGTAGTGTACGTCTCGGACCTCCATGTTGGCGCGCTCGCGGCTCAGACCGCCGGGGCCCAGAGCGGACAGACGGCGCTTGTGGGTCAGCTCGGCCAGAGGATTGGTCTGGTCCATGAACTGGCTCAGGGGGCTGGAGCCAAAGAACTCCTTAATGGCTGCGGTGACGGGCCGGATGTTGATAAGGCTCTGGGGCGTCACCACGTCCAGATCCTGGATGGTCATACGCTCGCGGATGACGCGCTCCATGCGGGAAAAGCCGATACGGAACTGGTTCTGCAGCAGCTCGCCCACGCAGCGCAGGCGGCGGTTGCCCAGATGGTCGATATCGTCCTTGGCTACAAGACCGTGGGCCAGTGCGTTCATATAGTTGATGGACGCGAAGATGTCCTCCACGATGATGTGCTTGGGCACCAGATCGTCGGCGTGCAGACGGCACTGGGTGATGAGCTCGTCGCCGCTGTACTGGCTCAGCAGATCCTGCAGCACGTCGAAGCGGACGCGCTCCTTGATGCCGCACTTCTCACGGGGATCGAAGTCCACGTAGCGGGACATATCGCACATCTTATTGGTAAAGATCTTCAGTGTCTCGCCGGACTCCAGCGCCACGGTGATCTCGTACACGCCGATGGCGTCCAGCTCGGCGCAGTCGGCGGCGGTCAGCACGTGGCCGTCCTCAAAGACGATCTCACCGGTGGTGGGATCTGCCACCGGCATGGCCAGCTTCTGGCCCTTGGCGCGGGACCAGATGGTCAGCTTCTTATTGAACTTGTACCGGCCCACCATGGACAGGTCGTACCGGCGGGGATCGAAGAACAGGCCCTGCAGCAGGGTCTCGGCGGAATCCACCGTGGGGGGCTCGCCGGGGCGCAGCTTGCGGTAGATCTCCAGCAGCGCTTCCTCATAGGTCTTGCAGGTGTCCTTCTCCAGGGTGGCCACGATGCGGCGGTCATCGCCGAAGCGCTCCAGGATCTCGCCATCGGTCTTGAGCCCCAGCGCGCGGATCAGGCAGGTGATGGGCAGCTTGCGGTTCTTGTCGATACGGACCCAGAACACCTCGCTGGTGTCGGTCTCGTACTCCAGCCACGCGCCGCGGTAGGGGATGACGGTGCTGGTCAGCAGGGGCAGGTCGGTCTTGAGATCGATCTCCTTGCCGTAGTACACGCCGGGGGAGCGGACGATCTGGCTGACCACCACGCGCTCAGCGCCGTTGATGACGAAGGTGCCGCCATGGGTCATCAGCGGGAAATCACCCATGAAGATCTCCTGCTCCTTGATCTCGCCGGTCTCCTTGTTGTGCAGGCGCACCCGCACCTTCACGGGAGCGGCATACGTGGCGTCCCGCGCTTTGCACTCCTCCACATCGTACTTGGGCTTCTCATCCATGCTGTAATCAATGAAGCTCAGCTCCAGATTGCCGGCATAGTCCGTGATGGAAGCCACGTCGGCGAACACCTCACGCAGGCCGGTCTCCAGGAACCACTTGTAGGACTTCTTCTGGATCTCCAGCAGGTTGGGCATCGCCATGACTTCTTCGTGTCGGGCAAAATTCTTGCGCAGGGTCTTGCCGTAGTATTTGTCCTTGGCCATTCAACGATCACGCCTTTCTATTGTTTCTTCATTTCCGACCCCGTCCGGCCTCGCCAAAGCCGTTCAGGGCCTCTGAGGGGCGGCTCCGCGGCGACACGCACGGGCTTGTTGGCGATTTTTACATCGCTGCCCTTGTATTCCGCCGCCAGAGATGGTATACTATGGTCAGATGAAAGTGGGGGTGTTTGCGCCCATCTTCCCAATATAAGCGCCTTATTATATCAAAATTTGGATGGACTGTCAAGCCTGTATCGCGCCCCGGGGCGCTTTTTTTCTGCTCAAAGCCGGTGTCCCATCGGTAAAACGCGTGAAAAACAGGGTACACCGCTCAGGTGTACCCTGTTTTTTGTCAGACTATGTCCGTGCCATCCCCTCCGGGACTGCTCCGGCGCATACGCAGGACCTCCGCCTCGCCGGAGGGTCTGCGTACACGCCGGAGGGTCGCCAGCATACGCAGGCGTCCCTCCGGAGAGGGGTGTGTACGTCTCTATTAAAAGGGGGGGGATAGAGTCAGACAGCCAAAAAACGCCGTGATGGGTGCAAAAAAACCAGCTGCAAAGCAACACACATCGTGTCGATTGCAGCCGGTCGATCATGCGGATAACTCCGTTTGGACACCTGGCTTTGCGTCCCGATCTTTCGACCGGTTTGCCCAACGTTCTTCGGTTGTCCTCACTTTACCACGCGGCTAAGCATTTGTCAAGAACATTCTATCGCTGTTGTAAGTAATTTCTTTACACCTTCTTAACGCTCTCTGTCGCATAAAGCCTCCCGCAAGAGCGCTCCCGCGAGAGTCCCCGTCTGCTTATCACACCGCAGCGCGCCGCTGATACAGATACCCGTCAAAGATGCGTCTCTCAGTGCAAGAAAAGCCCCGCCCCCCGTCAATGATGGGGAGCAGGGCCTTCGCCATGTATCTATGCCGCTCCGCTGCGTCCGGCTTCTGCGCCCGTCCGGCTCCGCCGTCAGCATGTCTGTCCCGGCTCCAGCAAGACTACCGTCTCGACGTTGGCGGTCCCCGGGAACATGTCCACCGCCGCGGCGCGGATGGCCCGGTAGCCCTCCCGGGCCAGCAGCTTCACGTCCCGGGCCAGCGTGGCGGGATCGCAGGAGACGTATACGATGCGCTTGGGCGCCATCTGAGCTGCGGCGTGTACCACCTCCGGCGCCAGCCCCTTGCGGGGAGGGTCCACGCAGATGACATCGGGCCGCAGTCCGCGCCGGGCGAAATCCGCCGCCGCTGCCGCCGCATCGCCGCAGAAGAACTCCACATTCTCCACGCCGTTGCGCTGCGCATTGGCCCTGGCGTCCTCGATGGCCTCCGGCACGATCTCCGCGCCGATCACACGGCCCGCGTGGCGGGCCATCACCTGGGTGATGGTGCCTGCGCCGCAGTACAGGTCCAGCACCGTCTCCGTGCCGGTGAGTCCCGCGAATTCCACAGCGCGCCGGTACAGCACCTCCGCCATTTCGCGGTTCACCTGATAGAACGACGGCACGCTGAGCCGAAACGTCAGGCCGCACAGGGTATCGGTCAGCACGTCCGCGCCCCACAGCGTCCGGTATTCCTGTCCCAGCACCGCGCCGGTGGGCCGGGTGTTCACCCCCAGCACCACACCCACGGTCTCCGGCACCGCCTGCCGCAGCAGGTCCACCAGCTCCCGTTCATGGGGCAGCTTCTTCCCGTTCACCAGCACGCACAGCAGCGACTGCCCCGCGCCGTTGGTGCGGACGTACAGGTACCGCACCAGCCCCCGCCGCGTTTTCTCATCGTAGCAGCTGACGCCGTAGAGCCGGAGGTACGTCCGCAGGGCCTGGGCCGCCGCGTCGGCCTGGGGCTTCTGGATGCGGCACCGCTCCACGGGGATGACCTGATGACTCCGCGCCTTGTAGAACCCCACGCTGCCATCCGCCGCCACGGGGTACTGGCTCTTGTTGCGGTAGTGCAGGGGTTCTCCGCCGTCGATGCCCTCCACCGTCACGGTGCTGCCGCCAATGCGGGCCAGCGCATCCTGCACCCGCTGCCGCTTGGCGGCCAGCTCCTCGGCGCGGTCCATATGGCGGAAGTCGCAGCCGCCGCACCGTCCGTAGTACGGGCAGTCCGGCTCCACGCGGTGGGGCGATGGCTCGTATACCCGCACCGCTTTGCCGAAGGCGGCGTTTTTCAGCACCTTCAGAACGAGGATGTCGCACTCCTCGCCCCGCAGTGCCTGATGCACAAACACCGCCTGCCCGTCGATACGGGCTACGCCCAGTCCTTCGGAGGTGTACCCCTGAATGCGGGCGCGGTACACCTTGTTCTTCTCCAGCACGGCTCAGAACTCGAACTTGCTGATGATCTTGCTGATGGCCTCGGCAAAGGCCGCCAGCGTCTTGTTGTCCCGCCCCCTGCTGCGGCGGATAAGGCCGATGAGCATATCGCCCATCTGCACCAGCTTCTGATAGGCGGGCGTGGCCTTGGGCGCGCCCTCGTAGGCACGGGTCTTGCGCTCCGGCAGATAGCCCACCGCCAGCTTCTTGTCGGCGATGAGGTCGTACTCCTCGGTGTACTGGGGCGCGTGAGCCGCGAAGCCCAGCTTGGACACGGTCTCGGCGAACACCGGCGCCACCTCGCGGTCGCCGTGTACGATGAACACATGGGTGGTCTTTGCCGGATCAAAGTGCTTGATCCAGTCCACCAGATGATCGTGGTCGGCGTGGGAGCTGAGGCCCTGGAAGTTCACGATCTTGGCCCGCACGGCGATGTCCTCACCAAACAGCTTCACGCTGGGCGCACCGTCCAGCAGGTGCCGGCCCAGCGTACCCGGAGACTGGAAGCCCACGAACACCACGGCGCTGTCGCCCCGCCAGAGGTTGTACTTCAGGTGGTGGCGGATACGTCCGGCATCGCACATGCCGCTGGCGGAGATGATGACCTTGGGGGTCTTGTCCATGTTCAGCAGCTTGGACTCCTCCACCGTCTCCGTCAGGTGCAGGCCCGGGAAGTTGAACATATGCGTGCCGTCCTGCACCAGGGCCAGAGCCTCCTTGTCCAGATAACCCCGCAGGTCGCCGCAGAAGATGGTGGTGGCCTTCTTGGCCAGCGGGCTGTCCACGTACACGGGAAAATCCTTCACGGAGGTCACCAGCCCGCGGTCCTTGATCTCGCGGATGAAGTACAGCAGCTCCTGGGTGCGGCCTACGGCAAAGGCGGGGATGACCACGTTGCCGCCCTTGGCCAGCGTCTCGTCGATGATCTGGGCCAGCTGATCGGTGTAGCTCCACACCTCGGTGTGGTTGCGGTCGCCGTAAGTGGACTCCATCAGCACATAGTCGGCATCGGCGTAGAACTGGGGGTCGCGGATGATGGGCTGGTCCACGTTGCCGATATCGCCGGAGAACACCACGGTGCGGGTCTCGCCGCCCTCATGGCACGTCAGCTTGATGCTGGCGGAGCCCAGCAGGTGTCCCGCATCGATGAACTCCGCCGTCACGTCGTCTGTGACCTGCACCTTCTGGCCGTACTCGCAGGGCTGGATGTACTCCCGCACCTGCATGGCGTCGGCCACGGTGTAGATGGGCTGCACCTCCGGACGGCCGGCCCGCTTGTTCTTGCGGTTCTGGTACTCCGCGTCCTGCTCCTGGATGTGGGCGGAGTCCTGCAGCATGATGTCCAGCAGGTCCGCTGTCAGCCGCGTGGTGATGATGCGGCCCTGGAACCCGTTTTTGATGAGCATGGGGATGCGGCCGGAGTGGTCGATGTGGGCGTGGGTCACCAGCACCACGTCGATGCTGCCCGGGTGGAAGGGCAGAGCGGCGTTGTCGATCTCATCGCGGCCCTGCTGCAGGCCGCAGTCCACCAGGATCTTCTTTCCGTTGACCTCCAGACAATGGCAGCTGCCGGTGACGCACTGGTCAGCGCCGTAAAAGCTCAGCTTCATGGCAGAAACTCCTTTTCATATTATATATGGACAAGTATACCACATCTTTACAGTTTCATCAACCGCAAACCGCGCATTCTGTCCATCGCAGATTGTTCACAGAAATTCTTTTGCATTAGACAATATCCTGTGCTATACTATATTATTGCTATTGTATGCGCATATTCTTTTATACGGAAAGGATACGAATATATGGGACTTATCACCAAACTTTTTGGCACATACAGCCAGCGTGAGCTGAAGAGCATCTATCCCATCGTGGATAAGATCACCGCACTGGAGCCGGAGTACAAGGCCCTGACCGATGCCCAGCTGCAGGCCAAGACGCCGGAGTTCAAGGAGCGCCTTGCCAACGGCGAGACGCTGGACGGCATCCTGCCGGAGGCGTTTGCCGCTGTCCGTGAGGCCGCGGACCGCGTGCTGGGCATGCGCCCCTACCCTGTCCAGCTGGTGGGCGGCATCGTCCTGCATCAGGGCCGCATCGCCGAAATGAAGACCGGTGAAGGCAAGACGCTGGTGGCCACGCTGCCCGCCTACCTGAACGCGCTGACCGGCGAGGGCGTCCACATCGTCACCGTCAACGACTATCTGGCCAAGCGCGACTCCGAGTGGATGGGCAAGGTCCACCGCTTCATGGGTCTCACCGTGGGCCTCATTATCCACGACATGACCAAGGAGCAGCGCCAGAAAGCCTATCAGGCCGACATCACCTACGGCACCAACAACGAGATGGGCTTCGACTACCTCCGCGACAATATGGCCATCTACGCCAATGAGCAGGTCCAGCGGGGCCACGCCTTCGCCATCGTGGACGAGGTGGACTCCATCCTCATCGACGAGGCCCGCACCCCCCTGATCATCTCCGGCATGGGCGAGAAGTCCACCCAGATGTACGACATGGCCGAGTCCTTCGCCGCCCGCCTGAAGAAGTACGTGGTGGCGGAGACGGACGACAAGGAGGAAGAGGACGTCAACATCGACGCCGACTACATCGTGGACGAGAAGGCCCGCACCTGCTCCCTCACGGCCCGCGGCATCAAGAAGGCGGAGGAGTTCTTCCATCTGGACAACCTCAGTGACCCCGAGAACAGCACCACTGCCCACCACATCAACCAGGCCATCAAGGCCCACGGCATCATGAAGCGGGATGTGGACTACGTGGTGAAGGACGGCGAGGTCGTCATCGTGGACGAGTTCACCGGCCGTCTCATGTTTGGCCGCCGCTACTCCGAGGGTCTGCATCAGGCCATCGAGGCCAAGGAGCACCTGTCCGTCCAGCGCGAGAGCAAGACGCTGGCCACCATCACGTTCCAGAACTACTTCCGCCTGTACCGCAAGCTGTCCGGCATGACCGGTACGGCTCTGACGGAGGAGGAAGAATTCGCCACCATCTACGCGCTGGACATCATCGAGATCCCCACCAACCGCCCCATCGCCCGTATCGACAATGAGGACTCCGTCTACAAGACCGAGAACGGCAAGTACCACGCCGTCATCCGGCAGGTGAAGGAGTGCCACGCCAAGGGCCAGCCTGTGCTGGTGGGCACCGTCTCCATTGAGAAGAACGAGCTGCTGGGCAAGATGCTGACCCGCGAGGGCATCAAGCACAACCTGCTGAACGCCAAGAACCACGAGCGCGAGGCCGAGATCGTGGCCCAGGCCGGCCAGTTCGGCGCCGTCACCGTGGCCACCAATATGGCCGGCCGTGGTACGGATATCATGCTGGGCGGCAACGCCGAGTACATGGCCAAGAACGACCTGCGCAAGGCTGGACTCACCGACGAGCTGATCGCCGAGGCCACCGGCTACGCCGAAACGGACAACGAGGAGATCCTCAACGCCCGCAAGCTGTTTGCCGAAAAGCTGGCTCAGCACAAGGCGGAGATCGCCGGCGAGGCCGAGAAGGTCCGTGCCGCCGGCGGCCTGTTCATCATCGGCACGGAGCGTCACGACTCCCGCCGCATCGACAACCAGCTCCGCGGCCGTGCCGGCCGTCAGGGCGACCCCGGCGAGACCCGCTTCTATATCTCCCTGGAGGACGATCTGATGCGCCTGTTCGGCGGTGACCGCGTCACCTCTCTGATGGAGCGCATGGACATTGATGAGGACACTCCCATTGAGAGCAAGATGCTCTCCCGCGCCATTGAGCAGGCACAGACCACCGTGGAGAGCCGCAACTTCCAGACCCGTAAGTCCGTGCTGGAGTACGACGATGTCATGAACAAGCAGCGCGAGATCATCTACGGCCAGCGCAAGCAGGTGCTGGACGGCATGGATGTCAAGAACATCATCATGAACATGATGAACGGCGCCATCTCCGATCTGGTCCACGCCGCCTTCCTGGGCAGCGAGCATCTGGACATGGCCGCCTGCCGCGACCTGCTGCGCAGCGTGGAGGGCGTCTACTTCCCCAAGTATACCGTGAAGATCGACGAGGATCAGCTCAAGACCATGACCCAGCAGGACTTCACCGACCTGTTCACCGCCGCGGCCGCCGACTACTATGCCAAGAAGGAGGCGGAGATCACACCCCCTGTCATGCGCGAGCTGGAGCGTGTCATCCTGCTGCGTGTGGTGGACGAGTACTGGATGGAGCACATCGACGCCATGCAGGATCTGCGCCAGGGCATCCGCCTGCGGGCCTACGCCCAGACCAATCCGGTGGACGCCTACAAGAAGGAGTCTCTGGAGATGTTCGAGGAGATGGTCAATGCCATGAAGGAGGAGACGGTGCGCCGTCTGTACTCCGTGCGCCTGCGCCAGAACCAGGAGGTCAAGCGCGAGCGCGTGGCCTCCGGCATCACCGAGAATGTGGGCGGCGATGGCACCGTGAAGAAGCGCCCCACCCGCGTGGTAAAGGTGGGCCGCAACGACCTCTGCCCCTGCGGCAGCGGTCTGAAGTGGAAGAAGTGTACCTGCAAGGAGTACCACTCTTAAATGATTTCAAACGATACCCGCTCCGCTGGGCTATCGTTTGAGACACCCCTATCCCAACTGACCGGCGGGCGGCGGCTGATGCCGCCGCCCGCCTTGCTTTCCGAAAGGAGCCGCCATGTTCCACACCCAAATGAAAAACGGCGTCACGTTCCTCACCGCCGGCGCACTGGCATCGGACGGCATCCGCCACGGCTTCTCCACCCGTCTGGGCGGCGTGTCCCCCGCCCCGTGGGACAGCCTGAATCTGGACGACCGGCGGGGCGACGACATCGCCAACGTGCAGGAGAACTTCCGCCGCCTGTGCGCCGCGCTGGACATGGATGTCCGCCGGGCCGTACTGAGCCGCCAGATCCACCGCGACGATGTGCGTCTGGTGACTGCGGCAGACTGCGGCAAGGGCCTCTGGGTCCCCCAGGACTACGACAGTGCCGATGCCCTTATCACCGACGTGCCCGGTATCCCGCTGGTGGTGTTCTCCGCCGACTGCAATGTGATCCTGCTCCACGATCCGGTGTGCCGCGCCGTGGGGGCCGCCCACGCTGGCTGGCGGGGCACCGCCGCCGGCATCGTTGGCAAGACCGTCCGCGCCATGCAGGACGCCTTTGGCTGCGATCCCGCCCATATCCGCGCCGCCATTGGCCCCGCCATCGGGCCGTGTTGCTTTGAAACGGACAACGACGTGCCCGCCGCCCTCCGTGAGGTGCTGGGGGTGGAGGCCGAGCCCTTCATGACGTGGAACGGCCAAAAGTGGCACATCGACCTGAAGGCCGTCAACGCCCTGTGGCTGCAAAAGGCCGGCGTGCGGCATATCGACCTCTGCGGTGACTGCACCTATTGCCGCCCCGATCTGTACTGGAGCCACCGGAAAACCGGCCTGCGGCGGGGCGAGCAGGCGGCGCTGATCTCCCTGCGGGAGGTGACGCCATGAGACGGCGGCTCTTGTGTCTGCTGCTGGCGGCGCTGCTGCTCACCGCCACCGGCTGCGCCAACTGGGAGGAGCCATCCGACCCGCTGGGCGAGCTGTCGGAGTTTTACGGCGCGGAGAATGAGACGCCGGAGCCGGAGCCTCTGACCACCTTCACCCTGCCCTATTTTGCCGGAGAGAGTCTGGACCCCGTTACCACCACGGAGATGGTGCAGTCATCGGTGGGGGCCCTGCTGTATGAAAAGCTGTTTGAGCTGGATGAGCACTACGTCCTCCGTCCTCTGCTGGCGGACAGCTGCGCCTACGATGCGGAGCAGCGGGTCTATACGCTGACACTGCGCAGCGGCGTCACCTTTTCCGACGGCTCTGCCCTGACGGCGCGGGACGTGGCGGCCACGCTGGAGCAGGCACGGCAGTCCCAGCGGTACGCCGCGCGGCTGGCGGAGGTGTCCTCCGTCCGCGCACAGGGCGACACCGTCCGCATCACCATGAGCACCGATCTGGCCACGCTGGCGTGGCGGCTGGACATCCCCATTGTCAAGGCCGGCACCGAGTCGGATACCGTGCCGGTGGGTACCGGCCCCTACGTGTTCGCCGCATCGGATAGCGGCGCGTACCTGGAACAAAATCCCAGCTGGTGGCAACAGAAGGCCCTGCCGCTGCGGCGCATTGAGCTGCTGCACTGCAAGGACCGCGACACCATGCTCTACGCCTTTTCCTCCCGCGAGGTCCAGCTGCTGCCGCTGGACCTCACCGGCACCGGTGCGTCCGGCGTGTCCGCCAGCGGCGACTATACCGACGCCCCCACGTCTGTGATGCAGTTTCTGGGCTTCAACACCCGCCGTGCGCCCTTCAGCGATGCTGCACTGCGGCAGGCGGTCAGCGCAGCCGCGGACCGTCAGGCTCTGGTGGATTCCTGCCTGCTGGGCCACGGCAGCGCCGCCCAGTTCCCTCTCTCCCCCGCCAGTGAGGAGTACCCCACGGAGCTGGAGGCGCCGTACAGCATCGCCGCGCTCCAGCAGCTGGCGCAGGAAGAAGCCGGAACCTCAGGCGATGCCGGAAACACCAGTTCTGACAACGCTTCCGCAGGCATGTATGCCGGGGTATCCGTGACGCTGCTGGTCAACGAGGAAAACTCCTTCAAGGTCAGCGCCGCTCAGGAGATCGCCGCCGCGCTGAGCCGCTGCGGCCTGACGGTGACGGTGGACAGTGTGCCCTGGGAGACGTACCTCCAGCGGCTGCAGGACGGCAGCTTCGACCTGTATTACGGCGAGTGCCGCCTGACGGCGGACTGGGATATTCTGGAGCTTGTCGGCACGGAGGGTTCTCTGAATTACGGCGGCTTTTCCGATGAGGACACCGACGTTCTGCTGGCCGCCTGCCGCACGGCATCGGAGGGTCAGCGGTCGAAAGCGCTGACGGCGCTGTGGCAGGACCTGCTGGAAAAAATGCCCATCGCCCCCCTGTGCTTCAAGTCCGATTCGGTGCTGACCACCACCGGACTGGTGGAGGGCCTGACTGCCACGGAAACGGACCCCTTCTTCTCGCTGGAGCAGTGGACCGTCCACCTGGACACCCCCCAAGTGGCCAAATAATTTCCGGTTAATTTCCGGTTTTTCTTCCGGATCGGCTTCATGATGAAGACATTGAGAGAACCAGATAAAACACGCTGCGTAAAAGGCACGCCGGTCCTAAAATCGGCGTGCCTTTTCTATTCAATCAGACATATGCGCGGCGGCGCAAAGCTGCGCCGCGCTGCGAAAGGGCGCTGCCGACGGGTGACAGATACGCACAGCGGCGCGGAAGGACGCCGCGCTGTGTGGAATGACGATGGCACCCGTGCAGCGGATCAGTACTGGCGGACCACGGCGGTCACTTTACCCAGAATGACGGCATCACGGCCGTCGATGGGGCTGTATGCGTCGTTCTCCGGCAGGAGCCAGACCTGTCCGTTACGGCGGCTGAGCCGCTTCACTGTGGCCTCCTCCCCCAGCAGGGCCACCACGATCTCGCCGTTATGGGCCTCCGGCTGCTGATGCACCACCACCAGATCACCGGGCAGGATGCCGGCATTCAGCATGGACTCACCCCGCACCCGCAGGGCAAAATACTCCCCCTCCCGTCCGTTGGTGTCGAAGGTCAGGTAGTCCTCGATGCACTCCTGAGCCAGGATGGGTGCGCCGGCGGCCACCGTGCCCACGATGGGGACGCGGCCCACGGGCATCTCCGGCTCCGCAGGGGCAGAGTGGGACGCAGACGCAGTCGGTGCGGCGGGCGCTGCGCCCTCCAGCGGCGTCAGCGTCAGGGCGCGGCCCTTGCCGGCCCCCTTGGTCAGGACGCCCATCTCCTCCATATGCTTCAAATGAAAGTGTACCGTGGACGGTGAGCGCAGGCCCACCGCCTCCCCGATCTCGCGGACGGAGGGCGGATAGCCCTGCTGCCGCGTGGTCTCGGCGATATAGTCGTAGATCTTCTGCTGCATTTTAGTCAGCTTCGCCATGTGGATACCCCTTTCTCCGCGACGGCTGATAGTTGTAAATATAGTGTACCACAGGTTTTTGCGGATTGCAACATTTGTTCTATCATTTTTTCGGTAAAATGGAGAAAAAATCTGCCGTCACCCCTTGCATTGGCGGTTGTATTATGGTAAAATCGTTTGTACTGTGAATTATGTGCCCTGCGGCACGGAATAGATGTGGAGGTTCCCGTTATGCTGATTTTCGTTACCATTCTGCAGCTGCTGGCTGCTTTGATCCTGATCGCCATCGTGCTGTTCCAGTCCGGTAAGAGCCAGGGCCTGTCCGGCGCTATCGGCGGCATCGCCGACAGCTACATGGCCAAGTCCAAGGCCAAGAGCATCGACGCCAAGCTGGCTAAGGCCACCAAGTGGGTGGGCGCCATCTTCGTCGTGCTGACGCTGGTCATCAACTGTATGCTGGCCGCCGCTGCGTAAGGCTAAAGTGAATCAAACCCTCCCGAGGCTGTCGCTTCGGGAGGGTTTTTTATTTTACACTGTGGTAGGTGACACCGGACTCCGGCGTGACCCCCTTCAGGGCCAGCAGCTCCGACACGGTGACGAACACGTAACCCTGCTCCTGCAGGTGGGGCACGGCGCGGAGCACCGCATCCACCGTGTTCTGGTAGCGGTCGTGGAGAAGCACAATGTCGCCGTCGGACACCTGACGGTAGATGATATCCAGGATCTTATCGGCATCCTTGCTCTTCCAGTCCTCGGTGTCCACCGACCAGTTCACCAGCGGCACGGATAGGGCGGCCGCCTCCCGGTCGGTACACAGGCCGTAGGGCGGGCGCACCCAGTAGTCCCCCTTCCCCAGCAGCCGGCGCAGCAGGTCGTCGTTTTTTTGCAGGTCGGCCAGTGCCTGCGCGCAGGTCAGGCTGTCCATCTGTGGGTGGTCGTAGGAATGGTTTCCCACCTGATGCCCCTCGGCGGCGATACGCCGGACGATGTCCGGATCCTTCACCGTCTGGCAGCCCACCACGAAGAAGGTGGCACGGGCGCCGTATTCCGCCAGACCGTCCAGCAGGCGGGGCGTGCAGCGGGGCGAGGGGCCATCGTCAAAGGTGAGGGCCACGTATTTTGGGGCGCTGGGGTCGGCATCCGTCGGGGTATCCGCAGAGACGGCAGGGGTCACCGCGTGAGGCACGGCGGGATCGTAGGAGCTGGGGACGGTGCAGGCAGGCAGCAGGATCACTGCGGCCCATGCGGCCAGCGCGGTGCGGAGGAGCTTCTTCATCAAATCACCGGTGGCAGTATATGCGCGGGGTGGGGCTGGGTATGACGGGGCGGCTGCGGCGGTTACTGTACGTAGCCGGTCAGGTCCACGACTACCTCGTCGCCGGTGAACACCATACTGCCGTCCTGCTCCTCCAGCACGTTGAACTCCAGCGTCCATTGGGCCGCGTCCTCGAGGCCGGTCATGTCGTCGCGGTCGTAGGTATAGGTGGTGCCGGAATCCCAATCCGTGATCTCGTCGGGAGATGCAAGATCCACGAAATAGCCGTCGCTGTCGTAGGCCACCAGATAGGGTGGGTAATAGGTGTCGGGCTCCAGACCCTCCACGGTGATTATAATGCGCTGGCCGCTGGTCCCCACCTCAGTGACTGTGCCGGTCTGGCCCATCAGCTCAAAGGCACAGCCAAACCGGTAGGTATCGGTGGGGTCGGTGATCTCTGTGGCGGGTTCGACAGACCAGCCGGGCTCTGGCTCGGAGGTGTAGCTGAGGTGGGTCTGGCAGGAGCCTATCAGCGAAATGAGGACGCTGACGGCCGCGACGATCAGGACCACTGCCCTTCCGCGGCTCTGTGCATTCATACCGCTCACATGGTTTACGGCGCGGTTGACGCTGTTCTTGGTGTTCTCCCACTCCTGTGCGCGGGCGCTGCCGGACCCGGTGTGGCCGGCTTTCTCACGGGAGCCGCGGCGGGTCTGATCCTCATAGCAGGTCTTTTCTTCATAGCAGACCTTGCCGCGGCGGGGCGGGATGGACTGGTCCTCCACGAAGTGGACGGTGCCATCGGGGTCCACCCGCTCGCGGTGGGGCGGACGGTTATAGGCGCCGCACTTGGGGCACATGTCCTGTTTGTTGTAATCGTATATGCGGCCGCAGGACCGGCAGCGGATGGTTGCCATGGCAAGCCCTCCCTTTCTCCGTTTTTCAGCCCTATTATACAGGCAGATAGGGGTATTTGTCCATCAACTTCAGGTTGCGCGGGCAAATTTTCCGGCGCAACCTGAAGTGGCGGCGCGAAAAAACGCCCTTTCCCATAGCCGAGGCCATGGGAAAGGGCGTTTTTGCAGTTTAGACTTCGCTTATTTCACCAGCTCGATGACAGCGGTCTCCGCAGCGTCACCGCGGCGGATGCCGGTGCGAATGATGCGGGTGTAGCCGCCGTTGCGTTCTGCGTAGCTGGGAGCCAGCTCCTTGAACAGCTTGTTGGCCACGTCTTCGCGGGTGATGAAGCTCAGCGCCTGACGGTAAGCAGCCAGATCGCCCTTCTTGCCGAGGGTGATCATCTTCTCGGCCATGGGCTTGATCTCCTTGGCACGGGTGATGGTAGTCTCCATACGGCCCTTGTCCAGGAAATCGGTGACCTGCTGACGGAGCATCGCCATACGCTGATCGGTAGTCTTACCGAGCTTACGAGTTCCGGGCAGTTCCGGGCATTTCTGTTTCCTCCTTGTCAGGATATGCGCGAGAAGCGCAGATCAGTTAGTTGTTGTCCTCGCTGGCCAGGGACAAACCCATCATGGCCAGCTTGTTGATAACTTCCTCCAGGGACTTGCGTCCCAGATTGCGGACCTTCATCATCTCGTCCTCGGTCTTGGAGATCAAGTCCTCGACGGTGTTGATGTTGGCGCGCTTGAGGCAGTTGAAGCTGCGGACGGACAGATCCAGCTCCTCGATGGTCAGTTCCAGCATCTTGTCCTTAGAATCAGCGGCCTTTTCCACCACGGTGGACTTGTCGCCCAGCGTGTCGGACAGGTCAGTGAACAGGGCAAAGTGGTCACACAGGATCTTGGCGCCCAGAGACACCGCATCACGGGCCGTGATGGTGGTGTCCGTCCAGACCTCCAGCGTCAGCTTATCGTAGTCGCTGGAGGCGCCGACACGGGTGCTCTCCACAGTGTAGTTGACCTTGTAGACGGGGGTGTAGATGCTGTCGATGGGGATCACACCGATCACATTGGGACGGAGCGCCTTGTTGCGGTCCGCGGACACGTAGCCGCGGCCGTGGCTCAGCGTGATCTCCATGCTCAGCGTGGCACCCACGTCCAGAGTAGCCAGATGAAGCTCGGGGTTCAGAACCTCCACTTCACCGTCGCTCTTGATGTCGCCGGCTGTCACCTCGCAGGGGCCGGTGGCCTCGATAAAGACCGTTTTGCCGCCCTCGCAGTACAGCTTGGTCAACAGATTCTTCACGTTCAGAACGATCTCCGTCACATCCTCCTTCACACCGGGGATGGTGGAAAACTCGTGCTGCACACCGGCGATCTTGATGCTGGTGGCCGCCGTGCCGGGGAGAGACGAGAGCATAATACGCCGCAGCGCATTACCCAGGGTCGTTCCGTAACCGCGCTCCAGGGGTTCGATCACATATTTTCCATAGGAAGCGTCGCCGGGTGTTTCGATACACTCGATCTGGGGCTTCTCAATTTCGATCATGCAGTACCCTCCTTCATTCTTTTGGCGGAGCGGCCTGGAGGGCCGCATCCTATTTGGTTCCAGTGCTTCGTGAGGGTTTGAACCCTATTACTTGGAGTACAACTCGACGATCAGATGCTCCTCGATGGGCATGTCGATGTCCTCGCGGGCGGGCATGGTGACAACAGTACCCTTCAGGGCGTTCTTGTCACGCTCCAGCCACTTGGGGACGTTGACCATGGGCGCATCCTCAGCAGTCAGACGCTTGAAAGCCACGGAAGAGCGGCTGCTCTCCTTGACCTCGATCACATCGCCCACGCGCACTAGGTAGGAGGGGATGTTGACCTTGTGGCCATTGACAGTGAAATGGGCGTGGTTCACCAGCTGACGGGCCTCACGGCGGGTCATGGCGAAGCCCAGACGGTACACCACGTTGTCCAGACGGCGCTCTACCAGGCTCAGCAGGTTCTCGCCGGTCTTGCCGGGCATGGCGGAAGCCTTCTCATAGTAAGCATGGAACTGCTTCTCCAGAATGCCGTAGACGAACTTGACCTTCTGCTTCTCGTTGAGCTGGATGGCGTACTCGCTCTTCTTCTTTCTCATCTGGCCGCCGGGGTTGCGCTTCGTCTCCTTCTTGGAGTAACCCATGACGGTAGGAGAAATACCCAGCGCCTTGCAACGCTTGGCGATAGGCTGCATATTCTTAGCCATGATTTATTAATCCTCCTTCTTCCGATTACACGCGACGACGCTTGGGGGGGCGGCATCCGTTGTGGGGGATGGGGGTGACGTCCTTGATCATCGTCACTTCCAGACCCACCGCCTGCAGGGCGCGGATGGCGGCCTCACGGCCCTGACCAGGGCCCTTCACGAAGACCTCCACGGTCTTCAGACCGTGCTCCATCGCTGCCTTGGCCGCAGTCTCAGCTGCGCTCTGGGCGGCGAAGGGAGTGGACTTCTTGCTGCCGCGGAAACCCAGACCACCGGAGGAGGCCCAGGACAGAGCGTTGCCCTGAGCATCGGTGACGGTCACCATGGTGTTGTTGAAGGAAGAACGGATATGGACCTGACCCTTCTCGACGTTCTTCTTTTCACGACGACGGCGAATGACCTTCTTGCCTTTTACATTGTTAGCTGCCATGATCTATTCCTCCTTCCTTTACTTCTTCTTGTTAGCGATAGTCTTCTTGGGGCCTTTGCGAGTGCGTGCGTTGGTCTTGCTGCGCTGACCGCGAACGGGCAGGCCACGACGGTGGCGCATGCCGCGATAGCAGCCGATTTCAGTCAGACGCTTGATGTCAAGCGCCACTTGACGACGCAGATCACCCTCGACCACATAGGACTGGTCAATGGCCTCACGCAGCTTCGCTTCGTCGGCCTCGGTCAGATCCTTTACGCGAGTGTCGGGGTTGATGCCTGTCTGCGCAAGGATGTCCTGCGCACTTTTTCTTCCAATACCATAGATATAAGTCAAACCGATCTCGATTCGCTTATCCTTGGGCAGGTCAATACCGGCAATACGTGCCATAACTTAGAGCACCTCCACTTTCTACTTAGCCCTGTCTCTGCTTATGCTTGGGATTCTCGCAAATCACCATTACGCGGCCTTTGCGGCGGATCACTTTGCACTTCTCGCACATGGGCTTCACGGACGGTCTTACTTTCATTTTGATAAACCTCCTACTTACTGCGCCAGGTAATCCGGCCACGGGTCAGATCGTAAGGAGACATTTCCACTGTCACCTTGTCGCCGGGCAGAATCCTGATGAAATTCATTCTGAGCTTTCCGGAAATATGCGCTAATATCGTGTGTCCATTTCCAATGTCAACTTGGAATGTGGTGTTGGGCAGGGACTCGACGACCACGCCCTCGACTTCGATCATATCGGATTTTGCCAAGTGCTATCCCTCCTGGTCTTGATTACCGCCGCTTAGCGCGGCTATGGCTTTACGAAGCTCACTATTTGTGATTTTTTCGCTGCTTCTGATCTTCTCAGCCACCAAACTGTGACTCTCCCCCACCAGCACCACATGCTTGCGGCGCTTGCGCTTGGGATTCTCCAGCCGGCGCTGTTTCCCGTCAGCCAGCAGGAGGAAGTCCCCTTCTGTCGCAAGGACGAAGAAGAGGCTTCCTGTGTCTCTGCCGGCGACTGATCTGACAATGTTTGATTTGGCTATGTCCATCTCACACCAACGATTTCTCCGGGTCCGTCAGAAGCTCCGGCTCTCCGGCGGTGATCAGGAGTGAGTTTTCATAGTGGGCGGCATTCTTGCCGTCCGCCGTCTTCACGGTCCAGCCGTCCGGCATCTGCTTGATGGCGGCGCTGCCCGCGTTGACCATAGGCTCCACGGCGATGGTCATGCCCCGCAGAAGACGGGGACCATGGCCGGGATTGCCGAAGTTGGGCACCTCCGGCGGCTCGTGCATCCTTCGGCCGATGCCGTGACCGACATACTCCCGAACAACGCTGAAGCCGTTGGCTTCCACGTAAGCCTGCACCGCGGCGGAAATATCCGACAGACGGCAGCCCTCTCTGGCATACTTGATGCCCTCGAAGAAGCTCTGCTGCGTGACTCGGATCAGCCGCATGGCCTCGTCGGACACCTGCCCGCAGGGGTAGGTGCCGGCGCAGTCGCCATGGAAGCCGCCGATAAACGCGCCCACGTCCACGCTGACGATGTCGCCCTCCTTCAGCACCCGCTTGCCGGGGATGCCGTGGATGATCTCATCGTTGACGGAGACGCACACGCTGGCCGGATAGCCGTTGTAGTGCAGGAACGAGGGCGTGGCGCCCTGCTCCGTGATGAACTGGAACACAGCCTTATCGATTTGCTGCGTTGTGACGCCGGGTCTTACCATATCCCGTGCCAAGGCACGGGCAGCCGCGGTAATTTTGCCAGCCCGGCGCATCAACTCGATCTCGTGCGCAGATTTTAATGTGATCATGCTTCTGCCCCTAACGCACGGAGGATCAACTGGGTGGTGCCGGCCACGGTGGGCTGGTCCTCCACAGTTTTCAGGATCCCGCGGGATTCATAGAAGTCCTTGAGGGGTTCCGTCTCTTTATGATAGACCGCGAGACGGTCTTTGACCGTTTCGGGATCATCATCCTTGCGCTGCTTGAGCGCGCCGCCGCAGACATCGCACACGCCTTCCTTTTTGGGAGGGATGTTGACGATGTGGTAGCTGGCGCCGCAGCTCTCGCAGACACGGCGGCCGCCCATCCGCTTGATGATCTTCTCATCAGGGATCTCGATGGCCACCACGGCGTCGAATCTGATACCTGCCTGCTCCAGCGCCTCGGCCTGGGCGATGGTGCGGGGCACCCCGTCCAGAATGTAGCCATTGGCGCAGTCAGGCTCCTGCAGACGCTCGCTGATGATGCCGATGATGACCTCATCGGGCACCAGCTTGCCTGCGTCCATGTACTCCTTGGCCTTCAGGCCGGTGGGAGTTCCGTTCTTCACAGCTGCACGCAGGATATTACCGGTCGAGATGGTGGGAATACCCAGCGTCTTCTTGATAATGTCCGCCTGTGTGCCCTTGCCGGCACCAGGAGCGCCTAAAAGGATCAGTTTCATGATACACCTCTTATTCCAGGAAGCCCTTGTACTGACGCATCAGCATCTGGGATTCCAGTGCCTGCACCGTCTCCAGCGCAACACCCACCACGATGATGACGGAGGTACCGCCGATGGACAGGGACGATACATTCACGATCTTGCCGATCAGCAGGGGCAGGATCGCCACGACGCCCAGGTAGATGGCGCCGAACAGCGTGACCTTGTTGAGGACCTTCTTGATGAAGTCTGCGGTAGGCTTGCCCGGGCGGAAGCCGGGGATAAAGCCGCCGTTCTTCTTCAGGTTGTTGGAGATCTCAACAGGGTTGAACTGGATGGTGGCATAGAAGTAGCTGAAAGCGATGATCATCAGGAAGTAGACGATCATGTACAGCACGCTCTTGCTGTCCACTGCGTTGACCAGCGCGTAGCCGAAGGTTCCCTTCTCGGGAGCAGGCAGGAATGCCGCCACCGTGGGGATGATCATGGCGATGGACTGAGCGAAGATGATGGGCAGAACACCGGACATGTTCACCTTCATCGGCAGCGTAGAGCTCTGGCCGCCATACATCTTGCGGCCCACCTGACGCTTGGCGTACTGCACGGGGATGCGGCGCTCCGCACCGTTGACCCACGTGATCAGGACGATCAGGGCCAGGATACCCAGCACCACCAGGACGGCCATCCACCAGGTCATGGTACCGCTGCGCAGGGAGCTGCCCATGCTGCCGACCATGCTGGGCACACGGGACAGGATGCCGGCGAACAGGATGATGGAGATACCGTTGCCGATACCGAACTCGGTGATCTGCTCACCCATCCACATGACAAAGGAAGAGCCGGCGATGAAAGAGATAATGATGACCAGAGCGACCCAAACGCCGGAGCCGGTCAGGATACCGTAGTTCTTCATCAGCACATAGTAGCCCCAGCCCTGCAGGATGGCGATAGCCACCGTGGCATAACGGGTGATGGACTGGATCTTCTTCTTTCCTTCCTCGCCGCCGTCGCGGGCCATGCGCTCCAGCGCAGGGATGGCGATGGTCAGCAGCTGGATGATGATGGAGCTGTTGATATAGGGCTGGACGCCCAGTGCGAACACCGTGGCATTCGCAAACGCGCCGCCGGACATGACGTTGTACAGGCCCAGCACCGTGGTGCTCAGCTGGTTCAGGTACTCGCCCAGCAGCTCCGTGTTCACGTAGGGAACAGGGATGGCGTTGCCGATGCGGAAGATCAGCAGCATCAGAGCGGTGAACACGATCTTCTTCCGAAGCTCAGGGATCGCCCATGCCTTTTTGATCGTCTGGATCACTTAGATCACCTCTGCCTTTCCACCAGCTGCTTCGATCGCTTCCTTAGCAGCCTGGGAGAAAGCAGCGGCCTGCACGGTCACCTTCTTGGTAACTTTGCCGTTACCGAGGACCTTGTAGCCGTACTCGCACTTGCTCAGGATACCCTTTGCAAGCAGGGCTTCAGCGGTGACGATCTCGCCGTCCTCAAACTTATTGAGGGCGCTCAGGTTGATGATTTCCAGGGGCTTGGCAAAAATGTTGTTGAAACCGCGCTTGGGGATGCGGCGTGCCAGAGGCATCTGGCCGCCTTCAAAGCCGATGCGGGTGCCGCCGCCGGAGCGGGCTTTCTGACCCTTGTGGCCGCGGCCTGCGGTCTTGCCGTTGCCGGAGCCGTGTCCACGGCCCTTGCGGTAGGCTTCCTTGGTGGAGCCGGCGGCGGGAGACAGTTCATTCAGTTTCATGCTCTCGCACCTCCTTATTCTACTTCGGTCACCTGAAGCAGGTAACCGATCTTTGCGACCTTGCCGCGGGTCTGAGCGTTGTCAGGCTGCACGGTGGTGTCGCCGATCTTACGCAGGCCCAGAGAGTTGGCAGTGGCGATGTGCTTTTCCAGTCTGCCGTTGAGGCTCTTTACGAGCTGGATCTTCAGATTAGCCATGTTCTCTCCTCCTTAACCCACGATCTCGTCCACGCTCTTGCCGCGGGTGCGGGCGACCTCTTCCGGGGTACGCAGAGCCTTCAGGCCCTCAAAGGTGGCGGCTACCACGTTCACGGCGGTGTTGGAACGCAGGCACTTGGTACGGATATCCTTGATACCGGCAGCTTCCATGATGATACGCACGGGGCCGCCGGCGATCACGCCGGTACCGGGAGCGGCGGGCTTCATCAGCACGCGGCCTGCACCGGCCTCGCCGATGATCTCGTGGGGAATGGTGCTGCCGGACAGGGAAATGGTGATCATGTTCTTCTTGGCATCCTCGATGCCCTTGCGGATGGCCTCGGGCACCTCGGCGGCCTTACCCAGGCCAAAGCCGACCTTGCCCTTGCCGTCGCCCACCACCATCAGGGCGGAGAACTTCATGACACGACCACCCTTAACGGTCTTGGATACGCGGTTGGTAGCGACTACTTTCTCAATGTACTCGCTCTGCTCTCTTTCAAATCTTGCCATTGATAAGTCCTCCTTCCTTAGAATTCCAGGCCGCCCTCGCGGGCGCCTTCAGCCAGCTCGGCCACGCGGCCGTGGTACACGTAACCGCCGCGGTCGAACACGACCTGGTCGATGCCCTTGGCCTTGCAGCGCTCGGCCACCAGCTTGCCCACGGCGCGGGCAGCAGCCTTGTTGCCGCCGTTGCCCTCGATCTCCTTATCCAGAGAGGAAGCGGACACCAGGGTGTTGCCGGCCACATCGTCGATGACCTGGGCATAGATGTTCTTCTCGCTGCGGAACACGTTCAGACGGGGACGCTCGGGAGTGCCGGACAGCTTGGCACGGACTCTCTTATGGCGCTTCAGACGCTGCGCGTTGGTATCGGGTCTCTTAATCATATCGGCACACCTCCTTACTTCTTGGCACCGGTCTTACCGACCTTGCGGCGGATGACTTCGTCAACATACTTGATGCCCTTGCCCTTATAAGGCTCGGGAGGACGCTTCTCGCGGACTTCCGCCGCGAACTGGCCCACCTTCTGCTTGTCGGGACCGGAAATCACAACCTTGTTGGGAGCGGGAACATCAATGGTGATGCCGTCGATCTCGGGCACCTTCACGGGGTGAGAGTAGCCCAGGTTCATGACCAGCTCCTTGCCTTCCTTGGCGGCACGGTAGCCGACACCGTTGATCTCCAGCTCCTTCTTGAAGCCTTCGCTGACGCCAACGACCATGTTGTGCAGCAGAGCGCGGGTCATGCCGTGCAGTGCGCAGTGCAGCTTGTCGTCGGAGGGGCGCTTGACGTGGATGACGTTACCGTCCTGCTCCAGGATCATCTCGGGGCGCAGAGCCTGCACCAGAGTGCCCTTGGGGCCCTTGACGGTGACGACGTTGTTCTCCGCGATGGTGACTTCCACACCAGCGGGAACGGTAATGGGCATTCTACCAATTCTCGACATTGTTCAAATACCTCCTTACCATACGAATGCAAGGACTTCGCCGCCGACGTGAGCCGCGCGAGCAGCCTTGTCGGTCATGACGCCCTTGGAAGTGGATACGATCGCAATACCAAGGCCACGCAGCACGCGGGGCAGCTCGTCGGCGCCCACATAGACGCGCAGGCCGGGCTTGGACACGCGGCGCAGGCCGGAGATAACCTTCTCCTTGCCGGCGTTGTACTTCAGGGTGATGCGGATGGTGCCCTGAGTACCGTCGTCAACGACCTGGAAGGACTTGATGTAGCCCTCGTCCAGCAGGATCTGAGCGATGCTCTTCTTCATGTTGGAAGCGGGAACATCCACGGTCTCGTGCTTGGCATTGTTGGCGTTGCGGATACGGGTGAGCATATCGGCAACAGGATCAGTGATGTGCATACTTGTAATTCCTCCTATTTTAGAGTTACAGGCAAATGCCTGTTGAGGCAGCGAGGTATCACTGATAATTTAGTCCGCCGGCCCTCACGACGCCGATGTTTAATTACCAGTGACCTTTCGCCATCCTATAATATTACCGGGAGCCTTGCGGCTCTTAGGTACGTTGGGTCGGCGGAGCGCAGTTCCTCCGCCTGCTCCTAGTGAAGATTTTTTCGTCAGACGAGGCGAAGCGACGCCGCTGTACTCTTGTACAGCAAGGAGCTTCCACGAAGTATGACGGAAAAAGATTTACCAGGAAGCCTTGCGGACACCGGGGATCTCGCCCTTGTACGCCAGCGTGCGGAAGCAGATACGGCACACGCCGTAGTCACGCAGGTAGGCGTGGGGACGGCCGCACAGCTTGCAGCGGTTGTACTTACGGGTGGAGAATTTTGCAGGCGCCTGCTGCTTCAGGATCATAGACTTTTTAGCCATTTCGTTCTCCTCCTAATCAGCGTTCAAAGGGAGCGCCGACCAGAGTCAGCAGCTCGCGGGCTTCTTCATCGGTCTGGGCGGTGGTGCAGATGACCACATCCATGCCGCGGATCTTGTCGATCTTATCGTACTCGATCTCGGGGAAGATCAGCTGCTCCTTGATGCCCAGGGCATAGTTGCCGCGGCCATCGAAGGCGTTGGCGCTGATGCCGCGGAAGTCACGGACACGGGGCAGAGCCACGTTGAACAGACGATCCAGGAACTCCCACATCTTGTCGCCGCGCAGCGTGACCTTGGCGCCCACGGGCATGCCCTCACGCAGCTTGAAGTTTGCAACGGACTTCTTGGCGATGGTGATGATGGCCTTCTGGCCGGTGATGGTGGCCAGATCGCTGCACACAGCGTCCAGGACCTTGGCGTTCTCACGAGCCTCACCGCAGCCCACGTTCACGACGACCTTGTCGATCTTGGGGATCTGCATGGTGGACTTGTAGCCAAACTTCTTGAAGAGAGCGGGAGCCACTTCTTCGGTATACTTAACTTTCAGACGTGCCATTTACAACCTCTCTCCTTTCTCACAGGGCGGCGCCGCAGTGCTTGCACACGCGGACTTTCTTGCCGTCCTTGATCTCATAGGCCACGCGGGTGGGCTTGTCGCACTTGGGGCAGACCACCTGGACCTTGCTGGCGTAGATGGCTGCCTCGCGCTTGACGATACCGCCCTCTTCACCCTGCTTGCGGGGCTTGATGTGGCAGGTCACCACGTTGATGCCCTCCACCACGACCTTGCGCTCGCTGGGGACAGTGCCCAGCACCTTGCCGGACTTGCCCTTGTCCTTGCCGGACAGAACAACGACCTTGTCGTTCTTCTTGATCTTCAGACTATTCATGTGACCGGCCCTCCTTAAATAACTTCGGGAGCGAGGGACAGGATCTTCATGTAATCCTTGTCGCGCAGCTCACGAGCAACCGGCCCAAAGATACGGGTACCTCTGGGGTTCTTATCGTCCTTGATGAGGACGGCGGCGTTGTCGTCGAAACGGACGTAAGTGCCGTCGGCGCGGCGGACGCCCTTGGCGGAGCGAACGATAACGGCCTTGACGACCTCGCCCTTCTTCACCTGGCCGCCGGGGGTGCTCTTGCGGACGGAAGCAACGATCACATCGCCGATGTTGCCGTACTTACGCTTGGAGCCGCCCAGAACGCGGATGCACTTGATCTCCTTGGCGCCGGTATTATCGGCAACCTTCAGATAGGACTCTTGCTGAATCATACTTGCGGCACCTCCTTACTTAGCCTTCTCGACGATCTCGACCACGCGCCAACGCTTGTCCTTGGACAGGGGGCGGGTCTCCATCACCTTCACGATGTCGCCAACACCGCAAGTGTTCTGCTCGTCATGAGCTTTCAGCTTGTAGGTGCGGCCGACGATCTTCTTATACAGAGGATGGGCGACGCGGTCTTCAATAGCGACGACCACGGTCTTGTCCATCTTATCGGAAACGACCTTGCCGACTCTGGTCTTGCGGGAGGAAATTCTCTTCTCTTCCATTTTACTTCTCCTCCTTTTCACGGATAACGGTCTTCACGCGGGCGATATCGCGCTTCGTCTCGGCGATCTTGAGAGGATTGTCCAGCTGATTGGTTGCGTGCTGCATACGCAGGAAGAACAGATCCTTCTTCAGGGAGTCCAGCTTCTCGTTGAGCTGCTCCACGGTCATTGCACGTACTTCAGTTGCCTTCATCTCATTCACCTACTTCCTGGGCTTCGAGATCCTCGCGCTTGACGATCTTCGTCTTGATGGGCAGCTTGTGGCTGGCCAGACGCAGGGCCTCGCGGGCGACCTCTTCGGAAACACCGGCGATCTCAAACATGACACGGCCGGGCTTGACTACTGCGACCCAATACTCGGGGGAACCCTTACCGGAACCCATGCGGGTCTCGGCCGGCTTCTCGGTGATGGGCTTGTCGGGGAAGATCTTGATCCAGACCTGACCGCCACGCTTGGTATAGCGGGTCATGGCGATACGGGCGGCCTCGATCTGATTGCTGGTGATCCAGCTGGGCTCCAGGGCAACCAGACCGTACTCGCCGTAGGTCACCTTATTGCCGCGCATGGCCTTGCCGGTGAGGCGGCCACGGTGTACTCTGCGGTACTTAACTCTCTTGGGCAGAAGCATTACTGAGCGCCTCCTTCTTTCTTTTCTGCGGGCTTGCGGAAGCCGCCCTCGGGACGGGGACCGCGGTTGAAGCCGCCGTTCTGGCGGTCACGGTTGAAGCCGCCGTTCTGACCATCGCGGCGGAAGCCGCCGCGGCGGTCGCCGTCACGACGGTTGCCGCGACGCTCACGACGCTCCTGATAGGGCTTGCTGGTGTCCAGCGTGCGCGGGGTGGTGCGCAGCGCCTGGGACAGGATCTCACCCTTGTAGATCCACACCTTCACGCCGATGCGGCCGAAGGTGGTAGCAGCCTCAGCAAAGCCGTAGTCGATGTCGGCGCGCAGGGTCTGCAGGGGGATGGTACCCTCGTGATAATGCTCGGAGCCGGCGATCTCACGGCCGCCCAGACGGCCGCCGCAATTGCACTTGATGCCCTTGGCACCGGCGCGCATGGCGCGGCCCATGGCGTTCTTCATGGCGCGGCGGTGGGAAATACGCTTCTCCAGCTGGGCGGCGATATTCTCGGCCACCAGCTGAGCGTCCATATCGGGGTTGCGGACCTCAACGATGTTCAGCTTCACGGTCTTGCCGATCAGCTTCTCCACGTCCTTGCGGTACTGCTCGATCTGCTCACCGCCCTTGCCGATGACCACGCCGGGACGGGCCACGTGCAGGTAGATGGTGACGACCTCGTTGCTGCGCTCGATCTCGATCTTGGAGACGCCGGCAGCGAACAGCAGCTTCTTCAGGTACACACGGATCTTGTGGTCCTCGACCAGCAGGTCGCCGACCTTCTCGTTACTGGCATACCAGCGGGAATCCCAGTCTTTGATGACGCCCACGCGCATGCCATGGGGATTGACTTTCTGACCCATTTAACTGTTCCTCCCTTTCTTAGTCTCTCTCGGCGACGGCCAGCGTCACGTGAGAGGTTCTCTTGTTGATGCGGTAGGCGCGGCCCTGTGCCCGAGGCATCATGCGCTTGAGGATGGGGCCGGGGGTGGCGAACACCTGAGTGACCACCAGCTTGTCCGGGTCCATGCTGAAGTTGTTCTCAGCATTGGCGCAGGCGCTCTTAAGCAGCTTCACCAGCGGCTCGGAGGCGGACTTGGGGGTGTTCATCAGGATGGCCATAGCAGTCTTGGCATCCTTGCCGCGGATCAGATCGCAGACGATCTGGACCTTGCGGGGAGAGATGCGGACGTATCTCAGATATGCTTTCGCTTCCATATTACTCTGCATCCTCCTTTTACGCTTTCTTGGTGTGGCCGCGGAAGGTACGAGTGGGCGCGAACTCGCCCAGCTTGTGACCTACCATGTCCTCCTGCACGTAGACAGGCACATGACGGCGGCCGTCGTGGACAGCGATGGTATGGCCGACGAAGGCGGGGAAGATGGTGGAGCTGCGGCTCCAGGTCTTCAGCACGTTCTTCTCGCCCTTGGCGTTCATTTCTTCGACCCGCTTCAGCAGCTCAGGGGCAACATACGGGCCTTTTTTGATAGATCTGCTCATATTTCTTTTGCCTCCTTTACTTCACGTTGCGACGCTTGACAATGAACTTGTCGGTGGGATTCTTCTTCTTGCGGGTCTTGTAACCCAGAGCCGGCTTGCCCCAAGGAGTGACAGGGCCGGGACGGCCCACGGGGGACTTGCCTTCACCACCGCCGTGGGGGTGGTCGCAGGGGTTCATGACGGAACCGCGGACGGTGGGACGCCAACCCATGTGACGCTTGCGGCCGGCCTTACCGATCTGGATGTTCTCATGCTCCAGATTGCCGACCTGGCCAATGCAGGCGGTGCAGTTGGTGCGGATGATGCGGACCTCGCCGGAGGGCATACGGATCTGGGCGTTGGCGCCCTCCTTAGCCATCAGCTGCGCGTAGGCGCCGGCGGAACGAACCAGCTGGGCGCCCTTGCCGGGGTGCATCTCGATGTTGTGGATCACAGTACCAACGGGGATGTTGGCGATGGGCAGGCAGTTGCCGGGCTTGATGTCGGCAGCAGCGCTGGACAGCACCTTGTCACCGGCGGTCAGGCCGACGGGAGCAATGATGTAGCGCTTCTCGCCATCCTCATACTGCACCAGCGCGATGTTGGCGCTGCGGTTGGGATCGTACTCCAGACGCAGGACAGTGGCTTCCATATCCACCTTGTCGCGCTTGAAGTCGATGACGCGGTACTTGCGCTTCTCGCCGCCGCCGCGATGGCGGACGGTGATGCGGCCATAGCTGTTGCGACCAGCGTTCTTCTTCAGCACCTCGGTCAGGCTGGACTCGGGCTTGGCGTGCTTATCGATGCCGTCGAAGCCGGAGACAGTCATGTGCCGGCGGGAAGGGGTGGTCGGCTTAAAAGTTTTGATAGACATTCTCTACACTCCCTTCTCTTACACCATACCCTCGAAGAACTCGATGGTCTTGGAATCGTCAGTCAGCTGGACATAAGCCTTTTTCCAGCTCTTGCGCTGGCCGGGACGGCCGGCGCCCATGCGCTTGGTCTTGCCATCGTAGTTGATGGTGTTGACCTTGGCGACCTTCACGCCGAAGATCTTCTCCACAGCGTTCTTGATCTCGATCTTGCCGGCGGTGGGAGCCACTTCAAAGACGTACTTCTTTTCGGAAGTAGCGGCCATGGAGCGCTCGGTAATGACCGGACGGATGATGATGTCGTATACGTTAGCCATTATGCGAACACCTCCTCGATTACTGCGAGGGCTTCCTTATCCAGCACCAGATACTTGGCGTTCAGAATGTCATAGACATTGATCAGGTTTGCCATGGAAGTAACGACGCCGGGGATGTTGCGGGCGCTCTTGACGATGACCTCGTCCTTGGCGGGGGTGACCACCAGAGACTTGCCGTCAGCCTTGACGGCGGTCAGGAAAGCGCGGAAGTCCTTGGTCTTGATGCTGTCCATCTTGATGCTGTCGATGACGATGATCTCGCCGGCAGCAGCCTTGGCGGACAGGGCGGATTTCATAGCCAGTCTCTTGACCTTCTTGTTCAGAACGTAAGAGTAGCTGCGGGGCTTGGGGGCAAACACGATGCCGCCGTGGGTCCACTGGGGAGCACGGGTGCTGCCCTGACGGGCGTGACCGGTGCCCTTCTGACGCCAGGGCTTCTTGCCGCCGCCGGAAACCTCGGCGCGGGTCAGAGCGCTCTGGGTGCCCTGACGGCAGTTGGCCAGATGGTTCTTCACCACTTCATGGACAACAGCGGTGTTCGGCTCGATGCCGAAAATGCCGTCGTTCAGTTCAACAGTACCGACCTCAGCGCCGGCCATGTTCAAAACTTTGATGGTAGACATATCCTTAAGCACTCCTTTCCTTACTTAGTACGGGCGGAAGCCTTCTGCGGGTTACGACCGGAAGCCTTCTGCGGGTTGTTGCTGATGCCGCTGTCAGCGTGCTTGATGCGGTGGGTCTTGACGGTGCTCTTGATGAGGACCAGACCGCCCTTGGGGCCGGGAACGGCGCCGCGCACAGCGATGAGATTCAGCTCGGGATCGACCTTGACGATGTCCAGGTTCTGGATGGTGACCTGGTCGCAGCCCATCTGGCCGGCGCCGATCTTACCCTTGAAAATGCGGCTGGGATCGGTGGTGGAGCCCATGGAACCGGCGTGACGATGCACGGGGCCGCCGCCGTGGCTCATGGGAGTACGGCCGGCGTTCCAGCGCTTCACAACGCCCTGGTAGCCGTGGCCCTTGCTGGTGCCGGTAACATCCACGAAGTCGCCTTCCTTAAAGGTGTCGGCCTTCACGATGTCGCCCACGTTCAGCTCGGCGGCATTCTCCAGATCGAACTCGCGCAGGTACTTCTTGGGGGCGACGCCGGCCTTGTTCAGGTGGCCCATCTCGGGCTTGGTCAGCTTGCGCTCGGGGATATCCTCGTAGCCCAGCTGGACGGCGGCGTAGCCTTCCTTCTCGGCAGTCTTTTTCTGGACGACAGTGCAGGGGCCCGCCTCGATCACGGTGACGGGGATCACCTTGCCGTTTTCGTCGAAGATCTGAGACATACCGACTTTCTTGCCAATGATTGCCTTCATGTATGATCCTCCTTAAAGGTTATTGGTCGGCATAGATTCAATCTGCATTGGGATCAGATCGCTTGCTCTGCCGACGTAACCCCCGCCCGCCTCACGCAAGTCGGCGGACAGTCGGGTAGCAAGCAAATTGTTTGCGGGGGAATTATATAAGGTGGGTTACAGCTTGATCTCGATCTCCACACCGGCGGGCAGATCCAGGGCCATCAGCGCCTCCACGGTCTTGGGGGTGGAGTTGGTGATGTCGATCAGTCTCTTGTGGGTGCGGCGCTCGAACTGCTCACGGCTGTCCTTATACTTGTGGGTAGCGCGCAGGATGGTGACGATCTCTTTCTTGGTGGGCAGAGGGATGGGGCCGGAGACGGTGGCGCCGGTGCGCTTGGCGGTCTCGACGATCTTCTCTGCGGACTGGTCGATGACCTGATGGTCATAGGCCTTCAGACGGATGCGAATCATTTCTTTTGCCATTTGGTCTTTTCCTCCATGTTTTCGTACGGTTTTTTCTGCGTGACCTACTGCCGTACGGCGGGAAATTTCTTGTTCACCGTTCCGTGCGTATCATTCCGGCTCATAAGAAACACCGGCTTTGGGCCGGTGTCCTTCTGGCGCGGCGATCTACGCCGACGAACAGAAATCTCTCAGCCGCCCGATTATCGGACATACTCCCCGGAAGTTACCTCCTTGTGGAGCAATCTCCCGGTTCATCGCATTTGTAAACGCCTCCGGGCGTGTTGTGCCCATTGCGCGCGTACCGGTATATTGTATAGGAAAACACAGCTGGTGTCAAGGGGATTTTTCTATTTTGTTTACAAAATTTCCGAGGCGTTTTCGGCAGTTCTGACAAAGTTTTGATATGGGGTGCGACGGGCCGTGCCGCTCCCTCCCCTGCTGGGGTCAAGGCAGGAAAAGAGCCGCCGTAAGGCGGCTCTTTTGGCGGTTTTGGGGAGCGCGGTCTTACACCCGCTTCCATTTGGCGCCGTTGGGGATGTCAGCAAGCTCGATGCCCTGGGCCTTCAGCTCATCGCGGATGCGGTCGGCCTCGGCAAAATTCTTGGCCTTCTTGGCGTCGGCCCGGGCGCGGATCAGCGCCTCCACGGCGGCATCGGACTCGCCGGACTCGCTGATGACGGTGAACTCACCGGCGGCAGGAGCCGCCGCGGCCTGCTTGCTGCGCAGCTGCGCCGCCTTCTCCAGCAGCTTCAGGCCCAGTACGGTGTCGAAGCTGTCCAGCAGGGCCAGCTTGGTCTTATCGTTGGTTTTGGCCTTCAGTACATCGTACAGCACGGTGACGGCCATGGAGGTGTTTAGGTCGTTGTCCATGGCGGCGGTGAACTTGGCCTTGTACTCGTCGAAGGCGGCCTGATCTACCTCGCCCTCGTCTTTCAGGGCGGCGATGCGGGTCAGCAGCTTGTTGTAGGCCACGGTGGCGTTGTCCAGATTCTCCCAGGTGAACACCAGGCTCTTACGGTAGTGGCTCTGGAGGCAGAAGAAACGGTAGGCCAGGGGGTCGTAGCCCTTCTCCTCCAGCAGAGAGACGGTGAGGAACTCGCCCTTGGACTTGGACATCTTGCCGTGGTCGGTGTTCAGATGGGCCACATGGCACCAGTGAGGGCACCAGGGATGGCCCAGGTAGCTCTCGGACTGGGCGATCTCGTTGGTGTGGTGGGGGAAGGCGTTGTCCACGCCGCCGCAGTGAAGATCCAGATACTCTCCGTTGTACTTCATGGAGATGCCGGAGCACTCAATGTGCCAGCCGGGATAGCCCACGCCCCACGGGGAGTCCCATTTCAGGGCCTGATCCTCGAACTTGGACTTGGTGAACCACAGGACAAAGTCGTTCCTGTTGCGCTTGTTGGTGTCCTCCTCCACGCCCTCACGGACGCCCACCGCCAGATCCTCCTCGTTGTGATCGTTGAAGATGTAGTACCGCTCCAGCTTGGAGGTGTCGAAGTACACGTTGCCGCCGGCCACATAGGCATAGCCCTTCTCCAGCAGGCGGGAGATGATCTTGATATAGTCGTCGATGAGGCCGGTAGCGGGCTGCACCACGTCGGGGCGCTTGATGTTCAGCTTCCGGCAGTCGGAGAAAAACGCATCGGTGTAGTACTGGGCGATCTCCATAACGGTCTTATGCTCGCGCCGAGCGCCCTTGAGCATCTTATCCTCGCCCTCGTCGGCGTCGGAGGTCAGGTGTCCCACGTCGGTGATGTTCATGACGCGGTTCACGTCATAGCCCACGTAGCGCAGGTACTTCTCCAGCACGTCCTCCATGATGTAGGAGCGCAGGTTGCCGATGTGGGCAAAGTGGTACACCGTGGGGCCGCAGGTGTACATCTCCACATGGCCGGGGGTGTGGGTCTTGAACTCCTCTTTCTTATGGGTGGCGGAATTATACAGATACATGACGATCCTCCTATGATCTACATTATAATAGTATGCGCAGAAAGCAGAACGCCTCCCATGCCCGCAGGCATGAGAGGCGAATAAAGGCTTCGCGGTTCCACTCTCGTTTATCACTCAGGTGCAGCCCATGACGCAGGCCATGCGGAGGGCATCCACAGCCCCCGCGCTCCCAGACGCACTTTCTGTCCGCAGCGGGTGAGTGGGCTTACAGCCGGCGGCCCTCTCTCTCTTGCCCCGTGGGGTGGACATACTCTTTCCGATCATCGCGCTATTCGATTGCATCCTATGGTAGCAGGATTTTCGTCCGGTGTCAAGTTATTTGATGACCTTGAACACATCGGCGTTCTTGGCGAAATACTCGATGCCGGAGTAGACGGTGGTGACCAGGATCACGCCCTGGCACACATAGTTCAGCCACTGGGGGATGCCGAACAGGATCAGGCAGATGCACACCATGGTGCTGGCGGTCTTGATCTTGCCGGACCAACCGGCGGCGATGACGCGCCCCTTCTCCACAGCCACAAGGCGCATGCCGGATACGGCAAACTCCCGCAGCAGCACGATAGCCAGCACCCACGCGGCAAAGGTACCTCCCTCTACGAACCAGCACAGCGCCGCCATCACCAGGCACTTGTCCGCCAGCGGGTCCATGAACTTGCCGAAATCGGAGATCTGGTTGTAGTGACGGGCAATGTAGCCGTCCAGCAGGTCGGTGAGACAGGCGACGATGTAGATGCCCAGCGCCACATAGCGGCAGCCGGGGAAGCCCCAGTACAGCACCACAAGGAAAACGGGGATCATCAGCACCCGCAGGATCGTCAGTTTGTTCGCGGTCGTCATGGTATGTATCAGCCTTTCGTTGTATTCTTTCCGTATTGTAGCACGGGCGGCAGGAAATGAAAAGTGTTTTTTTACTCCGCGACCTCGCCGGTGAGCTCGCCGTCCATGGCTCCGGTGATGCGCACCGGCACGAACTCGCCCGCCTCCACCTCGTGGTCGGCGGTGAAGTAGATCCGGCCGTCGATGTCAGGGCTCTCGGCATAGCTGCGGCCCACGAACATCATGGACTGGCTGTCAAACCCGTCGCACAGCACCTCCGCCACCGTTCCCATGCGGCTGTCGTTGAAGTCGTCCATAATGCGGGACTGGACATCCACGATCAGGTCGGCGCGGCGCTCGGCCTCATCGGTGTCCACGCGGTTGAGCATCCTGGCGGCGGGAGTGCCCTCCTCGGGCGAGTAGGGGAACACGCCGGCCCGCTCGATCCGGACCTCCTGCAAAAATTCGCACAGCTCCTCGAAGGCGGCCTCGTCCTCGTAGGGCAGGCCGGTGATGAGGCTGGTACGCAGCACCAGACCAGGGATACGGCCGCGCAGCTTCCGGAACAGAGCCAGCAGCTCCGCCTTGTCGCCGCGGCGGTTCATGGCTTTCAGCACCTTGTCGTTGCAGTGCTGGATGGGGATGTCCAGATAGGGCAGCACCTTCTCCTCATCGGCAATGGTGTCGATCAGCTCGTCGGTAAATTCGTCGGGGTACAGATAGTGCAGGCGCACCCAGCGGAAGTCCATTTTGCACAGCTCCCGCAGCAGCGCCGCCAGCTTCCGCTCTCCGTACAGGTCGATGCCGTAACGGGTGATGTCCTGAGCGATGACGATGCACTCCCTGACTCCGGCGTCCGACAGCTTCCGGGCCTCGGCCAGCACGTCCTCCATGCGGCGGCTGCGGTAGCGGCCCCGGAGGGACGGAATGACGCAGTAGGCGCAGCGGTTGTCGCAGCCCTCGGCAATACGCAGGTAGGCATAGTGCCCCGGGGTGGTGAGGACGCGGTCGAACTCGTCGATCATGCCATGGATGTCGGCAAAGCGGCAGGGGCGGCCGCCGGCCATCAGTTCCGCCAGCGCCGGTACGATCTCGCCGTAGCTGCCGGTGCCCATGATACCGTCCACCTCCGGCAGCTCCGTCAGGATCTCCTGCTGGTAGCGCTGGGTGAGACAGCCGGTGACCAGAATTTTCTGCACCTGACCCTCCGCCTTCAGCGCCGCCACGGAGAGGATCGTGTCAATGGCCTCCTCCTTGGCGCTGTCGATGAAGCCGCAGGTGTTGATGACCACCACATCGGCGCCGACAGGCTCCTCCTGCAGGGCGTGGCCCGCGTCGCGGCACAGGGCCATCATCTGCTCGGTATTCACCAGATTCTTGGCACAGCCAAGGGAAATAAAGGAAACTTTCACGTCTTGTTACCTCATGTTTCATCGATCTCTTGTCCCAGCCCGTTGAGGATGGGGCGGATGTCCTGCCACGAAAAGCCGCGGCGCTGGAGGGCGGCGGCCAGGCGGCGGCTGTCCTCGGGTGTCAGCGGGCGACCCCGCAGCTTGGCGCAGAGGAATTTTTCAATGGCTTCCTGCGGCGGGGGCAGCTGCTTCAGCGCCTCGTCCCATAGCTCTTTGGGAACGCCGCGGCGGCGCAGCTCCTGCCGGACGCGGGCAGCGCCGCAGCCCATGGCGCCGTAGTGCCGGACGATGACCCCTGCGTAGGCGGTGTCATCCACCGCCCCCAGATTCTCCAGCCAGTCCGCCGTCTCGGCGGCGTCATCCGGTGAAGCGCCCTTTTTCGTCAGGCGCTCCGTCAGTTCCTTTTTGGACAGCATGCGGCCGGAGGCCATGCTGGCGCCGCGGCGTCTGGTGTCGGAGCGGCGGGCCGCGGCCCGCAATTCCTCCAGCGTCTCCGGCGGCAGGTCAAGGCCCTGATATAAGCCAAATTGCAGAAGCTCCGCGCCGGTGATCCGGAGGAGCGTTCCATCCTCCAGATACACCAGCACGCGCTCCTGCTTGTGTTTGGAATTTTCCAGTCGCTCGATGCGCATCAGTCGGCGTCGTCGAAGTCGTCGGCGGACACGTCCACCGCACGGCCCGCAGCCTTGGCGGCGGTGCGGGACTGGGCGCCCATCAGCTTGTGGAAGTTCTCCCGGACAGCAGTCTCCAGCTTGTCCGCCTCCTCCGGATGGTCGCGGAAGTACTGCTTGGCGGCGTCGCGCCCCTGTCCCAGACGGACCTCGCCCATGTTGAACCACGAGCCGCTCTTCTGCACCAGATCCAGCTTCACCGCCAGATCCAGCAGGTCGCCCAGCTTGCTGATGCCCTCGCCGTACATGATGTCGAACTCCGCTTCGCGGAACGGGGGAGCCACCTTGTTCTTCACCACCTTGGCGCGGGTGCGGTTGCCGATGACCTCGCCGCCGGACTTCAGCGTCTCGATGCGGCGCACGTCGATACGGACGGAGGCGTAGAACTTCAGGGCGCGGCCGCCGGTGGTGACCTCGGGGTTGCCGTACATGACGCCCACCTTCTCACGGAGCTGGTTGATAAAGATAACGATGGAGTTGGTCTTGTTGATGACGCCGGTGAGCTTACGCAGCGCCTGACTCATCAGGCGGGCGTGGAGGCCCACAAAGCTGTCGCCCATTTCGCCCTCGATCTCAGCACGGGGCACCAGCGCGGCCACGGAGTCCACCACCACCACGTCGATGGCGCCGGAGCGCACCAGCGCCTCTGTGATCTCCAGCGCCTGCTCGCCGGTGTCGGGCTGGGAGATGAGCATATCCTCCACGTTGACCCCCAGCGCTTTGGCATAGGTGGGGTCCAGCGCGTGCTCGGCGTCTACAAAGGCCACCTCGCCGCCCATCTTCTGGGCCTCCGCCAGCACATGGAGGGCCAGCGTGGTCTTACCGGAGGACTCCGGTCCGTAGATCTCCACGATACGGCCCCGGGGCAGGCCGCCGATGCCCAGCGCCAGATCCAGCGACAGAGATCCGGTGGGGATAGCCTCCACGTTCAGGGTGCTCTCCGCGCCGTAGCGCATGATGGAGCCCTTGCCGTACATCTTCTCGATCTGCTGCATGGCGGTTTCCAGCGCCTTTTTCTTGTCGGACGCCGCCGCGGGCTGGACCGCAGGTTCTTTCTTCGCTGCCATTGTTCCGTCCTCCTCTGTTGGTTTATACCTATTTTATTGGAACTGCTGTCCCGAAAAACGGACAGTTCAGATCTCCGTATGCAGAATGCCCCAGACCACACGGGGGATGCCGTTGAGATCGGGGATCACTTCAATGTCGCCGAAGCCCACGGCGCGCATAATGCGCAGCACGTCGTCGGCCTGGCCGATACCCACCTCGAAGTACAGCCGTCCGCCTGTACGCAGGGCGCCGCGCCAGTTCTCGCAGATGGCGCGGTAGAAGTCCAGGCCGTCGGCGCCGCCCTTCAGCGCCAGATGGGGCTCATAGTCCCGCACCGAGGGGTCCAGCCCCGCGATGTCGCCGTCAGGGATATAGGGTGGGTTGGACACGATGCAGTCGAACTCCCCCAGACGCGGAGGCGCTTTTTCCAGCGCGTTGAGCTGCATGGACACCACCTGACCGGACAGGCCTGTGCGGCGGATGTTCTGGCGGCAGATGCGCAGCGCACCCTCGTCGATCTCCCCCAGCACCATATGGCTGCCGGAGACGTGCTTGGCCACGGCAAGACCGACGCAGCCGGAACCGGCGCACAGATCCAGTACACGGGGCGACTCAACGCCCTGCAGGCCCTCGATGGCGGCGGCGGCCAGCACCTCCGTGTCCGGGCGGGGGATCAGCACCCGCTCCGAGATGTCCAGCGGCAGGCCGTAAAACTCCCACTCGCCGATGAGATAGGCCACCGGCTCGCCCTCCAGATGGCGCTGCACCAGCGCTCTGGCCTGCTGCTCCACGGCGTCGGGGACGTAGAGACGGCTGGCGCGGCTCAGTTCCTCCCTGCTCTTACCGGCGGCGCAGCACACCAGTTCACGGGCCTCCAGCGTGGCGGCGGGCAGGCCAGCCTGGTGGAGCTGCTGGCGAATATCTAAATACAGATTGTTATATGTAATTGCCATAATACGATGTGTTATCCCCTTTTACCACTGATCCTTGCCTTTTTCGGCAGGAATCACCAGCTTCATGGCCTCGATGGCTACCTCGATCATGGAGTCGTCGGGCTCGTTGGTGGTGAAGTTCTGCATCCACATGCCCGGGGCGGACAGGATGCGGGTCACGGCGTTGTCATGGGCCCCCACGAAGCGGTTGAACTCGTAGGTCACGCCCACTACGGGAATCAGCAGCAGCAGCTTGACGCCGATGCGGACCCAGATGTTCTGCCAGTTGATGTAGGGGAACACCAGGCTGGACACCAGAATGGACACTATGATCACCACGAACAGAAAGCTGGTGCCGCAGCGGGGATGGTGCTTGGGCTGGGGACGGACGTTCTCCACCGTCAGGGGCAGGCCCGCCTCATAGCAGAAGATGGTCTTATGCTCCGCGCCGTGGTAGCAGAACACGCGGTGAACGTCCTTCTGCTTGGAGCAGAGGATCAGATAGCCCAGGAAGATGGCCACCTTCACCACGCCCTCGATGATGTTGTGGACCGCGGCGCTCTTAGCGTGAAACAGTCCGGCGACGAACGTGGGCAGCAGCATAAACAGTACCAGTGTCAAGCCCAGGCTCAAAATCACGGAGAACGCCACCACCAGGGATTGCAGCTTCTCTGCGGGGATGTGCTTTTCCAGCCACTGGTCGAATTTGCCGGGCTGGGCATCCTCCTCATCAGGGAAATAGTCCGCCGAAAACATCAGCGCCTTGACGCCGGTGATCATGGAGCTGATGAACGTCACGGCGCCGCGGAGGATAGGCACGCCCAGAATGGGGTACTTGCTCCTGATGAACTTCCGCTCTGTGACCTTGGTGACCAGTCCCTCCGGAGAGCGGACCACAATGGCGTCCTTCTCCGGTCCGCGCATGAGGATACCTTCGATCAGCGCCTGCCCGCCGATAGTGGTGCGGAACGCGCCCTGTTTCTTTTCCATATGCCTGAATGATCCTTTCTGTGACAAGCATACCACAGCTCGCCTAAAAATGCAACAGTTGTTCGATTATTTACAGTTCTTTTTCTGTCTCCCGCTTCAGCGGCAGGCGGATAGTCACCACAGCGCCGCCTCCGGCGGCATTGGCGATGTCAAACTGGCCGCCGTGGAGGTGGACGATCTCATCGCAGACCGCCAGGCCGATGCCGCTGCCGCGGGCGCGGGAGGAGCCCTTGTAGAATTTCTGCTTCACGTAGGGCAGCTCCGCCTCGGGGATGCCGGGGCCGAAGTCGCGGATGGAGATGATATACTCCCCCTCCTGCTGGGTGAGGTGGACCACGATGCGCTTGCCGGAACCGCCGTGCTTGGCGGCGTTGTCCAGCACGTTGCAGAACACCTGCTTCAGCCGCTCAGGGTCGCCGGTGATAGGCTCGTCATACAGAGCCTTGTCGCTGCCGTACTCCAGGGAGATGCCGTCCTGGCGGAACAGCTCGCGGTAGGTGTAGACCGCGTCCTCCAGCTCCGCCTGTATGTCGGTGTCCTCTACCTGCAGGGTGAAGCGGCCATCGGTCATCTTGGAGAAGTCCAGCAGCTCCTCCACCATGTTGGTCAGGCGGCGGGACTCCTTGAGGATGATCTGCACGCCGCGGCGCAGCTGCTGCACGTCGCCGGACTCGTCCTCCAGCAGCGTCTCACCCCAGCCGTTGATGGCCGTCAGGGGCGTTCGCAGCTCGTGGGACACGGAGGAGATGAACTCCGACTCCATCTTCTCGCTCTGACTGATCTTCAGGGACATATCGTTGATGTTGTCCACCAGCACACCCATCTCATCGGTGTATTTGTTGGGGATCTGGATGCCGTAGCTGCCGGCGGAGATGCGCTTGGCCGTCTCCGACACGGCGGAGACAGGGGCCACTACGTTGTTGATGAAGATGGAGCTGGACAGGAAAATCAGGCAGATCACCGCAGTCATGACGCCGCAGACTACCAGCACCGTCAGAAACACCTGACGGTCCAGGTTCCCGATGGCGGTGACATAGCGCATGACGCCCACCACCTGCCCGTTGAACTTCAGCAGGCTGGAGGCGGCGATGATCCGCTCGCCGGTGGCCTCATCGCGGCCCACGTAATCCTGCACCGTGCCGCTCTCCACGGCGCGGGCCACCTCCGGTGTGCTGGGATAGGTGCCCGCCGTCAGGCCGCGGGTGGTGACCTCCACGCGGCCTGAGCTGTTGAGAAATTGCAGCTCGATGTGGTCTCTGTCGTCAAAGGTGGCGGCGTACAGTGTGGCGCTGCGGTAATACTCCTTGTAGCCGATCATGACATAGGTATTGAAGTAGTCGGCGCCGGCGGCCGCCTTGGCCCGCAGGGTGGAGCGGGCACTGTTGTAGTAGTTGCTGGCGAAGCCCACAGAGATGAGGGCGCCCACCAGCAGCAATATGGCGGCCACGGGGCCGATGCTTCCGGCCAGCCAGCGGCGGCGCAGGCCCTGTACCCGCGGCAGCTTGGGGGACATGTTCCTCAGCTCCTTTCGTGGTAAAGTCAAAATAAGCGGCGCGGCGTTGTCAATAGAACACGGATGGCAAGAGATTTTTCGCCGAGACAAGGCGCAAAGCCGCCGCTGTACTTTGTGTACAGCCAGGCTTTGCAGCGCAGCATCGGCGAAAAAGATCCGCCATCAGAAGCCCCACTTATAGCCGTAGCCCCAGATCGTGGTAATGTACGTTGGATTCGTGGCGTTGTCCTCAATCTTGAGACGGAGGCGGCGGATGTTGACATCCACGATCTTCAGCTCGCCAAAGTAGTCGTGGCCCCAGACCATATCCAGGATCTCCTCGCGGGAGAGGGCCTTGCCGGGGTTCTCCATAAACATCTTCATGATGGAGTACTCCACCTGGGTGAGCTTGATGCGCTGGCCGTTCTTCTCCAGGGTGCGGTTGCGGGTGTTCAGCAGGAAGGGCGGCTGGTCGATCTCACCGGCATCCACGGCGGCGCCGCCGGAGCGGCGCATCAGGGCATCCACGCGGGCGGTAAGCTCGGCGGGTGAGAAGGGTTTGGTGACATAGTCGTCGGCGCCGGTCATAAGGCCGGTGACCTTATCCATCTCCTGGGAGCGGGCGGTGAGCATGATGATGCCGATGGTCGCATTGGTGGCGCGGATGCGGCGGCAGACCTCGAAGCCATCGATGCCGGGGAGCATGATATCCAGAAGGGCCACGCGGACATCGGCGTGCTCCTTCAGCTTCTCCAGTGCCTCCTCGCCGGTCTCCGCCTCAATCACCTCGTAGCCGGCGCGGCGGAGATTGATGACGATAAAGCTGCGGATGCTGGATTCGTCCTCCAGGACCAGTACTTTTTTCATAGTGCGCTCCTTTCTGACGTCAGGAATTGTTCCAGGTACCCAGGATGAGATTGAAGCTGCGGCGCAGCAGGTCCTCATCCATGCCGTAATAGGGGGCGATCTCAAAGACCTCGCCGGCGTAGACGGTGGTAGTCTGTCGGCGGAGGACCAGTCGGTGGCCCATGCGGCTGCGGGAATCGCGGTTCTCACCGGTGATGGTGTAGACGGACAGCACGGAGTCACCGTTGATGCAGAGGGTCATCTGGTTTTCGTTGGAGATGGCAGTGACAAGAGCGTCCACATCCCAGTTCCACCAGCTCAGGGGGATGGTGAAGTACCATCCGGCGGAGAGACAGTGGTAGGTCTTGACGGACTGCTCGAAACGGCCGTCGGACTTCCAGCTCATCCAGGCCACGAAGCCGTCGGTCTGCTCGGCGGCGCTGTCGGCATCGGGGCAGGGCAGCTCGATGATGCCGTCGCCGTCGATGTCCTGGGGGGAGAGCTGGCGGTAGGGGTAGACGGCGGCGGACACGCCGCTGTTTTTATCCAGCGCCACGTTGACAAGGCCCGCCTCCTGACGGTAGATAAGGATGTCGGTGACGGCCATGCTTGTGATATCCACGCCGGTGATGAACACGGCGGGGGTATCCTTATCCACCATGCCGGTGACGACGCTGCCGCGGTTCAGGGCGGCCATGGAGGTGGACAGACGGCAGCGGTAGGACACGCCCATCTGTTCCTCCTGCCAGCCGTAAAACTCCGCCACGGGACCCAGCTCGCCGTCGCTGCGGAGCACCAGCAGGCTGGGCACGCCGTCGCCGTTGAGGTCCTGGACACTGAACTGGGTGTAGCCGCTGGACATCAGGGCTACCGGCTCCGACTCCACGGTGTAGGCGGCCAGAGTCTGAACATCGGCGCTGATGCGCCAGCCCACGATGATCTCGCGGCATCCGTCGCCGTTGAGGTCCTGATAATAGACGCTGTCCACGGCGGAGCCGCTGCTCTCAATGGTGCAGAAACAGCGGTAGGTGTCGCCCTCCAGCCGGAACACCATGATCTTCAGGGGCTTTTCATCGCTGCTGCGGCGCAGGAACACCAGCGCCTCCTGGATGCCGTCATCCTCCAGATCCACCATCTGGACAGACTGGATGTTCCGGCCGCCGAAGGGCGAGGCGTACTCGTAGCCCTGGTCGATGAGGCTGTCGATCTGCTGGGACAGGCCGGTATACTCCTCTGCCATACGGGGCAGGGTGAACAGCTGCTCCACGGAGGAGTCGAAGAAGGTGCAGCCGGACAGCACGGCGGCCAGCGCCAGTCCTGCCAGCAGCAGGATACACTTTTTCGCGGTATGCTTCACAGCGGTCCCTCCGTTCGCCTATAATTGCACTTTATATCATACCACAGGGCGCGGCGTTTTGGTAGTGCTTTTTTGCGTTTTCCTGTGGAAAACGCAAAGTACGGACCGCCTTTCAGCGGTCCGTACAGAGATGGTGGGGAATGTGCCGCGTCAGCGGATGCGGATGATGGCCTTCACCGTGCCGCCGCCCACGGTGCCCACAATGGTGGCGTAGCGGCCGCTGCTGGTGCCGGTGACGGTGACCTTGGCGCCCTCCAGCTTGCAGACGCCGTTGCTGTCGCCGTCCATGGCCCAGGTCACGGACGCGTCGGTGCCCTTGAGCCCCAGGGTCCAGACCTCGCCGGCCTTGGCGCTCATCTCGAATACGCCGGTCTCGCTGGTGGAGGCCAGATCGCCCTCGTAGCCGCCCTCAGACGTGGCGGTGATGGTCAGCTTGCTGACATCCACCGTGGCGGTAGTATTGCCGGTGGTGCTTCCGGTGGTGCTTCCGGTGGTGCTTCCGGTGGTGTCGCTGCCCTCGGCGGCCTTGACGGTGACGCTGCACGTGGCCTCGGCGCTGCCCACCTTGGCGGTGATAACAGCGCTGCCCGCGGCCACAGCCGTGACCTCGCCGGTATCGCTGACGGTGACGACGGCGGGATCACTGCTGCTCCAGGCGCAGGTCTCCGTGGTCTCCTCATTGACCTTCAGCGTCTCCTTGCCGCCCACATCCAGCGCCAGCACCGCGCGGTTCAGGGTGATGGTATCGGCGGGCTCCACAGGGTCGGGATCCGGTGTGGGGGTAGGCTCGGGGATCACGTCCTCCACAGGCGGCTTCTGGCCGCCGATGGCGGTTTTGATCTGGTCGCCGAACAGCAGCCATACCACCAGCAGCACCAGCAGGATCAGCACCAGCACCACCACGGGGCCCAGAATGCTGGGTGCCTTGCGGCGGGGGGTCTCCGCTCTGCGGCGGCGCTTGGTGGCGCGGCCGCCGTAATAAGCATCGTCTTCTTCGCAGAACGGGCAGGTCTTATAGCTATCGGAGAACATCTCTCCGCATTTCTTGCACTTGATGAGACTCATGTGGATACCTCCGAGAAAAAATCTATTTTACATAATACCCATTTCACCCCCTCACGTCAACCGTCTATCGCCGAAATTCATTCTTTTTTTACATGATGCGCCCTGCGCCGCTTGCTTTTCTCCGTCACATTTCCTATAATGGCGGCAGAGATCACTTGGGAGGGCCCGTGACATGAACACCATTTTCATCGGCATCGCAGGCGGCACCGGCAGCGGCAAGACCACGCTGACGGAGCATCTGGCCGCCCGCTTCGGCAGTGACATCAGTGTGGTACACCACGACAACTACTACAAGCGGCAGGACCGCCCCTTTGAGGAGCGCTGCCAGCAGAACTACGATCACCCGGACGCCTTCGACACCGATCTGATGATCGCGGACCTGAAGGCGCTGAAGCGGGGCGAGACCATCCACTGCCCCGTGTACGACTACGCCATCCACAACCGCACCGCGGAGACGGTGGAGGTGAAGCCCACCAAGGTGGTGATCGTGGAGGGCATCCTCATCTTCCAGAACAAGGAGCTGCGGGACCTGCTGGACATCAAAATTTTCGTGGAGACGGACGCCGACGTCCGCATCCTGCGCCGCGCCCTGCGGGACGTGGAGGAGTGAGGCCGGTCGCTGGAGTCGGTGGTGAACCAGTATCTCACCACGGTGAAGCCCATGCACGAGCAGTTCGTGGAGCCCACCCGCAAGTTCGCGGACATCATCGTGCTGGAGGGCGGCCACAATCTGGTGGCGCTGGACATGATCATGCAGCGCATTGCCAACCACATCGCGGAGAGCTGACATGAAACGTGCCCTTTTCCGTATCGCCGCCGTACTGTGCATCGCGCTGGCGGCGTTCTTCCTGATGCCGGTCTTTGGCGGCATCCTGCACTTCGGCATGATCTGGCCGGCGGCGGTACTGCTGTCGGCAGCGGCGGTGCTGCTGCGGCCGGACTTCTTCCGCCGCCTGCTGCGGCCCCGATGGCTGCGGCGGGCCGTGAGCCTGCTGGCGGCGGTGTGCGCCGCAGCGGTGCTGGTGACGCTGGGTATGATGGCCCGGGCGGCAGGGAACCGTCCGCCGGAGGACATGCCCTGCACCGTCATCGTGCTGGGCTGTCAGGTGCTGGAGGACGGGCGGCCCAGTCTAATGCTGCAAAAGCGCATCGACGCGGCCTACGGCTATCTCTCCGCCCACCCCGATGCGGCCTGCGTCGCCTCCGGAGGGCTGGACGACAACGAAACGGTGACGGAGGCCCAGTGCATCCGCAGCACGCTGGTATCCATGGGCATCGACGAAGGCCGCATCTATCTGGAGGACCGGTCCCGCTCCACCGAGGAGAATCTGTCCTTCTCCGCCGCCATCATACGGGAGCAGGGCCTGCCGCAGCAGGCGGTCATCGCCTCCGACAACTTCCACCAGCTGCGCGCCGCCATCTGGGCAGAGCGGGACGGGCTGACGCCCTACGCCGCAGGCTGCGCCAGCCCCTGGTTCCTCACTGCGGGCTACTGGGCGCGGGAGGCGGCGGCGCTGCTCTGCATGGCGGTCACCGGCATGTAGAGCCATTGTTGCCAGATTTTAAACCTTTGGAAAATGTCCTTGCATTTTTCAATTTTCATGATAGAATAGGCTTACAAATCTTTATGGAGGTGCTACTATGGCTTATCAGATCGGTTCCGCTTGCGTCAGCTGCGGTGCTTGCGCGGACGCATGTCCCGTGGGTGCTATCTCTCAGGGCGATGATCGTTACGTCATCGATGCCGGTGCCTGCCTGGACTGCGGTTCTTGCAGCGATACCTGCCCCAATGGCGCTATCAGCCCCGCTGAGTAATTTACATACGAGCGGTAAAGTGACCGGCCCTCTGGCCGGTCACTTTTTTGTTGCGGACGGCGGCTGTTTATATTACAATAGGGGCAGTTTATGGCAGGAGGACATTGTATGGAGCGATGGGACACCCTGTGGGACGGCGGCTGGACGTTCTGCTTTGACGACGGCGCATTCAAGCCCTCCACAGACTCCTTCCTGCTGGGCAGCTTTCCGCCGCTGCGGCGGGGCTGGCGGGTCTGCGATCTGGGCTCCGGCACGGGGCTGCTGGGCCTGCTGCTTCTGGCGCGGGAGCCGTCCCTCACCGTCACGGGGCTGGAGCTGTCCCCCGCCGCCTGCGCTCTGGCGGACCGCACCGCTGCGGCCAACGGCCTGACGGACCGGCTGATCACGCTGCCCTGCGACCTGCGGGACCGCAGACAACTGCCGTCGGCGGGACGCTTCGATCTGGCGGTGTCCAACCCGCCCTACTTCCCTGCCGGAGGCGGGAAAACGGCGGCCGGCAGCCGCGGCATTCACCGTGCCGAGCTGGCATGCACCATGGAGCAGCTGTGTGCGGCGGCAGCGTACCTGCTGCGCAGCGGCGGGCAGTTCTGTTTCGTGTACCGCACGGAGCGGCTGGCGGAGCTGATGGAGACGCTGCGGCGGCACCGGCTGGAGCCGAAGGTGCTGCGGTTCGTCCAGAAAAACGCCGCATCCGCGCCATCGCTGCTGCTGATGGCCTGCCGCAAGGACGGAGGCACCGGCCTGACGGTGCAGCCGCCGCTGCTGCTGCAAAACGACGATGGCACGGAGACGCCGGAGCTGCGGCGCATCTATTTTAAGGAGAAGGGATAACACTATGGCTGGTATGTTATATCTGGTGGCCACGCCCATCGGCAATCTGGGAGACTTTTCCCCCCGTGCCGTGGAGACGCTGGCCCGGGCGGATTTCATCGCCGCCGAGGACACCCGCGTGTCCGTAAAGCTGCTGAACCACTTCGACATCAGGAAGCCGCTGGTCAGCTACCACGAGCATAACCGCGCCGCCGCAGGGCAGGCCATTCTGGCCCGCCTGCTGGAGGGTGAGACCTGCGCACTGGTGACGGATGCGGGCACCCCCGCCATCAGCGACCCCGGCCAGGATCTGGTGGCCCTGTGCGCCGCTAACGGCGTGACGGTACAGGCCATCCCCGGCTGCTGCGCCGCCATCGCGGCCCTGGCCGTGTCGGGGCTGGACACGGGGCGGTTCACCTTCGAGGGCTTCCTGCCCTCCGGCAAAAAGGAGCGCCGCGCCGCGCTGGAGGAGCTGACCGGCGAGGTACGGACCATGGTGTTCCACGAGGCGCCCCACCGGCTGCGGTCCGCGCTGGCGGACATGGCGGAGGTTCTGGGCGACCGCCCCGTGGCTCTGTGCCGCGAGTTGACGAAGCTCCATGAGGAGACGGTGCGTACCACGCTGGCTCAGGCCGCCGCCTACTACGCCGCCAATGAGCCCCGCGGCGAGTACGTGCTGGTGGTGGCGGGACGGCCCCGTCAGTATCTGCCCCAGCTGACGCTGGAGGAAGGCGTGGAGCGGGTGCTGCGCCTGCGGGAGGGCGGCATGAAGATGAAGGACGCCGTGCGGCAGGTGGCCGATGATACGGGCCTGAGCCGCAACGAACTGTACAACGCGGCGCTGCAGCGCTGAGCCTCCCCGAAAAAATGCGGAAATACCTGCAAAGCTTACGGCTTCGCAGGTATTTTTATATATTTTTGCGTCATTTCATTTATTTCAGCAGTAGAAAAGCGCCGGTATGGTCTCCGGCGCTTTTCGGCTGTCAGTTGTCCCCGCGAAGCTCCCTCAAACACTTCGCGCAGACATTTTTTCCGCGGAACACCGACACGTCCTTGACACCGTCGCAGAAGATGCAGCTGGGCCGATATTTCTTGAGAATGACCGATGATCCCTCAACATATATCTCCAGCGCGTCCCTCTCCGTGATGTCCAGCGTCCGGCGCAGCTCGATGGGAAGTACGATCCTTCCCAGCTCGTCCACACGTCTGACGATCCCCGTCGCTTTCACTTGTGGTATCCCCCCTATTCAGTTGTCCCAAATATGCGGTTGACAGGCGGTTTCAGTATGACATATTTTGCAAATTCTGTCAACTGCTCTTCGCCAAAAGCCCTGTCGTTTCCACAAATATTGCGCTGTGGCGGCGCATATTCTCCCTGCACAAGGAAAAATACGCCCCGCAGCGGGCGCGGGAGAGGAGGCACATCTCATGGCGATGGGTCTGGTGTGGACGCTGATGGTGACGGCGGCGCTGGTGTGCGGCGCGGTGCAGGGAATGCTGCCCGCTGTGACAGCGGCGGCCATGAAGGGTGCGTCCGCCGCCGTGGAGCTGACACTGTCCATGGCAGGGGCGCTGTGCCTGTGGTCGGGGGTCATGACGGTGATGGAGCGGGGCGGCCTGACGCGGGGGCTGGCCCGCCTGTTCCGCCCTCTGCTGCGCCGCATCCTCCCCCGCGCCAGCCGGGATGCCGACACGCTGGCGGCGGTATCCGCCAACGTATCCGCCAATCTGCTGGGACTGGGCAACGCCGCCACGCCGCTGGGTATCCGCGCCGCACAACGGATGGCAGCAGGCTGCGGCGGCACCGCCAGCGACGAGCTGTGCCGTCTGGTGGTGCTGAACACCGCGTCCATCCAACTGCTGCCCACCACCGTGGCCGCCGTCCGCAGTGCCCAGGGCTGCGCCGCGCCGCTGGACATCCTGCCGGCGGTCTGGCTGTCCTCGGTGCTGTCCGTCACGGCAGGACTGCTGGCCGCCCGCCTTCTGCAGCGGGTCTGGAGGGCGTGACCGTGGATATCGCCTCCCTCCTGATCCCTCTGCTGCTGACGGCGGCGGCCCTGTGGGCCCTGGGTCGTCGGGTAGACGTGTACGGCGCTCTCACCGCCGGTGCATCGGAGGGACTGACGGTGCTGCTGCGCATCGTGCCGTCCCTCATCGCGCTTTTAACGGCGGTGTATATGTTCCGTGCCTCCGGTGCGCTGGACCTGCTGACGGAGCTGCTGGCGCCGGTACTGGAGAAGCTGGGCATCCCGCCGGAGACGGCGGCGCTGCTGCTCATCCGGCCGGTGTCCGGCTCCGGCGCGCTGGCGGTGGGCAGCGAGCTGATGGCCGCCCACGGGCCGGACAGCTACATTGGCCGGTGCGCGGCGGTGATGCTGGGCTGTACGGAGACCACATTCTACACCATCGCCGTGTATTTCGGCGCGGCGGGCATCCGCCGCACCCGCTACACCATACCGGCGGCGCTGACCGCTGATCTGGCGGGCTTCATGGCGGCGGCGTGGAGTGTGCGTCTGTTCTTCGGAGCATAGAAAAAGCGCACCCCGCAGGGTGCGCTTTTCGCGGCTTTTTTACATCTTCTCCGGTGCGGAGCAGCCAATAAGGGTCATGCCGTTTTTCAGCACGGCCCGGGCGGTATCCGCCAGCTTCAGGCGGGCCAGGAGCACGTCCTTCTCCTCGCCCTTGATGCGGCAGGCGTTGTAGAACTTGTGGAACGCGGCGGCCAGCTCGGACAGATAGCGATTGATAAAGCTGGGGTCATAGTCACGGGCAGCCAGACGCACCACCACCGGGTACTGGGCCAGCTGCTTGATGAGCGCCTTCTCCTCGTCGGCGGTAAGCAGCGCCAGATCGGCGTCTGCCGCGGCGGGCACGTCGAAGCCCTCCGCCGCCAGCGCCTTCAGCAGGGTGCAGATGCGGGCGTAGGCGTACTGCACGTAGTACACGGGGTTCTCGCTGTCCTCCCGCACGGCCAGGCCCAGGTCGAACTCCATCTGAGTGTCGGGCTTGGCGTTGAAGAACCAGCGGCAGGCATCCACAGGGATCTCGTCCAGCAGATCGGTGAGGCTGATGGCCTTGCCGGTGCGCTTGGACATACGCACTACCTCGCCGTCCCGCACCAGCTTCACCAGCTGCATCAGCACGATGTCCAGCCGGTGCTCACCGTCCAGCCCCAGCGCGTCCATGGCGCCCTTCAGACGGGCCACATGGCCGTGGTGGTCGGCGCCCCAGATGTTCACCACCTTGTCAAAGCCGCGGACGGCAAATTTGTTCCGGTGGTAGGCGATATCGGCGGCAAAATAGGTGTAGAAGCCGTTGGCGCGGCGGAGCACGTCGTCCTTCAAGGCCAGCTTTTCGATGTCCTCGTCGGACTTACCGGCGGCGCGGAGCTTCTCCGCCAGGATCTCGGAGGTCTTGAGCCACAGGGCGCCGTCCTTCTCGTACGTCCAGCCCCGGTCGGTCAGCAGCTGCACGGAGTCGGCCACATAGCCGCTCTCGTGAAGACTGGACTCGAAGAACCACTGGTCGTACTGGATGCCGTAGCGGGCCAGATCGGTCTTCATCTTGGGGATGTTGCGGCTCAGGCCGAACTGAGCCAGCGCGTCGTGGCGTACCTGCTCCTCGCAGTTCAGGTACTTATCGCCCTCCTGCTCATAGAATGCCTGCGCCAGCTCGCGGATGTCATCGCCGTGGTAGCCGTCCTCGGGGAATTCCACGGCATCCTCGCCCTTGATGATCTGGAGGTAGCGGGCTTCCAGGCTCTTGGCGAACTTCTCGATCTGGTTGCCGGCGTCGTTGACGTAGAACTCGCGGGTCACATCGGCGCCGGACTTCTGCAGCACGCTGGCCAGTGTGTCGCCCAGCACGCCGCCCCGGGCGTTGCCCATGTGCATGGGGCCGGTGGGGTTGGCGGACACGAACTCCACCATATACTTCTTCCCCGCCAGCATATCGTTCTCACCATAATGCTCGCCGACAGACTCGATGCCGGCGACCGTGTCGGCGTACCACTTGCCGCCCAGACGGAAGTTCAGGAAGCCGGGGCCCGCCAGCTCCACGGAGGTGAAGTAGCTGCCCTCCAGCGCCATGTTGTCGATGAGTGTCTGAGCCACCTGACGGGGGTTCATCCTCATGGCCTTGGCCGCCGCCAGACAGAAGGTGGTGGTATAGTCGCCGTTGGCGGTGTCCTTGGGGATCTCCACCGCCGGGGTCACGGTAATGCCGGACGGTAAAACACCGGCGGCCGCCGCCTTCTCGTAGGCGGAAACGGTCAGCTGCAGCACCTGATCCTTGGCGCTCTGTATCATATTCATAGTCAGTTCTCCTCTTTCGTTAAAGTCAGCTCCACCCGCAGCACCGACAGGGGCTGCGCGCCGATGAGCAGTGTATACGCCAGTGTGATAAAGCCGTGGCCCTGTCGGGACAGCTGCCACGCCACCTCCTGAGTGACGACATTCAGCGTCAGGCTGCCGCCATCACCACCATCAATGCGCGTGGCAGTGGGTGTCTTGGGGTCCAGCAGCAGGCCGTAGCCCCCGCCATCCGCCTCGTTGATGACCACCGCGCGGTGGGTGGCCGTCTCCAGCTTCACATCGGAGACGATGGCGCTGCCGTCGGCCTCGTTGGCCGCCTCATACCGCAGATGCCACCCCTCCGGCAGCTTTTCCAGCGCGCCCGTGCCGCGGAAGATCAGCTGATCCTCCTTCCCGCCGAAGCGGCTGGTGCTCCGGACCGTGATCTGTACATGCTCTGCCATGGCTCACCTCAATATTTTTCGATATCCACAGGCCGCACCGCCCCCTGCAGGGGCTGGCCCAGGAACATGCCCGCCAGCGCGCCGAAATCCTCCGGCCGGTCACTGGCGTACAGCGTCATCTCGCCGCCGCGCCGGTCTGCCAGCAGCTCCCGCTCCGTCAGCTGCCGCTTCAGGCTGCGGGCCGCCTCGGCGCCGGAGTCCACCAGCGTCACATCCGGCCCCATGATACCGCCGATGACCTCCGCCAGCAGCGGATAGTGGGTGCAGCCCATGATGAGGGTGTCGATGCCGGTATCCCGCAGCGGTTCCAGATACTCCCGCGCCACCGTTTCAATGACGGTATCGCCCGGCCGAAACCGGCCGTTCTCCACCAACGGCACAAACAGGGGGCACGCCTTACTGATAACGGTGATATCCCCGTCCAGTCCGGCGATGGTGCGCTCATAGGCGCCGGAGCGCACGGAGGCGGCAGTGGCGATGAGCCCCACCCGCTTGTTCCGCGTGGACGCCGCGGCGCGGCGGCAGGACGGCTCCACCACACCCAGCATGGGCAGGTCGCCGTTCTCCGCCTGTAATTGGGGCAGCGCCGTGGTGGATACGGTGCCGCAGGCCACCACCAGCGCCTTGATGTCGAAGGTCCGCAGGAATCGGACATCCTGCTTTGCAAAGCGCAGCAGGATTTCCGCCGAGCGGCTGCCATAGGGCACACGGGACGTGTCTCCGAAGTATATAATGTTCTCAGAGGGGAGGATGCTGCGGATCTCCCGCACGGCGGTGAGCCCGCCGCTGCCGGAGTCGAACACCCCGATCGGACGCAGATCCATAGAAACGCTCCTTCTCGCAGTTTTCAACTTTATACTGTAACCAATATATTTTACTATGAACCGCCGCCCGACACAAGCTAAATTTTGGCGGACCTTCCCACTTTTTCTATGGCATTCCGCGAAATGCCGTGTTATAATCAGGGAAACAAAGTGCTGACCGTGAAACGGAGGTGGCCTGATGGAACTGAAAATGACGGAGAGGCAGTTCCGGCGTCTGCTGGATCTGGTGTATATCGGCAATTGGGTGCTGAACTCCACCCGCGGTGATGACCGCATCAAGGAGTATGACCAGGTGGAGAGTCTGGTGTTTGCCCACTGTCTGGACCACGGCATGGCCCCGCTGACGGAGCTGTACCAGGGGGAGCTGATCCCCTCCCGTGCCTTTGCCGACGGCGGCATCCACGAGGCTATCATGGCCTACGAGGACACCACGTTCTTTGAGATACTGGCGCAGGAGCTGGCCCTGCGGGATATGGACGATCCCCCCATCACGCCGGAGAACTACGATGAGGTGATGGCGCGGATGGAGACGTATCTGGGGGAGTTCGAGCAGCACGGCACCGACAATATCACCGTGGATATGGACGAGTAAATGCGCGGAAGCGCTCCGGCCGAGCCGGAGCGCTTCTTTTTTTGTGTTACGCCTGCTCCGCCAGATAGCGGGCCACATAGACACCGCTGGCGCTGGCATGGGACAGGGAGTGGGTCACGCCGCTGCCGTCGCCGATGACGAACAGGCCCTTGTGGGGCGTCTCCAGATTCTGGTCCAGCGCCACCTCCATGTTGTAGAACTTCACCTCCACGCCGTAGAGCAGGGTGTCGTCGCTGGCGGTGCCGGGGGCGATCTTGTCCAGAGCGTAGATCATCTCGATGATGCCGTCCAGGATACGCTTGGGCATCACCAGACTCAGATCGCCGGGGGTAGCCGCCAGCGTGGGGGTCATGAAGCCCTTTTCGATGCGCTTGGGGGTGGTGCGCTGGCCGCGGATCAGGTCGCCGAACCGCTGCACCATCACGCCGCCGCCCAGCATGTTGGAAAGGCGGGCGATGCTCTCGCCGTAGCCGTTGCTGTCGCGGAACGGCTCGGTAAAGTGCTTGGACACCAGCAGGGCGAAGTTGGTGTTCTCCGTGTGCAGGGCGGGGTCCTCATAGCTGTGGCCGTTGACGGTGACAATGCCGTTGGTGTTCTCGTTCACCACCGCGCCCCGGGGGTTCATGCAGAACGTGCGCACCTTGTCCTGATACTTCTCGGTCTTATAGACGATCTTGCTCTCGTACAGCTCGTCGGTGATGGGGGCGAACACCTCGGTGGGCAGCTCCACCCGGACGCCGATGTCCACGCGATTGGACTTGGTGGGGATATCCAGCGCCTCGCACACGGACTCCATCCACTTGCTGCCGCTGCGTCCCACGGAGATGATGCACTTGCCGCCGCAGAATGTGCCCTTATCTGTCTCCGCCTGATAGCTGCCGTCGTCCAGAATGGTCAGTGCCTTCACCGGCGTCAGGAAGTGGAAGTCGATGTGCTCCTTCAGCTGAGCGTACAGGTTCTCCAGTACCTTGTAGTTGATATCCGTGCCCAGATGCCGCACGGAGGCGTCCAGCAGGTGGAGATTATTTTGCAGGCACAGGCGCTTGAAGCCGCTGTCCGCCGTGGAGTACAGCTTGGTGCCGGCGCCGCCGCAGGCCACGTTGATCTCGTCCACGTAGCGCATGAGCTCCATGGCCTTCTGCTTGCCGATGTACTCGTACAGCGTACCGCCGAACTCGTTGGTCAGGTTATACTTGCCGTCGGAGAAGGCGCCGGCGCCGCCGAAGCCGTTCATGATGGCGCAGGTCTTGCAGTGGATGCAGGACTTGACCTTGTCACCGTCGATGGGACAGTGCCGCTTCTCCAGCGGGTTGCCCGCCTCCAGCACCGCCACCTTCCACTCGGGCTTACGCTGCATCAGTTCATAGGCGGAAAAGATGCCGCCGGGGCCCGCGCCGATAATCAGAACATCATATTTCATAATAGAAGAGACCCTCCTTCGTTTGGTATCATGTCGCGTGGTAAACCATTGTACAGTATACCCGAAGCGGCGGCGGGACACAATTCTTTTTTCCTTATCTCTCCTATTATCCATCATATTTGCATTTTCAACTTTTCAATTCCGGCTGAATCTGGTACAATGGGAAAAAACTCTCAGGGGGTACAGCCATGAGCCGTGCAGACCAGATCTTCAAGCAGAATTGCCGCGACATCCTGCAAAACGGGGTGTGGGACACTGACCAGCAGGTGCGTCCCCACTGGGATGACGGCACGCCTGCCCACACCGTGAAAAAGTTCGGTATCGTCAACCGCTACGACCTGCGTCAGGAGTTTCCCATCCTGACGCTGCGCCGCACCTACTTCAAGACCTGCATCGACGAGCTGCTGTGGATCTGGCAGCAGAAGTCCAACAATATCCACGACCTGCGTGGCCACATCTGGGACAGCTGGGCGGATGAGACCGGCTCCATCGGCAAGGCCTACGGCTATCAGCTGGCAGTAAAGCACCAGTACCCCGAGGGGGAGATGGATCAGGTGGACCGCGTGCTGTACGACCTGAAGCACAACCCCGCCAGCCGCCGTATCCTCACCAACATCTACAACTTTCAGGACCTCCACGAGATGGCGCTGTACCCCTGCGCCTACTCCATGACGTTCAACGTCTCCGGACATACCCTCAACGCCATCCTGAACCAGCGCAGCCAGGACATGCTGGCCGCCAACAACTGGAACGTGGTGCAGTACAGCGTGCTGGTCCACATGATGGCGCAGGTGTCCGGTCTGGAGGCTGGCGAGCTGGTCCACGTCATCGCCGACGCCCATATCTACGACCGCCACGTGCCCATCATCGAAAAGCTGCTGGAAAAGGACGAGCGTCCCGCTCCGCAGCTCGTGATGGACAAGTCCGTCACTGATTTCTACCGGTTCACACGGGACAGCTTCTCGCTGGAGGGCTACGATCCCCAGCCCTTTGACGACAAGATCCCCGTGGCCATTTAAGGAGGAGCGCCCATGTACGCCATCGCAGCCGTAGACCAGAACTGGGGCATCGGGCGGGACAACGCCCTGCTGTTTCACATCTCCGCCGACATGAAGCGCTTCCGCGCCCTGACGGAGGGCAAGACCGTCCTCATGGGTCGCAAGACTCTCCAGTCTCTGCCCAATGGCAGGGGGCTGCCCCACCGCCGCAACATTGTCCTCACCGGTGATCGGGACTTTGCCGCGGAAAATGCGGAGATCGTCCACTTTCCCGTGGAGGCGGTGTTTCAGGCTGGAGAGGACGCATGGATCATCGGCGGTGAGAGCGTCTACCGCCGGTTTCTGCCCCTGTGCGACCGCGTGTACCTTACCAAAATTTTCGCCGACGGTCACGCCGACGCTTTCTTCCCCGATCTGGACAGCGATCCCCACTGGCAGGTGGACACCGAGAGCGAGATCATGGAGGACAACGGCCTGCGCTACCAGTTCGTGGAGTACGTCCCCGCCGCGCCGGAGGAGGACGATCTTCTTCTATCAGAGGAGGAAGCCCCCCAGGAGCCGCCCCAGTTTGCACCGCCCGCCGACTTCTCCGTGTTCAGTGGGTTTTAACGCCATGGCACATCCGGACACCGACATCCGCTATATCAAGGGCATTGGCGAGACCCGCGCCAATGCCCTGAACAAGCTGGGCATCCGCACACTGGAGGATCTGCTGTCCTACTTCCCCCGGCGCTGGGAGGACCGGACGCTGGAGCGCCCCATACGGGAGCTGGCCGTGGGCGAATACGCCTGTGTGCGGGCCATGCTGGCGAGTGACCCCACTGCCAGCCGCATCTCCGGCGGCCGCACGCTGGTGAAGGTGCGTGCCGTGGACGACAGCGGCGCGCTGGATGTGGCCTTCTTCAATCAGGATTACCGCCGCACCAGTCTCCACAAGGGCGAGACCTATATCTTCTACGGTAAGGTGGAGGGCGACCTGCTGCGCCGCCGCATGACCAATCCGGTGGTGGAGCCGGAGGGGCGGCAGCTGCTGACGGGCCGCATCATGCCCATCTATCCCCTGGCCGCCGGTGTCAGCCAGACCCTGCTGGCCAAGGCCATGCGGCAGGGGCTGGACGCCTGCCGCGACCTGCTGCCGGACGTACTGCCGGATGAGGTACGCCGCGCCTATCACCTGTGCTACACCGGCTATGCCTATGAGAACATCCACTTCCCCGACTCGCCGGAGGCGCTGGACATCGCCCGCCGCCGTCTGGTGTTCGAGGAGCTTTTCGTGCTGGCCTGCGGCCTGCAGCTGCTGCGCTCCCGCCGGGAGACAGGCCGCGGCCCCGCCTGCAAAAATCTGAGCCTTACGCCCTTTTACGACGCCCTGCCCTTCGCCCTCACCGGCGCCCAGCGCCGCGCCGTGGAGCAGGCCGTCTCCGACATGACCTCCGGCCGCGTCATGAACCGCCTGTGTCAGGGCGACGTGGGCAGCGGCAAGACCATGGTGGCCGCGGCCTGCGTCTGGTTCGCCGCCCGGAACGGCTGGCAGTCGGCACTGATGGCTCCCACGGAGATCCTGGCCCGCCAGCACTACGAGAATCTGGCCCCCCTGTTCGCCCGCTTCGGGCTGCACTGTGCCCTGCTCACCGGCTCTACCCGCGTTAGGGAGCGCCGTGCCATTCTGGCAGGGCTGGCCGACGGTACCGTTGACCTGTGCATCGGTACCCATGCCCTGCTGACGGAGGACGTGCAGTACGCCCGTCTGGGACTGGTCATCACCGACGAGCAGCACCGCTTCGGCGTGGACCAGCGGGCCGCCCTGTCCAAAAAGGCGGACTCGCCCCATATGCTGGTGCTGTCCGCCACCCCCATCCCCCGCACGCTGGCCCTCATCATCTACGGCGATCTGGACGTGTCCATCATTGATGAACTGCCCCCGGGCCGCCAGAAGGTGGACACCTTCGCCGTGGGGGAGTCCTACCGTCAGCGGCTCAACGGCTTCATCCGCAAGCAGGTGGCCGAGGGCCATCAGGTATTCATCGTCTGCCCGCTGGTGGCGGAGGACGACCAGCTCCCCGATGAGCGGAAGGCGGTGACCGCCTATGCCCAAAAATTGCAGAACGAGGTGTTTCCTGACCTGCGCATCTCTGTGCTCCACGGGCGCATGAAATCCAGGGAAAAGGAGTCCGTCATGGCCGCCTTCGCCGCAGGGGAAAGCGATATTCTGGTATCCACCACTGTCGTGGAGGTAGGCGTGGATGTGCCCAACGCCAATCTGATGGTGGTAGAGAACGCCGAACGCTTCGGCCTCAGCCAGCTCCACCAGCTGCGGGGCCGCGTAGGCCGCGGCAGTGCCAAGAGCTGGTGCATCCTGCTGTCCGACAGCGGCAGCGACGACACCCGCCGCCGTCTCAAAGTGCTGACGGAGACCAACGATGGCTTCCGCATCTCCGAGGAAGACCTGAAGCTCCGCGGCCCCGGCGACTTTTTCGGCCAGCGGCAGCACGGGCTGCCCACCCTGAAGGCTGCGGATCTCAGCTGCGACGTGCAGCTGCTGGACGAAGCCCAGTCCGCGGCCCGCGCCCTGCTGACGCAGGACCCCCAGCTGGCCGCACCGGCCCACGCTCCGCTGCTGCGCCGCATCCGGCGGCTGTTTGCCGCCAGTGAAGGCGGCCTCAACTGAATCGGCATAAAAAACGGGCGGAGCGCCTTTCGGCGCTCCGCCCGTTTGAAAGTCGGGCAAAAGGGGGGTGCCCGACAGGGGGAAGAGCAATATCATCTGCATAGCGATCTTACGCGTGACCACTATGCTGAGAGCATATGTATTCTACTGCACGGCTCATCCGTTGTCAATGTTTTTCTGCCGGTATTTTCTTGTATTTTCCACGGTTTTCCAGTCGCCGCTCCCTCTTGCCTGCCCCGCTGCGGCGTGCTATACTGAGGGAAAAACCGCGCCGGAAAAGGAGGTGCCGCCATGACGAAGGATGAGCTGCGGGCCAAGGCCAATGAGCTGCCGCTGCTGCCCGGCGTCTATCTGATGATGGACAAAACGGGGCAGGTCATCTACGTGGGCAAGGCCATAAAACTGAAAAATCGGGTGAGCCAGTACTTTCAGGACACCGCCTCCCACAACGACAAGACCCGCCGCATGGTGTCCCAGGTGGACCGGTTCGACACTATCATCGTCCGCACCGAGTTTGAGGCTCTCATTCTGGAGAACTCCCTCATCAAGCGGCACATGCCCCGCTACAACATTTTGCTGAAGGACGACAAGGGCTATCCCTTCGTCCGGTTGGACGAAAAGGCCGACTACCCCCGCTTCACGCTGGTGACACGGCCCGCGGAGGACGGCGCCCGCTACTTCGGCCCCTTCGGCGGCCGCAGCGAGACGCGGCAGGCCATCGACGCGGTGTGCGCCGCTCTGCGCCTGCCTACCTGCTCCCGCCGGTTCCCGCGGGACATCGGCAAGGAGCGTCCCTGCCTCAACCATCACATCGGCCGGTGCGACGGCTTCTGCCGTCCTGACGGCCCCGATGCCGCCGAGTACCGGCGCCGCATCGCCCAGGCGGTGCGGCTGTTCGAGGGGCGGCTGCGGCAGGTGACGGCGGAGCTCACCGCACAGATGACCGCCGCCGCCGAAGCTCTGGACTTCGAGCAGGCCGCCGCCCTGCGTGACCGCATCCGCGCCCTGTCGGTGCTGTCCAAGAATCAGAAGGTCATCGCCGGCATCTGCGCCGACACCGACGTCTGGGGCGTATACACCGGCCCGGCCCGTGCCGGCTGCGCCGTGCTGCACATCGAAAACGGCGACCTGCTGGGCCGCCGCGTGGAGGTGCTGCCCGCCGCCGAGGACGATGCCGCCCTGCTGGGTGCCGTGGTGCCCCAATACTATCTGGACCGCGAGCTGCTGCCCCGTGAGATCCTGCTGCCTCTGCCGGTGGAGGATATGGACACCCTGTCCGTCCTGCTGACGGAGCGCTGCGGCCACACCGTCACCCTCCGCGTCCCACAGCGGGGCCAGCGGCGGGAGCTGCTGGACATCGCCTGCCGCAACGCCAAAGAAGAGGTGGAGCGCGTCACCTCCGACACCGAGCGCACCGCCGGTATCCTCCGGCTTTTACAGGAGCTGGCCGGCCTGCCGGTGCTGCCCCGCCGCATGGAGAGCTACGACATCTCCCACACCGGCGGCGCCGATCAGGTGGCCAGCATGGTGGTATTCGTGGACGGACGGCCCCTGAAGCGGGACTACCGCCGCTTCCAGATCCAGAGCTGCGGCGGTCCCGATGACTACGGCGCCATGGCGGAGGTGCTGGAGCGCCGGTTCCGCCGGTATCTGGACGGCGACGGAAAATTTTCCCCCCTCCCCGATCTGCTGCTCATCGACGGAGGCGTCCAGCACGCCCGGGTGGCCGAGGAGGTGGCGGCTAAGCTGCACCTCTCCGTGCCGGTTCTGGGCATGGTGAAGGACGACCGTCACCGCACCCGCGCGCTGGTGACGGCGCAGGGCATGGAGATCGGCATCCAGACGCCCCCCGCCCTGTTCGCCCTGATCGGGCGGGTGCAGGAGGAGGTCCACCGCTTCGCCATCACCTACCACCACCAGAAGCACGCCAAAAACGCCTACCGCTCCCAGCTGGACGGCATCGCCGGCGTGGGCGAGGCCCGCAAGAAGCTGCTTTTGCAGCGGTTCGGCACCGTCAAGGCCGTCCGCACCGCAGAGCTCCTCCAGCTGGAGGAGGTGCTGCCCAAGCCCGCCGCCCGCGCCGTCTACGACCGCTTCCATCCGGAAAATATGTCAAAGGAGAACACCTCATGAGATATTACGCCACACTGGGCCCCGCCTGCTGCGAAGCGTCCGTGCTGTCCGCGCTGCTGCGCCGCGGCGTCTCCGGCTTCCGGCTCAACGTGTCCCACACGATGCTGGCCGCCCGCCGCGACTGGATCGACGCCCTCCACGATGCGGAGCGCTCCACCGGTCTGGCCGCCCAGCTGATGATCGACCTCCGCGGGCCGGAGGTGCGCATCGGCGCTCTCTCCTCCCCGCTGACGCTGACGGCGGGCGAGGCCGTGACGCTGGGCGCGGATATCCCTGTGGAAAAAGATGTGCTGGCGGCGCTGGTGCCCGGCATGACCGTCCTGCTGGACGATGGGGCTATGGCCCTGACCGTGCTGGACGGCGGGCGGTGCCGCGTCACCCGCGGCGGCGTCCTCACCGGCCACAAGAGCCTGACGCCGGAGGGCGCGGAGCTGCACCGCCCCGCCCTGTGCGAGGCGGACCTCGCGGATCTGGCCCAGGCCGCGGCGCTGGGCGTCAGCGCCGTCATGCAGCCCTTCGTCCGCAGCGCCGATGACCTCCGCACCGTGCGGCAGGCCATGGCGGAGAACGGCCTTGCCCACGCGGAGCTGTTCGCCAAGGTGGAGGATCAGACGGGGCTGGACGCCCTTCCGGACTGGATGGACCTTTGCGACGTGGTCACCATCGCCCGGGGCGATCTGGGCAGCAGCCTTCCTCTGGAGCAGCTGCCCGCCGCCCAGAAGCACATCGCCGCCCTGTGCTGCAGCCGCCGCAAGCCGTTTCTGGTGGTGACTCAACTGCTTCACAGCATGATCGACCATCCCACCCCCACCCGCGCCGAGGTACTGGACATCTACAACGCCGTACTGGACGGTGCGGACTGCCTGATGCTCACCGGCGAGACAGCCCAGGGCCGCTATCCGCTGGCGGCATTGGACTGGCTGATGCGCGTGGCCCAGGAGGCGCAGCGCGCCCGCTGACTTGAACTGAAAACACGCAAAGACCGCACCGACCTCCTGCCGGTGCGGTCTTTGCTCTATCTCTCCAAATGGTTCGGTATCAAAATTTGCCGGGCGCTCACTCCGCGTGCCGCCGCCTGCGGCGGATGGCAGCGCCTGCCAGGGCCATCGCCGCGCCACTGGCCGCGGCGATCCACAGTCCCACGGCGCCCTCATCCGCGGTCCGCGCCGACTGCACACTGCCGGAGGCGCCGGTCGCCTCTACCCTGCCGATGCTGGCGTCCTCCTTGCGGATCTCCTGGGTGCCCGCCGCGTCGCGGAAGTACCGGCCGCAGTCCTCACAGGTCCAGCAGGTGACACGCCCCGTCTGTGTCGGCGTGGCGGGACGGCCATTCACCTTCACCAGCGCCGTGTGGTTCTTGCTGTCCACCGCGCCATAGGCCGCGCCGCAGACGGTGCAGACTGCCTTCTCAACGCAGGTCGCCGTACCGCCGCTGCACCTCGCCGTCTCCGACTGCCGGCAGCCGTTCACGGTACACCTGCGGGTGTGCCGGTCGTTCCCGTCGGATGCCCACGCGCCCCACGTATGGCCGCTCTTTGCCGCCGTGACGGTATCGCCGCACACGGCGCACACCACCGCCGTGGTGCAGTCGCCGTCATCCGCCGCGCCGCTGTGCAGGCAGGCGTAGCCGCAGTCGCGGCACGCGCCGCCGGCCCAGTCATGGCCGCTCTCCGCCACGGTCACAGCGCCGCAGCAGCTCCACTTCTTCAGATGGCTGTCCGCCGTGGTGATCCACTGCTCCTCCCCGCCGGACGCATGGTTGTCGGGATCAATGTCGCCGTAGCTCCTGCCGCAGTAATCGCACGCCGCCGACTCGAGGCAGGTGGCCGTACCGCCGGAATGCACCGTCTCCAGCCCCTGCCACGCCAGCACCGGAATGCGCATACCGTTCTCCGCCAGCCGCTTGCTGCCGCAGTCGGTGTCCCACGGGTGCGCGTCGTCACCGCGCCCCGCGATCAGCGCCTGCAGCACCGTGCCGTCGGCAAAGGCCGCGGCGGCCTTGGCTGTACCGCTGCCGCTGCCGCCCGTCAGATACCAGCAGTTCTCCACGATGCCCTCATTGGAGATGCTGCCGCCGCCGGTGATCTCACCCACGTTATAACAGTTCCGGATGGTGGCCGTGGTAAAGCCGTCCCGCATGTCGCCGACGATGCCGCCCGCCACATTGACGCTGCTGCCGTACCGGCCCTCCTCCTGGATGCTGCCCGTGTTATAGCAGTCCTGGATCAGGGACGCGTCGAAGCTCACGCCCAGAATACCGCCCATGCCATGGCGGCCCTCCGGACCTCTGCTGATGCCGCCGCTGATCGTCCCGGTATTCACGCAGCCCCGTATCGTTCCCCTGTCGCTCATGCCCACGATGCCGCCCACGCGGCCCATGGTGCCGATGTCGTCGTTAGGCGCGATGGTGCGGAGGGTACCGTCATTCCGGCAATTCTCGATGGTCCCGCTGCTGGAACCGGCAATTCCTCCGGCATTGATCTGGACCCCGCCCAAGGAGCCGTCCACCTTATTGAGGCGAATATCGCAGAGGTTCCGGCAGTTCCGGATTGCCGCGCCATTGGCCTCGCCTGCGATACCGCCCGCATTGCCTCCGCCGACACCGTGGACATCGATATAGCCCGTCACGGTGACGTTCTGCACAACGGCGCTGCCCGTCAGCTGGGCGAACAGCCCGCTTGCGTAGGTATTCTCGGCATTTGTCGATACATACAGCCCCGTGATGGTGTGCCCCTGCCCGTCAAACGTGCCGCCGTAGCCTTCCGGTGCCGTGGATGTCCGCTCATACTGCCCCATGGGTGTCCACTCAGACAGCCACATGCCGCTCTCGCCCCTGATATACCTGCCGTTTTCATCGAAGGTGCCGTCGTTCAGTACGATGTCCGCCGTCAGCACGGCGCAGGCATCGCTGTTCAGCTTCCGCCCGTTGGCGCCGTTGACGATATCCCTGAACACCACCAGCTCCTCCGCATTTCCGATCTGATAAGGCTCCTCCGCCGTACCGCTGCCGCTCAGGCTGCGGCCCCACCACGCCATTAGGATCAGATCCCCCATCACAGGGGCGGAGAAGTCATACACGTCGGCACCGTTCAGCCGCCAGCCCAGCAGCTCGTGTCCCTCGCTGGTAGGATCGGCGGGACGGGAGACTGCCTGTCCCCGCAGCACCCGCCGCGTCCCATCGGTGCTGCCGTACATGGTCAGGAACGTGACCTGGCACTTGGCGCTGGCCTTGATGGTGCCTCCGCTGCTGACGCTGGTCAGGAACACCGTGCGCTCGGCGTTGTAGCTGGCGTCGATGGTGCCCTCGTTGACGACACCGGCGCTGCCGCCGCAGTCCCGAATGGTGCCGCCGTCGGCGTACATGGTTCCCTCGTTATACACGCCGCCCGCGCCCAGCAGACCTCCGGCCGAGCAGTCGCGGATGGTGCCGCCCTTCATGGTAAATATACCCCCGTTATACACGTACACGCCGCCCGCGTCTCTGGCGCCGTAGAAGGGGCTGGAGCAGCCCATGATGGTGCCGCCGTTCATGGTAAATCTGCCGCCGGCGTTCACCACCACGCCGCCGGCGAAGGCGCTGCCCATGGCGGGGACCTTACCGCCGGTGATGATGCCGCCCTTGACGGAGAAGTCGCTGTGCGTGCTCTCCGGATCGCTGTCATTCAGCTCCAGATAGCCGCCGTTCCCGATCCAGAACACGATGTTGCTGCCGTCGCTCCGGAGCACGTGGCCGTTCAGGTCCACGGGCACGTACCGGCTGACATCCAGTCGACTTCCCGTGAGCTGCACGTCCGCCGTCAGGATCACCTTGCTCACCTCGCTGTCCGCCAGCGCGGCGGCCAGTCCCTGCGCCGTGGTGACCTCGCGGTCAGCAGTGCCGAGGAAATGCGCACCGTCCTCCCTGGTCACGCTGTTCACGATACTGCCTATCACGCTCACATGCCCCTCGGACTTGATGATCAGGCTGTCCACCGCGCCGCCCCGCAGCTGCAGCGCGCCGTCGGTCTCCACCGTGACCTTGCTGTACCGGCCGCCGGTGATGGTGACATTGGCGTCACCGGCGATGATAAGCTCACTCACCCGTTTCCCGTCAGCCACGGTGATGCTTTTCGCCGCCTTGTGGATGGTCAGAGGCTTCGCAACGTCCTGATAGATGGTCAGATCGCCTCCCACGTATTTCCCACTGGTATCCGCCAGCACCACCTGCAAACGCTCCTCTGTGGGGATGAATACCGTGACGGTCCCATCGGCCAGTGTCAGCGTAGCGCAGTTCTCCTCCGGAACCAGGCTGCCGCCGTAGAGCCGGACCTTCGCCCGGGTGTCCTCGCCCACGGTGTAGGCGTCGTCCGCCGCCAGCGCCTGCACCGGCAGCAGGCTCACCGCCATGCACAGTGCCATCAGGATGCTTACCAATCGTTTCCTCATGTGTTCTCCTCCCTTTCGCCGCAGGACGCGGCCCCCAGTTGAAAGTCGTAGCGCATCTCCAGCGCGTGAAACAGTCTCTCTATGGTACGCTGGCCCACGGCCCGCAGATCCATGGTCCGCAGGAAGGCCAGCGCCTGCTGGATCTCCTGCTCCGGCACCCCGTAGCCCCGCAGGCTCAGTGTCAAAAAGCACTCCAGCTTCTTCTCCAGCGTCAGCGCCCCGCCGCAGGGCTGGGCCATATAGCCCCGCATCAGTCCCGCCGACCCCAGCTCCAGCATGTAGAAATCCTCTGCCGTCAGCTGCGGCTGGTACGGTCCGAAGATGTCGTACAGCTCTCGGGCTGTCTCGCGGAAGATGTACTCCGACGCTTCCTTCTGTGTATAGGCCTCGATGTAGATCTCCCGCAGGTTCTCGTTGAGCTCCGTCAGCGTCAGCTGGATGGCCGTCTCCGCCGCGTACACGAACACCGGCGGCAGCTTGCCGCCGACCACGCTGCGGGCCGCCCCGAACTGGCCGGAAAACATGAACGTCACCAGCTCCGTCAGCACCCCGTCCTTGGCCCGAAAGATGTTCTGGAAGCTGCTGTTGGACACCTCTGCTCCCTGCACGATCTGGGCCACGGTGGTCTTTTTGTAGCCCTGCTCCAAAAACAGCTTGACGCATACGGTCAGTATCCGGCGCTTGGCCGGCAGACTGGCGTTGGTCAGCGCCATGGAGACCACCCCCCCTTCTATTTCTGGCATATATGCCATTATAGTACCATGCAGCCACCGCCTGCGCAAGCACTTTCTAACGTTTTTTTACTTTTCGGCAAAATCACGGTCCTTTTTCAAAAATTGGATATCCGTCCCCTGTTCGCGCATAAACGCCCTCCCCTCCTGCGCAAAAAGAGTACCGGCGCACCCTGCGGTGCGCCGGTACTCTTTCCCTTTTTTCTCTCACTCGATCTCGAAATCGTCTGTCTCGATCACGTCCGGCTGCTGATGCCGCACCACCTTCACGGCGCACAGCGCCACGCTGAGGTTCAGCGCGCCATCCAGCAGCAGCGACACGCCCATCAGCATCACCAGCACCTGAGCCCCCTCAGTGGGCCGCAGCACCAGCAGCAGTCCGATGACGCCTGTGAGCACTGCCAGCACCAGTACCAGCCACCATTGGGGAATGCCGAATCGCCTGGCGTCCACGGCGATCTGGATCTTGAACAGGCCGTCCGCCAGCACGGGAATGCCGAATATCACGCACAAAAAGCTCATGGCTTCTCCGGGGTGGCACAGGGTGATGATGCCCACAGCGATGAGCAGTATCCCGAAGGCCAGGTCGTACTGAAACGCCAGCCGGAACAGGTCCTTGGAGAAGTACCCGCCCAGCTTGATGGCGCCGCACACCACCATGCCGATGCCCAGCGCCCTGCCGATCCACGGCACGCACCGCTCCGACATCACCAGCAGCACCACGCCCAGCACGCAGAACAGCACCGACACCACGATATATCCGGTTTTCACGGCCCACAGCGGGCCCGTTGCTCTCACATTCCGCATAACTTGCATCTCCCTTCGCGCATTCTTCCGCGCCTTCCTCTTTGTCATGTCTCATGATACCGCGCCGCCGCGCCCTGCGGTACGGGCAGAAAAAAGAGATGCCCGAAATTCGGACATCTCCCTGTATACGTCTGGTTTTTGGGCAAAGCGGGCCGTTTGTCTGTCGCCGCTCACAGCTGCCGGTTGTTGCTGTGAGCCACGATAAGCTCCGGCACGCCGCGGCACAGCTGGAGCATCCGCTGCAGGTCGCTCAATGACTCCTCCTTCATGCCGCCGCTGACCCAGTCGATCCACACGCCGAACAGCTGGCACTTCATGAACTGCACCACCACCCGCCGGTCGCCGCCGGAGATGCTGGCATCGGAGAACACGGTGGTAAGATACGTATCCACCACGTACTCGCACAGCCGCATGGTGTCCTGCAGGAACATATCCCGATTGGCGGAGTTAAAGATGTGCATCACGGCGCGGCGGTTCTCCCGTGCCGTGTGGAACGCCACGGAGAAGCATTCCTCCATGGAGGATATGGTCGGGTACTGCCGGATCAGCTCATCGGTCTGCTCCGTCACGATCTCCCCCAGCAGGGAGGGAATATCCTGAAAGTGGTAGTAGAAGGAGTTGCGGTTGATACCGCAGTCCTCCACGATGTCGCGGACGCTGATCTTACTCAGCGGCTTCTGGTTCAGCAGCTTCATGAACGACGCCTTGATGGCCTGCTTCGTGAAATTCGCCACGGTGCTCCTCCTGTTCTCGGCGGTACAAAGCCCGCCCCACGGCTGTTCGCCGAGGGCGGGCCGTATGTAGTCCCTTTTATTTGGCGCTCAGGTACTCGTCAATGGACTTGGCGCCCAGCTTGCCGGCGCCCATGGCCAGAATAACGGTAGCCGCACCGGTGACGGCATCGCCGCCGGCGTACACGGCCTGACGGGAGGTAAGGCCCTCCTCGTTGACGATGATGCCGCCCTTCTTGTTGACCTCCAGGCCCTTGGTGGTGGACTTGATCAGCGGGTTGGGGCTGGTGCCCAGAGACATGATGACAGCGTCCACCGGCAGGTCGAACTCGCTGCCCTTCTTCTCCACGGGACGGCGGCGGCCGGAGGCGTCCGGCTCACCCAGCTCCATCTCCACGCAGGTCATGGACTTCACGCAGTCCTGCTCATCGCCGTTAATCTGCACGGGATTGTTCAGTGTCTTGAAGATGACGCCCTCCTCGATGGCGTGCTCCACCTCCTCGTGACGGGCGGGAAGCTCCTCCATACCGCGGCGGTACACCACGTACACCTCGGCGCCCAGGCGCTTGGAGCAGCGGGCCGCGTCCATGGCCACGTTGCCGCCGCCCACCACGGCCACGGTCTTGCCCTTCAGGTCCATAATGGGCGTGTCGCTGTCGGGCAGGTACGCCTTCATCAGGTTGATGCGGGTCAGGAACTCGTTGGCGGAGTAGACGCCCTTCAGGTTCTCGCCGGGGATGTTCATGAACATGGGCAGACCGGCACCGGAGCCAATGAACACAGCCTCAAATCCGTTCTCCTCCATAAGCTCATCAATGGTGATGGTGCGGCCCACCACGGTGTTGGTCTCCACCTTCACGCCCATGGCCTTCAGACCGTCCACTTCCTTCTGGACGATAGCCTTAGGCAGACGGAACTCGGGGATGCCGTACACCAGCACGCCGCCGGCCAGATGCAGCGCCTCAAACACCGTGACCTCATAGCCCTTCTTGGCCAGGTCGCCGGCGCAGGTCAGGCCCGCGGGGCCGGAGCCGATGACCGCCACCTTGTGGCCGTTGCTCTCAGGCTTGGCAGCGGCCTCGGTGCTGTGGGCGTTGTGCCAGTCGGCCACGAAGCGCTCCAGACGGCCGATGCCCACGGGATCGCCCTTCTTGCCGCGGACGCAGTGCATCTCGCACTGGCTCTCCTGGGGACATACACGGCCGCACACGGCGGGCAGGGAGCTGGTCTGATGGATGACCTGATATGCGCCCTCATAGTCCTTCTCCACGATCTTCTGAATAAACTCGGGGATGCGCACGTTGACGGGACAGCCGTCCACGCAGGGATGGTTCTTACAGTTCAGGCAGCGGGCGGCCTCGTCCAGCGCCTGCTCCTCAGTGTAGCCCAGCGCCACCTCGAGGAAGTTCTTGTTGCGGACCTGAGGGTCCTGAGAAGGCATCTCGTTCTTATCCAAACGCATGTTGATCTTGCCAGCCATCTTACTTTACCTCCTGCTTGAACAGATTGCAGACTTCCTCGTGCTTATGCACCTCGAAGTCGTGGTACATCTGGTTGCGCTTCACAGCCAGATCCCAGTCCACCTTGTGGCCGTCGAAGTCGGGGCCGTCCACGCAGGCGAAACGGGTCTCGCCGCCCACGGTAAGGCGGCAGCCGCCGCACATGCCGGTGCCGTCGATCATGATGGGGCTCATGGACACGGTGGTGGGCACGCCGTAGGGCTCGGTGGTCTTACAGACGAACTTCATCATGACCATGGGGCCGATGGCGAAGATCTCGTCATACTGATTGCCCTCGTCCAGCAGCTGCTTCAGCGCTTCGGTAACAAGGCCCTTCTGCCCGTAGGAGCCGTCGTCGGTGCAGACCTTCAGCACGGAGGAAACCGCCTTGAACTTGTCCTCCAGAATGACCACGTCCTTGCTCTTGAAGCCCACCACAGCGTGGACCTCTGCGCCGCAGTCATGGAACTTCTTCAGCACGGGGTAGGCAATGGCGCAGCCTACGCCGCCGCCGACGACACAGACCTTCTTCTTGCCCTCCGTCTCGGTGGGGCGGCCCAGGGGACCCACGAAATCGTGGAGACAGTCGCCCTGCTGCTTGTGGCTCAGCTTCTCAGTGGTGGCGCCCACGGTCTGGACGATAATGGTCACGGTGCCCTTCTCGCGGTCATAGTCGTGGATCGTAATGGGGATGCGCTCGCCCTTCTCGTCCACGCGCAGGATAATGAACTGGCCCGGCTCCGCCTTCTTGGCCACCATAGGCGCTTCGATCTCGTACAGGATCACAGTGGGCTTCAGCGCTTCTTTTCTAACGATGCGATACATACATCACGGCTCCTTCTTCTCTAATGTTCGGTGTCCGGCACAGGGGATCACTGTCACGGCATATCCGCTTTCCGCTTCATTGTAACACCAACCGGCAGACCCGTCAATCTTCATTTGCCGGAAAAACGGCTCAGACCCCCTGCTGCAGCAGGACTTTCCGGCCGTGGACATCCACCAGTTCCTCCTGCCGCATCTTCTTCAACTCCCGCATCATAGCGCTGCGGTCCGTGGAGATATAGTCCGCCAGTGCGCTAAGGGAAAACGGCAGCGAGAACTCCCCGCTGCGGTTTTTGGCGGCCATCAGCGAGAAATAGCACATCAGCTTGTCCCGTATGCTGCGGCGGCTCAGCACCTCTACCCGCTCATACAGAGACGTAGCCTTCTCTGCCACCAGCTGGAACATGTTCTCCACCACCTGTGTGTGGTGGGCGCAGGCCTTTTCGCACCGCTTCGTCACCTGGTCGGCGGCCATGAACCACACGCGGCAGGCGGTCTCCGCCACCACGGTGATGCTGTCGCCGGTCACATTCTCAAACATCAGCATCTCCCCGAACACGCCGCCGCTCTCCAGCCGCTCCAGAATGGTGCGGTTTCCCTGCTGGTCGATGCGCTCGATGACCGCTGCGCCCTCCGCCAGCACGCCCACCATGTTCCGCCCCGCGCCGAAGTCGTATACCACCTCGTCGGCGCGGAAGCTGACCTCCCGCATGTCAAAGCAGGTACGCATGGCCTGCTGGGACTCCTCGCTGATCCCGCGAAACAGTGGGGATGCGCCGATTTCCATCGCTTTTATGCCTCCCTTCTCAGGCGGCGGTCCCGCCGCCTGCCTATGATACCGTATACGATATAGTTGCCCAGAAATCCCACCGCAAGGCCCGCCAGCACGTCGATGACCGCATGCTGCTTGATGAACATGGTGGATGCGATGACCAGAACGCCGTACACCGCAGTGCTCCACCGCCACGCCCGCTTCTTCAGCCCCCTGGTGTGCCATATGGCGAACCATGCGTCAATGACGCCCACCACGTGGACGCTGGGGAACACGTTGGTGTTGGTGTCCAGTGAGTAGGTGTAGGCCACCAGATCGCAGAAGATGTTGTCCCTGGGCATCACAGCGGGCCGCAGGTCCTGCCCGTTGGGGATCAGGGCGCAGATGAGCGTGCTGAACAGGAACGTGATCATGATGCTCCACATGTACCGCCGGAAGCCCTCGCCATCCTTGAGGATGAGGTAGATGCCCAGAATAAACAGCAATACGCTCCAGCTGGCGTAGATGGGGGCAAAACCCTCCAGAAACGGGATCTTGTAGTCGATGGGCAGCTGGGTAGCCCAGTAGTTGTCGGTGATAAAGTGCTCAATGGTGAAGAATATGCCCAGATAGACCGGCAGGAACAGCCCCCACCACATGTGCGGATGGTCGTGGATAAACGTCTTGATGCGCTGCATAGAAACCTCCCACAGGATGATAATTGTATCCCGTATTGTAGCAGATGCCCCCGCCGCAGGCAACCATTTTGTGATAAATGTCACAATAATTTTACAAATCCGTCATTCTCCCGGAAGTGTCTGACAGACTTGCCATCCGCCGGTGGGTATAGTATACTGATGATAACAGGCAGCTTTTGCCGAAAGAAGGAGGACCTCCCATGGAGATCAAAAAACGCGAGAACATTCCGGAAAACCGTCAGGTGCGCCTGACCGTAGCCGTGGACCGCGGCACATGGCAGGACGCGCTGATGCACTGCTACAACGGCATCAAGGCCCTGTGCCCCGTGGAGGGCGAACCCACCCGTGAGAAGATCGAGGCCGTCTACGGCAGCGATTTCCTGTATCAGGAGGCCGTCAACGAGACGTATCCTCAGGCGCTGGTGGATGCCATCGGGCAGGAGGACATCTCCATCGCCGGCACCCCCACCCTGACGGTGGAGGACATTGGCCCGGATGGCTTCACCTTCACCGCTCTCATCGACCTGTACCCCGAGGTAAAGCTGGGCCAGTACAAGGGTCTCAGCGCCGTGTACCCCCAGGCGGAGCTGTCCGAGGAGGACACCCAGGCCGCGCTGGAGGAGTACGCCCGCGCCCACATGACCGAGGAGCATCCCGACCGTGCCGCCATGGGCGACGAGGTGGTGCTGGACTTTGAGGGCTTCGTGGACGGTGTGGCCTTCGAGGGCGGCAAGGGTGAGAGCTATCCCCTGCTGCTGGGCAGCGGCTATTTCATCCCCGGCTTTGAGGAGCAGGTGGCCGGCGCCCGTACAGGCGAGGAGCGGGATATCCATGTGACCTTCCCCACCGCCTACACGCCGGAGCTGGCGGGCAAGGACGCCACGTTCCACATCAAGGTCCACGAGATCACCCGCCGCTCCACGCCCACGCTGGACGACGCATTTGCCAGGGCGCAGGGCTTTGAGGAGCTGTCCCACCTGCGCCGCAGCGTCATGGAGCAGGCGGTGGCCAAAAAACAGTCGGAGGCCGCAGAGCAGTTTGCCAACGACCTGATCGGTCAGGTGCTGGCAGGCATGGAGGTCGAGCTGCCCGACGCCATGGTGGAAAACCAGCTGGACGGCCTTATTCAGGAGCTGCGCGGCCATCTGGAGGGGCAGGGTGTGCAGCTGGAGCAGTATCTGGAGTCCAGCGGCACCTCCATGGAGGACCTCCGCGCCCACGCGCGGGAGCAGGCCGCCGGCGCCGCCCGCTTTGAGCTGGCCATGACGGAGATCGCCCGTCTGGAGGGTATTGACGTCACCGACGACGACGTGGAGCAGAAGTACGCGGAGCTCTCCGCCCAGTACCAGCTGTCCCGCGACCTGCTGCGCCAGCAGCTGCCGCCCCTGCGCCTGCGCCACGACCTGAAGCTGGCCCGCGCCCAGGCTGTGGTGGTGGGCTCCGCCCGCCGCAAATAACATCTTCATCCCGCGCAAACAGCACCCCGCAGGCACACGCATCACCCCGCATGAAACAAGCACCCCGCAGGCAATGCCTGCGGGGTGCTTGTTTCTATCTTCCTTATGACGCGCGGGTCACGCCGCCGAAGTACCAGTTCCCCAGCCCGTCGGACACCGCGCCCAGCACGCCGTCGCGGATGACGCAGGGCTGCGTCCTGCCGTACAGCGGGATGACGTACCCCGTCTCCAGCAGCAGCTGCTCCGCATCCCGCAGGTAGGCGTCCTCCGCCTCCTGGGAATTGCTGGTGGCCGCGATCTTCATCAGAATGTCGTAGGCGTTGAGGTACAGCATGCCGTAGTTTCGCATGTCCGTACTGCGCCAGGGGTCCAGATAGGCAGCCGCATCGTTGTTGCGGGCCGTCATCTCCATCAGCGCGATCACGAACTCGCCGTTGGCCAGCCGCTGCTTCAGCTCAAAGCTCTCCAGCCCCACCAGCTGCACCTTGATGCCCAGCTGCGCCTCCCAGAGCTGCTGGAGCTGCTGGGCCGCCTGGGCCTGATCCGATGTCCGGTCATATGCCAGCGTCACCGTGTCCAGCGCGCTGAGGCTCACGGCGTTGCTGTACCCCGCCTGCCGCAGCAGCGCCAGCGCACCCTGACACCGCTCCTCGTACTTGTCCGGATCGTTGTCGATCCGTGTGCCGTTGACCACGCGGAACTCCTCCCCGCTGGCGGTAAGGATGCCGTAGGGCACCAGTCCCTCCGCCGCCGTGTAGTCCTGCCCCATGGCCTCCGCCACCGCATTGCGGTCGATGACCAGGCTCAGCGCCCGCCGCAGCTCACTGCGGCTCATGCTGGTGGCCATCTGGTTCAACAGCAGGATGCCCACCGTGGGGTCGCCGCCCTGCTGGGCGTCCTCCCCGCCGGCCCCGATGACGATATCCACCTTTCCGGCACTGGCGTCCGCCGCCTGCCGGTCCTTCAATTGGATGTCGATGCGGTCCGGCCCCAGCCGCTTCACGTCGTAGTACGCCGCACGGGTGTGCAGCGTCAGCCGCGTACTGTCGCTCCAGTCGCCGGTGCGCTCGTAGGCGCCGTTGCCCATGAACCACAGGCTGCTGACGCTCCAGTTGTCGTGGCCCGTCACCGCCTTCTCCTGCACCGGCATGGTGACTGCCGACGTGCAGGTGCTCTCGATGAACGACGGGTAGCTGCCGCTGAGCACCACCACCAGCGTGTGGTCGTCCGGCGCCGACACCTGCAGCGCCTCGGTATCGCCCAGCACCGCCTTGTCGTACCCCGCCACCATGGCCAGTGCATCGGCGTTGGGGCTGTTGGTCTCAGGATCCACCAGCCGCCGCCAGGCGTACACGAAGTCGCCGGCCGTGACGGCGCTGCCGTCAGACCATTTCGCGTCGGTACGCAGCTGGAACGTATACGTCACCGTGCCGTCCAGCGCCGTCTCCTCGGTGTAGCTGCGGGCCACGGCGTGAACCGCGCCCTCGGCGCTGGGCCGCATCAGGTTCTCAAACACATGCTTGACCACGGTGCGCTCCGCCGGCGTCACCGCCTGAGCGGGGTCCATCGTCCGCACCGTGCCGGTCATCACCACCGACAGCTTCTCCTCATCGTTGGGGTCCTCGCCGCAGGCTGCCAGCAGCATCGTCATACAAAGGGCCAGCAGCAGTGCCGCCGCCCGTCTCCAATTTCTCATAGGCTGTTCCTCCGTGGGGTCGTTTTCTGCCATTATATCCGGTTTCGCCGAAAAAGTAAAGCTGTCCCCCCAAATGTGCATCCGGCCAGAGGTCTCGGAGGGAAGGATCGTGTGAAAGGGAACCGTCAGGGTTCCCTTTCGCGTTTCGTCACCCGCCGCAGCGACCAAAATCGCAAAATCAGCGATCGCCCTGATTCTGCGATTTTGCAAGCGGCAAGCCGGAAAGTCCACGCGGACTTTCCGGCTTGCCGAGTCACTTGAGGGCGGCTTTACTCAATGTGCGGTATTCCCTTACTCCTGCACCAGAAGCTGGGCGATCTGCACGGCGTTGGTGGCCGCGCCCTTGCGCACCTGGTCGCCGCAGCACCAGATGTTCAGGCCGTTGTCGCTGGTGAGGTCGTCGCGGATACGGCCCACGAACACCAGATCCTGATCGCTGGTCTCCAGCGGCATGGGATAGCGCTTGTTGGCCAGATCGTCCACCAGACGGCATCCCGGTGCCGCCGCGATCAGCTGCCGCGCCCGCTCCACGGAGATCTTCTCTCTGGTCCGCACCACGATAGACACGCTGTGGCTCCGCACCACCGGCACCCGCACGCAGGTGCAGCTGACCTTCAGCTCCGGCAGGTGCATGATCTTGCGCCCCTCGTTCTGCATCTTCATCTCCTCGGAGGTGTAGCCCTCGAAGGCCTCGCCGCCGATCTGGGGAATGACGTTATAAGCGATCTGGTACTGGAACACCTTAGGCTCCACCGGCTCGCCCTGGCCCAGCCGCTCCACCTCGTTCAGCAGCTCGATGGGGCCGCCGGCTCCCGCGCCGGACACCGCCTGATAGCTGGAGGCGATGATGCTCTCGATGGGGCTGTCCTGGTTCAGGGCGTTGATGGCCACCAGCGACACGATGGTGGTGCAGTTGGGGTTGGCGATGATGCCCTTATGCTTCCTGGCGTCCTCGGGGTTGATTTCAGGAATGACCAGCGGCACATCGGGGTCCATGCGGAACGCGCTGGAGTTGTCCACAAACACAGCCCCCGCCTTGACGATGGCCGGCGCAAACCTCTTGGCGATGTCGTTCTCCGCCGCGCCCAGCACGATGTCCATGCCCTTGAAGGCCTCATCGCAGGCCAGCTCCACGGCGATGTCCTGTCCCTTCCAGGGCAGCAGCTGCCCCACGGACCGTTCCGATGCCAGCAGGTGCAGCTCTGCCACAGGGAAATCCCGCTCCGCCAGGATCTTCATCATCTCACGGCCCACCGCACCGGTGGCGCCCAGGATCGCAACTTTATACTGTTTCATGGATAGCTCCTCCTTTTTTATTTCACAAAGCTGTCGTACAGCGCACGGATGGCCTTCTCAAAGTCAGCTCCGTCCACGCCCACGATAATGTTCAGTTCCTCCGGCCCCTGGGTGATCATGCGGATGTTGATGCCGTTTTCACCCAGCTTGCCGAAGATCTTGCCGGAAGAACCGGGCTGGAACGCCATCTTCCGGCCCACGGCCGCCACGATGGCCATGCCGTCGGTAAGGTGCAGGCTGTCGGGCTTTATCTCCTTCTCCAGGTCGCCCATGGCCTGATACAGATACGGTGAGGACTTGCCGGTCTCCACCACCAGCGACACGCTGTCGATGCCGGAGGGCAGATAGTCCACATTGATGTTGTACCGCTCCAGCACCTCCAGGATACGGCGCACCGCCCCCAGCTCCGAGGACATGCCGTTCTTGGTGAGGGTGATGACGGAGAAGCCCTTCTTGCCGGCGATGCCGGTGATCATGCTGCCGGAGGTACGCTCCGTCTCCGACTCCTCGAAGGTCTCCCGGATCATGGTGCCCGGATGCTCCGGCTGGTTGGTGTTGCGGATATTCAGGGGGATGTTCTTCTCCCGCACCGGCGACACCGTGCCTTCGTGGAGCACCTGTGCGCCGATATAGCTGAGCTCGCGGAGCTCGGCGTAGGTGATGCGCTCGATGGGCTTGGGGTCCTTGACGATCTTGGGGTCCGCCATCAGGAAGCCGGACACATCCGTCCAGTTCTCGTACACATCGGCGTCCAGCGCCGCCGCGGCCAGTGCGCCGGTGATGTCGCTGCCGCCGCGGGAAAACGTGTGGACGCTGCCGTCGGGCATGGCCCCGTAGAATCCCGGAATGACCACCCTCCGGCCCGACGCGGCGCGGCGCAGGTTCTCATAGCTGGCCTCCTGGTCTACCGTGCCGTCCAGCTTGAACTTCAGCCACAGGGAGCTGTCCAGGAAATCAAAGCCCAGATAGTCCGCCATCAGCTCCGCCGCGAAGTACTCGCCGCGGGATACCAGCTCATCGGCGCTGATGCCCTTGTCCATCTTCTCCCGCAGGGCGGCAAACTCCGCCTCCAGCGGGGTCGTGAGTCCCAGCGCGTCGCGGATGGCCACATAGCGGGAGCGGATCATGTCATAGATACCGTCGCAGCTGACGCCGTACTGCAAATGTGCGTGGCACAGATACAGCAGGTCCGTGATCTTGTGGTCGTTCTTGTCCCGCTTACCGGCGGCGCTGACCACCACCACGCGGCGGCTGTCGTCAGCCCTCACAATGTCCCGTACCTTGGCGAACTGTTTTTCGTCCGCCATGGACGAGCCGCCGAATTTCAATACTTTCAACATATTTTTGCCTCATACTTCCGGAATTTTTGCAGCGGCACTTTTATCATGGCGACAAATTGTTCGCATTTGTCCACGAGATAAAAACACTTGCTTTTTTGTTGGCGACAGTGTATCATAGCGTCATCAGAAATGCAAGAGAAATTTTGGAGGACTTTTCCTATGCTGTACCATAGTACCCGTAACGCCGACCTGACCGCTCCCTCCACCCACGCGGTGCTGGAGGGCATCGCCCCCGACGGCGGCCTGTATATCTGTGATCCCGCCCGGCTGCACTTTGACTGGCAGGGCGCTCTGAAGCTGGACACCATGGACATGGCCGCGAAGATCCTGTCCGCACTGCTGCCGGACTTCTCCGATATGGATGACATTGTCCGTCGGAGCTATGCCGGCAAGTTCCCCACCATGGACCTGACCCCGCTGGTGCCCGTGGGCGGCAGCTATGTGCTGGAGCTGTACCACGGTCCCACCTCCGCCTTCAAGGATGTGGCCCTGTCGGTGCTGCCCCGCCTCATCGGCGCCGCCGCCAGAGCCGAGGGCATGACCGGCGACGTGGTCATCCTCACCGCCACCTCCGGCGACACCGGCAAGGCCGCGCTGGAGGGCTTCCACGACGTGAAGGGTACCCGCATCATCGTGTTCTACCCCGAGGGCGGCGTCTCCGCCGTCCAGCAGGCCCAGATGGCCACCCAGACAGGTGACAACGTGAAGGTCTGCGCCGTCCGCGGCAACTTCGACGACGCCCAGACCGGCGTGAAGCAGGTATTTGCCGCCTGTCAGGGCAAGGACCTTCACGGAGCCATGCTCTCCTCCGCCAACTCCATCAACATCGGCCGTCTGGCCCCCCAGGTGGTGTACTATTTCCGCTCCTACGCGGATCTGGTCAAAGGCGGCCGTATCCGGGTGGGCGACAAGGTGAACTACGTGGTGCCCACCGGCAACTTCGGCGACATTCTGGCGGGTTATTTTGCCAAGTGCATGGGCCTGCCCGTGGGCCGTCTGGTCTGCGCCAGCAACGCCAACGATGTGCTGACAGAGTTCATCTCCACCGGCCGCTACGACCGCCGCCGCCCCTTCTACAAGACCACCTCCCCCTCCATGGACATTCTGGTGTCCAGCAATCTGGAGCGTCTGCTGTTCCTGCTGTCCCGCGACCCCGCCTATGTGGCGGAGCTGATGCGTCAGCTGCGGGAGGACGGCGTCTACCAGCTGTCTGACCAGCTGCTGGCCCAGCTGAAGCAGGACTTCTCCTGCGGCTGCTGCGACGACAAGGGCGCCGCCGATGTCATCGGCCGCCTGTGGCGGGAGCAGCACTATCTCTGCGACCCCCACACCGCCGTGGCCTGGTCCGTGGCGGAGCAGCTCAGCGAAGAACTGCATGATACCGGCGCCCCGACGGTGGTGCTGTCCACCGCCTCGCCCTACAAATTCCCTGCTGCGGTGCTGTTTGCGCTGGGCCGGGAGACGGGCGAAAATGAGTTCTTCATGATGAACGAGCTTTGCCGCATTTCCGGCGTCCCCATCCCCCGGAATCTGGCAGGGCTGGAGGGCCGTCCCGTGCTGCACAAGGACGTGATCGACAAGGATGCCATGCTGGACTATGTGCTGGCAGAGGTACTGAAAAAGTGAGAAAGGAGCCGCTTTTATGAATATTGTATGCTTGGATATGGAGGGCGTTCTGGTCCCCGAGCTCTGGATCGCCTTTGCTGAGGAGAGCGGCGTCCCCGAGCTGCGCCGCACCACCCGCGACGAGCCGGATTACGACAAGCTCATGCGCTGGCGCATCAGTCTCTTGCGCGAAAAAGGTTTGAAATTGCATCAGATTCAGGACGTTATCGCCAAGATCGACCCCCTTCCCGGCGCAAAAGAGTTTCTGGACGAGCTGCGCAGCGTGGCCCAGGTGGTGATCCTCAGCGACACGTTCGATCAGTTCGCTATGCCCCTGATGAAGAAACTCGGATACCCCACTTTGTTGTGCAATACCCTGGAAATCGATGCAGATGGGTACATTTCCCGCCACGTGATGCGGTGCGAGCACTCCAAGCTCACCACCGTCAGGGCCCTTCAGTCCATGGGCTACGACACCATCGCCAGCGGCGACAGCTACAACGATATGGAGATGATCCTCCACAGCAAGTACGGTTTCCTGTTCCGCACCACGGACAAGATCAAGGCTGAATATCCCCAGCTGCCCGCTTTTGAGCACTACGACGACCTGCTGGCCGCCATCAAAGCAGTCCTGTAACGCCCCCTGAAGCAAAAAGAAAGTCCTCCGCGCAGAGCGTGGAGGACTTTCTTTTTGTGATAGGTCACTTCTTCTCCGTAGGGGTCACATGGCCGTTTTCATCCACTGCGGCAGGCGTGATCTGGCTGCGGGTGTTGCGGGCGATGTCGTCCAGCCGCATACGGCTGGGGAAGTCGCTGAGCAGCGTGTACGCCACGCCGTGCTTTTTGGCGCGGCCCGTCCGGCCGATGCGGTGGACGTAGTACTCGTTCTCCTCCGGCACCTCGTAGTTGAACACGGCGTCCACATCGTCCACGTCGATGCCGCGGCTGGCCACATCCGTTGCCACGAACACCCGCAGCTTTCCGTCGCGGAACCGCTGCATGACCTCCTCCCGCTTGCGCTGGGGGATGTCGCCGTGGATGCACTGGGCGTCCACGCCCCGCATCTGCAGGAACTTGGTGAGCCGCTCGGTGCTGCCCTTGGTGTTGCAGAAGCAAATGACCCGCTCGTAATTCTCGCAGTTCAGGATACGCACGATGGCGTCCACCTTGCCGTCGGACGGCACCTCCAGCCGGTACTGGAGGATGTCGGGCTTATTCTCCTTGGTGGCCTGGACCGTGATCTCCTCGGGGTCCCGCTGGTACACCCAGGAGATGTCCATGACCTCCCGGGAGATGGTGGCGGAGAACATACCCAGATTCCTGCGGTTGGGGATCTTGTCCAGAATGCGGGTAACATCGTGGATAAAGCCCATATCCAGCATCCGGTCCGCCTCGTCCAGCACCACGGTAGTCACATCCTTCAGCGTCACGGTACGGCGCTTCATGTGGTCGCTGAGGCGGCCCGGGGTGGCCACCACGATCTGGGGACGGCGCTTCAGGGCGTCGATCTGTTTGCCGATGGGCTGGCCGCCGTAGAGACAGACCAGGCGCACGCCCTCGTGGCACACGGCGATATCCCGCATCTCGTCGGTGATCTGCATGGCCAGCTCGCGGGTGGGGGCCAGGATGACGGCCTGCACCGCCTCGCTCTCGGGGTCGATGCGCTCAATGATGGGAATGCCGAAGGCCATGGTCTTACCGGTGCCGGTGGGTGCTTTTGCGATGACGTCCTTCCCGGCCAGCATGGGCGGGATGCAGCCGGCCTGTACCGGCGTGCTGACGGTATAGTGCTTATTGCGAATGGCGCGCATGGTGGCCTCTGACAGGCCAAAGCTCTCAAACGGTGCGCCCTGTGTGACTTCCATATCCGTATCCTCGTGTTTCCATATGATCTCCATGTTAGTATACCATGCCTGTCAAGTGACAGAAAAGAGGGGACCGCGGCGCGGTCCCCTCTCCGGGCTTTATTTCTTATACGGCACGTGCCAGATGGTATCGGCATACTGGGCGATGGCCCGATCGGCGGCAAAGATGCCGCTGCGGGCGATGTTCAGCAGGCTCATACGGTTCCACTGTGCGCGGTCGCCGTAGGTGCGGCTCATACGCTCCTCGGCGTCGCAGTAGGCGGCGAAATCCGCCAGCACCATATACTGGTCAGCGGGGCCGTCCCCACCCATTACCAGCCGCTGCCAGATGTCCTCGTAGGTGACACCGTCGCCGAAGCCGGTCTTGAGCTGATCCACCACGCGGCGCAGCACAGGGTCCCGCTGGTACAGCAGCTGGGGATCATAGGTATGGCGCAGGTGTGCCACCTCATCGGCCTTCAGGCCGAACAGGAACATATTCTCATCTCCCAGCACCTCGTGCATCTCCACGTTGGCGCCGTCCAGCGTACCCACAGTCAGGGCGCCGTTCATCATGAACTTCATGTTTCCGGTGCCGCTGGCCTCCTTGCCGGCGGTGGAGATCTGCTGGCTCACCTCGCTGGCGGGCATCAGCATCTCCGCCAGAGAGACCCGGTAGTTCTCCAGGAACACCACCTGCAGCTTGTCCTTGCAGATGGGATCGCGGTCGATCTGGGCGGCCAGGGAGTTGATAAGGTGGATGATGCGCTTGGCCACGGCGTAGCCCGGAGCGGCCTTGGCGCCGAACAGGAAGGTCTGGGGCCGCATATCCATGTTGGGATCATCCTGAAGCCGCTGGTACAGATAGATGATGTGCAGCACGTTCAGCAGCTGGCGCTTGTACTCGTGAAGCCGCTTCACCTGCACGTCGAAGATGGCGTCGGTGTTCAGCACCACGCCCTGCTGCTTCCTGGCGTAGGCGGCGAAGGCCAGCTTATTCTGGTGCTTGATCTCCTCCAGCCGCCGGAGCACCGATGCGTCGTCGGCGTAAGCCTCCAGCTTTTTCAGCTCCTGAGGACGGGTGAGGTAGCCATCGCCGGTGAGGTCGCAGATCAGGTCGTTGAGGCCGCGGTTGATCTGGGGCAGCCAGCGGCGGTGGTCGATGCCGTTGGTGACGTTCTTGAACTTGTCGGGCATCATCTGGCAGGCTTCCTTGAACACGTCCTTGCGCAGGATCTCGGAGTGCAGGGCCGATACGCCGTTGACGGCCATGGTACCCGCCAGGCACAGGTTGGCCATGCGCACGTGGCCGTCCCAGATGATGGCCAGCTTGGCGGTCTTGGCGGGATCGTGGAAATAGTCCTCCACCTGCCGCTGCCAGCGGTGGGCGATCTCCTGCAGGATCTGCCAGATGCGGGGCAGCAGCGTCTCAAACAGCTGCTGCGGCCAGACCTCCAGTGCCTCGGCCATCACCGTATGGTTGGTGTAGGCCACGCAGTGGGTGACGATGTGCCACGCCTCGTCCCAGTCCAGGCCCGCGTCGTCCACCAGGATGCGCATCAGCTCAGGGATCACCAGCGCGGGGTGGGTGTCGTTGATCTGGATGACGTTCTTCTCGTGGAAGTTCTTCAGGGTGCCGTAGTTCTCGATGTGCTTGCGGGTGATGGACTGCATGGTAGCGGAGACGAAGAAATACTGCTGCTTCAGGCGCAGGGACTTGCCCTCGTAGTGGTTGTCCTCGGGATAGAGCACCTGGCTGATAGCGTCCGCCATGGCTCGCTCCTCCGACGCCTGCAGGTACTGGCCCTGACTGAACAGCTTCATGTCGATGGGCTTGGGGCTGCGGGCCTGCCACAGGCGCAGGGTGTCGACGTGGTCGGTGTCGTAGCCGGCGATCTCCATGTCGCAGGGCACGGCCATAACGCGGGTATAGTCCTCGTGGACCACCATCAGGTGGCCGTTATCCCAGCGGGTGCGGACCTTGCCGCCGAAGTGGACCTCCTCCGCCTCCTGGAGCTTGGGCAGGAGCCAGGCGTCGCCCAGCTGCATCCAGTCGTCCGGAAGCTCCACCTGCTGGCCCTCCACGATCTTCTGCTTGAAGATGCCCAGCTCGTAGCAGATGGAGTAGCCCGCGGCGGGGATCTCCAGCGTGGTCATGCTGTCCAGATAGCAGGCGGCCAGACGGCCCAGACCGCCGTTGCCCAGACCGGCATCCGGCTCGATCTCGAAGATATCGGCGGCCTTGAAGCCCAGCTCGTCGATGGCGGCGGTCAGGTCGTCCAGCAGTTCCAGATTGTAGGCGTTTTTCATGAGGCTGCGGCCCATCAGGAATTCCATGGACAGGTAGTGTACCTTCCGCTGGCCCTCATGGGCGGCCTTCTCGCGGGTCTGCACACCGTGCTCGGCCATAATGTCCCGCAGCACCATAGCGCAGGCCTTCATTATCTCGCCATCGGTGGCCTGCTTCTCGGTACAGCCGTAGTTCAGGCGCAGCTTCTGGATAATGGCTTCTTTCAGGGTATCTTTGGTATACGTCATAAACAATAATCCTCCGTATGAGCAGCCGGGCGTCAGCCCAGCAGTTTTTCGTAGATATGGCGGTACTCGCCGGCGCTGCGGGCCCAGCTGAAGTCCGCCGTCATGCCCCGCCGCCGCACGGTATCGAAGCCGGCGCGGTCGCCGCGGTACAGGCCGGTGGCCTGCCCGACGACATCCAGCATGGCGCCGGCGTCATAGCGTTCGAACAGGTAGCCGGTGCCGTCCTCCTGCCCTACCTGACAGGAACGCACCGTGTCCGCCAGCCCGCCGGTGCGGCGGACGATGGGCACCGCGCCGTAGCGCATGGCGATCATCTGGCTCAGGCCGCAGGGCTCGCTGCGGGAGGGCATCAGGAACAGGTCGCAGCCCGCGTAGACGCGGCGGGCCAGATCCTCGGCATAGGTGATCTGGGCCGACAGGCGGCCGCCGTACTCCCACGCCTTGCCGCGGAAGAAGTCCTCGTAGCGGCTCTCGCCCCTGCCCAGCACCACCAGCTGGCAGCCGGTGGCCATGATGCCGTCCAGCCCCTGCTCCACGATATCCAGACCCTTGTGGCCCACCAGACGGCTGACGATGCCCATCAGCGGTGTGTCCGGTTCCTGCGCAAGGCCCAGCGATGCTTGCAGAGACGCCTTGCAGGCGGCCTTGCCCGCCATGTGGTCCACGCTGTAATTTTCCGGCAGGGCGGGATCATGGGCGGGGTCGTAGCCCGCCACGTCCAGCCCGTTCACCACGCCGGAGAACTTCCCGTCGATCATGCGCACCACGCTCTCCATACCCTCGGCATAGGCGGCATCGTGGAGCTGGGCGGCGTAGGTGGGGCTGACGGTGGTAACAGCGTCGGACACCAGCATGGCGCCCTTCATCAGGTTCACATCGCCGTCCATCTGGAGGGTGCCGTCGCTGTACCAGCCGCGGTCCAGCCCGAACAGCTGGTCCACGGTGTCCGCGCCGTAGCGTCCCTGATACTCGATATTGTGGATAGTGAACACCGTGCGGATGCGGCGCACCACCTCCCAGCGGGTGCAGACATCCTTGAGGTAGATGGGCACCAGCGCCGTCTGCCAGTCGTTGCAGTGGAGGATGTCGGGCATCCAGTCCAGACTGGGCAGCAGGTCGATGACCGCCTTGCAGAAAAAGGCAAAGCGCTCGCCGTCGTCGTATTCGCCGTACAGCGCGCCGCGGCAGAAATAGTGCTCGTTGTCCACGAAGTACCATGTCACGCCGTCCTTCTCCAGCGAGAACAGGCCGCAGTACTGGTGACGCCAGCCCAGGTCCACGTAGATGTAGCGGCGGAAGGTCATCTGCTGCCGCCACTGCTGGCCGATCTGGCCATACAGCGGCAGGATCACCGCCACCTGGTCGCCGTTTCGGGCCAGTGCAGAGGGCAGGCTGCCCGCCACGTCCGCCAGTCCGCCGGTCTTGCAGAAGGGGAATGCCTCACTGGACACATACAGGATCTTCATACCGCAGCTCCTTTCTCCGGCAGCGCTCAGACTGTGCTGCCCTTGGCGATAACGATGGGATAGTGCTCGTGACCCATCAGCGTCACATTGTCGCTCACGGTCACGTGTTTGTCAGTGATGACGCTGCGCAGCACGGCGCCGCTTTTCACCACCGTATCCTTGAACAGGATACAGTTTTCCACGCTTGCCCCCTTTTCAATGCGCACATTCCGGAACAGAATGCAGTTTTTCACGCTGCCCTGAATGTCGCAGCCGTCGGCGATCAGGGAATTGACGCAGGGGCCGCTGGGGTCGATATAGCTGGAGGGGGAGTCGTTTTCCTTGCCGTACACCGGACGCTCAGGGCAGAACAGGGCCTGCCGCAGGGTGGGGTCCAGCAGCTCCATGCTGCGCTGGTAATAGCTCTGGACGCTGTTGATGCGGGCGGCGTAGCCATCGTAGACATAAGCGTGGAAGTGATAACGCTTCCCCATCTCCCGCAGGATGCTGCGGTGGAAGCTGAACTGATTGCGGCTGGCGCACTCCGTCACCATTTGCAGCAGCAGTTCCTTGCTGAGAACGAACATATTCAGGCAGCGGCAGCCCATGGGGGCGAACACGTCATAGACGGTGTCGGTGATGCGGCCGGTATCGTTCACCGTGAAGTAGGTGTCCGACACGTCGCCCGGGACGGTGGTACACACCGCCGTCATGTCCGCGCCGCTGTCGATATGGCGGCGCAGCACGTCCTCCAACGGCAGGTTGATGACCAGATCGCTGTCCGACAGCAGCACGTAATCCTGCCGAATGGCCTTGAGGTAGTTCATGACGCCGGCCAGGGCCTCCACCTTGCCGCGGTACTGGCCGCCCGCGCCCCGCTTTTCGTTGTAGGCAAAGGCGGGCAGCAGCGTCAGGCCGCCGTGGTTGCGGCTGAGATCCCAGCTCTTGCCGGAGCCCAGATGATCCAGCATGGACTGGCACTTGCCGTGCATGATGACGCCCACGTCTGTGATACCGGCGTTGACCATGGCGGAGAGCACGAAGTCGATGACCCGATAGTCTCCGGCAAAGGGGATGGAGCCGTGGATGCGGTCGGCGATGAGCTCCCGCAGGTCCGTCCGCTTTTCATAGGAGAAGATGATCCCGTGCATACCTTTCATGGCCGTACCTCCTTGCCGTTGGCTCCCAGCATCATTTTCGGCTCCACTACGCCGCCGTCGGGGACGGCGGTGTGGGGTCCCAGCACGGCGATGCCCCAGCGGTCGAAGTCCACGCTGCCCGGGGTGCCGCCCACCACCGCGTTCTTACCCACATGGCAGCCCTCGCCCACGATGGCATAGGACACCCTGGCCCCCGCCTCGATGACGGCGTTGGGCATCACCACGGAGTAGGATACCTGCGCCCCCTCCGCCACAGAGGAGCCGTAGCTCAGGACGGTGTTCTTCACCTCGCCCAGAATGGTGCAGCCCTTGGCCACGGCGCTGTTGCCGATGTCGCCCTCCGGCCCCACGAACGTGGGCGGGCAGTTGGGGGTGCGGCCATAGATGGGCCACTTCTTGTCCAGCAGGTTCAGGCCCGAGCCCGGGGACAGCATATCCATATTGGCGTCCCACAGGGAGTCCAGCGTGCCCACATCCTTCCAGTAGCCCTCGAAGCGGTAGGCCGCCATGGTCTCTCCCGCCGAGAGCATGGCAGGGATGATGTTCTTGCCGAAGTCGTTGTCGCTGTTGGGGTCCGCCTCATCGGCGGCGAGGTACGCCTTCAGCTTGCTCCAGGTGAAGATATAGATGCCCATGGACGCCAGATTGCTCTTGGGCTCCCTGGGCTTTTCGGCGAATTCGGTGATGCGGTCCTGCTCGTCCACGGACATGATGCCGAAGCGGCTGGCCTCCTCCCAGGGCACCTCCATGACAGAGATGGTGCAGGCAGCGCCGGCCTCCTTGTGGCGGCGGAGCATGTCGGAATAGTCCATCTTATAGATGTGGTCGCCGGACAGCACCAGCACGTACTCCGGATCGTACAGGTCCACAAAGCCGCGGTTCTGGTAGATGGCGTTGGCCGTACCCTTATACCAGACGGCGCCGGTGGCGGACTGGTAGGGCGGCAGGATGTGGACGCCGCCGGACATGCGGTCCAGCTCCCAGGGCTGGCCGCTGCCGATGTAGCTGTTCAGCTCCAGCGGGCGGTACTGGGTGAGCACGCCTACCGTGTCGATGCCGGAGTTGGTGCAGTTGGACAGAGGAAAGTCGATGATGCGGAACTTGCCGCCGAAGGGGACGGCGGGCTTGGCCATATTGCCGGTCAGGACGTAGAGTCTGCTTCCCTGTCCGCCGGCCAGCAGCATGGCCACACATTCTTTCTTCATGCTTGCGTACCTCCTGCTTCCTCTTTTTTCCGTTTCCGTTTGCCGTGGCCCCGCAGGATCACCGCGCCCAGCGGCGGTATGGTCAGAGCGATGGACTGCTCCCGCCCGTGGGACGGGACAGCCTCCACGGCGATAGGGCCGTCGGCGCAGACGCCGCTGCCGCCCCAGTGGATATCGTCCGTGTTGAAGATCTCCTCATAATACGCATGGTCCGGCACGCCGAAGCGGTAGTTTTCCCACGGCACCGGCGCGAAGTTCACCGCGCAGATCAGCTCGTGCCCCCTCCGGTCGCGGCGCAGGAACACCAGCACGTTGTTGTGATTATCGTCGGCCACCAGCCACTCAAAGCCGTCCCAGCTGCGGTCGTTCTCCCACAGGCTGCGGTTCCGGCGGTACAGCCGGTTCAGCTGGCGGATGCACTCGTGGGTACCGCGGCAGGCGGGGTCGTCCAGCAGATACCAGTCCAGCTGGCCCTGAAACGCCCACTCGTGCCACTGGCCCAGCTCCGTGCCCATGAACAGCAGCTTCTTTCCCGGATGGCACAGCATGTAGGCGTAGAATCCCCGCACGCCCGCCAGCTGCCGCCAGTCGTCGCCGGGCATCTTGCCCCGCAGGGAGCCTTTCATGTGTACTACCTCGTCGTGGGACAGGGGCAGCACGTAGTTCTCGGAAAAGGCGTAGATCATGGAGAAGGTCACGTCCTTGTGGTGGAACTGGCGGAAATAGGGGTCCATCTTCAGATAGTGGCACAGGTCGTTCATCCAGCCCATGTTCCACTTCAGGTTGAAGCCCAGTCCCCCCTGCTCCGGCGGGTACGTCACCAGCGGCCAGGCCGTGGACTCCTCCGCCACCATCAGGGCGCTGCCATCTACGGCAAAGGCCGTGCGGTTCAGCGCCCGCAGGAACTCGATGGCTTCCAGATTCTCCCGCCCGCCATGGCAGTTGGGACGCCACGCGCCGCCCTGCCGGTCGTAGTCCAGATACAGCATGGACGCCACCGCGTCCACCCGCAGGCCGTCGATGTGGTACTCCCGCAGCCAGTAGGCCGCGGAGGACAGCAGGAAGCTGCACACCTCGGGCTTGCCGAAGTCAAACACCCGCGTGCCCCATCCGGCGTGCTCCCATTTCAGGGGGTCGCCGTACTCATACAGGCAGGTGCCGTCGAACTCGATGAGTCCGTGGCTGTCCTTGCAGAAGTGGGCGGGCACCCAGTCCAGAATGACGCCCAGCCCCGCCTGATGCAGGGCGTCTACCAGCGCCATGAAGTCGTGAGGTGTTCCGTAGCGGCTGGTGGGGGCGAAGTAGCCGGTACACTGATACCCCCAGCTGTCGTCCAGCGGGTACTCCGTCACCGGCAGCAGCTCCACGAAGTTGTACCCCATGCTCCTGACGTAGGTGGGAAGCTGGCGGGCCAGCTCACGGTAACTGAGGCTGGTGCCGTCCTCATGGCGGCGCCAGGAGCCCAGATGCACCTCGTAGATCAGCAGCGGGCCGTTCACCGGCGGCTCCGCCGCGCGCTTCTCCCGCCACGCCCCGTCGTGCCAGCCGTAGTCCGACAGGTCGTACACCTTGCTGTCGGTGCCCGGGCGGGTCTGGGCGTGGAACGCAAAGGGGTCAGCCTTCCACACGGTGCGGCCATCCGCGCCGGTGACGACGTACTTATAGGCATCGTACACGGCGGCGTTCTCCGCCGTCAGGGACCACACGCCGTCCTCGTCGCGGTGCATGTCCGCGGGCTGCCAGCCGTTGAAGTCGCCGGCCAGCGCCACATGGCGGGCATGGGGCGCCCAGACGCGGAAGGTGTAGCCCTGCGGGGCGGGGTGTGCGCCCAGATATGTATACGCGCTGTCCCAGCTCCCGCCGCGGAAGCGCTCCATCTCCTTGGTCATGACCTCTCTCCTTTTCCCGCACCATATCACATCCGCCGCGCCGATGGCGGCGAAACAGGGCGGAGATGTCTCTCTGCTGTCTGCATTGTACCCTTTTTGTGTATCTCCGTCAATAAACACAGCCTGCCTTTTTGCGAAACCCGTTACCGGTAACCTCCGGAAAAGCGCGAAAGGGAGCGCAGTCCGCAGACTGCGTCTCCCCTGTGTATTATTCTTCCTCCGACTGGCGCTGCACGGCGGCGCCGCCCAGACCGAAGTCATCGGCTGCGCTGGCGGTGTCGCGGCGCAGCATGGTCTCCATGACGCGGATGTCGCTGTCCACGTCCATGGCGTCGGTGCGGTACAGCTCGTCCAGCTGGTGCTCGAAGCCCGCCACGATATTGTCCATGGTGGCCGCGATACGGCTTTTGGCCTGGGACAGGTTCTCGCCGCTGACCCCCGCCTCCTCAAAGTCGGCGTAGTTCTCCAGCAGCTTCAGCGTGGTGGGCAGGTAGTAGTTCAGGAACGTACCGGCGGCATCCTTTTTTCCGGGATCGTCCTCGATGGCCTTAAAGATACGGCCCGACACCTGCTCGATCCGGTCGATCTTGATACTGAGCGTCTCGTCGGCGATGCGGTCGTTAAGCTGGCGGATCTGGCGCAGGATACCGGTGTAGCCCTCCGCCGTCTCCGGCTGCACCTGAGACTGCTCCTGCTCCGCCTTCAGCTGGCGGGTCCTGTCAAAATAGGCGGTGGCGGCCGCCTGCGACCGGAACAGCATACCGCTGCCCATGTCGATGTACGCCTCGTCGCCCCACAGGCCCTTCTCCAGCATGAGGCTCAGGTCCTTCTCTACGCGGCGGCGGGATACGTCCGCCGCACGGGCCAGATAGTCCAGCGGCACGGCAGGCTTCTGCCCTGCGGTGCGCAGGTACGTGGCGAACCGGCGCTGACGGCGCTTCATGACCCCGCTGCCCAGCAGCAGGGATACGCCGCCGGCCGTCATACCCAGCGGGTAGAACAGCTGCCGCGCAAAGTACCACCACTCGTTGTAGTGATAGGCGTAGGACAGGTTATCCCCCACGGCGGAGAACAGCGCCAGGCATCCCGCGATCCCCAGGATGGCGCCGATGATCTTCATGGTCCGGCCGCCCTTGTCGGTATAGTCCGGCGTCCGCGTCACCTGCTTCACGGCGGTGCGGGCCTTCTCCGCCTGGGCGGTCTGCCCCACCCGCTGGGAGGTGCGCTGTCCGCTCTGCCCCGTTGTCCGGTGGGCATTCTTCTTTTTGTTGCCGCTCTCGCTGAGCTTGATGAGCAGCAGGATCAGGCCGATGGGCCACGCCACGGTAAACATGACGGCGATGAAGATCCACGCGCCGATGTCGTTGTCCTTCTTAGGCGGCTGGGGCCGCTCCGGCCGGAATCCGTTGTCGTTGTCGTATTCGTATGCCATCAGGACTTGAACCCCTTTCCCTGCAGCTTCCGCTTGTTGCCGTGTTCGTCTACGATATAGGTGTTGTCCAGCTCCCGCCGCAGGTTACCCATGATCGCGTCCAGATACTCCTGGCGCAGCACCTCCCGCTCCTTCTGTTCCTCCTCGGTGAGGCCCTCGGCCTTGGCCTTGCGGGCCAGCTCGTTGATGCGGTCGATCTTCTTCTGATCCATAACAGCTACTCCTTATACAAAGCGCCGGATGACCACCGGCAGGCGTCCCTTTTTCGTGGGACCACCCACACTGTCCAGCACGCATTTCCCCAATCCGCGGCAAGTGATGGTATCCCCCGCCGCCACCGGCTTATCCGGCTTCTGGCAGACGGTCCAGTTCACCTGCGCCGCACCCTTTTCCACGGCCTCCGCCGCCTTGCCGCGGCTGATGGAGAATCCCGCCGCCAGCACGTTGTCCAGCCGCAGGGAGGACACGGTGTCCCGCACCTCTCTGCACTGCTGGGCAGGGGGCGTCAGCTCCTCCAGCGGCAGCGGCGACGTCTTCAGCTTCACGCGGCCCGCCAACTCCCAATCCGTCAGCAGAAAGGCCGCCGTTTTCGGCTGGGCCAGCACCTGGCACCCGCCGTCTGTCATCAGTATATCGCCGATGGTGCCGCGGGTCAATCCCAAGCCCATAAGGCTGCCCAAAATATCCCGATGGGTCAGGCTGTCGCCGCCGTACCACGATGCCGCTACCGCCATCACGGCGTCCGGCTCCGGCTCCTCCGCCCAGTCCGGCAGGAAGAACAGCCGCTGCCTCTCCGCCCCGCCGTAGCCGCCGAAGAACACATAGCCGTCCTGCACGCCCAGCATGTGCAGCAGCCGCTGGGCCGACGCCTGCTCCTGGGGCGACAGGAAGTCCGTGGCCGCCGGCACATTTCGCAGGCGGCACTGCTCCCATTTGTCCCACACGCGGCTCAGAAGCATCCGTTCCTCTGCGTCTCTGGCCGCCTTATCCAGCAATTCACGCCTGTCCATAAGCGCCTCCCCCCAGATCCTGGGTGTGGTACAGCTTGGCGTAGGCGCCGTTCAGCGCCAGCAGCTGCGCGTGGCTGCCCTCCTCGGCGATGCGGCCGTTCCGGATGACCAGGATGCGGTCCGCCGCGCGGATAGTGGACAGACGGTGGGCAATAATGAGGGTGGTGCGGCCCTGGGACAGCCGGTCGAAGGCCCCCTGTATCTTCGCCTCCGTCACGCTGTCCAGCGCCGAGGTGGCCTCATCCAGAATGAGGATGGGCGGGTCCTTCAGGAAGATGCGGGCGATGGACACCCGCTGCTTCTGGCCGCCGGACAGCAGGGTGCCCCGCTCGCCCACGTAGGTGTCGAACCCATCGGGCATAGCCATGATGTCGTCGTAGATCTCCGCCCGCTTCGCTGCGGCCTCCACCTCCTCGTCGGAAGCCTCCGGTCGGCCGTAGCGGATGTTCTCGCGGATGGTATCGGCAAACAGGAACACGTCCTGCTGCACGATGCCGATGGCGCGGCGCAGGGAGCTTTGGGTCACATGCCGCACGTCCAGCCCGTCCACGCGGATGCTGCCCGCGTCCACGTCGTAAAAGCGGGGCAGCAGCTGGCACAGGGTGCTCTTGCCGCCGCCGGAGGGGCCCACCAGCGCCACCGTCTCCCCTGCGGGGACGGACAGAGACACATCGTGGAGCACCTCCGTCTCGCCGGTGTAGGTGAAGGACACGTGGTCCACGTCCACCTGCCCCCGCACATCCTTGAGCTCCACGGCGTCAGGCGCGTCCTGAATAGACGGCTCCGTGCGCATCAGCTCCACGAAGCGATTCAGGCCCGCGAAGCCGTTGGAGAACATCTCGGCGAAGTTGGCCAGCTTTCGGATGGGGCTGACAAAGGACGTGACGTACAGGGAGAATGTGATAAGGTCCACATAGTCCATGCGCTCCTCCATGATGAGCCAGCCGCCCACCGCGATCACCGCCACCGGCAGGATGTTGGTGAAAAACTCCATGACGGCGGTGAAGAAGCCCATCTCCTTATGGAAGCCGCGCTTGGCGGTCTTGAACACCTCGTTGGCCTCGTCGAACCGCTCCTGCTGGGCGTCCTCGTTGGCGAAGGCCTTGGTGGTGCGGACGCCGGACAGACCGGACTCGATGGCGGCATTGATGCTGCCGGTTTTCTGCTTGGCGGCGCGGGAGGCGGCGCTCATCTGCTTGCGGCGGCGCAGAGCCGCCAGCAGCAGCACCGGCAGCAATATCAGCAGCACCAGCGCCAGCTCCCACCGGATGCAGAACATTACGATCAGCGCGCCCACGATGGTCACAACAGAGATGAACAGGTCCTCGGGGCCGTGGTGCGCCAGCTCCGTCACCTCAAAGAGATCGCTGGTCAGGCGGCTCATCAGCTGGCCGGTGCGGTTCCGGTCGTAGAAATCGAAGCCCAGCTCCTGCATGTGGTGATAGAGGTCCCGCCGGATATCGGCCTCCACGCGGATGCCGAAGGTGTGGCCCCAGTAGGCCACCACGAAGTACAGCCCCGAGCGCACCGCGTAGGTCACTACCACCGCGGCCATGACGATGAAGAACACGCGGAACTGCTTTTCCGGCAGCCACGTATACATGGCGGTGCGGGACACCAGAGGAAACGCCAGGTCCACCAGCGCGATAAGGAACGCGCAGGTCATGTCCAGCGCAAACAGCCGCCGGTGCGGCTTGAAATAGGACAGGAAGATCCGCAGCAGGCTGCGCTCCCGAAATTCTTTTGTGGTCATGGTTCTCCTCGCTTGTTTCGATTACATTTTGACGGATAATTATACCACATTTTTACCGCTGTTGCAAGAGTTCGGCGCCGGGAGTCCTTGACGATCCCCGTCCCGCCCGTTATGGTGGACACGCAGTCCGTCGCCGCCGGGTGACGGGCCGGCGTTCGCCGGCGTACCGGGTGCGGTGATCGCAGGCATCGCGGCGTTCCGCGAGCCGGTGACGGCGGCGCGTCTCATCTTAGCGGGATTGCTCCCGGCGGGCATCATCGGCCTGAGTCTTACGGCACAAAAAACAGCGGTGTGACGCGCGTCACACCGCTGTTTTTTATGCTTTGGGCAGGCTCCAGCGGAACGCCGCGGCGCAGATGCGCAGCGCCAGCGTCACACCGCAGCCGGTCATCATGGCCGCTCCCGCACCCAGAGGCCACAGCAGCAGACACACCGCCGCGCCAGCCAGCGACGCGCAGGCGTACACGTGCTTGGTGAAGATATAGGGCCGCTCCGCGCTGCACACATCCCGCAGCACGCCGCCGCCCACGCCGGTGAGCATCCCCATGAACAGCACCAGGAACCAGTTCGCCCCGTACCCCGCCTGGATAGCGATGGCGGCGCCGTGGGCGGAGAAGATGCCCAGACCCAGCGAGTCCGCCAGCAGCAGCACTGTCTCCGCATATCTGTTGTGCAGCTCCGCTTTCCGGCGGCGCCACACGAAAAACACCAATATGGACACTGCGATGGCTACCAGCGCCTGCACAGGGTCCCGCAGGGCCGTCGGCGGCGTCAGCCCCAGCATTGTATCCCGCAGCATACCGCCGCCCACCGCCGTGGTCATGCCCAGCATGGCCACGCCGAACAGATCCATCTCCTTGCGGATACCCAGCGCCGCGCCGGAGATGGCGAAGGCCGCCGCGCCGATCAGCTCGAAATAAAATTGGAACGTCTCCATGTCATCTCTCCTTCCCGCCCGCCACTATACACCATCCGCCCCGCTGCGGCAAGAGGCGGGTCGTTTTGCCGCCCCTCCCCTGCATACACATGAAGCGCTTTGCCTCCATTCTGCATGCAGCCGTCCCCTTCCCGCAGGCATAGAAAAAGGGCAGGGACCGCGCCCTGCCCTTTTTCTTGGGATTGTTTGGGATTTGGGAGAGAAAAAAGAAAGAAAAGTAGAGAAATAGCATATCTCTGTACATCGGACGCCCCGCGGCGGCGGTTTATCCTTTGTGATTTTTACTATACTGCAAAAATTCCTACTTGTAAAATTAAAATTATCCGCGTAAAATATAGTCAAATGCTGATATATTTTAGGGGTATTGCCATGACGAATCTGGACATCGAGACATTCTGGGCCGTGGTGCAGCACGGCACCATGACCGCGGCGGCAGAGGCGCTGTATATCACCCAGCCCACACTGTCCATGCGTATCCGCGCCCTGGAGGAGCGGGTGGGCACGCCGCTTTTCATCCGCGGCAAGGGCCAGCGCCGTATCCGGCTCACCGCCGCAGGCCAGAAGTTCCTGACGCTGGCACGCCGGTGGCAGCGCCTGCTGTCAGAGACGGAGGCGCTGGCGGAGCTGGAGCAGCGCACCTACCTCCGCATCGCCGCCACCTACACCACCAACCAGTACATCCTGCCGGCGGTGTACCAGAAGTTTCTGGCCATGCATCTGCCGGTATCCCTGTGGATACACACTCTGCGGGACGTGGACTCGGCCCAGGCCCTTCTGAACCACGAGCTGGACTTCGCCCTCATCGACAGCAACACCGTGTTCAACAGCCAGCTGGAGGTACGGCCCATCTGTCGGGAGCGGTTTCTGCTGCTGTCCGCGCCGGACAGCGATTATCCCGCAGAGGTGGACCCCGCCGCACTGGACCCCGCCAATGAGATCCTGGTCACATGGGATCCCGAGTTCATCCGCTGGCACGACGGCGCCTTCGGCCCCGGTGCGCGGCCCCTGCTGTACGCCGACACTTTGCAGGCGGCGGACTTCTTCCCCCGCACAGAGGGGCGGTGGGTGGCGGCCCCCGCCATCGCCGCCGCGTCGCTGGACCGGACGCAGGCCCGGGTCAGCCGCCTCACCCAGGCGCCGCCGGATCGGGTGAACTATCTGGTGACGCGGCGGGGCGAGGAGCTGTCAGAGCACGCGCTCATCTTTCTGGACGGTCTGCGGAAGCACCTGCTGGGCCGCGACAATGTGCAGGTTTATTTGTAAAAAACCGGCGAAAGCGGGTTGACATCCCCCGCCTTTTGGCATAGGATAGGTGCATACAACAAAATCTGTCCGGTAGGTAAGGCTACCGCGAGGGATATGGGCTGCTGCCGCGAAATGGTGGAGACACCATAAGATGGTTTGAGCAGGTACTATCGAAACCAAGGTAGTATCTAACGCAGCTTCACCGCCCCGCGATGCTAAAGCTTGTTACGGTACGCAGGCCGCCATTTTTGCGGCCACATTATGGTACGCAGCAGGCATTTCCGCCGGCTGCGTTTACTTTTTCCGGAAAGGAGGGACAGGCCGTGATCGACTATCAGGAGGAGCTGGACCGCTATTTAGAGCAGATCGGTGAGCTGGCGCACAACAAGGAATACGCCAGACTGCGGGACCTGTTCCTGCCTATGGAGCCCGCCGACATTGCCCTGCTGCTGGAGGAATCCGGCTCTGAGCTGATGCCCCTGCTGTACCGTCTGCTGCCTAAGGAGACGGCGGCGGAGGTGTTCGTGGAGCTGGAGCCGGAGAGTCAGGAGATGCTCATCAACGGCTTTTCCAACACCGAGCTGAAGGAAGTGCTGGACGAGCTGTACCTGGACGACGCCGTGGACATCGTGGAGGAGATGCCTGCCAGCGTGGTCATCCGCATTCTGGATAAGGCCACGCCGGAGATGCGCAAATCTATCAACGAGATCCTGAAATATCCCGAGGATTCCGCCGGCTCCATCATGAACATGGAGTTCCTGTCCCTGAAGAAGGATATGACGGTGGAGGATGCCTTCAAGCGCATCCGCCGCATCGGCGGCGAGCTGGAGACCATCAACATCCTGTACGTCACCGACCCCACCCGCCGTCTGCTGGGTGTGCTGTCTGTCCGTGACCTGCTGCTGGCCAACGAGGACGACATCATTGAGGACATCATGGACCCCGACGTGGTCTGGGCCCGCACCATGGACGACAAGGAGGATGTGGCCCAGGCCCTGAACAAATACAACTTCCTGGCCCTGCCCATCGTGGACATGGAGAATCGTCTGGTGGGTATCGTCACCGTGGACGACGCTATGGACGTCATCGAGGAGGAGACCACGGAGGACTTCGAGAAGATGGCCGCCATGCTGCCGTCGGACAAGCCGTATCTCCGCACCGGCGTCATCGCCACGTGGAAGTCCCGCCTGCCATGGCTGATGATCCTGATGCTGTCCGCCACGTTCACCGGCATGATCCTGAACCACTACGAAAACGCACTGGCCGCGTGCCTGGTGCTGAACGCCTATATCCCCATGCTGTCCGGCACCGGCGGCAACTCCGGCACACAGGCCTCCGTGGCCGTCATCCGTGCCCTGAGTCTGGACGAGGTGGACTTCTCCGACGTGCTGAAGGTGCTGTGGAAGGAGCTGCGGGTGTCGCTGCTGTGCGGCCTCTGCCTGGCAGGCGCCAACTTTGTGAAGATGCTGGTGGTGGACCGCACGCTGCTGGGCAACGCAGAGGTAACGCCCATGGTGTGTCTGGTGGTATGCCTGACGGTGCTGTTCGTGGTGGTCTTTGCCAAGTGCGTAGGCTGCTCCCTGCCGCTTCTGGCGGAAAAGGTGGGACTGGACCCCGCCGTCATGGCCAGTCCCTTCATCTCCACCGTCGTGGATGCCACCAGCCTGCTGATCTACTTCCGGTTTGCATCGTGGCTGCTGGGCATCTGAAAAAATCCCATTTCCGGCAGGCATAGCGCCGCGGTTTTCGGACAAGATAGAGTTGGGTCGTATGGCCTGACTCTATTTTTCTTTTACGGGAGGAAACGCCATGAATCGCGCTTGTACCAACGACGGGTGCAGCTGCACCCCCAATTCTTCCATCAAGTGTACCGTCACCAACTGCGCCCACCACTGCAAGGACGTGAACAACTGCGGCCTCAGCTCCATTCAGGTGGGCACCCATGAGAGCAACCCCTCCATGGACCAGTGCACCGACTGTCAGAGCTATCAGAAGTGCCAGTGACCCCTGCCGCCCCGCGTGCCCTGCACGCGGGGTACATATCCCAAGGAGGTGACGCTCTTGCGCATGCCGGCAAAATACGCCGCGTCCGCTGTTCTGGCCGGCGCCGCCAACGGCTGCTTCGGCGGAGGCGGCGGCATGGTGCTGCTGCCCCTGCTCACCCGCTGGTGCCGTGTGGAGGAAAAGACCGCCTTCGCCACCTGCGTGGCGGTGATCCTGCCCTTCTGCGTGGTATCCGCCGCCATATACCTGCTACGCACGCCCTTTGACTTTACGCAGGCCCTGCCCTACCTGCTGGGCGGACTGGCCGGTGGATTCGTGGGCGGAAAGCTGTTCCCGCGGGTGCCCGCCCCGTGGCTGCGGTATCTGTTCGCCGCCTTCCTCGTGTACGGCGGCATCCGGTACCTTCTGTGACGGCGTGGCTCCTGCCGGTGCTGGCAGGCTTCTGCACCGGTATCCTGTCGGCCTGGGGCGTGGGCGGCGGCACCCTGCTGTTGCTGCTGATGACCCTGTTTTTTGGCGTGGCGCAGGCGGACGCCATGGCCATCAACCTATTGTACTTCCTGCCTACGGCGGCCATGGGCCTGCTGTATCATCGGAAAAACGGCCTGCTGGACCGCGCTGTTCTCCGTTCCGCTGTGCCCTGGGGCACGGCGGCAGCCGCCGCCGGCGCACTGGCCGCCACCGCCGTGGACACGGACCTGCTGCGCCGCCCCTTCGGCATCTATCTGCTGCTGGCCGCAGGGAGCCTGCTGCTCCGGACGAAAAAAACGGGAAAGACCTGAGCGGTCTTTCCCGTTTTCGCGTATGTCGTATCAGTCCGCGTTGGCGTACAGCGGCACGTCCACATCGAACGTCTGCCCGTCCCGCAGCACCGTCAGCGTGATGGTGTCGCCCACCAGATGGGTGCGCCGCACCGCCATCAGATCGTCGATACTGCCCAGCGCCTGCCCATCGGCCCGCAGCAGCACGTCATCGGGCCGGATGCCCATCTCCGCCGCGCCGTAGCCGTCGCTGACGGTGTAGACCACCACGCGGCCGTCGTCGCTGTTCATCACGGTGATGCCCAGCACAGGGATGCCGCGAAACTGGCCGTTGGCGATGAGATCGTTCACCACGAAGCAGAAGCTGCTGCTGGGCAGGGCAAAGCCCAGACCCTCCACCGTGGCCTCCTCCGCATTTCCGCTGCCGCTCATCTTCAGGGTATTGACGCCGATGACCTGCCCGTACTCATTGATGAGAGGACCGCCGGAGTTGCCGTTGTTCAGGGCGGCGGTGGTCTGGATGAGGGTCATGACGCGTCCCTCCATCTGCACATTGCGGTTGATGGCGGAGATGATGCCCTCGGTCAGGGTACCCCGCAGCTCCACGCCCAGCGGGTTGCCGATGGCGTACACCGTGTCGCCCACACGGCACTGGTCGCTGTCGCCGAACTCCGCCGTGGGCAGGTCCTCCGCGTCCACAGCCTTCAGCACCGCCAGATCCTGATCCTCATCATAGCCCACCAGCTCCGCATCGTAGGTGTATCCGGTGTCCAGCGCGATCCAGCAGCTCCTGCCGCCGGAGATGACGTGGGCGTTGGTGACGATGTACCCATCGGAGGTCATGATGATGCCGGTACCCACGCTGGCGTTCTCGCCCTGGTCCGCCACCACCAGCACCGTGGCGGGGTTCACCTTTGCGTAGACATCCTGAATGGTCAGCTTCTCGCCGCCGGCCTCCTCACAGACGAGGGACACGCCCGCCTCTCCCTTGACACGGGGGATGGTGGTCTTTTCCGTCTTGAAAATATTCACGATGCTGCTGGCGTCGCTGTCGCCGTCCCCGTCGCCGTCCAGCGGCGGCGTCTCGCCGCTGCCCTGCGTCAGAGACCAGATGACCCCTGCGGCCACCGCCAGCATCAATACGCCCATGGCGATGAGGAATATCCACAGTCCCTTCCTGCTCCGTTTTCTGGGCGGAGGGGGCGCGGCACCGGCGGGCATGGGGCGGGGCTGCAC